>Ga0265797_10002455_pt1 | contig 31152 bp, 26 predicted proteins | sample P2T30metagenome_FD_192433 | JGI IMG/M metagenome (GOLD analysis project Ga0265797, IMG submission 192433) | Plant litter microbial communities from East Loma Ridge, Irvine, California - P2 T30 | ecosystem: Environmental > Terrestrial > Plant litter > Unclassified | place: USA: California... | reverse complement strand
CAGCAGGTTGGGCAGCAGCTTGGGCGCGCCCTTGACGCTGTCGGTGGCCAGCACGATCTGCGAGCCCGGCAGGTCGAGCGCGCGCTTGTGGGTGTAGACCCCGCGGCCCGGGCCACCGGCGGCGCGCGTGGCCACGATGTGGTCGTCGCGGTCGAGCAGGGACAGCGCATTGTCCTGGGCAAACCACCAGGGCACGTTCTCGTCGAGCAGGACTTGCAGGTTGTAGGTCGCGACCAGGCTGCCGGCGTAGGTGCCGGCGTGGTACAGCGGCAGGTGGAAGTCGATCAGGCCGTGCAGCAGCGCGGTGGCGCCGTAGGGCTCGCTGTAGCGCCCGGCGCGCGTGGTACGCGCCAGCATCCCGGCCTCGCGCGAGGAGTCGGTCAGGCCGGCGGCCGGCAATTCCATCCCGCGCATCGCCTGGACGCGGCCGGCGGCATCGAACCAGACCACGCGGCGCAGTTCGTGGCCGTTCTTGAACATCTGGGCCAGGCGCGCCTGCAGCACCTCCGGTGCCGGCGGCTTGACGGCCAGGTCGGCGCCCAGCGTGGCCAGCGCTTCCTCGGAACGCGCCAGTTCGAAGCGCAGGGTCTGCTCGACCCAGAGTGTGTCTGCGATCAATTGCTCCTGGCGCTCGTTGCTTTCCATCTGGCGCGCCTGCCATGGCAGCCATAACAGCACGAGCAGGAACAGCAGCACCAGCAGGACGGGCACCAGCCAGCGCCAGGGGCTTTCGGGGACAGGGCGGGGCAGGGTGAATGGATTCTTCATGTGATACCGTGTTTTGTTGCCGAGCCGGCCTCGTGGATATCCACGATGGCGGCTGGGCGCCGGACGCGGCACACTGGTGCCAGCTCCAACATATATATACCTGTATTTATCGGGAAGAGGAACATCATGCGGATCAAAGCCATGCTGGCTGCGTTGGCCGTCGCTGTCGCCGGCCTGGGCGCACCCTGCGGCGCATGGGCCCAGGACCCCATCGTCATCAAGTTCAGCCACGTCGTCGCGCCCGACGCCCCCAAGGGACTGGCGGCCGAGCGCTTCCGGGTACTGGCTGAACAATTGACCCGGGGCCGGGTCAAGGTCGAAGTCTACCCGAACAGCCAGCTCTACAAGGACAAGGAAGAGCTGGAGGCGCTGCAGCTCGGCGCCGTGCAGATGCTGGCGCCCTCGCTGGCCAAGTTCGGGCCGCTGGGCGTGAAGGAATTCGAAGCCTTCGACTTACCCTACATCTTCCCGACCAAGGCGGCATTGTACGCGGTGACCGAAGGGCCGATCGGCAAGAGCCTGCTGCAAAAGCTCGAGCCCAAGGGCATCACCGGCCTGGCGTACTGGGACAACGGCTTCAAGGTCATGTCGGCCAACCGGCCGCTGCACGCACCGGCCGACTTCCGCGGCTTGCGCATGCGCATCCAGGGGTCCAAGGTGCTCGACGCCCAGATGCGGGCGCTGGGGGCGATTCCGCAAGTGCTGGCGTTTTCCGAAGCCTACCCGGCGCTGCAGTCGGGCCTGGTGGATGGCACCGAAAATCCGCCAACGAATATGTATACGCAAAAAATGCATGAAGTGCAGAAATACTTGACCGTGTCCAACCACGGTTACCTTGGCTACGTGGTGATCGTGAACAGGAAATTCTGGGAAGGCCTGCCACGCGACATCCGCTCCCAGCTCGAGCAGGCGATGCGCCAGGCCACTGCCTATGAAAAGACGATTGCCCAGCGCGACAACGACCGTGCGCTGGACGCGATCCGCAAGACCGGCAACACCACGATCTATACGCTCACCCCGCAGGAACAGGCGGCGTGGCGGCGGGCGCTGTTGCCGGTGCAGCAGCAGATGAGCGTACGCATCGGCAAGGACCTCATCGATGCCATCAATCGGACCACTGCGCAGGCCACGGCGCGCACGGAGGCGTCGGCGCGTTGAAACTTTGAATTGTTAATTTCTTGGCGTCAATTAAACGCCCGCTGAGCCGGCTTTATGCTCTGTTTTGGTCGCTTATAGCTGAAATATATTTCGTGAATGTATATAAAAAACTACGTTTTTCTTATGCGAATGCGTTATGATGGGGCACCTTCAGCACTATGATGGTGCGTTTGGAAGGCTGGACCGAATATGTTGGGGAGAGGTAGAAAAAAGCGGTAAGAGCAAGTACCACAAGTACATCGCGATCATTTACCGGAAAAAAGTTTGGAGGAGACACACGTTTTACATGATGCTGCCGGCAAGACCGAGTGGCCGGGAACGTGAACCAAATTGAAGCGCACCCAAGGGTGCGCTTTTTTTTCATCTTGCCGCCGTGATCCGGGCATCTTACACTGTATGGATGAACATACCTCAAGGCAGTGAGCTCTTCAGCGCCATCGTCGCGGCACCGTTCGGGGCCATCGGCATCCGCACCGAACAGGACCTGGTCCGCGAACTGGTCTACCTGCCGCCGCACTACCAGGAAAAGGCGCCGCAGGGTGCGCTGGCCGAGCAGGCCGCCACGCAGGTGGCACGCTACCTGCAGGACGCCGATTTCCGCTTCGACTTGCCGCGGATGGAAGCCGGCAGCGTCTTCCAGCGCCGCGTGTGGGATGCCATCAACGCCATCCCGCGCGGCAGCGTGCGCACCTACGGCCAGATCGCCAAGCTGCTGGAATCGCATCCGCGCGCGGTGGGGCAGGCTTGCGGCGCCAACTGGTTTCCGCTGGTGGTGCCCTGCCACCGCGTGACCGCGGCCGGCGGCCTGGGCGGCTTTGCCAGCCACGACGACGAACACGGCTTCCACCTCGGTGTGAAGCGCTGGCTGCTGCGCCACGAAGGCGCGCTGGCCACCGACATGCCATGGCAACAACAAGCAATCTTTCCCTGATCGACGCGTTCTGCGACGCGCTCTGGCTCGAATACGGCCTCTCGAAGAACTCCCTGGACGCCTACCGCCGCGACCTGCGCCTGTTCGCGCGCTGGCTCGAGCTCAAGCGTCCCGAGCGCGCTGACCTGCACGCGGTGGAGCCGCAGGACATCGCCGCCTATTTCGCCGACCGCCATGCCGAATCCAAGCCGAGTTCGGCCAACCGGCGCCTGTCCGTGCTCAAGCGCTTCTACCAACTGGCGCTGCGCGAGCGCCGCGTCGCGGCCGACCCTTGCCTCAAGATGGCCTCGGCCAAGCAGCCGCTGCGCTTCGTGCACACCTTGAACGAAGCCCAGGTCGAGGCGCTCCTGAATGCGCCCGACGTCGGCACGCCGCTGGGCCTGCGCGAACGCACCATGCTCGAACTGATGTATGCGAGCGGCTTGCGCGTGTCGGAACTGGTTACGCTGAAGGTGGTCGAGCTGAGCCTGAACGATGGCGTGCTGCGCATTACCGGCAAGGGCAGCAAGACCCGCATGGTGCCCTTCGGCGAGCAGGCGCGCCACTGGCTGGAGCGCTACATGAAGGAAGCGCGCGGCCTCATCCTGAATGGCCAGGTCGACGACGCCCTGTTCGTGACCGGCCGCGGCGGCCCGATGACGCGCCAGATGTTCTGGATCGTGATCAAGAAACATGCTTTGAAAGCCGGGATCACGGCGCCGCTGTCGCCGCACACGCTGCGCCATGCCTTCGCCACCCACCTGCTGAACCACGGCGCCGACTTGCGTGTGGTGCAATTGCTGCTCGGTCACGCCGACATTTCCACCACCCAGATCTACACCCATGTGGCCCGCGAGCGCTTGAAGCACCTGCACGCGCAACATCACCCGCGTGGCTAAACCTCAAGACTCGTGCGCTCTCCTGGTCCATAATGGCTGGGTAGGATTTTTCCCATCGACATGCTCGAGGTGACTCATGGCCAAGACGAATTTCCAGTACGAGAAGCGGCAGCGGGAATTGGAAAAGAAACGCAAGACGGAGGAAAAGGCGCGGCGCAAGCAGGAGGCCAAGCAGGGCAAGGCACAGGGCGAGGAAGCGCCGCCGGTGCAGGAACAGATGGGAGTGGCGGAAGAGGGCGAGCGCAACACTGCGTGACCGCAGCGTCAAGCCAGGCGCATCGCCACTGCCCCGCATGCGATCAGGCAGGCCGCCGCGATGCGCACCCGGCCCACCCGCTCACCCAGCACGAACGCTGCGATGGCCGTCGCGAACAGGATCGAGGTTTCGCGCAAGGCGGCAATCGCCGCCACCGGTGCCAGTGTCATCGCCCACAAGGCGATCCCGTACGAACCCGCGGACGCAAGCCCGCCCAGCGGCGCCACCAGCGGATTGGCGCGCGCAAAGGCGAGCAATGCGCGCTGCCGGCCGCGTAGCGTCAGCGCAGCCACGGCCAGCCCCGTGAACAGGAAAATCCACAGCGTATAAGCGGCCGGCGCACCCGAGCGCCGCACGCCGGTGCCGTCGACCAGCGTATAGCCGGCAATCACGCAAGCCGTCAGCAGGGCCAGGCGGGTGGCGCTGCCTTGCGGTTTGCCGCCGCGCGCGCCCAGCCACAGCGCCAGCACGCCGCCGCAGATCAGCAGCAGCGCCAGCCACTGCGCGGCGTTCAGCAATTCCCCGGTCAGCAGCCCGTTGGCCAGGGCCACCAGCAAGGGCGCGCTGCCGCGCATCAGCGGGTAGGCGTGGCTGACGTCGCCGGCGCGATAGGTCGCGATCAGGAGCAGGTAATAAACGGTCTGCAAGACGCTGGACGCGGCGATGAAGGGCCAGCTGGCCGGCTCCGGCAGCGCCAGGAAGGGCAGGGCAACGACTGCCGCCAGCGCGGCGCCGGTCGTGACCAGCACGGTGGCAAGCAAGGGTTCGCCGCGCCGCTTGAGCACCGCATTCCACCCCGCATGCAGCAGGGCCGCGCCCAGCACGGCGCCGATCACGTAGGGCGGGATCGCCGTGGACGGGAGGGTCAAGTCGACGCCGCCTGCTCATCCGCCACCGCGGCCGTCTCCTCTTGATGCCCGCGCCGGAACCAGCGCACCACCCGCTTGCCCAGCGTATCCAGGTAAGTGTAGGCTACCGGCACCACCACCAGCGTCAGCAGGGTCGAGGTGATCACTCCGCCGATCACCGCCCGTCCCATCGGCGCCTGGGTCTCGCCGCCTTCGCCCATGCCGATCGCCATCGGCAGCATGCCGAAGATCATGGCCAGCGTCGTCATCAGGATCGGGCGCAAGCGCACCTGGCCGGCTTCCATCAGGGCCGCGAACTGCGGCTTGCCTTCCCTCTGCCCGTGATTCGCAAAATCGACCAGCAGGATCGCGTTCTTGGTGACCAGGCCCATCAGCATCACGACGCCGATCACCGAGAAGATGTTCAGGGTGGTCTTGGTGAGCAGCAGCGCCACCAGCACCCCGATCAGGGACAGCGGCAGCGACACCATGATCGCGATCGGCTGCAGGAAGCTGCCGAATTGCGAGGCCAGCACCAGGTAGATGAAGATCACCGCGATGCCGAGCGCCACGCCGAAGCCGGCCATGGTCTCATCCATCTGCTGGGCATCGCCGCCGACGTCGAAGCGGATGCCGTCCGGCAGCTCGATCGATTTCATGGCCGCGTTCACGTCCTTCATCACGTCGCCCAGCGGACGCCCTTCCAGGCCGGCCATCACCGCCACGCGGCGCTGCAGTGCCTGGCGCTTCAGGACCTGCGGACTGGTCGAGGGCACGAACTCGACTACCTGGCGCAATGGCACCATGATCGGGTTGCCGGCGGCATCGCGGCGGCTGGAAGCCACGGCCAGGTCGCCCAGGTCGGCCACCTTTTCGCGGCCGGTCTTCGGCAGCTGGACGTTGACCTCGTAGTTCTGGCCGTCCGGCGCCAGCCAGCGGTTGGTCTGGTCGCCGGCCACGAAGGGGCGCAGCGCGGTGCCGATCTGCTGCACGGTCAAGCCCAGGTCGCTCGCCAGCTCGTGGTTGATCTTGACCAGGGTGGCCGGGTTCGCGCCTTCCTGGCTGTATTCGATGTCGGCGACGCCGCGGATGGCCCGCATCTTGTCCATCAGGCGGTGCGCGACGGCGTCCAGCTTGGCCTCATCGGTGCCCAGGATGGCGATGAAGATCGGGCGCCCGCCGACGGTGAGCGTGACGCCGGGGATGGCGGACAGGCGCTCGCGGATCACCTTTTCCATCTCCTGCTGCGAGCGGCGGTGGGTCTCGTGGACCTTGGTCAGCTTCAGGTTGACCTCGGAATAATTGCGGCCTTCCCAGGCGCCGACCACGGTCGACATGCTCTCGATTTCCTTGAAGTCCCTGAGCGCCGCCTCGATCTGGCGCAGCTTGGCGTCCGAGTAATCCAGGCTGGACCCGACCGGGGTCTTGAACTTCAGCTGGATGAAACCGTCGTCGACCTGGGGCGTGAATTCGCCGCCGATCTTCGGCACCAGCAGCAGGCTGCCGGCGAACAGCGCCACGGCCAGCAGCAGCGTCGCCTTGCGCCAGGCCAGCGCCAGGCCCAGCACCTTCGCATACACGCCGTGCACCCACTCGATGCCGTGCTCGATGCGTGCCATCAGGTGGCCCAGCCAGGGCAGGTACCTGAAGCGGTCCTTGTCCGGGTCCGGCCACACCGACGACAGCATCGGGTCCAGGGTAAAGCTGACGAACAGGGACACCATCACCGCCACCGCCACCGTGATCCCGAACTGCAGGAAGAAGCGCCCGATGATGCCCTGCATGAAGGCGATCGGCACGAACACCGCGACGATGGCGAAGGTCGTGGCCATCACCGCCAGGCCGATCTCGCCGGTGCCATCCTCGGCGGCGCGCACGTGGTTCTTGCCCATGCCGAGGTGGCGCACGATGTTCTCGCGCACCACGATGGCATCGTCGATCAGCAGGCCGATGCACAGCGACAGCGCCATCAGCGTCAGGAAGTTCAGCGTGAAGCCGAAGTACTTCATGGCGATGAAGCTGGCCAGCACCGAGATCGGCAGCGTGAGCCCGGTAATGACGGTGCTACGCCACGAATGCAGGAAGAAGAACACGATCACCATGGTCAGGATCGCGCCCTCGACGATGGTGCGCTTGACGTTGTCGAGCTGGCCCTGCACGTTGCTGGCCTTGTCGTCGAGGATGCGGAATTGCACGTCCTTCGGCAGGCTGCCCTTCATCGCCTCGATCGCTTCCTTGACGCCGTTGCCGACGGCGACGGTGTTGGCGTCCTGGATCTTGGCCACTTCCAGCGAGATGGCGCGCTCGCCGTTCACGCGCGAGATCGATTCCTCCTCGGCGGCGCCGTCCGAGATCTCGGCCACCTGCGCCAGGTAGACCGGACCGCTGGCGCGCTGGGCCACGATGATGCGCTTGAAGTCGGCCGCTTCCTTCATCTTGCCTTCGATGCGCACCAGGTTTTCGCGCTCGCCGTGGCTGATGCGGCCGGCCGGCAGGTTGGCGTTGGTGGCGCTGATCGCGGCCATGACCTCGTCGATGCCGACGTTCAGGCTGCGCAGCTGGTCCGGGCGGATGTCGACCAGCACTTGCCGGTTCTGCTTGCCGTTGACGCGGATCTGGCCGACGCCGGCCACCGCCTGCAGGCGCTTGACGATCACCTGGTCGGTCAGCATGGTCAGGTCGCGCAGGCTGCGTTCGTGCGAGGTCAGGGACAGCAGGATCACCGGCTGGGTGTTCTCGCCTTCCTCGCGGTAGACGATGGGTTCGCGGACCTCGCGCGGGAAGCCGCCGCGCACGGTGCCGATGCGGTCGCGCAGGTCCTGCACGGCGCGATCCATGTCGACCGTCAGCTGGAACTCGATGCCGACGCCGGAGCGGCCTTCCCAGGACGAGCTGCGGATGGTCTTGATGCCGCCCACGGTATTCGCCGCTTCCTCGATCGGCCGGGTGACGTCGTTCTCGACCTGCTCGGGCGAGGCGCCCGGGTACTGGGTCTCGATGAAGACGGCCGGGATGTCGACGTTGGGCATGCTTTCCACGCCCAGGCCGCGGTAGGAGAACAGGCCGAGCACCATCAGGCCGACCATCACCATGGTCGCGAACACCGGGTGCTTGATGCTGACGCGGGTCATCCACATGGCATCAGCCTTTCCGCGGCGCGGCGGCCGGCAGCTTGACCGCGCTGCCCGGCTTGACGCCGTCCAGCGGCAGCGCCAGCACCACGGCGCCGGCGTCCACGCCCTCGATCGCCTCGACCAGGCCCTCGTCCTGGTTGCGCAGGCCGAGCTTTACGGGCTGGGCCACGACCTTGCCGTTCTCGATGCGGTAAACCACGTCGCCATCTTTTTCCTTGCGCACCGCGGTGAGCGGCAGCAGCGGACGCACGGCCGACTTCTCGGTGGTGACCTGGCCCTTGGCGAACATCCCGGCACGCAGCAGCCCATCCGGATTGTCGACGCCGATATACACCAGCATCGCGCGCGAACCGGCCTCGTTGGATGGGTTGATGCGCACCACCTGGCCAGTGAAATCGCGGGCGCCGAAGCCATCCACGCGGAAGTGCACGTCCTGGCCGACCTTCACGCGCGGGATGTCGGAGGCCGGCACCTGGGCGTCCAGCGTCAGCCGCTTCAGGTCGACGATGGAAAACACCGGGCTGTCCGGCGACAATTTTTCGCCGGCCTGCACATGGCGCTTGCTGACCACGCCCGACAGCGGCGCGCGGATCACGGTGTCCGCCAGTGCAATGCGCGCCAGTTCCAGCTGGGCGCGCGCGGCGTCGACCGCCGCCTGGGCCAGGTCGACCGCGTTGGACGTGGTGTCGTAGGCGTTCTGGGCGATGTAGTTCTGCTTGAGCAGGGCCGCGCTGTTGGCCTGGTTCTTCTTCGCCAGCGCCAGGCGCGCGCTGGCGTCGGCCAGCATCGCCTGCTGCTGGGCGACGCGGGCGCGGGCTTCAAGGTCGTCCATGCGCGCGATGACCTGGCCGGCCGCCACGTTCATCCCTTCCTGGACCGTGGTGGCCAGCACCACGCCCGACACCTTCGACTTGACGGTCGCCTGGGCCAGCGGCGTGAGCGATCCGGACAGCGGCAGGGTCAGCGCCAGCGGGCGCGCCTCGACCACGGCGACGTCGCGCTGCGACAGCTCGAACACGGGTGCTTTTTCAGGCTTGGCGGCGGCGGCGTCAAGCTTGGCGGGGGCCGCGTCCTTGTGCGTGAGGGCATAGCCGCCGGCGGCGCCGGCCAGCACCAGCACGGCCAGGGCGATGGCGCCGTTGCGGCGCTTGCGGGATGGCGCGGCGGGCTTGGCCGGCGCGAGGGGAAGGGTCTCGAGTTTCATGGTTGTTCTTTAATGCAGTAATGCACGCATGGTAAAAAAGGCCATGATGAACCGCTATCGGAATGCGATGAGCGGTGAAATCGGGACGATGAAACGTGAAAACCGCGGGGCGGGCGTGTCACCCATCTCCCGGCGGCTGGCCGCGCCCCGCATCGACCAAGCGCAGCCGCGCCAGCACCTGCCCATGGTCGGACGCCTCCGGCAAGCCCAGGTCCAGGTGGTCGTTCAGGTAGACCACGTCGACGATCTCTCCCAGCGCCCCCGGCAGGGCCGCATTGAACTCGGCGGACACCAGGATGTGGTCGATGGTCGTGTACTGCCCCTCGTGCAAATTGGAAAAGCCGACGTGGCGCAGGCGGTCCTGGCGGCGCTGCAGCGCGCAGGCGTCATACAGGCGGTCGCCCGCCGGGCCGCCGATGCCGAGCACGATGCCGGTGGTGACGGCGTCGGCGACGTCGTTGAAGTCGCCCAGCACCACGCGCGGCCTGCGGTGCTCGCGGCCGAGCTGCGAGAGGATCACGCGCAGCGCCGCCGCCTCGGTGCCGCGCCGGATCAGCGAGCGCAGCGAGGCCATGGCGAACAGCTGCGGGTCGTCGCCGGTGTCGCCGGTGCGGTAGTCGGGACGGCGCGATTTCAGGTGGACCACCATGACGTCGACCACCAGCCCGGGCGCGACCTCGATCGCGGCGTGCAGCGGCGCGCGGGTGAAGCGTTCCGGGTCGCGGTTCCCGGGCGGCATCGCGATCCCGGGCGGGAAATAGGGCACGGTCACGGGCGCGTCCGCCAGCGGCAGGCGCGAGACCAGGGCCACGCTGGGCGTCAGCTTGTCGGCGCCCGGGTCCGGGTCGAAGCCGATGTGCAGCGCATCGCGGTAGCGCCGGGTGCGCGACAGCGCCTCGGCCAGGGTCGCCTGCGAGAACACCTCCTGGAAGCCGATGACGTCGGCATTGAGCGTGTCGAGCTGGTGCGCGGTCCAGGCGATCTTCGCTTCGGCCTCGTCCGGCGTGGTCGGCTCCAGGTTGTCGTACAGCCGGGCGCCCGCCGGGGCCAGGTTGAAGACATTGAAGGTGGCAAAGCGAATTTCTTGCTGCATAATAAGCAACTCCTCCGTTTGCTTTTAGCGTAACACGCATGGCCAAGAAAGAGCACATCTCCGAAACCCCCGCCACCCAGTTCCTGCGCAAGCAGGGCGTGGCCTTCACGGAGCACCCCTATGACTATGAAGAACACGGCGGTACCGCGGTCTCGTCCGAGAAGCTGGGCGTGCTTGAACACGAGGTGGTCAAGACCCTGGTGATGCAGGACGAGGCGGCGCGCCCGCTGATCGTGCTGATGCACGGCGACTGCAAGGTGTCGACCAAGAACCTGGCGCGCGCCATCCCCTGCAAGTCGGTCGAGCCTTGCAAGCCCGAGGTGGCGCAGCGCCATTCCGGCTACCTGGTCGGCGGCACCTCGCCGTTCGGGATCCGCAAGGCGATGCCGGTCTATGTCGAGGAAACCATCCTCTCGCTCGCCAAGATCTATATCAACGGCGGCCGCCGCGGTTTCCTGGTCGGGATCGACCCGCAGGTGCTGGTGGACGTGCTCAAGGCGCGGCCGGTGCATTGCGCGCTGGCGGAGTGAGCGGCAGCTATCGCCGCGCGGCATCGATGGTGTATATTCACGCGCCGGCCCGGCCGGTCCAGGGATAAAGAAAGAGAATTATGTATACAGTCATTTTCACCATCGCAGCCTACCTGATCGGCTCGATTTCCTTCGCCGTCGTGGCCAGCCGCGCCTTCGGCCTGTCCGACCCGCGCACCTACGGCTCGAAGAATCCGGGCGCCACCAACGTGCTGCGCAGCGGCAGCAAGAAGGCCGCGATCGCGACCCTGGTCGGCGACTGCGCCAAGGGCTGGCTGGCGGTGTGGCTGGCGATCCATTACGCCGACCGTTTCGACCTGGGCGACGGCAGCATCGCGCTGGTGGCGATCGCCGTATTCCTGGGCCACTTGTGGCCGGTGTTCTTCCGCTTCGTCGGCGGCAAGGGCGTGGCCACCGCGCTGGGCGTGCTGCTCGGCCTGAACCCATGGCTGGGCCTGGCAACCCTGGTCACCTGGCTGGTCGTGGCCTATGCCTTCCGCTACTCCTCGCTGGCCGCGCTGGTGGCCGCCGTGTTCGCGCCGTTCTACTACGGCCTGCTGTTCGGCGCCGACGAAAAGCTGTTCGCCGTCATCGTGATGAGCGCGCTGCTGCTGTACCGCCACGCCGGCAACATCTCGAACCTGCTGGCCGGGAAGGAATCCCGCATCGGCAGCAAGTCCGCCGGCGCCAAGGCCACCGCGGCCAGGAAAAAATAAGCCGAAACTTCCTTTCCCGCTTCGGGGTCAGAGCACACTCTCCGAGAAATTCGGGGTCAGAGCACTTTTTGGAGCAAGGGCTCGACAGCATGTTTTAGGCGGGCGAATTCGGTTGTAGCTGCCACGATTGCAACGCACCGTTTAAAAACTGCCTGGGGTCTATTGATTACTAATTTGCTCTGACCCCGAACCCGAGCGGCTTCGTGCTCTGACCCCCCTACGCCGGCGCCGAGCGTTTTCGGCAGTCGCGCTGCGGACTTGTGGTCAATTGTGTCACCATAGGGCCATCGTGGTGAAATGAATCAGGAAGGTGGTGATCGTGAGTCAGCAGATGAAAATCGATTTTGTATCGGATGTGTCGTGCCCGTGGTGTGTGATTGGCCTGAAGTCGCTGGAGAAGGCGCTGGCCAACCTGAAGGACGAGATCGACGTCGACATCCATTTCCAACCCTTCGAGCTCAATCCCGGCATGAAGCCGGAAGGCCAGGACATCTTCGAGCACATCTCGGAAAAATACGGCTCGACGCAGGAACAGCAGGACAAGTCGCGCGAGATGATCCGCCAGCGCGGCGCCGATCTCGGCTTTACCTTCGACATGGGCGCGCGCGGCCGCATCTACAACACCTTCGACGCGCACCGCCTGCTGCACTGGGCCGACACGCAAGGCGCCGGCCGCCAGAAGGCGCTGAAGGAAAAGCTGTTCGAGACCTACTTCACGAAGGGCGAGAACCCGGGCGACCATGAGGTGCTGGTGCGCGTGGCCGGCGAAGTCGGCCTGGACCAGGATGCTGCGCGCCAGGTGCTGGCATCGAACACCTACGCCGACGAAGTGCGCCAGCGCGAGTACTACTGGCAGCGCGCGGGCATCCGCTCGGTCCCGGCGATCATCATCAACGAGCGCCACCTGGTCTCGGGCGGCCAGCCACCCGAAGTGTTCGAACAGGTGCTGCGCAAGATTGCGACGGAAGAAGCGACCGTCTAGACGAGGTCGATCACAATGGGCTGGTGGTCCGAGACGGAAGTCTCGGACTGCACGTTGACCTCGGTCACGCGCGGTGCCAGGTCTTCGGTGACGAAAAAGTAGTCGTAGCAATCCGGCTTTTCCGGCCATGGAAAGCCATGCAGGCCGGCGGTCGGGGCGCGCGCCATGTCGCCATGGCGGACGCGCCAGGCGTCCAGCAGCGCCAGCGAATCCGGATCGAACGGGGCCAGCAGTTCCTGGTAATCCTCGGCGTCCGGCGCGAAATTGAAATCGCCGCAGAAGATCGCGCTGCCGGGACGGAAACCGAGCTGGAAGGGCGGATCGAGCTCCGGTTCCGGCTGGTAGATGCGGGCGCGGGCGCAGGCCTCGCGGTGCAGTTCGCGGAGGCGGCGCACCTGGGCGCGGCGCTGGACCGGCGAATAATATTCCAGATGGGTCGTCAGCACGCGCAGCTTGCCGCCGGGCGCTTCCAGCACGGTCTCGATCATCCCGCGCGGCATGCCGGACGGGTGTTCGGGATCGACCGGCCACGGCAGCATGTGGCGCTGGGCCTGGGTGATGCGGTATTTGGACAGCAGGATATTGCCGAACTGGCGGGGCAGGTTGTTCCGATAGATCTCGCTCGGCGCCTGTTCGATCATGTGGTAGCCGCCGAAGGCCCCACCGAGCTGCTTGAACTGGCTGGCGGTGGCACTGCCTTCGAGTTCAGGATGATTGGCTGCCACTTCCTGCAGGCAGATTACGTCGGGATTCAGCTTGCGCAGCACGTCGATGACAGCATGGATCCGGATGCGCCCGTCCTTTCCACAGCCCCAATGGATATTCCAGCTGACTACGCGCATGCAGCACCTCCGTAGAACTCAACTGCCCGATATTGCCATCCTTTGGCCATCGGCGGTCACACGGTAGGATCGATGTCAGGCTAACAAGTTCACCAGTTTGGTGCACTTTGCCAGGGGCATCGGCAGCGACTCAGGCGGGCTCGATCTCGTCCAGGGGCCAGCGCGGACGCACATTGAAACCATAGTCGCGCTGGGCCGCATCCGGGTTGCGCTCCAGGCGCATGGCGCCGGCAAAGGCGATCATTGCGCCATTGTCGGTGCAGAATTCCAGCTCCGGGTAATAGACCTTGAACTTCTTCTTCGCCGCCGCCGCGTCCAGCGAGGCGCGCAGCTGGCGGTTGGCGCCGACGCCGCCGGCGATCACCAGGCGCTTCAGGCCGGTGTGCTTGAGCGCCGCCACGCACTTGGCGGTCAGGACGTCGACGATGGCGTCGACGAAGCCGCGCGCGATGTTGGCCTTGTCCTGCTCGCAGATGTTGGCGATGCCGGACTCATGGTTCTTCACCACGGTCAGCACCGCCGTCTTGAGGCCCGAGAAGCTGAAGTTGAAATCCTTCGAGTGCAGCATCGGGCGCGGCAGTTTATAGGCTTCCGGATCGCCGAATTCGGCCAGGCGGGAAATGGCCGGGCCGCCCGGATAACCCAGGCCGAGCAGCTTGGCCGACTTGTCGAAGGCTTCGCCGGCGGCGTCGTCGAGTGTCTCGCCCAGCAGCGTGTAGCGGCCGACGCCATCCACGCGCATCAGCTGGGTGTGGCCGCCCGAGACCAGCAGGGCGACGAAGGGGAATTCGGGACGCTCGCTGGCCAGCAGCGGCGACAGCAGGTGGCCTTCCAGGTGGTGCACGCCCAGCACCGGCTTGTCCAGCGCCAGGCCCAGGCTGCAGGCGACCGAGGAGCCGACCAGCAGCGCCCCGGCCAGGCCCGGACCCTGGGTGTAGGCGATGGCGTCGATGTCCCGCTTGTCCACGCCGGCCTTGTTCAGTGCCTGCTCCAGCAGCGGCAGCGCGCGCCGGATGTGGTCGCGCGAGGCCAGTTCCGGCACCACGCCGCCGTACTCCTCGTGCATCGCGACCTGCGAATGCAGGGCATGGGACAGCAGGCCGCGCTCGGTGTCGTACAGAGCCAGGCCGGTTTCATCGCAGGAGGATTCGACGCCGAGGACAATCATGGGAAGAGTAGCAAGGTAAAAGCGGAATCCGCCATTGTAAGCCAGCAGCGGCCCGCCTGCATGCGCCGCGGCGCGACAATCGGAGAGTTTTGAGGCCCCTTGGGCAAACTACAATACCCGCTGCTCATGGAGACAACACGATGAAACGTACCATCACAACGATACTGGCGCTGATCCTGGTGGCCAGCTTCGCGGCCTCGGTCTATTACAGCCCCTACTGGACGCTGTACAAGATGAAGGTGGCGGTCGAGGACAAGGACGCGGACGGGCTGTCCCGGCACGTCGACTACCCCGCGCTCAGGGCCAGCCTGAAAAGCCAGGTGAAGACGTCATTGAACCGCCAGATGGCGCAGGTGGGCGAACAGATGCGTGCCTTCGGGGCGACGGCGGAACAGGCAGACAGCGTCGGCAACCTGCTGCCGACCGGGCTGATGGACCAGATGGTCGACGCGATGGTGTCGCCGCAGGCGGTCGCGGCGATGGTGTCCGGGACCGGCTCCAGCACCGGCACCGATACGGGCACCAGCGACGGCACCGCAGGCCAGCCCGGCAGCGCGAAAGATACTGGCAAGCCGCTCGACCTGACCCTGCGTTACCGCGGCTGGGACGAGGCGCTGTTCCGTGCCAGGGGCGAGGAAGGCGGCTTCCTGTTCCAGCGCGCCGGCCTGTGGAGCTGGAGGCTGGCCGGCATCGACCTGGGGCTGGCCCAACTGGCCCAGCCCAAGCCTTGAAGTTCAAGGACGCTGCAGCAATTCCCTGTGTGCGCTGCGCAGCATCGCTTCCGTATCTTCCCAGCCGATGCAGCCGTCGGTGACCGAGCAGCCATACTTCAGTTGCGACAGGTCGCTCGGGATCGGCTGGTTGCCGCTGACGATGTTCGACTCGATCATGACGCCGACCAGCGACTTGTTGCCGTGCTTGATCTGCTGGATCACATCCGACATCACCAGCGGCTGCAGGTCCGGCTTCTTGTAGCTGTTGGCGTGCGAGCAGTCGACCACCAGGTTGGCCGGCAGCCTGGCCTTGGTCAGCGCCTGCTCGGCGATCGTGACCGACACCGAATCGTAGTTCGGACGGCCGCCGCCGCCGCGCAGCACCACGTGGCCGTAGGCGTTGCCGCTGGTGCGCACGATCGACACCGTGCCCTGGTCGTTGATGCCCAGGAAGGCGTGCGGGCTCGAGGAAGACAGCACGGCGTTGATCGCGATCTCGACGTCGCCGTCGGTACCGTTCTTGAAGCCGACCGGGGTGGAAAGGCCGGACGACATCTCGCGGTGGGTCTGGGATTCCGTGGTGCGTGCGCCGATGGCGGTCCAGGCGATCAAATCGCCCAGGTATTGCGGCGAGATCGGGTCCAGCGCTTCGGTGGCGGTCGGCAGGCCAAGCTCGCACACGTCCAGCAGGAACTGCCGTGCGCGCTCCATGCCGACGTCGACGCGGAAGGAATCGTCCATGAACGGATCGTTGATATAGCCCTTCCAGCCGGTGGTGGTGCGTGGCTTTTCGAAGTAGACGCGCATCACCAGCACCATCGTGTCCGCGACTTCGGCCTGCAGCGCCTTCAGGCGGCGCGCATAATCGAGGCCGGCGACCGGGTCGTGGATGGAGCAGGGGCCGACCACGACGAACAGGCGTTTATCCTTGCGGTCGAGGATGTTGCGCAGGGTTTCGCGGCCTTTCATCACGGTGGTGAAGGCCTTGTCGGTGAGGGGCAGTTTCTTGTGCAGCTCGCTCGGGGTCGGCATGGCCGCGAACGAGGTGACATTGGTATTTTCGATATCGGGCGTGATCAGCATGGCAAGAAATTCTTTCCTGGAGGATTGACCAGTCTAGCCTGAAATCGGCGCCGGTGCAGCGCTCCGCGCAAAAATCGCGCACTTGATCGCATATCGGCAATGGTATGCTTCGGTTCATGGAAACGTCTACTGAACAAAATATGGATTCCTTCCCAGCCGCCCGCTTCATCAAGGAGATCGGCCGCGGCGTGAAGGGCGCGCGCAGCATGTCGCGCGAGGATGCCCGCCTGCTGTATGGCGCCATGCTGGACGGGCGGGTGTCCGACCTGGAACTGGGCGGCATCCTGCTGGCGATGCGCATCAAGGGCGAATCCGTCGACGAGATCGCCGGCTTCATGGATGCCGCCGAAGCCTCGTTCGCACCCCTGCCCAGCCCACCGGGCGAGTTCGCGCCGGTCCTGATCCCGAGCTACAACGGCGCGCGTAAACTCGCCAACCTGACGCCGCTGCTGGCCCTGCTGCTGGCGCGCGAGGGCGTGCCGGTGCTGGTGCACGGCGTCCAGCAAGACCCGGGCCGCGTCACCACCTTCGAAATCTTCGCCGAACTCGGTATCGGCCCGACCGGGTCGACCGCCGACATGCTGGACGCTTTCGTAGCCGGGAAACCCTGCTTCATGCCGATCGAGCGCCTGGCGCCGCAGCTGGCGCACCAGCTGTCGCTGCGCCGCATCCTGGGCGTGCGCAACTCGACGCACACCCTGGTGAAAATCCTGCAGCCCTTCGAAGGCCCGGCGCTGCGCCTGGTCTCGTACACGCACCCGGAATACCTGACGATGCTGAGCGAATACTTCGGCAACGCCGCCCCGCATGCGCGCGGCGATGCCTTCCTGATGCGCGGCACCGAGGGCGAAACGGTGGCCAATGCCAACCGCGCCCAGCAGATCGACTGGTTCCACGCCGGCGAGCAGCGCCTGATCGTCGAGCGCGACGCCCCGGCCGACGCACTGGCCCCGGCTCCCGAGGGCCGCGATGCCGCCGCCACCGCCGACTGGATCGCGCGCGCGCTGCGTGGCGAGCAGCCGGTGCCGCCGCCGATTGCGGCGCAGGTGGCGCATTGCGTGGGCGTGGCAAGGGCGCTGCGCAATAAGGTCACGTAATAATGCATGCTCCCCGGCGCCGGCTTCTGTCGGCGCCGCATTCCCCTTCCGCCTCTACCTCCCTGTTCCGGCTTGCAAGTAACACAACGCTTTTTCTCTTCCTGCCGTCAAAATGATGATTTGCGACAAATAGTGGAAATGACTACCTTGCGGAGTAACAAGGCAATGCCGCCAGGAAAATAATAAAGTTTCCTATGTGAAACTCCACATTGGTGCGCATGACAAGCACGCCAGTCTCCCTGATGCCGGTTATCTACTTTGAAGGAAGAGCAGAAATGAACAAGCAAGCCTGCTTCATCACCCATGGTTGCAAACTGGCCGTGATGGCACTGGCAATCGCCGGAGCCGGTAGCGCGGTGGCCGCCAACACCGCGACCGCGACCGCAAACAGCACCGTCGTCGCGCCGATCGCCGTGAACAAGGCTGTCGACCTGTCGTTCGGCTCCATCGCAGGAGGGGCCAGCGCGGGGACGGTGACGCTCACCCCGGGTGGTACGCGCACTGTCGGTGGCGGTGCAGTCGCCGCGGGCGGCACCCCTGCTGCCGCAAAGTTCGACGTTACCGGTGCGGGCAATTTGACTTATGCGATCGATATGGTCGGCACCGACAGCACGCTCACCAGCGGAAGCGACAGCATGGCATTCGCCCCGATCAGCGACACGAGCGCCAGCGCGAAGACCAGCGGCACCGTCACCACCGGCACCCTGTCCAACGGCGCCGAGTCGATCTACGTCGGCGGCATCCTGACGGTTGGCGCCAACCAGAACGCCGGCACCTACACCGGCAATATCGCCATCGCGGTCAACTACAACTGACATGCGGAGGATGCGGCGCCGCGCTCGTCCCATCCTCATTGCCGGCATCGCATCGCTGCCGGCGTTGCTATTGCCTGCCGGGCGCGAAGCCTGTGCCCAGCAGGCTACGGTGACGAATACACGTGGCCTCGATTTTGGCCGTATCGTTGCCATCGGCGCCGGCACGGTGGTGGTCGCCCCCGGCCTGCCGGGGGCGACGGGAAGCGGCGTCATCGTGCTGAATGGCGGCAGTCCCGGCCCGGCAAGCTTCACTGTGAGCGGGTACGCCGGCAAAACGCAAGCAGCGATGACGTTCGACAGCTCGAGTATCCAGCTCACCAGCGTAAGCAAGGGCGTAACGAGCACCATGACGGTCGACACCTTCCGCAGCTTGCCGACGGCGGATACCTTTGTCGCCCCGGCCGCTGCTGCCAACGTATCGGTCGGCGCCACCCTGCACGTCACATCCCTCCAGGCCGCAGGCTCGTATTCCGGTTCATTTTCCGTGACTGTCAACTTCAATTAATCTGGAAAAGATCCCATGTCTTTCCCCTTGTTCGCATCGGTTTCCCCGGGTGGGCTGCGCCATCCGCTGCGTATCGCGCTGACGTCGCTGCTTGCCTGGCTGCTGCTGATACTGGCCCTGCCGGCGCACGCGGACCTGATGTTGTATCCAACCCGCATCGTGTTCGAGAAAAACCAGCGGGCCGCGCAAATCGAATTGATCAATAACGGCAGCAAGCCCGCCACCTACCGGATTTCGCTGGTCAACCGCCGCATGACGGAGGCCGGCCAGTTCGAAGTGGCGGACACCGCGGCACCGGACGAACGCTTTGCAAACGACATGCTGCGCTTTTCGCCGCGCCAGGTCACGCTGCAACCGGGCACCGTGCAGACCGTGCGCGTGATGCTGCGCAAGCCTGCCGAGCTGGCCGAAGGTGAATACCGTTCGCACCTTCAGTTCGACAGGCTGCCGGACGTCGAAGGCAACGCCAGTATCGAGAGCCAGGGCCAGGCCGACAAGGGTATCGGCATCGTCCTGAATACCCTCGTCGGCGCCTCCGTGCCGCTCATCGTGCGCCATGGGTCCAGCAGCGCAAAGGTCAGCCTTGGCCACCTCGCGTTGCAGAGGGACGACGCGCAGCACCCGGTGCTCAAGCTGCAGTTCGAGCGCGAAGGCAGCAGCTCGGTGTATGGCGACCTGAATGTGACCTTCACGCCGCGCGGCGGCAAGCCGCAGACGGTGGGGGAGGTCGGCGGCATCGCCGTGTACACGCCGAACCGGGTGCGCAGCGCAGCGCTGCAGTTGCAAGTGCCAGTGGGATTGACGCTGGCGCATGGCACGTTCGAAGTGAGCTACCGGGACCGGCCCGAAGTGGGCGGCAAGCTGCTGGCACAGGCGAATCTGGAACTGCCGTAACGGCCGATGGGTGAACGGGAAGCAGGTAGCAATTCGCGGCGTACATGCAGGCATTCCGAAACGGGTTCCTTCTTGCCGGACTGGTCATGCTGCCCGCATTTCAGGCCGGTGTCGCCGCTGCTGCAACGCCAACTGCAGCGGCGGCAAAGCCGTCTCCGACAGCCGAAGCAAATCTGATCCTGCTCGAAGTGCGCCTTGACAGCCAGGTATTGTCGGACAGCGTCACCGCGTATGAAATCGGTCGCCATGTGTTCCTGCCGCTGGGCGAGATGGCGCGCATGCTGACCCTGGCGGTGCGCGTGACGGACGAAGGTCGTGCCAGCGGCTACATCCTGCGTGAAGACCGCAACTTCAGCCTCGACGTGCCCGAAGGGGCAGTCCACACCGGCGGCAAACGCGAGGAACTCGACCCCTTGCAGGTCAAGGTCGAGGCTGAAGACATTTATGTCGACAGCACGCTGCTGGCGCGCTGGCTGCCTGTCGACCTCGATATCGACATGTCCAGCCTGACCCTCAAGGCGCGCCCGCGCGAGCCGCTGCCGCTGCAGGAGCGCCTGGCGCGGCGCCAGCGTGGCAAGCTGCCGGGCAACCAGGGCGTCTATACCGATCCCGGTTATCCACGTCTGGCTACGCCCTACCGGGTGGCGAGCCTTCCATTCATCGACCAGACCCTGGCCATCACGACGGACGGCAGCGCCGACGGACGGCGCGCGACCAATACTTCCTATACCGCTTACCTGACGGCCGACCTGCTTGGCATGGAAGCGGCGCTGTACGCGAGCCGCAACTCGGTCGATCCCTCGACCGCCGTGCGCCTGACGCTGGGCCGCAATGATCCCGGCGCCGGCTTGCTCGGACCCCTGCACGCGCGTACGGCGCTGTTCGGCAGTGTGGCGGTGCCGGGGGGAGAGAACATCTCGGCCAGCAGCGCGACCGGCAACGGCGTCGCAGTCAGCAACCGGCCATTGAATCAGCCAAGCAGCTTCGACCGCCACACTTTGCAGGGCGACCTGCCGCCCGGCTGGGACGTCGAGCTGTACTATAACGAGGCGCTGGTCGGCTTTCAGCAGTCACGCGCCGACGGCAAATACAGTTTTCCGGACCAGCGTCTGGGCTACGGGCCGAACGATTTCCGGCTGGTGTTCCACGGACCGCTGGGGCAGTTGCGGGTGGAGCGCCAGAGCTTCCTGCTCGAAGAGTCGGCGGTGCGGCGTGGCGAGCTGTTCTACGACGTGGCCGCGCACCGCGACCAGTACGGACGCCCGCGCGCCCTGGCCCAGTTCGAATGGGGGCTGAACGAACACCTGAACGCTACCGGCGGCTGGCAGCGCGTGCCTTTGCCCGATGGCAGCGCGCAGGGCTATGCCAACCTCGGACTGCGCGCCTACCTGAGCGCCTTCATCCTGAGCGGCGATGCGGTCCGCGCCGATGGCGGCGGCAGGCTGGCCCAGCTGGCCCTCAGTACGCGGGTCGGCAACCTTGCCTTGTCGGCCAGCCGTAGCCGCCTCGACGGCTTCGCCAGCGAGTTGTTCGCCCAGACCCCGGACCCGGTCCGCACCCGGGACGAACTGCGCGCCGAGGGTGCGGTCGCGCCGGGCGGGGGCATGTTCTTCCCGCTCTCGTTCGAGCTGCGGCGCGACACCCTGGCTTCGCAGAAGGAAAACCTCCTGGTCCAGGGACGGCTGTCAGCCTACCGCGAAGGCACCGCAGTCACCAACGCGGTGCGCTGGCAGTCGCTGGACGGCGCCAAGGTGGCGGACGGGCAACTGCAGGTGAGTCGCCGCGTCGCCGGCATCGGTCTGACCGGCCAGCTGCAATACCTGCTGAAGCCGGTAGCGCAGCTGGGCAGCGCTGCCGTTTCGGCTGACCGCAACCTGGCCGGCGGCTATCTGGTGAACCTGGGCCTGAGCCGCATGTTCGACACCCGCGAAACCCGCCTGAACGGCGCGCTGAACAAGAGCCTGGGCAGCTACGGGCTCGGGGTCAACGCTTATTATTCGACCCGGCACGCGTACGGAGGCGGCGTGCAGTTCTTCATGGCGTTGGGACTCGAGCCGCGTCATGCGCGCATGATGACCGATGCGCAGCCGATGGCGAACATGGGATCGGCGTCGGTCCGCGTGTTCCTGGACAAGAACCTGAACGGCACGATGGACGGCATTGATGAGCCCATCAAAGGCGTCGGGTTCACTATCAACGGCGGCAACCAACTGGCACGCACCGACGCCGATGGCGTCGCCTACCTGGCGCGCTTGCCGGCCCACCAGAACATCGACCTCGCGCTGGATCCGAGCACGCTCGAAGACCCGCAGTGGCAGCCGCAGACCAAGGGCATGCGCATCGTGCCGCGGCCGGGCAAGGTCAACCAGATCGACTTTGCGGTGGCCATCACCGGCGAGATCGACGGCACGACGTATTTGGTCACCAAGGGCAAGAGCCGCCCGATCGGCGACCTGCGCCTGGAACTGGTGGATGTCACGGGCAAGGTCGTAGCCGGCATGAGCAGCGCCTCCGATGGTTACTACGTGATCACTGGCGCGCTCCCCGGCGACTACCGGCTGAGGGTGGCGCCCGACCAGCTCAAGCGCCTGGGGCTGACCGATACCGGCACGCACCTGGTCACGATCAAACCCGACGGCACGGTGCTCAATGGCCGCGACTTCCATGTGATGCCTGCGGGAGAAGGGTAGGCGCGCCCTCCCGGTCTTACCCGAACACGGCTCAGCGTTTACAATCACGGGTTCGGCAAAACGGATGTGCGGGCGGCAGCGATGGCAAAACAATATGATGTGGCAGTGATCGGCGCCGGCGCCGCCGGCATGATGTGCGCCGCGACGGCGGCAGGGCGCGGCAAGCGCGTGGTCCTGATCGACCACGCGGCCAAGCTGGCCGAAAAGATCCGCATCTCGGGCGGCGGCCGCTGCAACTTCACCAACGTCAATTCCGGTCCGCAGAACTTCCTGTCCGAGAACCCGCACTTCTGCCGCAGCGCGCTGTCGCGCTACACGCCCCAGGATTTCCTGGCGCTGGTCAAAAAACACCGCATCGCGTACCACGAAAAGCACCGCGGCCAGCTGTTCTGCGACGATTCCGCCGAACAGATCATCCGCATGCTGAAGGCCGAGTGCGACGCGGGCAGCGTCAGCTGGCGCATGCCGTGCAAGGTGAACGGCGTGGAAAAGGACGGCGAGCTGTTCCGCATCGCCACCGATGGCGAACCCATCCTGGCAAGCAATGTGGTCGTGGCGACCGGCGGCCTGTCGATCCCGAAGATCGGGGCGACCGACCTCGGCTACCGCATCGCGAAGCAGTTCGACCTGAAGATCATCGAGACCCGCCCGGGCTTGGTGCCGCTGACCTTCGACGGCCCCAGCTGGCAGCCCTTCGTGCCGCTGGCCGGCATCGCGCTCGAGGTCGATGTCGAAACCGGTTCCAGGAAAGGGAAGGGCGGCAAATATGGTGTCTTCCGCGAGGATCTTTTATTTACCCACCGCGGCCTGTCCGGGCCGGCCATCCTGCAGATTTCCAGCTACTGGCAGCCTGGTACGCCGATCGTGCTGAACCTGCTGCCGGAAATGGATGTGGCCGAGGAATTGATCTCATCCAAGACGAGCTCGAAGAAGCAGTTGGGCAATATCCTGTCGCAATGGATGCCGGCGCGCCTGGCCGAGGGCTTGCTGGTGGCGAACGGTTTTGCCCCCGATGCGCGCTTGCCGGACATGGCGGACGCGAAATTGCGCAAGCTGGGCGATGCCATCAACCGCTGGGCCATCGTGCCGAACGGTTCGGAGGGCTATCGCAAGGCCGAGGTGACGCTGGGCGGCGTCGACACGCGCGAACTGTCCCAGCAAACCATGATGGCGAACCGGGTGCCGGGCCTGTATTTCGTCGGCGAGACGGTCGACGTGACCGGCTGGCTGGGCGGCTACAACTTCCAGTGGGCATGGGCTTCCGGCGTCGCCGCGGGCTTGAGCATCGCGTAAAACGGATGCCGATGTTGCAAGGATGTGGCAAATATGCACATCTATCCAAAATCTTCCACAAGGCTTGAAAAGCTGTTAGAATTTCGTTCTTCCCTAAATCCAACGGTTTCATTTTTACATGACCACTATCCGCCTTAAAGAAAACGAGCCGTTCGAAGTCGCTATGCGTCGCTTCAAGCGCACTATCGAAAAAACCGGTCTGCTGACCGAACTGCGCGCACGCGAGTTCTACGAGAAGCCGACTGCAGAGCGCAAGCGCAAGCTGGCAGCTGCCGTGAAGCGTCACTACAAGCGCATCCGCAGCCAGCAACTGCCGAAGAAACTGTACTAATTCGGTTCAGACGCCGCACCGGCGACGGCCCTCGATGCCAGTCGCGGATTGCAGCCTGAATATGTCGAAGCCCGCTCCGGTAGTCCACCGCAGCGGGTTTTGCCTTTTGCCCCTCAGAATAATACGGAGAAAGAATCCATGAGCTTGAAAACCCAACTCACCGACGACATGAAAGCAGCGATGCGCGCCAAGGAAAGCGGCAAGCTGGCCACCATCCGCCTGATCCTTGCCGAAATCAAGCGCCGCGAAGTGGACGAGCGCATCGAACTGGATGACGCCCAGACCGTCGCCGTGGTCGAGAAGATGATCAAGCAGCGCAAGGATTCGATCACGCAATTCGAAGCGGGCGGCCGTGCCGACCTGGCCGACATCGAGAAGGCCGAACTGGCCGTGCTGTCGGCCTACATGCCGGCCGGCCTGTCGGACGAGGAAGTCGCCGCCGAGGTTGCAGCCGCGGTCGCCGCGTCGGGCGCTGCCGGTCCGCAGGACATGGGCAAGGTCATGGGCATCCTGAAGCCGAAGCTGGCCGGCCGTGCCGACATGACGGCCGTGTCGGCCCAGGTCAAGAAAGCGCTGTCCGGCGCCTGATCCGACGCAGCGTTGCTGGCGCCCCACGTTTTGTCGGCTGCGGCGCCGGTATCCTACTGGCTTGTCGTAAATCAACCTGTAACAAGCCCTGCGATATAGTCTGACTTTAGACAAGCACTGCCAAGGCTGTTTCAATCGTGATCCCGCAATCATTCATTACTGACCTGCTCAACCGCGTCGACATCGTCGACGTGGTCGGGCGTTACGTCCAGCTCAAGAAGGGCGGCGCCAACTACATGGGGCTGTGCCCCTTCCACAACGAAAAGTCGCCGAGCTTTACCGTCAGCCCGACCAAGCAGTTCTACCACTGCTTCGGCTGCGGCGCCCACGGCACCGCGATCGGCTTCCTGATCGAATACTCGGGCATGGGCTTCGTGGACGCGGTCAAGGACTTGTCGCAAAGCGTCGGCATGATCGTGCCCGAAGCCGACGACAAGATCCCGCCGCAACAGCGCGCCGCCCAGCAGGCGCAATCGCTGGCCATGACGGACGCGCTGAACCAGGCCTGCGATTACTACCGCGCCCAGCTGCGCCAGGCCCCGGCCGCCATCGCCTACCTGAAAGGGCGCGGCCTGACCGGCGAAGTCGCCGCGCGCTTCGGCCTCGGCTACGCGCCGTCCGGCTGGGACAGCCTGCGCTCGGTGTTCAAGGATTACGATGCGCTGGCACTGGTCGAGTCGGGCCTGGTGATCGACCGCGTCGACGAGGACGGCGGCAACAAGAAACGCTACGACCGCTTCCGCGAACGCGTCATGTTCCCGATCCGGAACACCAAGGGCCAGGTGATCGGCTTTGGCGGGCGCGTAATGGATGGCGGCGAACCGAAATACCTGAACTCGCCGGAAACCCCGCTGTTCAACAAAGGCCAGGAACTGTACGGCCTGTTCGAGGCGCGCCAGGCGATCCGCGACGAAGGCTACGTGCTGGTGACGGAAGGCTACATGGACGTGGTCGCGCTGGCCCAGCTCGGCTTCCCGCAGGCGGTGGCCACGCTGGGCACGGCCTGCACCAGCACCCATGTGCAAAAGCTGCTGCGCCAGACCGACAACGTCATCTTCAGCTTCGACGGCGACAAGGCCGGCCGCCGCGCCGCCCGGCGCGCGTTGGAAGCCTGCCTGCCACAAGTGTCGGACAACAAGACCATCAAATTCCTGTTCTTGCCGCAGGAACATGACCCCGACAGCTATGTGCGCGAATTCGGCGCCGACGCGTTTGCCCAGGAAATCAACGAAGCGATGCCGCTGTCGCAATTCCTGCTGCGCGAAGTCAGCACCGAAAACGACCTCGACACGCCGGAAGGCCGCGCCCGCGCCCAGTTCGATGCGAAACCGATGCTGCAGGCGATGGCGCCGTCGGCCCTGCGCCTGCAGATCGTGCACGGCCTGGCCAGCATGACCCAGTCAACCCCGGCGGAGATCGAAGCGTTGTTCGAGTTGTCCAAGCCGGTATCGGTCGCGCGCAAGGCACCGCCGCGCCAGGGCCGGCCGGAACCGGTCGGGCTGGAATTGCAGATCATGCGCATCCTGGTGGCGCACCCGGCGCTGGCGCTGGACCTGGACGACACGGCGCTGCGCGCCTTCGACCACTTCGGCGGCGAGTCCGGCGAACGCTTGCGCCAGCTGGTCGCGCTGGCCCAGTCGCTGGGTGCGAACGGTACCTTCGCCGCCTTGTCCCAGCAACTGAAAGAGGACGGCAGCGAATACGATCGCTTGATTTCCGAGATCGCTTCCGAGCCCGAATCGGATATTGACCAAGACCGCGTTTGGATCACAAGCGCAGTGAGACAAATCAAGATGGATGTCTTAAAACAGGAGTTGAACCAGTTGTTTTCTTCTGGACTGACCCCAGATCAGGTGAGTGCCCGCTATCGTGAAATCACGGCCCAGCAGGACCTCTTGGCCCGGGAGGCAGCCAACGACACCCCGGCGAAATTCGCATGATGGCAAGACGCCGCCCCTGCGGCGTTCTCAACTGGAAAGTGTTGGGGTGCGTGCTATAATAAAACGCTAACTATTGCAAGCTTTGAAACGAGTTTTCGTTCGAACCGGGCGTGGAGTTTCAGTTAGTGGGGCAGCAGATTTGTGCCTGCAGCGTGATGTAAGGTAACAAAAACTTTATCATTAACCATCGTAAAGTGGTCGTTGTGACTTCGAAAGCGCCTGTGCCAACCAAGAAACCCGAAACCAACGTGGCTACCAAATCCACCAGGATGTCCGCCAAGGCGGACAATTCACAAGACAAGGCGGAAGCCCGCGTCGCGGGTGTTGCGCCTGTCAGCCAAACGACCGACGCGGAAGCACTTGCCGCGATCGACACCTCGGGCTATGTCCTGCCGGCCGTCAAGGTACCGGGACGGCGTGGCCGCAAGCCCAAGGAATTCACGCCCGAGAACGACGAAGTCGCCGCGCTGAACGCGGTCGAACGCGCCGAACTGAAGGCGGTCGACAAGGCCAAGGCCAAGGACCGCAAGGCCAAGGAAAAGGCCCTGCTGAAAGACGCATTCTCGTCCGACACCGAGGCCAGCGAGGAAGAACTCGAAATCCGCCGCAACAAGCTCAAGGCCCTGATCAAGTCGGGCAAGGAGCGCGGCTTCCTCACGTACGCCGAGATCAACGACCACCTGCCGGACAACGTCGTCGATCCGGAAGCGATCGAAGGCATCATCGGCACCTTCAACGACATGGGCATCGCCGTCTACGAGCATGCCCCGGATGCCGAAACGCTGCTGCTGTCCGATAACGTCCCCAACGTCACCAGCGACGACGAAGCCGAGGCCGCCGCCGAAGCGGCGCTCTCGACCGTCGACTCCGACTTCGGCCGCACCACGGACCCGGTCCGCATGTACATGCGCGAAATGGGCTCGGTCGAACTCTTGACCCGCGAAGGCGAGATCGAAATCGCCAAACGCATCGAAGACGGCCTGCGCGACATGATCCAGGCGATCTCGGCCTGCCCGGTGACGATCGACGAAATCATCGACGCCGCCCGCCGCATCGAGAGCGACGAGATCAAGATCGACGAAATCGTCGACGGCATGGTCGACCCGAACGAGTCCGAGGAAACCTCGCCGACGGCGGTCGCCCCGACCTCGACCGACGGCGACGACGACGAGGATGACGACGAGGGCGAGGAAGAAGAGGAAGAGGAAGAAGACGGCAACGCCAGCTCCGGCGCCGCCGGCTATTCCGCCGAGCAGCTCGAGCAGCTCAAAACGTCCGCGCTGGACAAGTTCAACTTCATCAGCCAGCAATTCGACAAGATGCGCAAGGCCTACGAGAAGCAGGGCTACAACTCGAAGGACTACATCAAGGCCCAGGAAGCGATCTCGAACGAACTGCTCGGCATCCGCTTTACCGCCAAGGTCGTCGAGAAGCTGTGCGACACCCTGCGCGGCCAGGTCGACGAAGTGCGCCACATCGAGAAGCAGATCCTGGACGTGGCCGTGAACCGCTGCGGCATGCCGCGCGCCCACTTCATCAAGGTCTTCCCGGGCAACGAGACGAACCTGGAATGGGTCGACGGCGAAGTCAACGCCGGCCATGCCTACAGCGCCATCCTCGGCCGTAATATCCCGACGATCAAGGAACTGCAGCAACGCCTGATCGACCTGCAAGCCCGCGTGGTGCTGCCGCTGCCGGACCTGCGCAACATCAACCGCCAGATGGCGGCGGGTGAAATGAAGGCGCGCAAGGCCAAGCGCGAAATGACCGAGGCCAACCTGCGCCTGGTCATCTCGATCGCCAAGAAGTACACGAACCGCGGCCTGCAATTCCTCGACCTGATCCAGGAAGGCAACATTGGCCTGATGAAGGCGGTGGACAAGTTCGAATACCGCCGCGGCTACAAATTCTCGACCTATGCGACGTGGTGGATCCGCCAAGCCATCACCCGCTCGATCGCGGACCAGGCCCGCACCATCCGTATTCCGGTGCACATGATCGAGACGATCAACAAGATGAACCGGATCTCGCGCCAGATCCTGCAGGAAACCGGCGCCGAGCCGGATCCGGCAACGCTCGCGGTCAAGATGGAAATGCCGGAAGACAAAATCCGGAAGATCATGAAGATCGCGAAAGAGCCGATCTCGATGGAAACGCCGATCGGCGACGACGACGATTCCCATCTGGGCGACTTCATCGAGGACAACAACACGCTGGCGCCTTCGGACGCCGCGCTCCATGCCTCGATGCGCGGCGTGGTCAAGGACGTGCTGGACTCCTTGACGCCGCGCGAAGCCAAGGTGCTGCGCATGCGCTTCGGTATCGAGATGTCGACCGACCACACGCTGGAAGAGGTCGGCAAGCAGTTCGACGTCACGCGCGAGCGCATCCGCCAGATCGAGGCGAAGGCACTGCGCAAGCTGCGCCACCCGTCGCGGTCGGACAAGCTCAAGAGCTTCCTGGAGGGAAGTGGCGGCTGAGCATCGCTCAGGCTTGACGGGACTGCACTAAAGGCAATATGCTCTCGCCACTTCGGGTCATCTGGACCGGAGTGGCGCGTCTTTTAGCGTCCCAGGAAGTACAGGTTTCGGGCCTCTAGCTCATGCTTGGTTAGAGCAGCGGACTCATAATCCGTTGGTGCCCGGTTCGACTCCGGGGAGGCCTACCAATAAAATCAAGGACTTAGGTGAAAGCCTAAGTCCTTTTTTCGTTTCTGGCGGGCACGGCGGTACAATTTCAGTACGGTAAGCAAATTCTGAGAGTACTGGAGAGTGCATGGCAACGATCGTTAAGACCCCGTCGGGAACCTGGAAGGCAGTCATCCGCAAGACGGGATGGCCAACTACGGTCAAGACGTTCCGTTTGAAAAAAGACGCTGAAGACTGGTCTCGCCGAACTGAAGACGAGATGGTACGTGGTCTGTTCATCCAACGTAGTCCCGCAGAACGGATGACCTTTGAAGCGGCCATGAAACGCTATTTGGCAGAGGTAACGCCTACTAAACGACCCCTCACGCAGATTGCGGAAAGGCCGCGCGCCAATCCGTTGATAGCGTTCTTTGGCAAGTATTCGCTTGCCGCTATCACGACAGAACTGATCGCCGAGTATCGCGACCTACGCCTGGCTGGCAAAGACCGCATGAAGGACGATAAGCCACAGCCCCGATCCGCGAATACTGTCCGACTTGAGCTCGCATTGATGGGGCACTTGTTCACGGTAGCCGTGAAAGAATGGGGGCTTGGCCTTCCTTTCAATCCAATGTTGAACTTGCGCCGCCCAGCGCCTGGACCCGGGCGCAATCGTCGCCTCAGCGCAGACGAGGAAGCTCGACTGTTGGCGGCCGTCGATGCCTATTCCAATCCGATGTTGGGCTGGATCGTTCGCATCGCCATTGAGACCGGTATGCGCTCATCAGAGATCGCCACACTTCGCTGCTCCCAAGTTGATCTGGACAGGCGTATCGTACGGTTGATCGAGACGAAAAACACCTTGCCGCGAACAGTGCCGTTATCGAAGGCGGCGACTGAAAATTTCCGGCTCGCGTTAGGTAATCCCGCTCGTCCCGAAAGCACGGAACTGATCTTTTTTGGCGAACCAGGTAAGGACGGAAAGCGTAGGCCATACAACTTCAACAAAGTATGGGGTGACATTAAGAAGGCTGTCGGGGTGACCGATTTCAAGTTCCATGACCTCCGTCATGAGGCCGTCAGCCGCCTCGTTGAAGCTGGGTTGAGCGATCAGGAAGTCGCATCTATCAGCGGGCATAAGTCAATGCAGATGTTGAGGCGATACACTCACCTTAGGGCTGAGGATTTGGTTGCAAAGCTTGACAGTGTTCAGTAGCCCATCAAGCTAGTTTGTCCTTACTGCAAGGCTAACGCCTTCTCAATTGATTGAAGGAAAAGACCAGATGAAATCGCCGAAGAAAAATCTACAGAACCTGATCTTCAGTCCCGAATTTATGGAAGCGGTAAGTAGGGCTATCGAAAACGCTGTCGCAGAATCTGACGCTGCTGGACTTCCGCCAGCCTATGAACCGGCTTTTACAAAGCTGAGAGAATTTAGAGCTGACCAGAAAAAATTACGTGAGGAGTTAATCGAGCTGCGTCGCTATGCGCTGCCTGAGAGGGCAAAAAAGGATCTTGCCACTCTTGAATTCCATCTCAAAGTTTTCGATTTATTAGAAGAGGGTGACCAACCTGCAGTTTTCATCATGCGTAAAGCTCGTGAAATGATTCAGGTGTGGGAAAGCAAAGGGCTGAACAGCAAATACGGGCCGAAGTGGAAGCAACTTTTGGACGAATCGCCGGCATCGGCTCGCGATTTTGTCCTATCAGTCGACCAAAATATTGTGCCTGTCGGCCTCCGATCGTCTTCTCCATTTGTACATATTGCGATATATCCTGGTGATGAATGGGAGCCAGGTGAATCCCTTTTAAGCGAGTAGTCAACTAGAAAGTTATGTGGTTTCTTTCAGCATAGATTATTTGACGGCTCGTTTTCTTTTAAGCGCGGCCGATACAGCTTGGCGATTGATTCCAAGATGGCGTGCGATCTCTGCTTGGCTAGCAATGCCGCGCTCATCTAACTCTTCAAACCAACTGTCTTCTTCTCTCATCCGCCGAATTTTTTGGTGAGCCGCCCGCGCAATCATGTAATAGGCGTCAATCGGCTTGGTAGGCGTTGCCTGCTTTG
>Ga0265797_10002453_pt1 | contig 31175 bp, 46 predicted proteins | sample P2T30metagenome_FD_192433 | JGI IMG/M metagenome (GOLD analysis project Ga0265797, IMG submission 192433) | Plant litter microbial communities from East Loma Ridge, Irvine, California - P2 T30 | ecosystem: Environmental > Terrestrial > Plant litter > Unclassified | place: USA: California... | reverse complement strand
ATTGCCCGGCCCTCGTTCGTTGCGCATATGATTCACGTTCGCGCCTGCGGGTAGGCCTGCTGCAGGCTTTGGCATGGTACCGGACTCCGCCCTCACAAAGGAGAACATGTACCGCCAGTGCTAGCAATGCAGTGCGACGGTGCGTACGAAAGAAAGGATGGGCTTGCGGCAAGGTGCCTTGGCGGGCGGACACTGTTGGACATTTGGCTGCCCGATGGACGGAGAGTGCCTCAAGAGCGCTCAGCCTTGCGGCATGTGAAGTAGCGGTCAGGCACGGGTGAAGTGGCAGCCAGCGCCTGGGCTGGGCCGATGTATGTAAGTGGTATGTACCTTGGTATGCTATGCAGTGGTGAAAGGGGCGATGCCGTGACGGAGAGAGGGGGAGCGAACGATAGCGGGGCGGTGATGAGCACGTTGTTGAAGCAGAAGCAGCCTCGCCATGTTCTCGTGCCGTATGTATATATGCAGAGACACGTGAGCGAGGGAAGTGTTGGCAGATGGTGAGTCGTCAGCGGTGTCTGCATGTGTATGTTGAGACGTGTTTCACGCGCGATAGACTGCACGCTAGAGACGCCTTACCGGTCGCCCTCGCACGGGTGTCTGGGGAAAAGGTTGCGGGCCTTGTGAGGGCTAGGCTAGCCGTTTGCTCTGCACAGTGCTGTCGTGAGAGTGCGTGCGTATGTCATCGTCGTCCAACACCAGCCAGCCAGATCGCTTTCTAATATCGAACCTGTCTGCCTGCGCTGTGTGCGCTGCGGTGCAGACTGAGTGTGTGCTGCCTTGTGGAGGTGCCTGATGCAACCAACACCAGCCCGCCGTGTCCTCTCTGTCTCTGTTTCTGACTCCATCCAATTCATCGTACCCTCGTCTCGTCTCGTCTCGTCTCGTCTTCCTTCTCTTACTCACACTTATCTTTCTTCCTGCCTGTCTCATCCTCCCTCTCCTCCTCACGTGTATGTACATGCGCGCCATACTGCTGCTGCTCCATTCCACGCCATCTCGGCTGCCTCGTCCCTTGCATACTCTCCGCTCCCGCTCTCACGACCAAACTCTCTGTCTATAGCAAATCCACGCCGCAGCAGCCAACCTGTCCATGCCATCCTCGCGCGCGTTCCTCATTTCTCCCCGCTCTTCCTCGAGCACAGGAGTCTGTCGGCGCCGCCTGGCTTGACCTTGCACACGTCCGCCGCCCGCCTGGCTTGCCGCCTCGTACATATCAATCCACGCCCTCCCCCAAGTCTCGCTGCTCTTCTTCCTCCCTCCTCCGCCGGCACCTGGAAGAAGCCTTGACTCGACCTTCTCTCACCTTCCTGCTCCTGCTGTACATGCAGTGTATAGTCGCGTTTGGACACAACCTCTCAACCTCACTCATCACTCACCCACCCACTCGGCTTCTGCTCCAGCCAGCTCCACCAAGGTCCGCTGATTGAGCAACTCTAAATGCCACCTCAAGCGGCTCTGCTGACAGTTATTTAGAATTACTCACGCCTACGTGCTACGACTTCCATCTCGTTGAACTCGAAAATTTGCCGCCCGAGAAGCTCTGCCGTGTTGGCATCTGCGATTGTACAGTTCTTTTTATCACCTCGCTCGCCATCATAACGACGCCACGTCCATACATTCTACGATACCCACATAATCCTGTTTAATACTGCACGGTGTACGATAGACCTGCAATCATGGTCTTCTCTAACAATGTATGTTCCTGTTGCGACCCGGCATTACGTCGAGACCTTTGACTGATTTGTTCATGTAGCCTCGCTCCTTCACCAGTGTCCCAAAAACTAGCTTCACCGATTCCAACAAGAATGGCAATTCCACTTCTCTGACTGGGACCTGGGGAGAGCCGACCATCTGGTCCTTCAACAGCGCAACCAAAAGGGAGATCAGGCCTGATGCTCCCAAACTGCGAGATTACAGCTCAAACGGTACGGCGAAGCAGTCGTACATCGACGAGAAGTCAGGCTCCGGCTCGCTTCTCGAAGGATCGCAAGAATGGAATTTGCGAGCAGATTCGAAAACTCGTTCTTTTCCCGGCGTACGGCCACAAGACACACATAGCGTGGAGAAAAGGCAACCCGCCGCTACTGGTCCGCACCAGACATGCTTGTCACCAACAGGGAATATATCGCCGGTCTCATCGCGACCTCCGACAATCAACCTAACAAGTAGCGATTTCACGGCCCGGATGGGACGCGATAGGTTTTCGCCTCACGATGGACCGCCAGCTCTCTACACAAAATTCACCGCACCTGCGCCCCCGATAGACAGTGCGCTTTCGCCAAAAGAGATCAGGAACAATCCTTGGGCTCCAACTTCTCGAGACCCCAGCCAACCATCATCTCGGCACTCAAACCACGAGCCAATCTTCCCAGACCCAATGCAAAGCGCCCGCATCACTGCCGCCAGCACACGTAATCATTCGCTCTCGACGCAACGCAATGCAAACTACAGCACCTTCCAGACAAGCGTCGATCAGATGATTCCCCAATTCGGTTCGATGAGTTTTGGTCACAATGGACATGCTTCGGCTTTGCGCAAGGCATCCGAGCCATGGAACGGTCAGAATGTGCAGCGGCCGTTGCAATACCCGTCAAAATTCGGGTCTCTTTCCTTCAACAACAAGGACGACATCGACGAGAATGATCCACACGGCGTGAGCTACATCACATCAGATAATCCTGTTATGACTCAGTCAAACGATTACTCTCGATTCTCCAGCATTCGTTTTGGTCAGGCACCGGCACCGATTGATTACCTTCATGGCAGCGCCTTCGCGAATGGTGGCGCATCACCACGATCGCTAGATTTCGCAAACCCCATGAAATTCCAAAGTGACTGGACCTCATATGCAGAAGATTTGGCGCTCGGCAAAGAGTTGAGTGGTATGTCTGAGCAGCAAGCGATATTGGATCCACGCCTCCAGCACATGATCAGAGTACAGTACCAGCCTACGATGTACAACCCTTACGCTCTTTCAAATGGAATACATTCAAACGGATCCGGTCCTTATCTCCAGATGTACGGCATTGGAGGACTTGACACTACCATGCCTCCTCGCGAAACATTGGTCAGCGATGGAGTTCAGAGCACCAAGCTCTACGACTTCAAGAACGCCGGCAAGAACAACAAGCGCTGGGAGCTCAGCGATATCTTCGACCACATTGCTGAATTTGCTGGCGACCAGTATGGCTCCAGATTCATCCAGACCAAATTGGAGACTGCAAATTCCGACGAGAAAGAGCGGGTCTTCCGCGAAATCGAACCAAACTCTATCCCGCTGATGACTGACGTTTTCGGAAACTATGTCATTCAGAAGTTCTTCGATCACGGCCACCAAGAGCACAAGAAGTTGCTCGCGAACAAGATGCGAGGCCAGGTCCTCACTTTGAGCTTGCAAATGTACGGCTGTCGAGTTGTGCAGAAGGCTCTCGAGCATATCCTTGTTGAACAGCAGGCCGCACTTGTTGGTGAGCTGGAGAACCACGTCTTGAAGTGCGTCAAGGACCAAAATGGCAATCATGTCATTCAAAAGGCCATTGAGCGTTGTGCTCCCGAAACCATCGGGTTCATCTACAGAGCTTTCCTTGACCAGGTTCAGCATCTCAGTCTGCATCCGTACGGCTGTCGAGTCATCCAGCGTTGTCTTGAGCGACCAGAGTTCTTTCCAGCGAAACCTCGAATTTTGCATGAGCTGCATGCGAGTATGCAGCAGGGCATGATTGCTGATCAATACGGCAACTACGTTGTCCAGCATGTCGTTCAAAAGGGTGAACCTGAAGACAAGCTTCAAGTATTCAGGCTCGTCATAGCCGGTCTCGAAGGCTACAGCAAACACAAGTTCGCAAGCAACGTTGTCGAAAAGTGCATCGAGTACTCTAATGATAATTGGAGGCGGGAGGTTGTCAACGTACTGACTGCTGCCGACCAACGCCGGTCAGAGGGCGATACCACTCTTGTGTCGATGATCAAGGACAGTTTCGGCAACTACGTGATTCGTAAGTCGACCATATTATCTACCAATGCTGCACATGCTGACTTGATACTGCTAGAAAAACTCCTGGACAAGCTCGCCACGCCAGACTATAATTACTTCACCAGTCATCTTCAGGTTGCTCTTGCTCATGCCAAACGTCACAGTTGCGGCAAGCAGATCGCTGCTGTTAGTACCTCTCTTGTGCGTATCAAACGCAACGGTTGCTGACATTTTACAAGATCGAGAGTCGCATGCGTCGATTCGTACACACAGGTCATCAGCAGTACCAGCAGCAGGCGTTCACGCTTGGAATCCCTTACGGAAGCCATTACGCTTCTGTCGTCAATACGCCGCCGCCGCTGACTGCCGACACACAAAGTCTGCAAAGCAGCACCATCCCGTCTGTGAACGGCGATGCTGTAGAAGGGGCCCAAAGCTTCAGCCGCAAGGAGAGCGACCCGTTGAGCAGTGTTGCTGCGCTTCGTTGATCTGCTGGAAACTCCTGCGTTCCGACCATTTTGCCGTTGAGCATGCCCTCCGTCGGTCTCAACACCAGTTACGAAGCTCTTGCGAGCGCCACTGGAGAACACCGAACACCCCTCCGACCACCTCTATCTCATTCAACGACGACATGAATTACTAAAGCTTCTTCTTTCCTTATCATGCTTACAGACAAGTCACACAACGCCTTACGAGAACGAAACCAGCATACGACAACAAAACGGGCCGTCTCTGTCGAATAGACGGTCAGGGTATATTGGCCGTGGATCATGTTCAATCTGGCCAACGGTCAGACATAAAGTTGAGCGGAAAGACGGTCATTGGGGGGAAAAGAAAGCCCACGGGGCCATGCACATTTTTGTTTTCTTTCGCATCACGTTTGGTGACGGTTTCGGAGCTTCTTCTTTCAAGTTTGTCTTTCTTTTGGTCCAGGACAGTACACTGATATCGATACCCAATATTTTATACTACGTTTATTATCTGATTATTCGATCAATGTACGCAGCAGACTCCTGAAGTCGGATTTTGTCAGAAGCATTCCAGTGAGGTCCGACCACGAGTGCGTGATGTCACTGTCCAGATTGCGAAGGACGAGAAGCTCACACGTCTCGATCAAACTATAGCACAGTCACTTTCTTGCTGCCGTGTTCGTGAGCTGTTGTACGGCCTGCTTATATTTGAGGAAATGGCTTCCATCCTTGAGATCGTACAGCCAGTATAACACGCATTAATGCATGCTGCCGGCGATCACAAATAGAACATCCCATTATACATGACTGACAAGGTTATCAAGAAGCTTGCCAAGGTGTAGAATGGCGCAAACTAGATCGGACGGCCGTATTCTTATTAGCGTGAGAAGATGTTACGATGTCTGTTTGATCGGCCGTCATAACGTAATACTAGTCACAAGCAACATATCGTGGCTTTGCTGTCTCCTTCGTGATAGGATAGAACTCAACGAATTTGTCTGCTAAAGCCTCGAGATGGCCACGATTGCAAGAGCTCCCAGAACTTCGCTTGTAATCCATAGACAGACATGTCCATCTTCAGCCAAGAATGTCCTCATCTCGTGATAAGAATCTCATTGAGATTCCAGCTAGGCTAACCTCCACTGACGACAGCCCCAAGTCTTTGATTTGACCGCTGAAGAACGTGCAAGACTTGCATCATTCACTCGATTGATGGAATTTAAGCGCACCGTCTAGCCTAGTGAAGCTCTCACTTCGAAGCAGGAGCATCAAGAGCTTCAGGAGCTCAATGATGCAGTGAAGAGACTTGAGAATGTTCACGTGAGAGAGCGTCTGTGAGTGAGACCGCATCACATGTGCTTCAATTGACGGGAGCAGTGATATGAGCAAGCGGAGTCATTGTGAACGGTCAATGTGATTTTGTTAGAGAATTCATCCAGCCTTCAATCTCTCGTTGTCAGCTATCTGTTCGTAACCAATTCTCGACTGGTCAGAAATTGTTCTCCTCGCAGCTCATAATGAGCGTCGGAGTTTGCTGTCCTCTGTCCTCCCTTCAGTAGAGTGAAATGAATCCACGTGACAGCCACGTGTGGAAATGTCCTCAATGTCCTCACTGAGTGAGGAACCTAATTGCACATGGCAATCACATGGCGTCAATTGCAGCGTCCTTGACCAATACATCAGTTCGTGATCCATACATAAAACCCCCTTCTCGCCCTCCTCTTTCCTACCTCCCACAAGCACATCCAACACACCACAACCATCCATAATAACTACCACAACCAACCCACACCAACCACACAAAACAACAACTCCCAAACCAACCAACCAACCACCACCGACCATGCCTTCCCTCACCCTCCTCCTCACCACCGCCCTCGCAGCGCTCACCACCACCGTCCACGCCGTCGACAACGCCCGCGTCACCTTCTACGACACCCAGAATCTCTCCAACATGAACTTCGGCGCCTGCGAGCAGCCCCTCGGCACCCTCGCCGCGCCCTACGGCGCCGCCATGAGCCTCGCCGACAACGGCGACAAGCAGTCCTGCGGCAAGTGCATCGCCGTGCACTACCAGGGCAAGAGCGTCAAGGTTCAGGTATGACATACACCCTTGTTGACAGCGAGGTGTTTGACATATGACTGACACGTGGAACAGGTCATCGACAAGTGCGTCGGCTGCCCTGCGGGCGGTCTTGACTTGTGGGCTCCGGCGTTCGAGGTCCTTGCTCCGCTTGGCACTGGTGTTATCCAGGCTAGCTGGGAGTTTGTTGGTTGCTGAAGAGGCTCTTTGAGGTATGCTTTTGTGCTTTCGTGCCGGTCTGCTTGGTGGGTCGCTAATAGTTCTCGCAGCTGCTAAGGACACTGTTCCTTCAAAAGCAAATCAGCATCAGCGTCAAGCATGCTTTCGTTACCTTGACGGCGTCGGCGGCGACTTGAGTGAGTGACAGCCTCGACACATGGCGTTAAAAATTGGCTATGCAGACAAACCAGAAAATGAAAAGACTTGCTCTTCTCCCATCATACCTTGTGTCCACGTCTTTTTGCTTGTTTGCAGCTCTCCACATACAGTTACCCTTGGTTCGACCATGTTAGTTCCACTCGTCAAAATAAAATTTTACTTGACGTGCTGGTAGTGCACTAATAAGTAAACACGAACCATATTCGGGCCTAAAAACATGCTCAGCACGGTAACCAACACGCCTTTCGTGGTACTCAAAGCTGCCATGGATAAACAGACAGCTAGGAGAGCGTTACAGGATGATGCCTAGCGATCAATTCACTTCGAAGGTAATGACAAGTAGGGATGAAACATTAATTGCTCTACGTACACTTGCTATGTAGTCGCAGAGCAAGCAGATCGTCCTCTCATGCTCGAAGAAATTTCGTCAAGTTGGTATCGTAATGCGCTTAGGAGCACGACTATGCCGCCGGACCCGGGTAATGCATTTCTCCAGTGCGCATCGAAGGCGCCTCAATCCTGCTTGAGGTCATCGGTGCCAAGGTGCATCCCTTCATGTCTTGGTTGACATGGCGTCGAAGCATGGGACAACAAGCCTTTCATGAATTTTTTTAAATTGCTCGGTGCAATCTTGACAGCTTACTGGCCACCCTCCTCAAGGTCGTCGGGCTGGTCGAAGAGGAAGTTGGCGGCGAGCTCCTCGTTCTTGTCGCAGGCGAAGTAGGCTTGGATGACCAAGTCACGCTCGAAGCCAAGGCGGCATAGCTGTGAGTCCATAGTTAGCGAGCGTTCAAATGTTGTAATTTCTGTATCAAACTTACCCTCTCGATGGCCTCCCTCTCCTCCTCAGTCACACTAATTTGCTGAGCGCCAGGAGGCAGAGCAACGTCCTCGTCGGCATCCTCAGCAAGCAACTGCATGAACTGCTCAGGGTTCTGGGTGATCATCTGGGCAAGCTGGGGGTTGCCGGCAGCCACCTGCTGGAGAATGGGCTCCAACATTTGAGGCTGCTGCTGAACAACCTGGCGGAGCTGCTGGAATTGAGGGTTGTTGCGCAAGAAATCGAGAGCGTTGGCACCCGCTGCGCCACCTGCCAGACCAGCTCCTGCGCCTGCACCAGCACCAGCTCCACCTTGTTGTCCCGCACGAGCAGCAGCCTCGAAGAGGTTCTCGGGCTCGCCGCCAGATTGTGCGGTCTGTGCCCCGGTGTTGGCAGCTGGAGTCTGCTGTTGAGGAGCCTGAGCCTGCTGTGCGGCAGCGGCTTGTTGCTCTTCTTGTTGGGCGGAATCGGGAATGCCGTTTAGGAGGTACTCAACGGCACGGTCGGGGTTGAAGAAGGCGGCGCGCATGGCACGGTCGATGTCGGAGCGATCGAAACCCATGGACTCCATGTTGGCGATGGCGGCAGAGCGCTGCTCGCCCATAGCGAGAGAGTTGGGGTCATTGTAGTTTGCTGGAGCAGCGGCGGGAGCTGGAGAAGGCGTCGCGGGTGGTTGGGCTTGAGCGCTAACAGGCTGCGATGCAGGCGCGGGAGGAGCAGCAGGTGTGGAAGAAGTCTGAGCAGGAGTGGCGGGAGGCGCAGCGGGTTTGGGAGCGGCCTTGGGCTTGGAGGTCATGCAGACGATGAAACCCTTCTCCTCGATCTTGTAGGACTCGATGGTGTTGTCATCTTGGAGGATCTTGCCGGAGTAGATGAGCTTCTGGGTGGAAGGTTCCCAGCCCTTCTCTGCGGAGATCTTGGCCTTGACAGAGCCGATGGTTTCGCTGGGCTCAGCCTCGATGGTGAAGCGCTGCTGCTTGAGGTCCTTGAAGGTGAGCTTCATGGCGGGCGAGCTCTTGGTGGTGGGAGGGCGGTGTGGTGAGGTGTGTGGCGATGACGTCTGGCTTGGTAGACGGTGTAGTGGAGAGGATGGGGGGGTTTGGGATGTTGCGGGAGGGTTGTTGGTAGTTGCAGTGGTGAGTGTGAGTGTGAGTGGTGGGCAGCTTTTTGCAGACTTGTGATGTTGAGCCGGTGATGGAACCTCCAAGGCGGCGAGCGAAAGCGTCATGCCATGCCACTTGCTTCAGACCAGCACCCTGAAGGCGAGCCTCGCGCGGGGTTCTCAGCACAGCCAATCAGCGATCAACTCGACATGTTGTGAAGATGTGAATATTGCACTCTTCAGAAGTGAATATTTCTGCATTAAGCTTCACTTGATCTCTTATTTCGATTAATCTGATGATCATACAGGACTGGGGTGGATGGAAATACCGCACTACATGTGCTTCTTCACGGCAACTATCGACACTCGACAATGGACAAATTCCACATCTAAGCGCTTGTCTGTAGTATTGCAATTTACCAAGATACTCTAACATCCTGAGTACCAACCTGTAAACCTACATATATCGATTCATACTTTACTTGCGTAGTCGCCTGTGAGGCTCGACATGCGACGCAACCTGTAACTCTTCACAAAGGTGAAAGACACTCTCTGCAGCAGCTAGACTCAGGACAATTTATTTTTTGAACCCATTTTCCAACATCATTGATCAACAATTAAATATGGAACAAATGCACTTGCTTTGGTATAAAAAAACATCATTTTCTCTTAGTCGCATCAATCAATCAATGTTCATGTCTGCCTCAGGTTCAGCTCAAGTTGCTCGGGTCAGCAAAGCCTAAATTTTGTCGGCGCTCCGCAGAAAACTTGCGATAGTTCCACCCAAACGCCGCTCTTAACATATCCACCACCAATCCTCTCACACCCTCTCCCATAAACCGCATACCTCAGGCTCGCAAGCCCCATACCCAACCGGACACAACCAAAAGAAAAACCCAATAATCCCAACGCGCGACCAAGCGCAACCCACACATAGCCCGCCATGGCCTCCGACGAAATCGTCTGGAAGATCATCAACAACCAATTCTGCTCCTTCAAGCTCAAGCTCCCCGGTAACGCCAGCAAAGACCAGAAATCCACAAAGTCCACCTTCTGCCGCAACGAGCACAACGTCACCGGCCTCTGCAACCGCCAGTCCTGCCCGCTCGCCAACTCCCGCTATGCCACCATCCGCTCAGACCCTGCGACCGGTCGCCTCTACCTCTACATCAAGACCGTCGAGCGCGCGCACATGCCCAATAAGTGGTGGGAGAAGATCCGCTTGAGCTCCAACTACACCAAGGCCCTGCAGCAGGTCGACGAGAGGCTGATTTACTGGCCCAAGTTCTTCACGCACAAGTGCAAGCAGAGGCTTACGAGATTGACGCAGGTGCGCGTGCGGGCACAGAGGTTGGCGAAGGAGGAGGAGCGGTTGGGCGAGAAGCTTGTGCCTAGGCTTGCGCCCAAGGTCAGGAGGAGAGAAGAGACGAGGGAGCGCAAGGCCGAGTCTGCGGCGAAGATTGAGAGGGCGATTGAGAGGGAATTGGTGGAGAGGTTGAGGAGTGGTGCGTATGGTGACAGGCCGCTTAACGTTGAGGAGGGTATCTGGAGGAAGGTTATGAAGAGTCTGGAGAAGAACGAGGGTATCAGAGACGAAGATATGGATGAGGAGGACGAGGAAGAGGAGGATGGTGTTGAGTACGAGTATGAGAACGAGGGCGAGCAGGAAGACGGCGACGTCGAGTATGTCAGCGACATGGAAGAGTCTGATGGCGAGGAGGACGATCTCGAGGACTTCCAAGACTGGCTGGGTGGCGAGAGCGGTGGTGAGGCCACTGGAGATTCATCTGCTGATGACGACGACGACGATGATGACGAGGGTGACGACGACAACGCTGCAGAGCTCAAGAAGAAGCTCGACAGCCTCAAACGCAAGAGGTCAGACGGCCCAGCGCCATCCAAGGGTCGCAAGAAGCCTTCCAAGGGCGGAGCAAAGACCAACATCTAGTACGAGTACGAGCCACAGCCACGCCAGATGGAGCTTGCGTGAAGTGGTTGAAAGAGTTGGCAAGCAAACAGCCGGAAGACCTTGGTGGCTTCTTGCCCTTCGTCTACTACGCTGTGCTCGCTTTGTTTTTAAACACTTCAGGCCTCTGGTATGGCCACCACCTATGCTTTGCAAGCATCATCTAAGTCCAGCATCAAGCTGCTATGGTCCGTTTCGGCAGACCGCATTCACTCGAGTGCAACAAAAAGAAGGGATCTGCTTAATGGAAAGCACATCGTTACGTGCGACGGCGTTCGGCTGGACGGCATGTAATACTATAGACTGATATCAATATACCCAGTTCTGAATTCATGCCTACAGTGTATTCATTCAGCTTCGTTAAGGTGATGTCCTCAAGCAAATCGTAGTTGCTTTTCGTTCTTCTTTCGATCCCCGCGGCCGTATCATATACACCCATCAAGAAAACAATCCAAGAACTCCCGCTCCCCAAAACTCCAACCCCAGTACCCCACCCATCACGACGAAGACCCCATAGCATACATCCGCGTATACAACCTCACCAACCCCTCCGCGCCCACCAAATCCCCCTCGCGCACCAGCTTCGCGATGTCCAGATTCAGCGGACTGTCCGCTTCACCGCCAGCGCTCAGAAGCTGCTGCACGGCTTCCAGCGAGCTGACGATGCCGTACGCGGGCGTCCACGACGTCTTGAGCAGGTCGAGGCAGATTTCGCCGGTGGAGAAGGCGACGTTGGGGTGGCAGCAGGGCGTCTTGAAGGTTATTTGCGGAGGTGTGTTGGGGTAGGTTTGGGGGATGGTGAGGGCGAGGGTGAAGATGCCGCCTGTGATGAGATGTGAGATTGGGCTGTTTTCTTTCAAGAGAAGTATGGAGGATTGGATTGGAGAATTGGGTGTATTCACTTACCCTCGTAGGCGGTGCCGTCTGGCCCGCGGAGGACGGCTGTGAGGTGGAAGATGTCGTCGTCGCTGGTGGGCTCGAGGCGGAGGAGGGCGGGCGAGGGGTCTTTGTTGTATTGGTCGAGCTCTTTGATTAGGCGTTTGGCTGCCATGGTGTTTTATTTTTGGTTATATATTACCGGATCAATGGGTCTTTCTTCCTAAGGATTGTGGATGGCACATTCCACAGCTCCAGCTTCCAGACTCTCGCTCGCATCGACTTGCTGTCTCGGGTCGAAAGGTCCCTCGGCTGTTGCAGGGTTAGTGGAAAGTGGAGCATGATCAACGGGCGCATGTGCTCAATCGTTTGCGTGTGCGTGGTCGGCGATGACTACTGCGCTGCTTGTGCTTGCCCGCTGCCTCTTCGCCGAGGGGTCTTTGGGAAACATGCAGTCGATATTTCCTACCTTCCTCTCTTTCTTCTTGTTATAAGTACAATTAACGATACTATCGCCACGGATATTGTTGCGAGCAAAAACAACTCTCTCTCACGACCATGGCCGCTCCCAGGCTACCCTTCCTATGGCCCATGCTATTCAGAGCCACCGAGCAACTTGCGCCTGTGTCAAGAAACGCTGGCCGTCGCAGGGCGCTGCACGCAACATCTCGCCGGCGTCAGGATGCTCCTGTGGCAAAGCGATACGGACAGGCCAACGAGCCGCCGCCATACCTAGGAGGAGGCAAAGGATTCGGACCATCCACCACCCAGCAGTCCGGGTCCCAAGATGCCAAACCGTTGCCGAAGATTGGAGAGAACCTGCAGAAGGACGGCGAGCGTGAGGCTGAAGAGCGAGAGCAGGAGCAGCAGAAAGATACATCGTCGTCTGGCGAAGGGACACAGCACGAGGCGATCACAGTACAAGGACAGAGCAGGCCCGCTACCGGCGACCCTATGTTCGATGCGACGGAACATCTCTCCAAGAACGACAAAGACGATAAGGCAGCGGACACAACCACAGAGAAGGCTACGGATTCATTATTGGACACAGTCATGGACCCAGTAAAACACGAGCAAGAAGGCCACAGCATCCCACCAGACCACGAACCCAGCACATCCCTAGAATGGATCAACCCCAACGTCCAGGAAGAACATACGCCCGCGATACGACACCCTCCGCACATGGACACTCCGCGGTACGTCCACCACTTCGACACCTACAGCCTCGTCCGCCGCCTTCAAGCCGGCGACTGGACGAAACCCCAAGCAATCACAATCATGAAATCCATGCGCCTCCTGCTAGGCGACAACCTGGAAAAAGCCAGCCAAGCGCTCGTCAGCAAGTCCGACGTCGAGAACGAAACCTACCTCTTCAGCGCCGCGTGCTCCGAATTGCGCACCGAAGTCTTCGCGCGCCGCGTCAAGCTGCATGAGAAGATGCGCATGGAGCGCGACCAGCTGCAGCACGAAGTGGACATTCTCGAGCAGAGGCTGGGCCAGGAGACGGCGGCCATGAAGGACGAGCTTAGGGGCATGTTCGACGACCGCAAGATGGCTGTGCGCAACGAGCAGCGCTACATGGAGAGCAAGGTGCAGGAGCTCAACTACAAGATCACGGTGAACTTGCAGGCGGATTCGAAGTCGGACGTTGAAGGTGTGAGATGGGTGCTCACGAGGCGCGTGATCTTGACTCTGGGCATCATCGTCATGATGGTCGTGAGCAGTCTGAAGCTCTACTCCAACAGCGTGCACGAGAAAGAGCAGGAGAGGAAGAGGCGCTCGAAGATGAGGAATGCGCAGAGCCAGACGGATAATGACCGTGGAAGAGGTGGCAACGGCAATGGCGGAGGAAATGGGTCAGGTTCGCCTGTTGGTGGACTGCTGGTCAGCGAAGGCGACAACCCGGCCTTTGTTTCTTTGGGTTAGATGGGCTTTTTAAATTTCTGGTTATCATCGGGCATGCGTCGTGGCACTCTTTTCTTATCGGCATTTGGGAAGCAAGCCCGATTTTTCTTTTCTGTGGTTTGGAAACAACGAATATAGATCTCACGAGATACCCCCGCCCGGACCAAATAGAACGTTCCTATGTTATCGATCACGTTGTCCTTGTTGATCTTCTGGTCCATTCATACCACGTTAGTCGTCCAACTCGCATGATCAGCATGACCCGTCTGTCTTCTTGGTGCTCTGACACCTCGGCCTTGACGGCAAATGTAGTGAGAACTGGTGTAACCATCCGTGGTGCGATGCATATTCCGGATCTGTCTTTCGTTGGTGTTCACGTGTAACTTTTGGGGAGGGGAGCACGTTGGTTGACAGAACTGGGCGAGGTTTCCGTGGCATATTATACAGGTTCAACACCAAGTCCGCTGTGACGAACACTGGAAGAAGACTATGGCTCAACATTCAACCACACAGAGCCACCAAAGTCACCAAATCAGAACTATAATACACCTTAACACCACCAACAACACTACTGATATTCCTGAGCGATTGTCAAGCGCTATTCGCGAGTTATCGTCGTTGGCGAGCAAGTGCTTCTAACCCTACTTACCCCAAATACAGCCGGCCATGCAACATCGAAGGAGACTGGAGGACATCGCGCTCAAGCTGGGAGCAATGTCTCACCCAGAATGGACTCACATGGTAGGTGTCAACAGATACATGAGGTGTGTACATGCCAATATCAACCATGACTATATACATGTATACATAGGCGCTTCCTGAAAGTCCATAGTTATACGCCACCATCCACGGCAGCGCTTACACGTACGGAAGGATCGGGTCTCCGCCTCTATCTATCTATAGCCTGTCTGCCTTGTTCACAATTTCACATGTCAAACTCGGCAAATCCTTCGATCAAGCTTCGGTTGGGGCGAGATAAACATGCCACGGCTCTGCAAGGTACACGGGTATTATGCATCTCAACGGCGAAAGCCAAAAACGGGACAAGGTCAGGTACCTTCCAAAACAAAAGCAAATACTCATTGAATATGTTGAAGTCCCTCAAAAGGGTAACCACACAAACGAGACTGCCTAGCACATGAGCTACCCAACAACTTGAGAAGAAGAAGAAAAGGCACGGGAAACCAATTTTAGCCAATAGTCACGACACCTCCCCTCAGGAAGATGCCGAGCAGAATCCTCAATTGTATTCTGGTGTCACTTCCCCATCTGTTTCTCCCTCTACTAAGAGAGAGAGAGAGAGAAACAGAGCAAGGGGAAGGACGGACTCGACCTAACGAGCCGACTAAAAGCCAAGGCATTGCACTACCTGATTTCTTTCTCCTTCTGTTTGTATTTGCTGGTGAAACCCACCACCGAGCAAAACTTGATTCCTCCCACTTCGATTCCCATTCTTATGTATGCCACCAGTTCCGTGTCCCATGCCGCAATAGAAGAACAACAAATAAAATAAGAGAAAAAGAGAAAAGAACTCGCAAAAACCAGAGCCATTCGCAAACAAGTATTGTCGTTGGGTTGTTGTTTGGTTGTGGGGGGTTTGGTATGTTCATAAGTAGAGTTGGTATCATCACACTTTCTTTTGCCCTAGGCAGTGCTTGGGGCCGTTTGTTTTTTGCGCCGGTTTCCGTTGGAAATATGATAAAAGGAAAAAAAAAGTTATCATAGCCGCCCAGTTGTGAAAAAGGAAAATGAGAAAACGCCGTCCCAGAGGTAAAACGAGAATAAGTATGATGTTGAAGTCGGATCCCTGCGGAAGCATTGGTCTTGTCCGAGGGTGTTGATAAGATTTGGGGTGGTCGAAGCGAAGTGTTGTGTTGCGTGTGACTGTCCGCTTACACATGCACGTCGGAATGCCAACCACCAACCATGAGGTCGATGTCGTCACCGTCACTATCGTCGAATGCAGGCATGAACAACTCAAGCTCCTTCTCGTCCATGAACAGGTCGAAGTGTTGGTTGCTGTTCCTGGGTTGAGATGCGCGAGAGCGGATCGGCATAGAGACGTCAGCTGGGAAGGCGTTGAGCTTCGTCGTTGCCACACGTGGCTTGTGATCGCGCCAGTTGTTGTCAAGCGACCAAGACTCAGGGATCGTAGGAACAGGAGGAGCCTGAGAAGGGCTCATGTCGCGGTCCTTACGTTCCCAGCTGCGTGAAGTCGTCGACCCTGAACGAAGGCGGCTTGACACTGGAGTAGCACCCTGGCGCCAGCTGCCCGAACGCTCACGAGTCTTCGGCTTCGTCTTCTTGGCGCTGTTACCGAATGGAGTGAAGTTGCTGATCGCGTCGGTGTACTTGTTCTTCTGCGGTGGCGTAGGGGTGACTGGAACAGGCGCCGCTACGGGAACGGGCGCGGATGCAACATGTGCTTCGACAACAGGTGCAGGGACAGCAGGCGTGACAGGAGTTGGCGCCACATCATGCTGCTTAGCACGGCGGAAGTTGCCAAGTACAGACCAACGATCCAAGATCGACGAAGAGCGCTGTTTGGGCAGCTCGGGTCTCTGCTCCTGGGCGATAGGCGAACTGGTACCGGAGGGTGCAGTGGTGGCCAGTACGGCATGTGCCTGACGGGGCGTAACACTGCCACGGCCATCTTCCATAATCGCAGCAAGCTGAGGCTTGCTCGGCTTGGCAGTGCTGACACGTGAGATGTCCATGCCAAGTTCAAGTGACGAGCGTCCCTCTTGAGCAAGCTCCTCCTCTTCGTCCCAAAGATCACTCCAGCTCTTGGAGAAAGCGTTAGTTCCACCATAGGGCGAAGTGTTCTTGCGAGTGAAGCTGATGGGAAGCGAACCAACAAAGTTGTTGCTCAGCTTCGGGACCGCGGGCATAATAGACTGAGACGACTTGTACGACATGCCAAGACCGGAGTCAAGGTTAGACGACAGAGAAGCCTCGTCGGCATCACCGTACCTCCACTTGTTTGACTGCAAAGAGCCAGGGAACATCTCGGACTCGTTGTCTTTGATAGTGGAGAGTTGACGGACGGCAATCTGAGGAGTGGTGTGCAGAGCTTGGTGCCACGGGAAGGAGTCGCCAGAGAAGATGGGAGTGCTGATCGATGGCGTGCGAAGAGGCTCGCGAGCGTGAGTAGCCACAGGAGCAAGATGAGGTGACTCGGTGCAGAAGTCATCGAGAGACTCATCGTCGGTGGTGAAGCTGACGACTGACTTGAGAGCCTCACGCACGGCGCTGAGCGAACGGTTGGCAGGATCCAAGGCCAGAGAATGCCTGATGACGTTGAAAGTGTCCTGAGACATGTTCGGGAAGACATCAAACAAGTTCTGGCGATCGGCAGCGAAGTCAGAGAACAACGGATCCTTGTCGGTAGGGTAGGCGAACGGGTTGCGCTGGAAGAGTACGTTCAACAGCACGATACCAATTGCCCAGACGTCAGCAGCGGCAGGTGAATAGCCATAGCCGTAGACAGACGCGTCGTATTGTTCTGGAGCCATGTAGCGATCGGAGCCAACTGCGAATTCAGTAGACCAAGACTCAGTGGTAGCCAAACCAAAGTCACCAAGCTTCATGGAACCAGACGACGTCAAGAAGATGTTCTCGGGCTTGAGGTCGCGATGGTATACACCATTAGAATGGATGTGGTCAATAGCATCAATGAGCTGCAGCATGAAATCGCGCACGTGCTCGGTCTCGAGAGGACCCTTGCCGACGCGAATGGCTTCGTAAAGGTCGCCATTGCTGCAGAGTTCGATCACAATGTATTGGTGGTGCTCGGTCTCGAAGGAGTGTACCAGGTTGACGATGTTGTCATGGTGCGGGAGCTTCGCGTGGATCTCCAGCTCCTGAGAGTGGTCGTCGGTAGCGAAGTTGGCAGGGCAGGCAGACTTCTCAACAGCTTGAGGCTTGGTGATGCACTTGATGGCGACGTCTTGGCCGGTGAGCGTGTCCTTGGCTCGGAAGACCAAGCCGAACGAGCCATGGTTGAGAGGTGCTACGGTTAAGAACCTGTTATCGAGAAGCTTGTTTGATTCAAAGCCATCTCTCAAACAGGCCATTTGCGTTGATTGCCAGCGGTGTGTGGTGGGGGGTGTAGAGGATGCGGATGCAACCTCAGGGGGCCAAAGGGCACAACGACAAAACTATGTCGATGAGGTTCAGGTGGCTTCTGCGTGCGAACACGTGAGCCGGAGATGCCAAAAGTAAGTTCGTGAACCTTTGGCGATGTGTGTAGGCAACAAGAGTCGGCAGGAACCAGCCAGGACAATTGCAGGTTAGTTCTTGGTCGGCGTCGTCGTATCGTATCAGGGGTGAACAGAGAAACCAAAAGGTGTCGTGCTTGTCGTTGTAGGTGAAGTGTCTTATCAACTCCTCTCCAAGATCAAGGTATCAATATGCAGAGAACTCGCTAGCTCGCTCGAAACCAAAGGCAGGAGGCCTCTTTCAAAGGAAATGAAATTGTAAAGAATGTCGTTATCTCATGGGAACAAGTGGTGTTGATGTGGTGGTGTCCAACGATGATGAGTCGAAGGTGCTTGATGGCGATCAGTCCGGTCCTCGATCTGGAGCGGAAGGCCAATGGGCGGGCTCAGTTGTGAATCGTTGTGATGGCGAGCTTGTTCGTAATTGTGGTGTGGTTGTTGTTGTTGTTGTTGTTGTTGTTACAAGATTACGAGTTTGGATCGAGGAGGAGATATGAGGCAAGGGTGGAGGGAGGTTGCGTCAACCGGAGCTTTCGGAGGTATGAGTCGAGGGTGGAGACGGGCGGCGGTGCTGCCTGGCGGAGGCGGCGGCGGAGGTGGAGCCTGAGGATAGTGATGCCGGGGCAGTATCACGGACGGACAATGAGCCAGGTGTTCGATCGAGTACTGGCTATTGTTCACGTGCGTGAGGGAGGAGAGCTGAGCTGTGAAGCAGAGCTGGACAGAGCAGATGGGCGGCGGCTGCTATCAGGGTGCTCGGCTGTAGGAAGCCAATGACGAATGCACCGAGGATGAGGCGGAGGCTGGCCAGGGACTGACTGCTGGTGGATGGTGGTGGAGCTGGTATGGGAGCGGTGGTGGGTGTTGTTGGTGTATTAGGTAGGTCGGGTGTCGGAGTGAGGTGCGAGGGCAGATCGCAATGCTGCTCGTCGTCGCCTGGTCGGCAAGGAATGCGGGCGCTGAAACACAGCGGTGGAAGGCGCGATCAACAAAGATGCCCGGCGGGAGCGGCGGGATGCAGCGGAGAGCGAGAGCGAGGGTGGGCGATGGTGGCAATAGAGAGACGGACGCAAGAGGAAAGGCTGGGTGGGTGTCGGTATAGATAGCAAAGGAGAACGGAAGCAGTAGGAGTGGTAGTATGCAATGAGGTGGTGGTGTAGTTGGCGGTGTGAGCGTAGCGGTAGTAGTGAGCAGGCGAGAGCCTGAGAGGGTTGCGACTTGGACTCCGAGAGTGGAGCTGGGCCTACTGACTGACTACCTTAGTCTACTGCTACTCGGCTGTGGAGAGGAACTAAAAGTGGGCCAACGATCGAGACGCCTGGGCCGCGCACCCGCAGTTTCTATTACTCAACCGGCCAAGGGGAGAATCCGCCGGGCCAACTAAACGCCTCGCAGCACGAGCACGCTCTAGCACATCATCGTCACGCTGCCTCGCGCTACGGACAGAGAGCAGTCCGGCATCTGAGGCGCTCTCGTCATCCGCTGAGCCATCAAGGCCATATGCCATCTCCTTCCAACATCTTCGAGACGCTGCCAGCGTGCCAAACAAAGCATTGCTTGTCGCCTGACGATGATGACTGTCTCGCCTGCCGGGCCTTTGTTCGCGGTGGCAAGCAGCAGCCTGGCATCGATGAGACATGGCGACATCGGCCCCCGGCGGCAACGGCAACACACACACTCTCCCTCACACGCCGTTCGGTTGCAGAAGTACAAGGTACACAGTTGCTTGCTGTTGCTGTGCTCCCTTTGAAACACACAGCAGTACCAGCGGGCGTATCGCACGTCAGCTCTGAGACTTTTGCGCACCTACCCACCCACCTATAACACGCGTAGTCCCCCAGTACTTCCGTCGCAGTAGTCGCTTCAAAGGAGCAGCTTTATCAATAGAATCTCCCTGTCATCATCCGCCAACCGGAGCTCTCCATCTCTGGGAGGTCTTTGTTTCAACTTGGCCAGCGTCACGCGCAACTCCAAGATTTGCTCCGAGTGCTCGCCATCGCTCGTCATTTGCCTGTACCACGAGACGCCCCTCCCCGGGAGATTGCACAACTTGGTGGGGAGCAGGCGAGAGCTCTCTCCCACTCTCCAATAAAACATGCCACCTATTGGTCTTCACGTACAACTGCGTCAGTCGTGATCTCTCGTGCAGTCTGTGCTCCTCCTCTGCCTCCTGAGGAGTCTGCAGCCCCTTTCTCCAGGCAAGACAAGCCTTCCTTCCGTCCTCGCCCGTTGCGGCGAAAATGTGCAATATGAAAGCTGCATTAGTCGCCTGCTATCAATAATGATCGCGGCGGGTAATCCAAACAATGCAACGATACCAACCCACGGGGCTGGCAAAACACCCAATGTTAAGCTCCGAATGCGCCAACGCAGCAGCGCTATCGCCCTCCGCGCAGCAAATGGCGACCTTCCCCACGCCACCCTCATCTTGTCTTCATGCACATCGGCTGCAGGCAGTTGACTTGTGCAGCTTGCGTGTGCATAAGCGCTTCCAGTCGGCTGCCTTGGCCCGCAGGTGCTTGCGTCTCTCTCTGTCGTCTCTTTGCCCTATCTTACCCGAGATAGACACACGCAGAGGCACAACAAAGCACGCGACCAGCTCAGGCACAGCGCAGAGGCGTCGAAAGCCTTTCGAGCCTTTATCGCGATTCTAGACGCTTCGGGCAGGACGTTTGGAACTCTGGGTGCCTATCTCAAAGGTACCAGAAAGCCACCCATCAACGTCCTGAACCTTGACAGCTGTTACCTTCCCGCCACCACGGCTATGCTTGCTGTGTTTCCTTTGTCTTCTACACTGTGCCTCATGCGCCGTGCACGTGTGGACGGGCGACGACTCCGGCACAGCCAAACAACAAAGGCGAGCTGCGCACGGGTGCCGCTCGTATGCTCTGCTCTGGTCGTGTCCATGTGTCGCTCGTTCCCTTCTCGCTCGCTCCCGCCCGCGGCGCTGCCTTGTTCCTGAATGTTTGTTCCGCCCGAGCCGCTGGCGTCCATTGCATTGGATTCACTCCTGCAGCTCAAGCGAAAGGCAGGAACAATTAATTATCGAAATGAGATCTGAGCGGTGAAAGGCAATTTTTCTCCCTTTGGGAATAATGGCAAATGTCGGCAACAAAGCGAGGAGAGACGAGACTTGCATCCCCCGTTGATACGAGCTGTGGTTGACTTGAGATGCTTCGTTTGTCGGTGTGAGTGAGTTGCTTGTAAAATCACCACGTGAAGCAATTCTCGCAATTCCCATTACTTGTCCTTTGGCGATCGCTATTCGAATTGCATGCCTTCTAATGGCAAATTAATTCCCCGAATATGGGCTTCATGCACCAACGTTGATAAATCATCATAAGTACTATTGTTCGGTGCTGGCTCGCAGCGGGAATGCAGAGTCGATGGACTGTCTTGCTCTCCTACGCGGGAAGCATCACACCGCATCAGCACCGACCATCAATGTTTACAAACTCATCGGCTGTCCATTCTCCTGAACTTGCATCCCACCGTCATCCTTAAGAAAAAATTGTTGCTTCCGATTCTTTCCATCGAGTATCTTGACCGTCATTCACTGCATGATCCAAGTCACAAGCTTGTTTTCCTCCATGCGAACGTGCAGAGCGCGTGTGCCACGTATGTTGGGCTGGGGTGCCTGGAGTAGATGCAAACACGGTCAAGCAGCTGCGATGCGCTGTACGACACTGCGAGATGCACGCGCGATCGCTATCGGATAGTGCCTGCAGACTCGTGTGAAGATTTCCCGCGCCCATGTGCCTTGGGTTGGGCTGGGCTTGCAGTAGCCTCTCTTCTTCGACGGCCTGCTTGCATGCAGGTGGCAAAGATTCCATTGAGTTTTTGTCAAGATCCAAAAGAGGTTTTGGTAGAGCTAGAGAGCAACGGGTTCGTATGGCTGACTCTGATAGGGCAGAGCATATGGTTTTGGCCAGAGGGCATCTGTTTTTGGTTCGACTTCAGGGGACGTTCCAAAGATTTCATGTTCGTCGCCGCTGGCAGTGCCTAGCTGCTCCATTGGAACACATCGCGACAAGTTCGCTTACTTTACATCAGTCGCCCAATCGCATCGTCTAGTATCTTCAACATCATTGATCTCATCGCCAGACGTCGCCGCGTTGTTGCTTCAACTTCACATGTCAAAAACAAGGTTGTAAAAACCCACCCGCACCGCACCGCTTTCCCGCGCAACTCCTCCAAATAAACCCACTATCCACACCACAAACGGATCCCATATCCACTCCCACACATTTCGATCTCGAATCCTGCATACCGGCACCCTCTACCTTCTTCCTCCCCCTACATTAGCGTCAATACACTCACCGCCACCACATCTTCACTTCCGCCTGCTGCCTCCTGCACGTGTCAGCCCAGCGCGAAAAAAAGTGCGAGCCTCTCTGCGGCGCGTGTGCTCCTCGAATTTTTTCCGAACCTCACCCAACAGTGCTGCCAACACCACTTACAGTTGAGCCTCAACTACACGCGACGACAACAGCACTAGCGTCGGGAATTGCCAATACTGGAATATTCTGTTGTTTTCGCCGCCTGACCGCTACTGCCAACTTTTTCCTCTTCTTCTTCAGCGCATCGCGATGGAGGGCATCAAGTGTGTGCTCCTGGATATCGGTATGTCTGTTAGGCTCTCAACGGCATGGAGCAATCGTGGAATTTGCGAGATGCTGCGTTTCCCAGTTTCTGCCTTTTGCGAAAAGTCCCAAGATAGCCAGCCGCGCTGCGCGCAAAGAATCATATTTCCTGTTCCTTTCTTCATACTGTTCCAAAGCTTACGCTTGTTTTGTCATGTAGAGGGTACCATCTGCCCGATCTCATTTGTGAAGGAAACACTGGTAGGTCCAACCTCTCACCTTGGTATCTGACGCCTTCATACCGTTGCAATCATGCCTCCCAAGTCGAAGTTCCACGAAGACTAAGTATTCTGCCTTTTCCAACAACACAGTTCCCCTACGCCCTCTCCGCCCTCCCCACCGTCCTCGCCACGCAATGGGACTCCGATAAATTCACTCCTTACCGCGACGCCTTCCCCGCCGAGCACCGCTCCTCGCCGGCCGCCCTCGAAGCCCACGTCCGCGACCTCACCGCCCGCGACGTCAAAGCCGCCTACCACAAGAACCTGCAGGGCTACCTGTGGGAAGACGGATACGCGAGCGGCGCGTACGCCACGGATCTCTTCAAGGATGTGGTACCGTCTTTGAAAGCTTGGAGAGAGCAGGGTAGGGATGTGGCGATTTATAGCAGCGGGAGCGTTTTTGCGCAGAAGTTGCTGATGAGGCATGTCAAGGGGGAGCAGGGGACTGAGAATTTGGAGGAGTTGGTTTCGGGAGGTTGGTTTGATACTGTTAATGCTGGGTTCAAGGCTGAGAAGGGGAGCTATGAGAAGATTGCTGGGGAGTTGAAGGTGAGATTTTATTTTTCTGACTTTCGCAGTCGAAGGCGTTGTTTGTGCTGACTTTGGATGATTAGCTGGCACCTGAGACGATTCTGTTCCTCAGCGACAATGTCAAGGAAGTGGAGGCTGCGATTGCTGCGGGCATGAAGTCGTTCGTGGTCGACAGGCCGGGCAACGCGGTGGTGTCTGAAGAAGACAAGAAGCGCTTCATAATGGTCGACACTTTCGAGAAAATCACCCTGCTATAGAGCACGAGAAGGAAGCTAAGGCGGCACGCACTTTATGCGAGCCACACGATTCTAAAACAAGAAAAGGTTTCACTGCAAATCACTTCGTTCATTGTTAGACGTATCAAGTCTAAGTCCTCTCAGCGATAGCCCACCAATTATCTTTCTCATACCCCGACTCCACCACCACACCACCAGCCTCCCTGATGTTATCTTCCAATTCACCCTGCTTGTAAAGGTGGTAGTAGCGATGGAAAGTCTTATCTTCCTGCTGGTCGGCCTCCTCTCCCTTCTTAACCTTCTTCGCCCGCATAACCCAAGGCACCATGACATCTTGATCGTCCTTCTCACTCCATCCACGTCGGCTGCTCTCCTGTTCCAGTGCCCAGACGTATACGAGCGCTTTGCCACCGGGTTTAAGGTGGGCGAGGATGGACTGAATGGCTTCCGCGCGGCGTTCTGTGGTGGAGAGGTGGTGCACGACTGCTATTGAAATGGCGAAGTCGAAGGAGCTCAAGGGATGTGGCAGGGAGAGGATGTCTGCTACTGCGACGGAATGCGGTTGGTGTTGTGAGGCGATTGTGACGAGGTTTGTTGATCTGGGATTGGTATCAGAAAGTGTAGATCACAGAGCGTTATTTTTTTTCTTGAACAAAGACATCATATATCGATATGAGAAATCTTAGAGTTGTGAGCGTACCTGTCTGATCCGACGATAAAAATGTCACGGTTTACCGCCAAGTATTTGCCATTGCCGCAGCCCACGTCCAGACCAACGGAGCCGGGTTCGAGGCCTTTCAGAAATCGTTCAATAATTGGCCATGGCTGAGGTACACATCAGCATACGGTCATAGCTATTTGTTGCCGTCAAATAGACTGAACGCACTTTATACCGGGTTGACGAAAAATGTGAAGCAATTTGCTCGTAGACTGTGTGGACGTGCTCTTCTTCGTAGGCCTCGCCAGTCGGTTGTTCAGACATGGCAGCAGAAATTGCCCAAAAGCAGGCAATTTGGTAATATTCGTTGAACAATCGAAGTGTGGCGCAAGCACCCTGGTTGTGAGTCCTCACACAGTGATGTGCATCTCGAAGCGTTTTATGGCCCGTGCGCAGATTCTGCAGACAAACGATTGCACTTCACTGATTTGTTCAATCCGAAGCAAATACACAACGAACAAAGAACTTTCGCTATCTTAGGACATCTATTTAATTGCTTGCTCAGGCAGTAGCCACATCGCAATTTTGTACTTGCGCGACGCGATCACCAGCAACGACGTGGATTTCGAAGGTGTTTCAAAAGATGTTTCATCAATAAATACTATCATTATCTACTATTGTAGCAGCCGTGAGGGTCATTGCACGAACAATAAGAAAAGAGCCATGAAGCGAATACTCGGCCATCCCAATAACAATCAGACAATAGAAATGGAACAAAAGAAAAACGAAATGAGTCCTGCATCCTCATCTTCGCCAGAGGTCTTGCCTTCTGTTCTTCCTCTTCCGCATCTCTTTCCTTCAACCTTCTTTTCTTCTTTGCTTGCTGATATCTTCTCTTCCTGCACCAAAAGCATTGATTGCTGTCCGCACGTGCGACTCTCACAAACAACGACACAACCGTCAATACATCTCCAAATTAACGCAATCCGACGAAGCTGGTCTTTGCTCGAGTATTTCCTCGCATCCAAGCCAAAAAGCAAGCCATTTCCGATACAGCCATGTCCGATTCCGAGACCGAGAATACCACTCCGGTAGTGCGCAAAGCTAGAGGCCTTGGACGTGTCATCGACGGTCGCATTCGCAAAAGCTGGCCTTTTGTGAGACGGCCCAACACCGTACACAAGACCAAAGGCCTGTGGAACCCTAGATTTCTGTGCTACAGAAACGCTGTGCTGCAATGCTTGCTGCATACTCCAGAGTTCTACCGCTATCTCGACACTCCAGTCGGCCGCCACGATCGATGCGCCACACCGGGAGACAACTGCGTTTTCTGCGCCATGCGGGACCTGGCCAGGGAGTACTGGTCGAATGGTGAAGACGAAAGCCAACAGACCGCTCTCGAAAGAGGCCAGCAGACCACGCGTCGGTACACGGCTCTTGACAACCTCAACACCGCCATGAATAACCATCCAGAATGGTATGCTTTCCTCGAATCGCAATCGAGTGTCTACGATATGAATGGGTCGGGCCAGCAAGATGCGCATGAGTATCTCCTTGGTCTCATCAACATGCTCAAGTACGAGAATGGCAGAGATCACCAGATCAGGTAAGTGCTCACGCCCGAGGTCGTTCTCGTGCTCACGCCCGAGGTCGTTCTCTTCACCGTGCTATCAGACGCCGTGAAGCCATGATTGAGTTGCAAGTCCAATGAGAACTGACATCATCATAGGAATGCAGAACTGGAGCGCCATTTCAATTTGAGGAAGAAGGCCATGAATCGTCTGTTCCATTTGAGAACGAAGATCACTTGGACTTGCGAAGACTGCCATACGGTCCATGTGAGACGTGCAAAAGAGCCCGGCATCAACCTCAAAATGCCCGAAAACCCAACGGAGCCTACACTGGAGCACTATCTCGACAGGCATTTCGAAGACGCCACGGCCGAAGGCTTGAAGTGCCGTTCGACAGCCTGTAAAGGTCGGGCACGCGACCGTGAGCAATCGACCATAATCGTTGGTGGTCCAGAAATCCTGGTCATCCAGATAGCCCGCATGAGTTACAAACAGGTCAAGGGCTCTTGGCGGGCAGTGAAGGTGAAAGACGAAGTTGAGTATGACGATCGCCTGGATCTGTCTGATTACAGCAATGGCCGTTTGTCGTACCAGCTGAACGGAGTTGTGGCCCATAATGGCAATTCGCTCACATCAGGCCACTACGTCTCGATGGTGAGATCCCAGAAAGGGGATGGTTTTGTCATCTGCAACGATGATAACACCGATGACAGTAAGACGAAAGAGCAGGTCCTCTCAATGGCGGAGGGCAAGAGTTTCCAGTCATATCTGCTGATTTACCAGAAGACTGGTGGCAGGATGGCGAATTGTGTTTAGATCCTGGTGAGCGGTGATGACAGGCGTGGTGCTATCATAGATGACAGGAGTATGGCAATGTTGTGTTCACCACTGAGAGAGCAAGTCGTTTCGAAGGAGTGCCACCACAAACTCATGGTAATGTGGCAAGTTATGGCAACGTAACGAGCTGAATTGTATGTGGAAAGTTCGTTGTCGCATGTGCACTCTCTCATGAATAACGGAGGTACGGCCATCTGCGCCCTTTCGAAAACGAGACTCGGTACACTGAGAACACACGCCGGACTCGCTCATAAGACGGTGAGAGTGATGGTAAGCCGAGTGCCACCGGAAACATATCCAGGATCTCCTCTTCAGAGAGAAGAGCGCTCGTGGTGCATCGCTGCTTCAGATTGGACTGAGGAACAATCTTCCTCACCAGCATGATTCCATAGCCTCAGAGAGGAAAGTACTCATGATCTCATCATCGTCGCTCCACAACGGACAGGGGAACAATCTTCCCCGCTGGCGTGATTCCATAGCCTTGTAGAAGAGAGTGCTCGTAATTTCATCGTCACTTCAAGTCGGATTGAGGAACGACCCTCGACGCCAGCATGACCTCACAGCTTCGGCATCGCAGGGACATCCTCCGGCTCAAGGTCGAGCGGATGCCTGCTCGAAAGGTTGGAAGGTCTCCTAACGTTAGGGACACTACCCGAGCGAGGCGAAGCGATAGAGTGCGGCGAGCTGGGTCGGCTGTTATTTCGTGACTGCATCCTCCTGGGAGCCATGTACTGGTCGCCATGGACGACCTGACCGGCAAAGGGCGAAGCAGTGATGATCGTATCGGCGGATGGCGTGGGCGGTGGTGTGGGCGAGTGAGAGCGGAATAGAGGGTGGATGTGTGCTTCGTGGCTTGAGCTTGTGCGTCGCAGGGAAGGTGACACTGGCAAGCTGATCATCGACTCATTGTCGTTTGCTAGCATGACAGGTGACTGCATTGGTGAGTCTGGAAGTGGTAGTTTCTCCGGTGTGGCCGGGTCTTCGTATTCTGGGAAAGGGCCATCGAGAGGCTTCGCCGGTGACACTGGGCGGCTGCCTGGTATGGCCTCGAGCCTCTTTCTTCCGAGCGTTGGTCTTGTGACGAAGGGGTTTGTGAAACCGTCTTCCACCGCAGAAGTATCCCAGCTCTCGAATCCATCACCACGGCAAGAGATCTCAAGCGAGTCTGTTTCACGAGGTGCAGCAAAGCTACCAGAATCCCGTGGGGTGGGGCCATGTGTAAGTATCAACTTCGTCCTAGAAGTGATGGGTCGAATCGCTTGCTGGATTGAGTGCCTGATCGTAGAGGAGTTCGCACTGGCCGAGCGGTAGTTTGAGAGGGTGGGCGAGCTGGCCTCGAAAGTCGAACGTGAGAACGGCGACGAGGTTGGTGACAGGGACTTGAGAGGGATAGAAAGCGATCTCTTGATCGATCGAGGGGTTGTTTGCCGTTCAACAATCATCTCAGGTTGAACAACAGGAGGTACCTGCTCACGCTTGCGTAGCGAGCGGAAGATGTGTAGGGTGGTTTGAGCAACCATGTTGATCGTCCAGACGACAAATCCAGCGAGGACCAGTCCGCGTGTCTTGGAAGACCTGTCGTTGGTGGCAGAGTCGTTGGTAGTCCAGTTTCGGCCCAAGACGTAAATTGACAATAGACTTGCTGTGATGAAGAGCACGAATGACGTGGCACTGAGTGAGAGCTGAAGCGTCCTGCTTGTCCTTGACCGAGCAACGAGTGTGAAACCGACAATGCCGGCAAGGATAACGAGAACGATGAAGTCGAAGACCACGGCAGCGATTGTTGCACCGAACAGAGGACTTGAGCTGGGAGTGATAGTTGCCAAACGAGTGACGATAGCTGATAATGCTATTTGAGTAGCAGTCGAGAGCACAGCCAGCCCAAAAGCTGCCTTCTGGGCCGTGCCATCTTTAAGAGCGAAAGCCATTGCAACCTGTAATGTAAGAGGAACGCCTCAATCACAAAATGTGACAGCAATTAGTCCAGAAAAGTAACAGGTCCGTCCAGGATCCAGGTAGGTGTCGTCGAATTCATGGAATCGACAATTTCTCAACTGCAGCGAGTTTCCCAAGGGTCAAGTCAAGGGTGGCGAAGGATCCGACAATGTACCCTTGATCGATAATCGTCCAGGCAGAGGTAGTAGTTGTTTGTGTCTCGGGTAGACAGAGACCAGTCGCGGGACCCTTGTTGATGGCCAACACACGCGAGCGGCGGACGCAGCGCGAGAACGGTACGCGAGAGGGTGCCGAGTGAAATGCAAAGTGACAGCGAGGCGGCTGCAGACAACTGTAATATCAATCGCATCGGGAGCCCTTGGCGTGTTCGGATGTTCCACAGAAGCTGGTTCCAGGTAACCCTTGTACTGACTTGCAGGACGACCCGGGAAATCAAGACAGCGCTTCCTCACGTGCTCCACCTGCGTCAATGTCCGAATCAAATCGAGCACACGAGTCCGTCCGGCGACACGGCGTCTTCAGCAGCGCGGTGGAGAAGTTGGGGATTGCTAGTAACGGTGGAGATGAGCGCGCAATGGGAGAAACGGCATCGCGTGGACGATCGCTGGGCGTAGCAGGGAACACCCACGGCGACACACGATGGCTAGATGATTGGCACGAGCTGAGCTTACCTGGTGCTATTGATTGCTCGCGCAGCCCTGGCTGCCGCGCCGCCACGCTCGGATGGTGGAGGATGTAAACAACCAAAACAACGCCTGCTCGTGTCTGCCATTCGCAGACACGACAACGCGCTGCAGAGTGTTTGGCTCCACGATGTGCATGGGTGACCCCGACCGGGAGTCGCGGATAGCGTGAGATGGCGCGAACGGCCATCCAACGGCTGCTGGGGTCTTTCGCCATACATCCTGGCAGCTGGGTCTGCGCCGAAAACCTTCTACGCGGGCGTTGAATGGCTGTGCCGTCATGCCCTGCAGGCGTGATGAGATTATTGCCGTTCGCTGCGGCCAACAGTGCTCGGTCCGTCCGAAGACGACGGATCGTGTCATGTCTTTTCAGCATACCACAAACGGACGACGTGTTGGAGGAAGCTCAGCTACACGAATCCTTCCCAGGTTCGTCTGCACTGCGCACCAGAAGTGGGGAGAGAGAAACGGGCGAGAGGCCTCGGCCCTCATCAATCGCGCATTCGCGCTCCACTTGGTGATCACCGGCTAGCGCAGGTACGGCAGCTTTAATCTCTAGGCCAGGTACGAGAGGCTCTCACGGCTCACGCTTCTCCAGCCGGTGCATGCTGCGCTGCATGCACGCTGCTGTCAGACGTCGTGACGTGTCCACGATTCCCGAGAATAGATCTCATCAGGAGACTGGACACAGCCGTCGCACAAGTGCCGGCGTGCATGCAGCATACGCTGTTTGATTGGGAGCAGAACTAGTAGTGGCTGGCGAGACCTGCGACTCCCAGCCGCCGAGACGAGAGGCGACAGGTGAGTGAAGTGAGATCGAGCGAAATAGCGCTCCGACGTGGCAATCGAGTCGCTCGCTGAGAAAAGACGCCGACACCTCAAGGTCACCACCGTGTCTCTGCTGATTTACTGGTCGGAGGGAGCACCGACACACTGCCCATGACGTCGCGGCCATGGTGATAGTATTGTCGTGCAGAGTGATGATAAGAGAGCAGTGGCCGCACCAGCAATCACGCCTCAAGACACCGAGAAGTGTGTACGAGTCTGTAAGACACTCTAGAAGGCGATGTGCCTTGTTCTCCACGAGCGCACAGGACCCCCAGAGGATCTGCCACGCCCGCCTAGCAGACAGCAGCCGTTGCACAGCACACGTGCGCAACGCAAGGCGAGGCAAGGCACACACATCGTTGACACCGCATCCTGGCTGAGGAGCATGCTATGACAGTCGACTGTGCAAGCGAATCGTCATGGCACAGCCCATGAATCGTTTTTCCCATGAGAAAGCTGAAGCATTGACAGCCGTCATCAATCTGTTCCTTCCAGGTGAAACCCGGCATCCTTCCTCTCACCTCATTTCCACCCGTCCACCGAGACAAACTCTCACTTCGATGTTTTGGGTAATTTCGCTACCTACAACTGTTTGGTACGCTGTCACGTTAGTCCACGAGGACACAGTACAGACATGAGCATAGACAAGAGGGCTTCGGCCCGAGTATCGGCACAACAATTGACTGATGACTGGCAAGCGCAGGCGAGTTTGTCTAATGTGAGTACACAGGCACGTAAATGTGTCTTGGGATGATGTGTTGACAGGTGTGTGAGTACACCGGGCATGATTCGGTGAGACGTTTGTGTGGTCTCTGGACGTAGTGTCACGAGACAGCAACCACTATGATGAAGTAGTCCATTTTGGAGAGGAGAGCGCGTCATCCAGAAACTACAGATGTTCACGATGACATCCATTTAAGACTTGTATCTCCTCTAATCAGCGAAACCTCGCAGGCGAATATTCCAAACTGGTGAGCATGATTTGGTGAGATTTTGTGATCTGAACATAGTGCAACGAAATAACATACTCGCGATGACATCCATCTCAAACTTGTGTGTCGCATCGATTGGAAACAGCGTAGTCGTCTAATCCATCTCAAACTTACATCTCACCAACTCACACATCCCAAAAAAGCTAGACCAAACGTAGATCATACACATCTCTATTCCAAATATCTGAATCTATCCCCTAACCTTCCTATAACTCGGCGGCCT
>Ga0265797_10002452_pt1 | contig 31176 bp, 22 predicted proteins | sample P2T30metagenome_FD_192433 | JGI IMG/M metagenome (GOLD analysis project Ga0265797, IMG submission 192433) | Plant litter microbial communities from East Loma Ridge, Irvine, California - P2 T30 | ecosystem: Environmental > Terrestrial > Plant litter > Unclassified | place: USA: California... | reverse complement strand
GCTTCAAAGGTGCTGTCAACGTACTGCTACTACATACCTTTCCTCGCTATCAACGGAGTGACTGAGGCTTTTGTAGCCGCGGTGGCCACCAACAAAGAGCTATATGCACAGTCCGTTTCCATGGGCATCTTCTTTGCACTCTTCGCAGGCAGTGCATGGTTCTTTATCGGGAAGCTTGAGATGGGAGGCAACGGTGTGGTGCTTGCAAATACAGTCAACATGGGTCTGCGTATCGTCTGGAATACCTGGTTCATCAGGAGGTTCTTTTCGAGAAACGGCTCCGAGTTCAATGTACTTGAGACGCTGCCATCCCTTACCGCAGTGGCACCCGCTGCCATCATACCTACATTGATGCGAACAAAACCTGCGATTGGATTTGTTGGAAGGTTCGGCGTCCTTGGAGACCTAATTAGCATGGGTGCAGTGGCCGGTATCTACGTTCTGCATGTTCTTTTCTTCGAGCGGCAGTTTCTTGTTGACTGCTATGGTATGCTTCGGCCATCGCGTTCTGCTCAGCAATCGAAGAAACCGAATTGAACGAACATGCTAAGAGTCGAGTGCTTTGTAGGGCTCATAGAAGGGCAACACTCGCTTTTAGTTTGAATGATACCTACTACAGGCTTTCAGCCCTTCCCAGCTAGCCGTACGCCCTTCTGCCATGCACAACAGGTAGTCAATCCCATCTCCTCCGTGTTGTATCTGTACTTTCAGTTGTGATTGGTTCAATCAGGTTTGTTGCTGACAACAGCCTTTTTGGCGTTCGCTCGATATCTACCAAGTTTCCCTTCCCCCAAACTGACCGCGATTCGCGAATCACTACAGCAGCGATACCTTCCACCACGTTGCTTAGCGACTACAGAGCAGGACCGATCTCGCGATCTATTCCTTCACAGACACTTCCGCCTTCGTCACGGCCGCGGGCGTTGAAGGTTCCTTCCCAGGTTCATGGTCATCACCTTATATGATTGGTCGGGCTGCTAGTGCCGAAGTTTTCCTTCGTGCAAGCAGTGGGACACCCCGCTACGTCACCACGAACACAGGAAGTTTACCCCAGAAAACACTGCGCATCACCGGACACTGTCGCTACAACCTCTCAAGTAATCTGGGGGTAATAGAAACTACGTTCCGAAACCTGGGGGTAATCAATATCACTCTTGCATAAAGCGGGAACACCAAAAACGCCGCTACGAGTTTCCTGGGGGTAAGAGAAACTAAGCCTCGAACTGGAACCCCATCAATCACGCCATCGAAATTCTACGGCTCGCACCGTCTCTTCCGCTTACTTCTTGGCTGACATCTGGAGCACCAATAGCAAATCTGGGGAACCTGCGCTACCAAAATGGTCACGACAGACGAGTCAAGACACCTCCATGGGTTGGTTGACATGGGCAGTAATGGCATCCGCTTCTCAATCACCGAACTAACGCCAGGGACACAAAGAATTTTGCCGACTGTGTATCTGGATCGGGCAGCTATTTCATTGTATGACGCTCAATACGAAAATGGCCAAGTCGTGCCGATTCCAGACGCTACGATCAAGCAAGTGGTCAAATCTCTGTTGCGTTTCAAAGCGACGTGTGAAGACTTCGGCGTACCTGAGAAGCAGATTCGCATTGTAGCTACGGAAGCTACCAGAAAAGCTAGCAATTCTGAGGACTTTCAAAATACGATCAAGGATGCTACTGGCTGGACCGTTCAACTTTTGTCGAAAGAGATGGAAGGCCAGGTCGGAGCGTTCGGTGTAGCAAGCTCATATCATAGGCCAACGGGGCTCATGATGGACCTAGGTGGAGGCTCTACGCAGATCAACTGGATGTCTAGTCGGGTCGGTTACGATGAAATTGAAATGTGCGAGAAAGGAAGTGCAAGCCTCCCGTACGGTGCTGCTGCCCTCATCAAGAGGCTTGAAGAAGCAGGCTCTCCCGACAGCGATGCTTTCAAGACGTTCGAAAGTCAAGTTCTCATGGACCTCAAAGCTGCAGTTCAAGACATAAAGATACCACAGCATCTGCTTGATCGTTCACATTCACCCGAAGGCCTTTCACTCTATCTGTCTGGTGGTGGCTTTCGTGGCTGGGGCTTCGTACTCATGTCGGAGCATGCAATTCAACCATATCCCATACCTATCATTAACGGGTTCCGTACCACCAAGGATGCATTCCATGATACGCTGGCTATACAAGCTGCCGTTCAAAAAGAGGATACTCCTGAAATCTTCCGTGTATCGGCTCGCAGAGCAAGTCAGGTTCCAGCAGTAGCTTTCCTGGTGAATTGCTTGTCTAAAGCACTACCGAGTATCAAGGACGTATACTTCTGTCAAGGAGGTGTAAGAGAAGGCATGTATTTCGCGGAGATGGACCCAGCAAACTGGTCGGACTGGCCCTTAGTGGCTGCCACAAGATCGTATGCCAAGCCGTCGAGCCATGAGTTTGTGGAAGTTTTGCAAAGAGCCAGTATGTCTATGCCAACACCGTCGCACCAAGAATTGTTCAGCATCGGTATGACGAGAGCATTCGCCTATACTATGTTTGCACACATGGCTCAAGTCAAGGATCTGCGAGCTGGATCTGCGCTTCGAAGCACTACCACCGGATTGTTTTCCGCCGCACATGGTTTGAGTCACGAAGACCGCGCGATACTTGCCATCTTTCTCTGCGAGCGCTATGGCGGTTACAGTTCAATAAGTCCTACGGAGCAGGACTTCTACCGCCGAATGCTGCAACTCGTGCCAGAACACTTGCAATGGTGGTGCATGTATACTGGTCGCGTTGCTGCAGTTTTGGCCAGCATATATCCTGCGGGTGTGGTTCGGGAGAAGAGAGTGGAACTGACTTCTCAATGGACGACGACAAAGAAAGGAAACGAGAAGTTGTGCGTAGACTTCAAGTTTAGTAAGGAACCGGATGAACTTGACGAAGGGCTCAATGCAGCACTGAGAAAGGTGGAAAAGGCGGGAAAGAAGAAGAACTGGATAGGAGGACACGGATACAAAGTGCTTTTGACGATCAATGGCAAGGAATACAGTGAGGATGATTAAGGGGCAGCCTTTGTGCTTTCGGCTCTCCGACAGAGTCGTGATGGCATAGTCTAGATTCTAGCTTCGCACGAGAATAGAACCTTAGTTGTTCAGCACAGTGGCGAAGATCGTGAAATCCAGGCCTTTGTAATCGCCAGTGGCACAGCAGCTGACACGGGGAAGCATCGTGACACGGTGGGCGGTGTATAATGACGGCTTCACTGGTCGTGCAATGGCCATGGCTCGGAAGCGACGGGGCATCGTGACCTGCGGCGGGCTGGATGACTCCCCGCCTCATCACCGACCAGCAGCAAATATGGTGCAATGGATCCTGTAATGACCGGACGGGGACCACGTGCAGCACGCAATCCAGTACCAAGGGGCCACGTACAGTCATGGAAACCGTTTGGAGACTCCGCCAAGGATCGTGAGTTCTGCAGGACGCGTAGTGGGGAGTATGGTATTGAGACACTACTGCAACAGCTGCAGCTCATGCAGGCAAGGCTAGGCTTTCTCGGCATCACTGGGGAAAACTCTGATGCGGCTTTTTTGCAGGTCATGTTCTTTCGAGTACTGAAGCACCGGCTTGGGGGCCCCGTTCTAATTACGTGAAGTCTGGGTGGTACGGTGCAGCGATAGCGGGCTTACCCATGCACCTCCGCAAATTCGGCTTGCGGCGGGCCAGTTCAGGTACGCCGCCGCCGAGCATCCAACGACCATGAGACGAGACGAGAAGGGTTATAAAGGTAACGGGGTCCGCTCTTGCTGCTGGGTTGGAAGGTACTCTCATCGGCTGCAAGCCTCATTCTCCTGTACTCTATCATCTTATCTTGTTATCATCCACATCCAGGGTTACTGTTTCACCGTCAGGTACCTGGAAGATTGTAGCGTTGTACCGACATACTTCGCTGTCACTCACATCCTGACTGGCATCGGACGTGTTAAACGGGTATACGGGCTACTGCAAGATCTGCCTGTACACAATTTGCTCTCCCGATTCCGCAGACCCATCAAACAAAGAGCGGTGGATCATCTGTCCAATTGCCTCTACTATCCTTATCCGAAGCGGTGATCGACGGCTGCGGCTCGTTGGTTGTACTAGAAGGTAAGCTAACGTTCCTGCATCATAGCATTTTACGAGGCCCGAAATAGCGGTGCATCTGACATTCTTCGTATATCTGTATCGAACGGCCGACTAATTATAAGTTTGTAGGCTTGGTTTCGACTGCCCCTCTATTCAACGCCCCACTATCGCGCGATCGACCAAACTCGTTGCGCTTTCTTACCACGCCTGACGCGTCTCACTAAGCACGCATTTCTACCAGGCTTCGTCTCAATCGCTATACAGCACCTTTTTGGACGACTCACAGTTCAATTGCACACGCCCAGCATGGCTTCCACACCAGTTGACGCCGCAAATGGCCACCCAGCTCAGCACAAGCAGCTCGAGCAGCTCCTTCACACCCCAGACCGCCGCCCTTCACCTCTTCCCACACATCTGAGCGCACCAGGCTCAGGAAGCTCAACGCCGCGAATGATCCCCCAGGAGGGATCGGGCGGTTCCGGCTATGTTGCTCCTGTATTCGAGGGAAAGGCACAGCAGATGGAGGCCGTCATGGACGGCGTCGAGGAGAAGGGTTTCATGCCCCCAGAGCTCGTAGAATCAGAAACCAAGTGGTTCTACAACGAGCTGGGCATTGACGACATGTACTTTGCTACCGAGACGGTAGATGCGTAAGCACGGCTGCAATTCCTACGGCGACTGCGCTAACAAACGTTACAGAATCATCAGCCACATCCACTCGCTCTACGCCGCAAAGGTCGCCGCATATGCCAGAGACGACAAACGTCTTGAGATCAGGCTCGACAAGGAAGCCGCCGACCACGCCGTTTACATCGATACCAGCAGGCCCGGTGTGAGCGTCATCGACGGCCCTCAATACGAGCAACGTTTGGGCAAGAAGTACCTGGCTGTATCCAAGCCTGGTCTGGCATACCGTGTAGAGAGCTTCCGCTCCGAGAGCCCGCTGCCAGGAAGCGAAGACCAGCAATTGCGATGCTATTTCGTCTACCAATGCGACTTTGTCGACCCCAACCCCAGCGAGACGGAGACCGACATCGAGAAGATTGGTGACAAGCGTTTCCTGCAGAAGGCGACCAAGAACACCAAGGAGGTTTACCAACAAATTCTCCAGGTCGCTGTAGAGCGGACGGGCCCGGTCATTGACCATTTCGATATCGAAGGCTCAAGAGACAAGCGTCTCGTCGTCGGTTTCAAGCGCGGAAGTGCATTGGGTCTTTTCAGTGCCTTGAGCGATCTGTACCATTACTATGGTCTGACCACCTCGCGAAAGTACGTCGAGCAGTTCTCCAACGGCTACACCGTCATGTCCCTCTACTTGCGCCCGCTTCCAGGAGCTGCCGGTGCCAAGCACCCACCAATCGAAGCCTCAATCCACCAGATCACCAAGGAGGTTTCTCTGCTCTACTGTCTTCCACAAAATAAGTTCCAGACGCTTTTCGCTACGAGCAGACTGAGTTTACAAGAGACCATCTATGCACACTGCGTGTGGGTCTTCATTACTCACTTCCTCAACCGACTGGGAAGCGAGTACACTGCCTTATCGGCAATTCTGGACCCAGAAAACAGCGTACATGCCGAGCTGCTTTCCAAGCTGAAGCGCCGACTTCGTGCCGAGACCTTTACCGCTGACTACATCTACGAGATCATCATGACTTACCCAGAACTCGTCCACACCTTGTATCTTCCATTCGCGAAGACACACTACGTCCAGACCAGGGGCCAAGAGGACGACTTCCTGCCGACACTGAGTTATCTCCGTCTCCAGGTTGACAAGGTTCAGACAGACGCGGAGTTGACCGATACCATCAACAAGGCTGTTGCCAACGATCACCATGAGATGGTCATGACCGCCTTCCGTGTCTTCAATCAGTCGGTACTGAAGACGAACTTCTATACTCCTACCAAGGTCGCCATCAGCTTCCGTCTGAACCCCACCTTCCTCCCATCCACAGAGTACCCTCAGCCGTTGTACGGAATGTTCCTTGTCATCGGTTCTGAGTTCCGTGGTTTCCATCTCCGCTTCCGTGACATTGCTCGTGGAGGTATCCGCATCGTCAAATCTAGGAGTCAGGAGGCCTACTCTATCAACGCGCGCTCCATGTTTGATGAGAACTACAACCTTGCAAACACACAGCAACGTAAGAACAAGGATATTCCGGAAGGTGGTTCCAAGGGTGTCGTGCTCCTTGACTTCAAACACCAGGATAAGGCCCGGGGCGCTTTTGAGAAGTACATTGACAGTATCCTCGATCTACTCCTGCCCCCTACCAGTCCTGGTATCAAGGATCCTATCGTCGATCTCCACGGCAAGGAAGAAATTCTCTTCATGGGTCCTGATGAGAACACTGCTGATCTTGTCGACTGGGCCACTGAGCATGCACGCACTCGTGGCGCCCCATGGTGGAAGTCATTCTTCACCGGAAAGAGCCCCAAGTTGGGTGGTATCCCTCACGACCGATACGGCATGACGACATTGTCTGTCCGTGAGTATGTTTTGGGTATCTACCGCAAGCTTAACCTCGACCCCAGCAAGGTTCGCAAGCTGCAGACAGGTGGTCCTGACGGTGATCTTGGTTCGAACGAGATCCTGCTCAGCAACGAGAAGTACGTTGCAATCGTTGATGGTTCCGGTGTCTTGGTCGACAACAATGGTATCAACCACGAGGAGCTTGTGCGCCTAGCCAAGGAGCGTAAGATGATCAACCACTTTGACGCTTCGAAGCTTTCACCAGAAGGCTACCGTATTTTGGTTGATGACACCAACAAGCGACTGCCAAACGGAGACCTTGTCTACAACGGTACAACCTTCCGAAACACTTTCCATCTCCGCAGTGACATGCACTACGACTCCTTCGTCCCTTGTGGTGGTCGACCTGAGTCTATCGATCTGTCAACTGCCAACAAGCTCATTGTTGATGGCAAATCGGTAATCCCATACATTGTGGAAGGTGCTAACCTCTTCATCACCCAAGACGCCAAGCTCCGTCTCGAGAAGGCCGGTTGCATTCTATACAAGGATGCTTCAGCCAACAAGGGTGGTGTTACTTCTTCCTCGCTTGAGGTCCTCGCATCGCTGGCATTCGACGACGAGAGCTTCCTCAAGCACATGTGTGTTGGTGAAGATGGCCAGGCTCCGGAGTTCTACAACAACTACGTTCGCCAAGTGCAAAAGACAATCCAGAACAATGCACGTCTTGAGTTTGAGGCCATCTGGAGGGAACACCAGAACACTGGTCAGCCTCGCAGCGTCCTCAGTGACACACTCAGTAACGCGATCACGAAGCTGGACGAGGAACTTCAGAACACCGAGCTGTGGCACAATGTTGAGTTCAGGGAGTCGATCCTCAAGGAGGCGCTGCCAAATATCTTGCTTGAGAAGATTGGTCTAGACAAGATCATTAAAAGGGTAAGTCATAATCAATACCGAGCAAATGAAGCATGGACTAACCAATATGCAGGTACCGGACAACTATCTTCGTGCCATCTTCGGAAGCTACCTCGCCAGTCGCTTCGTTTACGAATACGGTGTATCGGCCAGTCAATTCGCTTTCTTCGACTTCATGAACAAGCGTATGGCGAAGGGTAGTAAATCAGCTGCGCACTAGGAGGCTTTCATGAGTATTAAGCATGAGCGTCAAGGCTCAAAAGGCGTTATGGAATGGATTCAAAAGTTACCTCAGGAGGGTCAGTGATATTCTCCGACCATGGACATGGACGGCGCTTAGGGGATCCCATCGTGTGGGTGCTGAGACGGGCGGCTATTTTGGCTGTACCAACGAACGATAGATGAATACGATTTATTCAATTCATGGTTATGCTATGAGGATACTCAAACATTCATCCGCGCCTGTGATTAGCTGAGTTCTTGTGGTTGTCAGAAAGGATCCCGATAACGTGGTAGGGCCGCAGAGAGCGGTGAATTGCGAAGGAGGCACACAACTTGAGTAGCAAAGGATGCAGAGCTGAGTAGGCTATTCCAAAACGAAACAGCCCGATCGGGAAGCTTGATCCTCGAAATAACATGATGTGTTCTAGCGGATCTCTCATTGGCTCAGCTGACCTTGCCATGTGTTGTTGTGATGAGACACGTCCTCCATCTCGCTTGGAAGTTTAAAGTGGGAGCTTCCCCCGCCCATTCTGACCTCGACCGCCCACCTTCAGCAACAACAATCTTTGTCGCATTCACGAACCGCCCCTGGAACACTGTCGCCAATAGCTGTAAGTAAGTCGCCTAGGCTTTCTCTGCCACCTTTCCATATTCCCAGCGCAAATACCCATGTATTCGCCTGCTTTTGCGCACTTTGAAAGGCACGTTGGTGTCATGCCAGCGGCTTTGCGCGCGCGTTCTGCATAACGCGCTTCTCCTGTCTTCTTACTACGTGTGCAATGGTCGCCTGCATTTCCTGTCTCCCTATTTCGTCTTTGAAAGAGATAGCTCGTTGATAAGCTTCGCTTTTCGCGCACTGCTTCCACACTATGCGGCACGCGTGCTAACTTCCGTCACGCAGCTTCGACTCATCACTCCACACGCCACACAATCACTTCAAAGACACCCATCCACTATCTAGAAATCTCTAGAACAATTAAGATGGCAGCAACTACGCGCGCGAGAACTGGTAAGTTTCCTCCCCCCTTCACAGACTGCCTTGTACTGCCCCCCACCACGCCTCAATACCTCGGTTGCCATTCCCAAACATACGCAGTAGCATACTGACTTGTTCACGAAGGCAACTCTAAGCCCCGTCTTGTTCAGCAGATTGAGAACGCAATCGCGCCTACAAAACGCAGCACGACCACCAAGGCCAACACATCGAAGCCCCGCACCAGCAAAGTAGCTTCTGGCCGCGTTACTAAACCCAAGGCTACCAGCAGCACAACTACTACCAAGAAGACTACTACGACCAAGAAACCTGCTGCAGCACCAAAGAAGACCACCGGTGCGAACGTGAAGACTGTCAAGAAGCCGAGGACAAAGACTGAGAAAGTTGTGGATAAGATTGTTGGAAAGGCGGAGCACATCGTTGGTGATGTTGAAGGCAAGCCAGGAAAGAAGGTAAGTCATTCCTACACATCTAGAATAACAGAAAGCCATGTTAGCTAACACTACTATCTAGGCCGCAGGTACCGCCAAAGCACGAGGCACAGATTCGACCACCAAGCGTGCCGCACCGCGAACTCGAGGCGTCAAGGCCTGAGAGAATCCTTGCATTTGTTTGTTCCATAGAATGTGATCGTCGCGGCCGCATTTTCTTGCTACGTGCCTCGCTTGCATCGTCACCTGTTTCTACGTAGAGCGAGAGCCATGGGATCCACCATGTTTCCCCTTGGTTACGAGTTACGATAAGCCTAGTTTCTTCCCTAGTTGTCAGCGTTCATGTTCGGAATGTGTATGATAAGATACCCAGGCGTTTTTGATGCTTTTGTTGTTAGACAATAGGACTGTTACCAACCAACATATCCGAATATGTTTCAATGTGTTTATCTGCTTGTGATTGTAGAACAGGAAGCAGTCCTTGTGACAGATTAATGTGCGTTGTGAGAAACCCGCAGCATAGGGGAATGTTCGGGTGCATGTTTGATACAACAAAGTGGTATTCGCTCATACATATTCAATAGGACCAACGTTCAAAACACACGCCTGGACCAGACATCCATCCATTCAATCGACCTTGTCTTACTTAAAAGCAACCCTAACCTCCTTTGCAGGTTGCAGTACAATATCAGCATGCATTCCTGGTTCCGTACCGCCCATCCTGTTCTCCACTGACTCGAATCGCTGGAACAGTCTCACAAGCGTATAGCCCATCTCCGTAAGCGCAAACTGCTGACCGATACAGATTCTAGGTCCCCCGTTAAATGGGACATAAGTCCAGCTCTTCGGGGTCCATGAATCCCATCGATCGGGCGCGAAAGCATCGGGAGGAGGGAAAGATCTGGAAGTAGGTGGATACAAATCTGCGCGGCGTTGCATAACGAGGGTCGAGTAACCGATCGGTGTACCGGCGAGGACACCAATGGGTTGCGTGCCGTCTGGACCGCCGCCGGTGGGGAGCGTCGTGTCTTTGAGGGCCATGCGTACGTTGTATGGGACGACGGGGTACAGACGAAGGGTTTCGTTCAGAATGTGTTGGAGATATTTCATGTTTTTCAAGTCCTCGTAGGTTGGTTGGCGGTCGGGGCCGACTGTTTGGAGGATTTCTTGACGCAGTTTGGCGGTTATGGTCGGGTCTATGGATAGGTGGTAGATTACCCATGTCAGTGTGCAGGCTGTTGTGTCGCGGCCTGCTAGGAGAACAGAGACAAGTTGGTCGCGTAGCATGTCTCGGTCGCGCGTGTAGCCTGCGATGGCGTGGAGAAATGTGTAGCCTTCATCATGGTTTGTCTTCTTTTCAAGCTCTTCTGGAGACAGTGCGAGGGCTGTGTCGATGAAAGTGGATACGAAATCGTTGATAATCTTGATGGAGTCGTAGAATCCCATGCGCTTTCGCGGGATAAGCCAGTTTAGAGGTCTGCTTGGTGTTAGTGATAGGTTTCAGGCACGTGAGCAAGTTTGCGTACCCGACTTTAGCTACGAAGCTCTGTACACGCTGAGCGTTATAGAATGCATCTGCGAAGACTGTTTTCGGTTCATCCAAACTTCCTACACTCTGACCAAGTAGAAAGTGCGTGGCTGCATCCAATGTATACCTGAACATCATGTCCAGAGTGTCAATCTCCCCGCTCTCAGCGATTTTAGAGATGAGGATCTGGGTATGTTGCTCGAAGATGTCAATATCGCTTAGGCGATCCTTGACAAATTGCGGACGAATGAGCTGGCGTGAGTTGTGCCATAGTTGCCCATCGGTGGTGAAGATACCTGTTCAAAGGTTGTCAGCCATCCATCCATTGAGTCCAAGACTGTTCAGTTGTCCCGCACAGTGGGGGGCCTAAACTTCCGCCCTCTTATCCACGTACCGTTACCCAAGAAGGTATGCCAGTCTTTCCTAAACTGCTCTCCCTTGCCATAGTCCTTGAATTGCGTCGCAAGAATTGCTTTGATGTTCTCTGGGTCTGCGGTCAGAAGCACGCGCTCGCCGATGCCAGCCTCAATTGTGTATCGCCCTGGTCCACACCATTTCTGGAACATGCCAACCCACATTGCGTATGTCTCATCTTTCAGGGCAAAGGTAATGACTTCATACGCCATGTCCAGGCCATAGGGGAAATATGTCTTTCGAACTGGCGCTCGAGCGCCGAGCTTGCGGATTCGCGCATTGATGGAGAATCTTTGTACGATCCTGTAGCCCAGGAGCAGGACGACGGCGGCGCCGAGTAGGTAGGAGGTCGAGAAATTCGTGCTCTTGAATTCGGCCATGACAGGCAGAGACGATTGCTAGAGCCTATAGCGCTTCACAGGTTGTCAGCACACACGCATATATGGTAGCATTCACATGAAGATGGTGTGCCAGGCCGAGTGGACTACCGGCGGGTAAACGACATACTTTAGACTCTCGGGACGACAAGGAAGCCGAGCTTTGACAGCTGCCTTGAGCATGTTAGGAACCAACAGCCAATTGGTGCCATGGGGTTATCCTTCTTTTGTGGCACATGAGCTTGCCATGGCCTCTTGCATCCATGCCTGGTGCAATCAGAACGTCGTGTGCTCCATTGACACCTCGGTATGACATCTGGGAGCACGCGTCCCGCAAGACTCGCTATTTTCGACGTAGACACTGTATGCTAGAGGCTCGCGTAGCCATGGTGCGCTCATGCACATCCATCCCCGATTCCCTGTAAAAGCGGGGAAGGACGATCGAGATAGTTGGACAAAGTGGGGATGGTGGTGACATGGTGCCGCTCGGACGAAGTCTGGAAGACTTGGGAATCCGAGATCCGTGCTCATGAAGCGATATGTTTATATAGGGCGCATAACTCAGGAGCTCCCGTGCTTGTGGTCTGGAGAGGCTTTAGCTGTTTGCTTGCTCGAGGACGTGCGCTGCAGATACCTTCCATCAGCACATGGCGGATCGCCCGGACTGCCGAGGCGGCGGCAGCATCAAGCCGTCACTAGAAACCCGCGCCGCGCGGAGACCCCAGAGGATTGGCAGAAATGCAAAGGACGCGACTCAGGGTTGCACATCGCAATGTACTGAAACTTACTTCGAAGCTGATTGAACTTATCTTTCGCTGAAGACGAGGCTGGACTTGAGCGCCCGCACGTCATCGTGCTTCTGCGTAGGATCTCATGCCCCACTAGCTCGCATCCATAAACTCTCGGCTAAGGATACCACCTAAGCTTCGCAGTTCGACAGTCTTAAGCTATACAGTGTATACCAGGCATTAGTATATTACCCTCTGTGATTACCGGGGACATCGCGGTAGCTGTGGCTGTGTGAGGCCATTCGGAGCTTACGGATCGGGCCTACCCAGGTACATTTCCTTGCGCCAGTCTTCGTTCTTGTACATAAATTGCACGTCGTCATCAGTTACTCCTATCTTTCGAGGTGCTCTCTATCCCTCTCAATCTCTATCTGATCTGTTTGCAATATGAAACCCCTTATATTTACCATACAATCTCTTCTCGTCTCTTCAGTAGCGGCTATCTGGCCGATACCCGTCTCTCACGAGCAGGGCGATACTGTTCTTTTCATCTCCGAAGATGTACCATTCTACTGGTACGAACCTGGCGCAAGAAATGTAGGCTCGAACATACATCAGATTCCCTTTCTCTTCGCATCAAATTCTAACAGCAGTCTCAATGTACAGGACAGCAGCCAGCTCAATTTGCGCAAGAGTTACACGGAACCAGTACTCAGCGAAGCATCCAAGAACTCTACCCAGGAAGGCGTTACAGGCGACGATATAATTGAGTACGCTATCGGTTCTACGTGGCAAACAGTTTTCAAGAACAACTTTTATCCATGGAAATTCCACCCTCGGGACTGGGATGAGCCATCCCCAAGCGCGTCAAACACAACATACGTCTCTCGCATCGATGTCAAATTGCTCAAAGCTGATCAACCGGATGTCGCCAAGTCTCTCGCTGGAGACGTCGACGAATCGTACAGCTTGACTTTAACAGAGCAGGGTGTTGCAAGCATCAGCGCGAACACTAGCATCGGAATAGCACGAGGCTTGACGACATTCACACAGCTCTTCTATGCACACTCGAACAAGCAGGATGTATACACACTTTCGGCGCCTGTGCAGATATTCGACAGCCCGAAGTTCCAGCACCGTGGCATTAATCTCGACACCTCACGAAACTACTTCTCTACGGCCGACGTCAAGCGACAAATCGAGGCGGCTGCTTACAACAAGATGAATCGGTTCCATCTCCACGTAACGGATAGTCAGTCCTGGCCTTTGGAGATACCTTCCATGCCCGAACTCTCCGCGAAAGGAGCGTACCGTCCGGACTTGGTCTACACAGTAAACGACTTCAAGGACTTCCAACGCTACGCAGCGATTCAAGGCGTGCAGATGATCACCGAAATTGACATGCCAGGCCACACCTCAAGCATACACCGCAGCTTCCCAGACCTGATAGCAGCATTTGAGCAACAACCGGATTGGAACACCTACGCCGCCCAGCCGCCAACCGGCACACTGAAGCTCAATTCCACTGCCGTCTACGATTTCGTCGAAAAATTATTCAATGACTTACTACCAAGGGTGTTCCCGTACTCAACGTACTACCACACCGGCGGCGACGAAGTAAATCGAAATGCGTACTTACTCGATGATACTGTCAGGAGCAACGACTCGGCCGTCCTGCAACCTCTTATGCAGATATTCGTCGATCGAGCTCATGACCAGGTACGCGCCGCAGGGCTCACACCTGTTGTATGGGAAGAAATGCTGTTAGAGTGGAACTTGACACTCGGCTCCGACGTGATTGTGCAGTCGTGGCAGAGTGACGAAGCAGTTGCACAAATCACTGCAGCAGGACACAAAGCCTTGGTTGGAAATTACAATTATTGGGTAAGTGAAGCTTCTTTTGCAACTACTCCAGATAACGACATTTTCTTGTCCACTCTCTTCTCTTCCAAGAAATGATAGATAGCGCATACTGATAGATGATAAAAGTACCTCGACTGCGGCAAAGGCCAGTGGCTCAATTTTGATCCTTCGGTCAGCGCCAATTACTGGCCTTACCAGGACTACTGCGCTCCTTTCCATAACTGGCGTCTCATCTACTCGTACGATCCTTTGTCTGGCGTTCCAGCTGAGAACCAGCATCTCGTATTAGGCGGTGAAGCGCATATGTGGGCTGAACAAACCGACCCTGTCAATGTTGATCGCATGATTTGGCCTCGTGCGGCTGCGGCTGCGGAGGTGCTCTGGTCGGGCGCCAAGGACGGGCAGGGGCAGAATAGGAGTCAGATTGATGCAGCGCCTAGGCTGAGTGAGATGAGGGAGAGGCTGGTGGCGAAGGGAATCGGTGCTGAGCCGATCCAGATGCCATATTGTACTATGGAGGGGAACGTTTGTCAACTAGGGTTTACTGGGTGAGGCGGAGTGTGGAAAATTGAGGAGAGTATAGTACTCAGGAACTTGTCTGTCCCCCTGATGTCACTACTGAAGCAGATGCAACAAACAAATGTATATTTACGGTATCTGCTCCAGCAGCGACATCATTGGGATAAACAAGCCCCCTCGCAGTGGGTAACGAATTGAATCATCGGAATGCATCATAGATATTCCCCTCTGCATTTCCTCAACGCCAAGCGTCCTCAGAATCCTTACAACCATGATACTGGGTACGTTATCAGAATTCCATGGCATCAGCACCCTCCTCCCTCTCCCTCTTGAGCGCTGGTTTTTCCTCATCCACCAAGCCAGCAACGAACCGCCGGAAGTAATCTACATATGGCTTCAGGCTTGTCTTCTCCCAATCCTGCATCTTCTTATCCGTTTCTTCGCCTGACCAATCATCGATTTCCTGAAGCAATTGGGTGACTGTAGGTACACTCAACGGATCGAATTCTTCCACCTTCGTCGTGTCGATCGGGACACAGACACGACCTGTTCCAGGATGGATTACGAATGGGGATTTGAGCAAATGGTTTAGCTTCTTGGAGACTTCGGCATCGAGACGGGGGTATGTGTATTCTAAGATGATGTCTTGTTTGGCTTCGCGAAGGTCCTTGGGTGACTTTGACAAGGCACCGGATTTTGCCAACGCGTCGATGTCGGCCCATTTCGATGCGCTGGGGCGGGAGGGCGCAGAGTCCCACTTCTTCTGCAATGCAGCCTTCAGGGTAGGGTCTGGGATGAGGTTGAGAAGGTGTGCGGCCTTTTCTTCTGTTGCCCACGGATCTTGTTCAGCAAGAATGGTGGTTTGGAAGTGTTCTTTCAGGATGTCCAGACTACGCTCAAGATGGGGGTGTAGTGGTCGCCATGCATGTACTCTTTTGCCGCCTTGATCTCCTCCCTTGAGCAACTCGAGATAGCTGGCCACTGAGCGGCGCTTCTGGTCGTCCATTTCTCGTGCGCGCCTGTCGCAGACCCAGGCGTGGGCTCCTCGACGACCGGAATACACCCAGAGAATGTGTTTGAACCCAAAGTCTTCCCGTAGAGCAACGTCGATGGTCTTGATGGCCATTGTGATGAAGCCCCAGCACTTCAGACAGATGTTCGCACCCGTGCAACATGTCCTGATATCATCGTAATCCGTCATATCGATATCGAACACCAACTCTTTCATTAACGGGCGGAATGAGCTCGCTTTCCGCAGTGTCTTCCTGTCTCGCGGGTTCGTGCTATACATGGGACCGATTTCGAAACGCGAGGGCAGCATGTTTATGCATTGCTTCCGTAGTAGATCGGCTGTTGGGAACGATTGGTATCGTAGGTATGCGTCGTTGGGTAGGGTGAAGGCGAATTCGCGGTGTGCAAAGTCATTGGTAGGTGTTGCGGAATGGTTCAGCCATTGGAAGAGAGGGCGGAAAGGGAACAGGCGTTGGTAGAAGGCACGCATGACGTCTGGATCGGAGAAAGATGATTTGGATGTGATCTTGCTATATCGATATCAGCGGTTGCCATGAATGTAACACCTCGACAGGTGGGGCGTACATTGGTGCGGGTTGTGAGGCATCCTCTTGCGACGTAGGTGCCGGCGCACTCGAAGCAAATTCTTCGTCTGAATCTTCATCGTCGAAGAGCTCTTCGAGGCTTGCTTTGGACTTGTCTGCCGCGGCAGGCGTGGGTGCGTCGTCCATTGCGACATCTTGCGTCTCCGGTTCTATTTTAATAGCGTCGCCTTGGGACGGCGTCGCTGAGGACTCCTCTGCAGGCGTAGACTCTGGCGTAATTGAATGTGGCATCTCGGAAGTCATGCGATTAGATTTCGGGGTATATGTGGTGAGGACGCGTACGCTGGCGATGAAAGAGTTGGTCGACGCGTTCGCGTATAGTGGTCGCGGGCGCGTTTGGGGTGTAGGGGTACCCTTGTCTAGTGTCCCCCATTGCTTCCTCATTTGGGTCACCCTCCCTCGTCATATCGCGTCAACTTCCAAGCAAACATTCTCCACCTTGCTCAAACCTCAGGGCATGAACCCCGACAACAAGAACTATTCCGCGACTGATGGCGGAGGAGGAGGACACTGTGTCCGGGGAAGGGTGGATATCGGATGACAGCAGCTTCTATGGTGAGTACTTGATATATTCCGTACTGGGACATGTCACAGCCGCACCTGACTAATGATTGGACCAAGGTGATGAAGCTGAGCAACAACATCAACTAAGGCTATGCGAAAACTTCAAGCACGAACCTTTCTGGCATGCACATCAGAAGGATCTTAATGTGATCACGATGGCAGCCAGAGCACCAATACCACTATCTGATAAGGCGACTTCAGGTACAGAGACTGCAGTGAAAGACACCAGCTTCAACATGTCGGGTGTCGACCGCAAAGCTATGGAGCAGGAGCGACTTGCGCGATCAGGCAAACGGAAGCGAGAGCTCTCACCCATACCGTCACACGAACTGTTCAATCCTCTAGAAGGTCAGGAGGATGCATGGCAACTGGGCGAGCCTGTCGATGACTTCGTCAGACGCCTTCCTCCATATAATACAGCCATCACTACATTCCCTTGGATCTGGGCCGCTAATCCACATCGCAATCCTCGCGACAAGTCACCTTCGCCTCGTGTTGAAGACTTCACATCGCGTGGCATGGACTTACTTGAGCAGTCGCTTCAGACTCGCCGCGATATCCAGAAGGAAGGGGCCAGAGGACCGAGGGGTATGACTAAACAGCTCAGTCAAGAGAGTAAGGCTCTACAGGGACGGATTTCAAGCCTCGCAAACGAGACAAACGTTCTTTCCGGAAAGGTATAATCAGCTGGACAATCCGTGCAACCGCCCACCCGTATGACTGACCCAGACTAGTGGATGTTATTCCCGAAATCAGTAGACGTTACACGGGTTTGGAAGCAAGTCGTTGCAAACGTGATTGACAATCGACTTGGTTGTACTTGTAAGGTCGCTACCGACGATGGCAAAGAGGAGCGACTGAGTGAGTTCCATTTGTAATCTGCAGTGCACAGGTACTGACTCAGAAATACCAGTCTGTGTATACACAAAGGACTTCCAGGACGCTGACGACGTATTGCGAGTACTCCATGAACTTGAGAACATGGGTCTCCTGAACGGCGGCAGAACCATCTATTACAAACCAGATGCATACACTTATCTGAATCTTGTCCGCGATACAGCCGTAGAATATGGCTTACAAGCGAGTCTTTACAACTCTCGGTCTTTGTTGGCGGCTGACAAGGTGCCGAAGTCAGCATCGCTGGCCCAGAAGAAGCAGTCGACCCTGAGCGGTTTTCTTTAAGTGGGCATTGACGGCTATAGTGCTACTTGGGGACGAGATCAACAGCCATAACCAACCAAGGGATTTTTCAGGAAGATACAAGTTTTACGTACTCACTCTAAGGTGTGTTAATTGCAGCACAATATCCAGTAATAAATCTCATCACGCTGTTCTCCCCCGTAGCATCGTCACCGCGATTGGTGGCGGCTACGTCCTCTGATCGGTCTCAAAAAGGCTGTTCACAGACAAACAAGTACGCGTCAGGCATGCGGTTATACCTGTCGACGCTGATCTCCGAGCCGCTCCCGGAAGCAACAGCGCATTTGATATGCCAACGAGACTGCAACTAAGACCGTTGCGTACCATGCTGAGCAATATACCCTTCAACCACTCGAAGCAAACGTAAGCAAAATTCATCTCCGGTGTTGCAGCGCAGCTGCATGGTCTTTACCGCTACACTGAATAGCCCGTAGGCGCATGCAGCCAATGTAGAGGCATTTCGGCGCATCGTGTCTGCAAAGTCTACTGGCCGCCAGAGCCAGTTGAGAGTAGTTGTCGTTCTGCGACGTACGTGGTGTTGGCGCGCTACTGAAAATTCCAGAAACCGTGAGGCGTCGAGTTTCCGTTACTCGATAGTTACCTTGAGGACAGGGCTTCGACCGCCGTAGTTCGCCGCTTGCGGTGGACGACTTCTACCGACGATCACAACATGTCAGAATATCGGAACACTCCGAAACCACATTTTGGCCATCTCTTCACTTTTCTACATATTCGCGTCTTTCGAGATTCCGATACGGTGTCTGAGTATGTTCATCCTTCTATAAAAGAGGTAGGCGGGACAACGGATGCAAAAAAGACCCGGGCGCATTCGGGTTCTCGGCTGATTATATGGCCATCGGCCAGCCCCGAGAATTGTAAGGGCGTCCATATTGGACTAGCCTGGCTGGTGTCAGTTCCGGCATATTGTGTTTCCCTTACTCGATTTCAATCGAGTAATGGGAAGATCGTGTTGGGAGGTACGCTGGCTGACATACGTTTAGCTTCTCCGGACAGAACCGGGCCTTACTCCGATATCCTCAGAACTCGCACCTCTTGTCCACCAACGAGCATCACGACATCAACAGTCCTTCTTACCTAACCTTCAGAATGGAATCTCCAGGGAAGCAGTGAATAATATATGGTAGACGTTCGAGATCCCAGAGGTATGACGCTCAGCCGTTGGCCCTGCGCTAGTTCGGGGGCTCTAATCGCGCGATCTACTGTGCGCCTATCGCATGCAGCTAAATCCTTGCAGCTGCTTATCAGTAACATATGCACGGTCCCCCAACACCATCTAAGACGTGCAGCAACACGGTGAGGAAGTTTGCCGATTTCAACATTTGACCAGGTTCTCAAGATAATTTTTCATAAGCATATATGGCTGAGCAAAGCAGTTTTTATTACGTGCGGTTTGCACAGCAGAGATAGTGTGTTACCGATCATGAGAGTAGAACGCAGCACCATGGCCAACAGACTCGTATCTACACTAGATCGACCAACGGGAGACAGGGTCGAGATGCATGGCTAAGGCGGCCACGATAGCCTACCTCCACACTAGTTACTCGATAGAATCGAGCAACGTGTATTTCAGGGTTCGCCGATGCTCCACAGTCCCCTGACGCCATGTTAGCCAGTCCCAGATTCTGGCTACAATGCTCCGAGAGTATCTTTGGCCTGGCCCCTACCAACGGGTAGATAAGAGGCTGTACCCCAGGTTTTGGCGTTTTTGGTAATCAGTCACCCAAAGAATTTCTTCCGTTACACGTCTTCAGTGTTTGAAATTACCACTTCCCTTATTCTCTACGAGAGCCGAACCACATTCCTCTTTGACAGCTGTTAGGCGCAACACCAAACGTGCCTTATCAACGCTTATCTGCAGCTCACCCGGAAACGCCCACGCCCTCTTCCCCGCGTTTGCCGAGTTCGGGGCTTGTTACTGTATATAGCTCTTGCTGTTAGCACGGACTTGAGCACTTGAGCACTGCTTTACCTGGTCTTTTACGTCCTTCTCGTCTTCTCGCAGTCAAAAACATATACAACTTGTCATCATGGCTCCACACGCAACCACACCTCCACCTGTTTCCCATGAGCAACCCGTTCAAGCTATCACAGTTCTTGCTTCCTCGAGAGCAGTCGTTGCTGGTCGGTTGACTGAGGCTACCATCGTTGTATCAAACCATACAGGGAAGATCACATCCATCTTCCATTCAGTACTTCCCGCTACAGACTTCCCCGAAGGCACATCGTATACAGACTACTCGCCAAATATCCTACTACCCGGTCTTGTTGATGCTCATGTCCACCTCAACGAGCCTGGTCGAACGGAGTGGGAAGGCTTCTGGACTGGTACCCGTGCTGCAGCATTCGGTGGTGTCACAACTGTCATTGACATGCCTCTGAACGCTATCCCTCCTACGACGACCGTTGAGAACCTCAAGATCAAATGCGAGGCATCACAAGGGAAATGCTGGGTCGATGTTGGCTTCTATGGTGGTGTCATCCCTGGTAACTCAGGTGATCTGAAAGCTCTAGTCAAAGAGGGTGTTCGTGGCTTCAAGGGCTTCTTGTGCGACAGTGGCGTAAGTACATATACCTCAACATTCCAAAAGCACGTGACACTAACACATGTCTAGGTCGAAGAGTTCCCTGCTGTTTCATCAGTAGACATCGAAAAGGCCCTCCTCGAACTCAAAGACTCAGCAACAACACTAATGTTCCACGCCGAAATGATCCCACCCATCTCCGACTCTGTAGGCGACGACATCCAACGTTCCAACCCCCCTCTCGCCCCTAAAGGCCCTCTAACCTCCTACGACACATTCCTCCAATCGCGTCCCCCATCCTTCGAGACCTGCGCCGTAGCCGAAATTCTCTCATTAGCACATCTCGCCCCCGAGCTCCAACTCCACATCGTCCATCTCTCCGCCATAGAAGCTATCCCCATGCTACGCAAAGCACGTGCCGACGGCATAAAAATCACAGCAGAGACTTGTTTCCACTACCTTGCCCTTGCGGCAGAAGGCATTCAAGAAGGCGACACACGACACAAGTGCTGCCCGCCCATCCGTTCCCAATCGAACCAAGACGGTCTATGGGAGGAACTTCTCCAAGACACAGCTGATGGCGTCATTCAAACAGTCGTCTCAGACCACTCTCCTTGCACCCCAGAGATCAAACTCCTCCCCTCGCATCTCGCGCCAAAGAAGCCGTCTCCTCGCAAAGAGGGTCACGCGAAAGACTGTGATTCGTGCGAGAGCAGCGAGGGCGAGATGGAAGGACCGGAAGAGAAGGGTGACTTCTTCGGCGCCTGGGGCGGCATCTCGAGTGTGGGGCTCGGCCTACCTATTTTATGGACCGAAGGCACAAAGCGCAACCCTGACTTCAGTGTTGAGGAGATTGTTCGCTGGTGCTGCAAAAACACGGCGAAGCAAGTTGGCCTTGAGAAGAGCAAGGGTGATATTGGTGTCGGCTTTGATGCTGATATCGTTGTTTTTGACGATGAAGCCGAGTTCTTGGTCGAGCCAAACACCATGCTGTTCCGTAACAAAGTCTCACCATACGAGAACAAGACGCTTAAGGGTGTTGTAAGGGAGACTTGGCTACGTGGTCAGCGTGTCTTCACGAGGGCAGAAGGATTCCAAGAGAAATCTGGTCCGCAGGGCAAGTTGCTGCTTGAACCCAGGAAAATGGGCGTTTAGGCTAAGAAGGATGGCTGAAGGGTGATCCGTTCGATTTCTCGTTGTCGTTATGGGAAGCATGGTGCATACATATACATGGGACACTGCATAGAGCACGTAGTGCTTGATATCTCTTTTCTCTTTACTGCATAGACGGCGTTTTACTATTGGGGGTATGCTACGACAAATCCTTCATGATTCCACATATTTTCAATTCGAAACAAGCTGAATGAAGACGACTGCAATTCTTTCCTGTGAACTCCATGTCACACAACACCAGCTAAGCTAGCAACAAGCGGTGTACCCTGAAATGTCCCACGTCCCGACAAGCACGAATATACTGTGAATGACAGCCCACTTCCCATGCATAGAATAACACAAATCCTCCATATCTTGCATATGTATGTCTTGAAATGAGACCAAGCCACCCGAAAAGATGATTTACAAATACTTCTTGGGAGCACCACCACGCCTCTTCTTGTACACAATATAAGCACCCACAATCATGATTTGAACAGCGACCGCAATGAAAAGGAATGTAGTCATGCTGGGTCCACTCTTTGTGACAACTGTGATATTGCGTTAGCTTAATCCCTCTTTCGAATCGTACGAGCCCAGAGTTCTTTACTTACCGTCACCCATCATGCCGGGTAAGCTCTGCATGATATTGCCGTGGTTCCTGTCCAGCGCGAGATGGATCTGGCTCATGAAGTCCTTGAAGTCCTTGTTCTCCAAGTCTCGCAATATCTGCATGGTTGTTCGCTCGACCTTTTCTACGTTGCGAATCGTGGCAGCGCCGCGGTCGTCGATGGGTACGATGCGGTGCATGAGCTCGTTCCAGCGCTCGTCGTTCTGCTTTTGGATTCTCTCGACCGTCTCGGCGATTTCGAAGACGCGGTTGTTGATGATCTGGATACGGTTGTGGAGGTCGGCAAATTGGTCTTGCTGCGAGCGGATGTTGCCTGCCAGGACGTCTTCAAGCATCTTTGGGATGTCGTTCTGCGAGGTGGAGGAGCCGTAGTTTTGTTGTGCTTGGTTCTGCTTGTGCGTCTGCTGCTCGTGACCTTGTTGGACAGCACGATCCTGTTGCTGCTGGTGGTTTTGCTGGGAGTTGATGTAGTCCTTCTTCTTCAAGTTGGGCTCTTCGCGCGCGTATGAGTTGGTAGTAGACACGATAAACTTGTGAACTTCGAAAGAGTCGGGGTTCTCGGCGGAGGAGGCGCTTACACCGAAGTAGTAGCCTTCGGGGAGTGCAACCTAGAAAGACAGTCAGTGACGTGTATCTTGGGGGCCGGAGGATAGAAGCATACCTTATCGGTCTTGAAGCATGTCTGCCCGTCTACAATGACCTCGAGGAAGCCCTCTGCGTGATGCAGTTTGATGGGTGTAAGTTCTCCACGGTTCCTGTACGCATAGTCGCATTTACCAAAGGCCAACGTGTCTGGATCAGGGTGAGACCTAATGTCCTTGGTTCCATCGTTCAAGAAACCGCGGACAGAGCCTCCGTGCCCTTCGTACTGGTCTACGAGCAGTACTAGACCATCAAACTTGGGCGCGGTGAACACGCTCGCTGGCGTCTCATGCGCTTGTGAGTCCCTCACATACCACATCTGGAGATTACCACCTCCACGTTCCATACCAGTCGCTCTAAAGTCCAACTCAGCTGTCCAATCGCCCTTGTGGTGTAGCGGGTCCTGAGCCCATATTGAACCGCGCTTGCCTCCTGGGTAAGGAGGTGTAAGGATAACTCTGTCGGAGAGTACCTGCGGCACATAGTCGTCTGCGCCCTGAATGACAAAGTGGGGAACGGAGCGAAGATCGGGCGATATGTAAACACCTGCTTTCTGGCCAAAGCTTAGGTTGTCTATGACATACTGGGCGTATGCTGGGGAGAGAGCGAGGGTGGACCAGGCAATGGTTCGCAGCGATTGCGATGTGATGTGCATGTTGGTGGGGCGCGACGCGCTGCTCGTGTCGACAATGAGGTTCGAGTCTGGTAGCGATTGATGGTTCGACTATGTGCAGAAGTAGTCTTGATCTACCTGAAGTCCTGTTAGGGGTTGCCAAGTTAGGTCCATGATATCGATCGAACGCACCTCCTGCTTGACCACTAGTTCACCTGCGTCGCAATGCTCCACGCGACAAGCGTAATACAATTAGTCGAGATAGAAAGAAACAACCGGGTATCACGAAACGATGACAATGCACAAGAAGAGAAGAACTACCACCAGATGGGCAGGTACGCAACTTAATTAGAGATGGAGGAGCTTATGGACAGCTGTGCTTAAGACGGGACTACCTATGACATTGATTGGGTGGTCTATGCGCGGGCATACTGTGACAACTGTAAGAGCCACCGTCTAACATGAGACGTCAAGCCCACGAAGATAGTCGACCTGTGGATACAGGGATGGCGAAATGTTTCAAGCGATGCACAAAGAACTGAGAATAGAGTCGTAAAAGCGTCTACTGTGCGAGAAACAGCAATGCGGAGGTTTGGCTTGGCGGTTGCTCTGCGTCGGGGATTGTGATTCGCCGGCTACCATTTTCTCCATCGTCGTCTACCTCATCACCGAGCTCTCATCCGCCATCGTCGCCGCCTAGACGTCTCACGCACCCCACGCCAGCCCCTCACCTTCACCGCCAACATGTCTGCACCGGATCCAAAGGAAGCCTGGTCGCGCATCCAGAATGAACTCACACGACGAAGCGCTCGATTCGGCGGCGCGGGCGGCGGCGGACCACCGAAGGGTGTCTTTGGAGGAATCGGAGGGCTGATACTCATCGGTGGTGGAATATGGATGGCCAACAACGCCCTGTTCAACGGTAAGCCTTGCTTTGTCGAGGCCTCTTACCAGGCACTTCCGACTTTCCATGAGCCCGAATGGTACTAACTCACCACAGTCGATGGTGGCCACCGAGCAATCAAGTACACCCGAGTAGGCGGCGTCCAGAAGGAAATCTACAGCGAAGGAACCCACTTCCGAATTCCATGGTTCGAGACCCCCATCACCTACGATGTGCGCGCCAAACCACGAAACGTCGCTTCCCTTACCGGCACCAAGGACTTGCAGATGGTCAACATAACCTGTCGTGTACTCTCAAGACCGCGGGTAGAGTCTCTACCGCAGATCTACAGGACACTGGGTACCGACTACGATGAGCGCGTTCTGCCATCCATCGTCAACGAGGTCCTCAAGAGCGTGGTGGCGCAATTCAATGCTAGTCAACTCATCACACAGCGTGAGAACGTCAGTAGGTTGGTACGAGACAACCTGGTCCGGAGAGCAGCGAGGTTCAACATCATGTTGGACGACGTTTCTCTGACAGTAAGCCCTCGCCTATACACCCTTCTTACCCCGCATCTTCTGACCATGCTTAGCACCTCGCCTTCTCTCCCGAGTTCACCGCCGCCGTAGAAGCCAAGCAAGTCGCACAGCAAGAGGCCCAGCGTGCCGCTTTCGTCGTTGACAAGGCCCGTCAAGAGAAGCAAGCTACCGTCGTTCGCGCCCAGGGTGAGGCCCGCTCCGCCGAGCTGATTGGTGACGCCATCAAGAAGAGCAGGAGTTATGTCGACCTCAGGGAGTTTGAGAACGCAAGGAATATCGCACAGATCCTGCAACAGAGCAGCAATAAGGTCTACCTTGACAGCAAGGGTCTTGGTCTGGACATCAGCCAAACCTCGGCGGACAAGGAGCAGAGGGCGAACAGGAAGTAAGAGGATGTGGCGGAGAGTATCTCCAAAGAATACTTTTCCAAAACCAACATCGTGTATAAATATATTTGGGAAAAGCGAGGTGCAAGCGTGCAGGTGTGTAGCTTTCCACTCATGACGAATAACAACAAAGTACTCCAAACTCAAACCATGATACATTTTGAACTTGTCAACGCCCTGTGAGCGCAAAGTACCAAGGATGGATACGGTTAGTCATGTGTGCGATCTTAGTACAATAGCAGGAGATGACAAGACGTGTTCAAGGTGATGATATTAATGCGCAAATACTATATAGGGGTATCTCTATTCTTCCTCTTCCTGTACGGTCTTCCTCTTTTTTTCCACGGGTTCTTCTTCTTCCCCTTCGTCAGCAGATTCTGTCGCGTCCAAACCATCCCCACCCTCAACCTCATCGATCGCCCTTTTCCTCTTCTCAGTCCGCGTAACCTCCTCGCCGGCCGACTTCTCAGTAACAAACAGCGTACTGGCTGTCTCTTTCACGTTACTACTCTGCTCGCTGACTTCCGCCTCCACCTCATCTTCCTCCTCATCAACCAGCCCCAGATCAACGGTGTTCTTATCTGGATCCTCGAGCGCAAGCTGAATCTTCTCCAGTCCCATATCGTCACCCTCGAGCGTCTCACTGATCTCCGGATCTATCCACCCCTCTGTATAACTGCCTCCAAAATCAATGATCCAAAGCTCGTCGTGAGCGTCCACCATGAAGTTATCCGCTTTCGCATCACCCCATATAATGTCGTTGTCGTGAAGCAGCGATATGTACTCTGCACTCTTCTTGCTCCAAACGCGCCGCTTCTCCTCATCTACTGAAGACTTGAGCAGCTTCGTCAATGGGGTCGGTGCCTCGATGTTCTCTAGTAATACACCCATGACTTCTGTCTTGCTGTTGCCCAGAGCGACGAAGCCGCGCAGGCGGGGAAACTTGATATCAAGATTCAGTTTCTCCATTTTCCGCAGGATCTGTATTTCACGCTTCACAGAATCGGGTTGATCGGATACTACGGGTTTGAAAAAGTATGTTTCGCTACTCTCGTTGTGCAGAACTTGACCTGGATGGGCGGGTGGAGGCATGCTAACTTCGGATTGGACGGTTAGGTCGTTTGCATTGTGCCAGGGAAGTTTGTAGTCTTGCATATATTTTGGGACCTTCATGCGGGGTACGAGGTCTTCGATTTTGGCTTCTAGATCGGTTGTTGTTTCTAGGAGTGTTGGGGAGAGCTCTCCCTTTGCGATCTTCAAGGTGTAGAAGTAGGTTGGGCCGTGGTACCATTCGTAGAGTGTTGATTCTTCTGGCTCGCGGTTCGGTGGCGCGGAGGTTTGCGTGATGTCGGAGAAGGAGGCGAGGATCCAGTTTCGCAGTTCGACGCCTGCACTGGCGGAGTCTTGGTCGGCGTCTTCTCCTGCTTCTTCGATGTTTTCTGGTGTGTATTCACCATCATCTGGTACATACTCGTCGTCGGCCGAGACGTCCACCCCGCTGTCCTTTCCCTCGGAGCCTTCTCGGTCTTTACTCTTGTTATTCTTCTTGTGATGGACTTTCGCTTCTCGCTCTTCAGCTAGCTCCTCCTCGCGCTCCTCGGCTTCGCGGAGTGCAGAGACCAATTCGAGATACTTGTAGTAGAGAGGCTTCTCACTGGATTTCTGGAGCGTTTTGGGATCAACAGTGACGTGGAAGCGGACATCGTTGATGAGAGCAGTTAAAGCGCAGCTATCGTCCTCGTCGTAGGAAAAGTGTAGAGTGTAGGCTTTGTTGGCAGTAGTGGTTTGAGCCATTGCTTCAAGTAAATGAGATTGTAAGTAACAGACGTATCGCAAGAATGGGTAGAGATGGTCTATAATGCGAACGTCGGGAGACTACATCTATACCTTCCATGCAACAGCCCACGCCTACAATTCTACCCATGCGCCGACATCATCGCTATTGCAGATCGCCGACCAAATCGCAAAGTAAATGCCATGCCACACTCTAGGGGACTTCATCTGGCCCATGCATCTACATCATAGATGTCGTCCTGATCTGCAGGTACGATCGAGATAGTGGAGCAATAGCATCGTCAGCAAGAGTGCTAAGTGGCTGGAAGGCACGGAAAGGTCGATAGATCTGATTTGAATTGAGTTAAGGGTATCGATCTGAAACTGTATGAAATTGACAAGGTTGGGGTGAAAGGGATCGGGACTGGCGCGTCGCGAACGCGTCCACGCGCGATGTCGTGACGTCAAAGAAAGTGCTGGGACGACTTAGCGCTTCACGTTTCTGCGACGACCATCCCCCGTACGACGCCCGGTGGGCACAGTTTGCTTTTGGCCAGGCCGCTCGTTGACACGCCAATCACATGCAAGTACCAAGTTTGAATGATGACATTTCACCATGATGTGTTTTGAATTGAGAAGACGTCCAACATTGTCTCATTGCTACAGAGGCGCTCATCTATCGTGGTGGCGCATCGCTAGCAGACATGCTGCACTCATTCTGACGTTAAACGTCGTGAGATAACCTAACCGTATACGCCTTTTTGAAAAAACAATCCTGCCTGCGAAAGGAGCGTGATCCCACGTCTTGCGGCCCCTACAATGAACAAAAGAACAGAAGCGAAACATCGTCCTCTCGTAAGAATAATCTCAGATCCTGTCCAAGCCCGCTCAAAATGCGAAAATCGAAAGCAATGCGTTGAAACATCTTCCAGAGATCTTGCGAACGCCAAGTCATTATACGTTCGTAATCCATAACAGTTATCATACAGTCTCGCAGTCGAGTCGTGACGTCGGGTAAGAAGATTTACACAGTGAAGTCCAAGAGGTCGTACGAGGAAGAGTCCAGTGAAGTGAAGTCACCCATTGCCTTCATCTCAAGATCGAACTGAGAGTACGAGCTGTCGGGCATCGTGTCAAACAGCTCATCAAGAGCGTCCTTGGACTCGATTGGCGATGTTGGTGGTGTTGTAAACTGATTTGACTGGATCGATGACCGCGATGGAGAGGAAGACACTTTCAAAGGGCTGGACTGGACTGGCTCACTGGAACCGTTGGCAGACCCGGAAGAAGCAGGCCGTACGTCAGCGGGCGACATGGGGGGTGTGTGCGAGTGTTGAGAAAGCTGTTGGAGGATGTTCATGGACGCGGTGTCACTTGGGTAGGTAGCAGATGCAAAGCTCGATTGTGCATCTTCAGCGAAAGGGCTTGATGAGGTCTCGAAGCTGGAGTATGTGTTAGCGTTGTGTGAGACGGAACATGACTGAGAGACTGACCTGAAGGGATCCACTGAAGCATTCATGGAGTCGTAGCTTTGCGAATCGGAGAGAAGCTGAGCTGGCTCATATCCCTCAATCGGTGATGAGGATCGAGCCTCTGAGTATGGCGAGCCAGCCGAAGACGGTGGTGCGGATACTATCGCACGTCTCGTTCTGCTGGCCTTCTCGACGCGCTGCTCCATGTCTGGGCGGTTCTTCTTCGGGCGGCCACGCTTGGCTTGTCGTCGGACTGCATCAGGGAATCCACCGACACACATGCCACGCTGACGGTGACGTGTGAGGGCATCTTGTCGAGCAAAGCCTGCGCCGCAGGGGCACTTGTAAGGCTTGTTGCCTGAGTGGATCTTTGCGTGGCGCTTCAGGTCATGCTGTCGGACAAAGCACTTGCCGCATCCATTGCACTTGTACTGACGATCGCCAAGATGAGTTTGAACATGGGATCGGATGTTCTCACGACGTCCGAAGACTTTGCTGCAACCTTCGTAAAGGCAGGTCCACTTGCCGGTTGTGGCATCTTGCTCGCTGATGTAGCGCGCGACTTCTTCTGGTGCAATACCAGTGTACTCATAGCTTGCGTCAACCTCAAGATCATTGAAGATCTGGGGCTGCGAGAATGAGTCCATCATGGGTAGACCGCTGATTGACATTGAAGTTTGCGATGTAGGCAGCATAGACTGTGTCTGCGAGAACATCATCTCTTGGTGCTCTTCGATGTTCTCCAAGAAGGATTGTACGTCCCTCTGTCGTGGTGAAGATACTGGCGATGGTGACAAAGCATCGGATGTGTAGTAGGATGACGACTCGTAGCCCATATCGGCGTCCGGGTTGTCAAAGTCGAAAGTCATGGCTCTTGAGGTTGGCTCAAGGTTGATGTCACCCATAGCAGTGAAGCTTGGGTGCTGAGGAGTTGCGCTAAAAGCCTCATGACTGGGTAGCTGCGCAGGCTTTTGTGGTGTCGCAGTGGGTGTTGGGAGGATGTTAATGAAGACTTGTCCACATGAGCCATACACTGACTGTATGTGCTCGTGAAGTTCTTTCAGTTGCTGTTCAGTAGGGGGTTTAGAAGAGGAGGAAGGAGGCTGCTGGGGAGACTGCGCGCGGAGTGTCCTTCGTGGAGTCCGCGGTGTGATGGGAGAGATCTGTACTGGGGATGCCAAAAAGGATTCCTGGGGGCCCGGCTGGGGCTGTCTGTGCGAATGCGCTACTTGCATAGATTGCTGTGGTATTTGTCCTAGATTGTTAGTATTACTTACCGTACTGTCCTCCTGCTGGAAGGATGGTGTGTCGAATGGTCCTGGTTGGTGTGTGTATTCCTGGTTTGTGGCTTGTCGGGCGGCATGGATGGATTCTAGGCTGAGGCCGCGTAGATCCAAGCTCATACCGCTTCGGTTTGGTCGTCGTCGGTGTAGGTTAGCAGGTGGTGCTCGTACTGTGGGTGCGTCAAAAACAGTGGGTGTCGACAGTTGTCGGCGGTGCTGAATTCGTTGGCGCTGGATGCCGGCTGGCATGTTGTTGGACAGCATTTCGTATGCAGGTCGAGTCCGGAGTTGGTTCTCGGGAGGATGGGGAATAGTCCTATGGGTTCCGAAACTGATGTGGTGTTAGCATTCAATGTCATGTGATGGTTCGACTGCGCTGAGCTAAGATGGAAGTCTCGAGTAACTTACCTCACGCAAAGCAAGCGGCGCTCCGCCGGGCGGTTGGTATCCTTATGAAATCCTCAGTACAGATGCAGTCTCCCAGTAGCCTGCTTCAAGTAAGTATGTGGCCGAGGCCTGTGCTAGTGTATATGAGTGGTGGTGGAGATGTGTTTAGTAGCAGTCGCTAAAGCAGCAGTGGATGTTTGAGATGAACAAAGAGATGTGGATGCGAGGGATGAATAGTGCTGGTGAAGTGGAGGATAAATGCGGAGGAGGAGATGACGATGTATAATACCTTACCGGGACGGGTAAACATAGAGCTCTATCTGGCGTTGCCGCCGCAACGACATGGTTACCCGAAGCCGCCCACGCTTGATGCTGCGGCTAGGCCTAGCCGGAGCTAGCGCATCGACGCAGAGCACGGGCCGCTTAGTAACGCGAGGCCCCGCCCACACGCATTTTTGCTACTTCACGATTTCGACTCCGTTTCCTCCCCACCCTTTGCATCTACGTGAGGAAAGCATCTCAGAAGAGAGGCTCAGCGTTCAAGATGCAGATCTTCGTCAAGACCCGTAAGTAGTGCTCGCCAACATCACAGCCTATGCGCCGCCATCGTCGCATCCGTCGCCTCCCAATTTGCCATCGCCATCGCAATCATCGCACACGACATAGCAGCTAACAAATTCGCAGTCACGGGCAAGACCATCACTCTCGAGGTCGAGAGCTCCGATACCATTGACAATGTCAAGTCCAAGATCCAGGGTACGTAGCCCGACTTCGCTCCAGCAGTCTCGCCTCTAATACCCAGCAGACAAGGAGGGCATTCCCCCGGACCAGCAGCGTCTGATCTTCGCCGGAAAGCAGCTCGAGGATGGCCGCACTCTTTCGGACTACAACATCCAGAAGGAGTCCACCCTCCACTTGGTCCTCCGCC
>Ga0265797_10002450_pt1 | contig 31202 bp, 27 predicted proteins | sample P2T30metagenome_FD_192433 | JGI IMG/M metagenome (GOLD analysis project Ga0265797, IMG submission 192433) | Plant litter microbial communities from East Loma Ridge, Irvine, California - P2 T30 | ecosystem: Environmental > Terrestrial > Plant litter > Unclassified | place: USA: California... | reverse complement strand
ACTGGGCCCGCGCTACGCCAACCGTAACGGTGGCTACCTGCGTATCCTGAAAATGGGTTTCCGCGTTGGCGACAATGCACCGATGGCTTACGTCGAACTGCTGGACCGTCCGGAAGTCACTTCGGCTGAAGAAGCACCGACCGCCGAGTAATCGACGGCCTGTACTTGAAAAAACCAGACTTCGGTCTGGTTTTTTTTCGCCCGCTGTTTTGCCGGTGCTCACGCGGCCGGGCCGGTGTACCATGCCGGTGCGCTGAACCAACTTATCCCACACACATGCATCGATCCACCGCCCGCCGCCTCGTCCACGCCTGCCTGCTGCTGTTCGCCGTCTTCGCCGCCCTGGTCGCGGGACCGCTGCGCGCGGCCGAAGACTTCCTCGATCCTGCCATCGCCTTCCGCTTCGAAGCGCGCATGGCCGACGCCAAAACGGTCGAAGTCAGGTACGCCATCGCCGACGGCTACTACATGTACCGCGAGCGCTTCGGGTTCAAGGCCAATGGCAGCGGCGTCACGCTGGGCGCGCCGCAGATCCCGCCGGGCAAGGTCAAGTACGACGAGACGTTCGAAAAGGACGTCGAGACCTACAAGGGCGCGCTGACGATCCGGATTCCGGTTGAGGGCAGCGGCGCGTTCACCTTGAGCGCCACCAGCCAGGGCTGCGCCGACGCCGGCCTGTGCTACCCGCCGCAAGAACACATCGCCACGCTCGGCGCGGGCGGCGCTGCGGTGGCGCCGGCATTGCCGATCGGGCAGGGCGCGCGCCAGGGCAGCGCGCTGTCCTGGCCCTTGTCCTCGACGCCGCACACTGACAGCGCAGCGGGCAGCGCGCCGCCCGCGCCGGCGGGCGCGCCAGTATCAGTTGCAGCAGCAGCTTCAGCAGCAGCTCCAGCACCAGCACCGGCACCGGCAGCAGCGCCCGCATCCGAGCTGGCCGGCATCGCCGGTCTGCTCGGCGGCGGCAGCCTGCTGGCGATCGTTCCCGCTTTCATATTGCTGGGCCTGGGCCTGGCGTTCACGCCGTGCGTGCTGCCGATGGTGCCGATCCTGTCGTCGATCATCGTCGGCGAAGGCAAGGACGTCGGCCGCGCGCGCGGTCTGGTGCTGTCGTTGGCGTATTCGCTGGGCATGGCGATCGTCTACACGCTGCTGGGCGTGGCCGCCGGCCTGGCCGGCGAAGGCCTGGCCGCGGCGCTGCAAAATCCGTGGGTGCTGGGCACGGTCGCGGTCCTGATCGTGGCCATGGCGCTGTCGATGTTCGGTTTCTATCAGTTACAACTGCCTAACACCTTGCAGACCCGTTTGAGCGCGGCGTCGAACCGCCAGCAGGGCGGCAAGCTGGCCGGCGTGTTCGCGATGGGCGCGATTTCGGCGCTGATCGTGGGGCCGTGCGTGGCCGCGCCATTGGCTGGCGCGCTGGTCTACATCAGCCAGACGCGCGACGTGTTGCTGGGCGGCGCGGCGCTGTTCTCGATGGCGCTCGGCATGAGCATCCCGCTGTTGCTGGTGGGCGTGTCGGCCGGCTCGCTCCTGCCGCGCGCCGGCATGTGGATGGAATCGGTCAAGCGCCTGTTTGGCGTACTGATGCTGGCGATGGCGATCTGGCTGGTCTCGCCGGTGCTGCCGGCGGCGGCCGCGATGCTGCTGTGGGCGGCGCTGTTGCTCGGCTATGGCTTCTATCTGCTGCGCCAGACCCGGTGGTGGGCGGCGATGGCGTTCGGCGCGGCGTTCGCGCTGCTGGGGGCGATGCAGCTGGTGGGCGTGGCCAGTGGCGGGCGCGATCCGCTGGCGCCGCTGGCGCACCTGGGCGGCGCGCAGCAGCATGGCTTGCGCTTTACCCGCATCAAGACCGTGGACCAGCTCGACGCCGCGCTGGCCGCGAATGCGGGCAAGACGGTGATGCTCGACTTTTATGCCGACTGGTGCGTGTCGTGCAAGGAGATGGAGAAGTTCACCTTTGTCGATCCGGCCGTGCAGGCGCGGCTGGCGCAGACAGTGCTGCTGCAGGTGGATGTGACGGCCAACGATGCGGCCGACAAGGCGATGCTGAAGCGCTTCGGCCTGTTCGGGCCGCCGGGCATTATCTTGTTTGATGCGCAAGGCAACGAGATTGCCGATAGCCGCGTGATCGGCTACCAGAATGCGCAGAAATTCATCAATTCGCTCGAACGCCTGAACTAAGATTGGCGGGAGGCCCGCCAATCGTCGTCCAGTCCAGCAATCAATCAATTATGCGCGCGCGCCGTGCTGTTGATGATGATGACGCCCGCCGCGCTGCCCCTTCGACTGCTCGTCGAAGGTCTTGCGCTGCTCGGGGCTGAGCACCGCATAGAAGCTGTTGAGCGCAGCCAGGCGCGCCTGCATGCGCTCGGTGCGCTGCTTGTGCATGGCGATGCGGCGTTCCATACGCTGTGGTGCACTGAGTTTGGCGAACTCGGCACGATCAGGACGGGCGCCGCGCTGGCCGCCTTGTGCGCGCTGCGGCGGCGTCCTGCTGGCCACGAATGCATCCCACGCCGGCTGCTGTTGCGCGTTGAGCTTGAGCGCGTCGCGCAGCTTGGCCTGGTGTTCGGCGCGCTTCTGCGCCATTTTCGCGTGACGTTCGCCACGCTTGGCCTGCCATTCGGCATGCTTGGCAGCGCGCTGTTCCTGCGTCATGGCGTGGCCGTGACGGCCCTCGGCAGGGGTGCTGGTCTGGGCTTTCGCACCGACAGCAGCGCCCAACAGGCCGGCTGCGGTGAAGGCGATCACGAGGTGTTTGCGGACGGTGTTCATGGTGGTTCCTTTTGTGTGTGGTGCGGTGATGTGCATGCGAAAGGCTCGCTGCACAGGACCTATCTTGCGCAAAACTTGTAACCGTGGGATTTCGCCTGTCTGGTACTTTGTATCAATATGTTTCGCGCCTCCGGGCTTATACACAGCGATACAAAATGCTGCCGCAGTCTTGTCATAAACTCGGATAATTGAGGTTATGGACAATCCCTCAACCATTCTGATCGTCGACGACGACCGCGACATCCGCACGCTGCTGGCCGACTACCTGGAGTCGAACGGCTACCGTACGCTGGCCGCCGCCGACGGCGTCGGCATGTGGAAGGCGCTCGAAGAGGCACGTCCCGACCTGATCGTGCTCGACCTGAACATGCCCGGCGACGACGGCCTGACGCTGTGCCGCAAGTTGCGCGCCACCTCGACCCTGCCGGTGATCATGCTGACCGCCCGCAACGAGCCGCTCGACCGCATCCTGGGCCTCGAGATGGGCGCCGACGACTACCTGCCGAAACCGTTCGAACCGCGCGAATTGCTGGCGCGCATCCGCAGCGTGCTGCGCCGTTCGCACGCGATGCCGTCGAACGTGCCCTCCGAGAACGTGCAGCAGATGCGGTTCTCGGGCTGGACCCTGGACCTGACTGCGCGCCACCTGGTCAACCCGGACGGCATCGTGATCATGCTCTCGGGCGCTGAATTTCGCCTGCTGCGCGTGTTCCTCGAACACCCGAACCGGGTACTCAACCGCGACCAGCTGCTGAACCTGACGCAAGGGCGCGACGCCGACCCGTTCGACCGCTCGATCGACATCCAGATCAGCCGCCTGCGCCAGAAGCTGGGCGAAGACGCGCGCATGCCGCAGATCATCAAGACCGTGCGCAACGGCGGCTACGTGCTGGCCGGCCAGGTCTCGGTGGAGCCGACGGCGTGAAAGGCTTCTTCGGCTCGATGACCGGGCGCGTCTTCAGTATCCTGCTGCTGGGCATCCTGATCTCGGCGGCGCTGACCCAGCTGGCGGCCGACTACAAAAGCCTGCGCGAAAACGAGCGCCTGCGCGACCACAATCTGCTCGAACGCGCAGAGCAATTGATCATGGCGACAGAGATCGTGCCGGCCTCGGCGCGCTCGATCTACCTCGACGTCGCCAACCGTCCCGGCCTGCAGCTGGAACTGGGCGAGCCGCTGCCGCTGGCGCCCAAGGCCAGCTGGTTTGCCACCACGCTTGCCACCCGCCTGGGCAAGGGTTACCAGATCCACTCGGTGACGGTGCGCTCACCGGCGTGCAACGCCAACCACCGGGTGCCGATGATGTATGGCCTGATGAGCGCCAAATGGACCGGCGCCTGCGAGTCGCTCAATGTGCGCCTGCGCGACGGCAGCGCGCTGCGCCTGTCGGTGCTGCCGCCACGCATCCAGGGCAGCGGTGGCGACGCCGACGTCCGCACCCTGGTCGCGCTGTTCGCGGTCAGCATTGCCTTTCTTGCCTACCTGGTGGCGCGCATGACCGCGCGTCCCTTCAAGCAGCTGGCGCAGGCGGCGCAAGACCTGGGCCAGGACATCAACCGGGCGCCGCTCGACCTGACCGGGGCCAGCGAGATCCGCCAGGCCAGCGCCGCCTTCAACGCGATGCAGGCACGCATCCGCCAATACATTTTCCAGCGCACCCAGATGCTGGCCGCGATTACCCACGACCTGCAGACGCCGCTCACGCGCATGCGCCTGCGCCTTGAAAAGGTATCCGACCGTGAATTGCAGGAACGCCTGATCGGCGACCTGTCGGCGATGCAGCAGATGGTGCGCGAAGGCCTGGTGCTGGCACGCAGCATGGACACCAATGAGGCGATGCATCCGCTCGACCTCGATTCGCTGCTCGAAGCGGTGTGCGCCGACGCCAGCGACGCCGGCCAGCCGGTGACGCTGGCCGGCAAGGCCGCCATGGCGCTGCTCGGCCGCCCGCTCGACCTGCGCCGCTGCCTCGGCAACCTGATCGACAACGCGGTCAAGTACGGGCGCGAGGCGCGGGTGACGGTGGACCGCATCAACGGCGCGGCGCGGGTGCGCATTCGCGACGCCGGTCCCGGCATTCCCAAGTCCGAGCTGGGCCGGGTGTTCGATCCGTTCTACCGGGTCGAAACGTCGCGCTCGCGCGAATCCGGGGGCACCGGCCTGGGCCTGACGATCGCGCGCAATATCGCCGAGCACCATGGCGGCAGCATTGCGCTGGCGAATCACCCTGAAGGCGGCCTGGAGGTAACACTGATGCTGCCCGAGTATTACCCGAACAAGTAACCAAGAAATAAACGCGTAATTTAACTGTGAGACAATGCGGCGCGCATGATGCCGCATGCATCTTTGATCATTGACAGAAAGCCGCCGGCACGGGCGGTGAGGGACGAGAATGAAGAACAGGAATGTCGGCGTGATCGCCGTGGTGGCGGCGCTGGTCGTGGCCGGCGGCTGGTATGTTAATCAGGGCAACGCAGCCCATGCCGAGGCCGGCAAGGGCGCGCATGGTGGCCCCGGCGCCGGTGGCGATCGTCCCCCGGTGACGGTGAATGTGGTCACGCCGCAGCAGCGCGACGTCGGCGTCGAACTGTTTGCCAACGGCACCGTGACCCCGCTGCGCACCGTCGACCTGCATCCCCAGACCACGTCCACCATCCGCAAGGTGCATATCCGCGAAGGCGACAGCGTCAAGGAAGGCCAATTGATGTTCTCGCTCGACGACCGCGCCGACCAGGCCAATGTGGCGCGCGCCGATGCGCAGGTCGCGCGCGACCGCGCCACCCTGGCCGATCTCGAGCGCCAGTACAAGCGCAGCCAGGAACTGGTATCGCAGAACTTTTTGGCGCAGAGCGCGCTCGATTCGCTGCTGAGCCAGGTGGAAGCGCAGCGCGCGCTGGTGCAGTCGAACCAGGCCGCGGCGCGTTCGGCCCAGGTCAGCGCCAGCTATACCGCGATCCGGGCCCCGATGTCGGGCCGGGTCGGCGCCATCGACGTCCACCCGGGCAGCCTGGTGCAGATGGCGACCTCGCTCACCAGCATTACCCAGCTCGACCCGATCAATGTCTCGTTCACGCTGCCCGAGGCGTCGCTCGGCGCGCTGCTGGCGGCGCAAAAGAGCGGCCAGGTCGAAGTGCGCGTCAACACCAGCAGCGGCGCCAAGGCCGAGGCCGCGCCCGCACTCGGACGCCTGAGCTTTATCGATAATGCTGTCGACGCCCAGGCCGGCACCATCCGCGTGAAGGGCGAGTTCGCCAACCGCGACACCCGCCTGTGGCCGGGCCAGTATGTGACCGCCCACGTCACGGTGCAGACGCTGAAGGACGCGATCGTCATTCCGCAAGGCGCCATCGTGACCCAGAACAACGGCAATTTCGTGTATGTCGTCGGCGAAGGCAATGCTGCGCGCCAGGTGCCGGTCAAGCGGGTCTACGCATATGGCGACCAGGCCGTGGTCACCGGCCTGCAGGGCAATGAACAAGTCATCACCGAGGGCAAGCAGAACCTGCGTCCGGGCGGCAAGGTGCGCCTGGCCGGCGCCAACGGCAAGCCGGCCGCTGCGCCGGCGCCTGTCGCCAAAAAAGGCGAACAGGCATGAATCTGTCAGAACTGTGTATCCGCCGTCCGGTGATGGTGGTATTGATGTCGATCAGCCTGGTGCTGGTCGGCATCCTGGCCTATATGCACATCCCGGTCGCGGCGCTGCCCAGCTATAACACGCCGGTGATCCAGGTGTATGCCAACCTGGCCGGCGCCAGCCCGGAAACGATGGCCTCGTCGGTGGCGCTGCCGCTCGAGAAGCGGCTCTCGACCATCGCCGGCATCAAGCTGATCACCTCCAACAATACCCAGGGCAATACCTCGGTCACGCTCGAATTCGACACCTCGATCGATGTCGACAAGGTGGCGGTCGACGTCCAGGCGGCGCTGCTCGGCGTGCAGCGCCAGCTGCCGCTGGAAATGACCGAGTTGCCGTCGTACCGCAAGATCAACCCGGCCGACGCCCCGATCCTGTTCATGCACATGACCTCGCCGTCGATGGACTTGTCGGAGCTGAACGATTACGCGGAAAACCTGCTCTCGCCGGCGATCTCGACCGTGCCGGGGGTGTCGCAAGTCTCGATCAACGGCGGCAAGCGGTTTGCCGTGCGGGTGCGGGCCAAGTCCGACCTCATGAACGCGCGCAATATCTCGATGGATGAACTGGCCGCCGCGCTGCGCTCGGCCAACTCGAATACGCCGCTCGGCCTGCTCGACGGGCCGACCCAGGCCTTGACCATCCAGGGCGGTGGCCAACTCATGAAGGCGGCCGACTTCGCCAACCTGATCGTCGCCAGCCGCGATGGCTTGCCGGTGCGCCTGAAGGACATCGCCGACGTGCAGGACAGCTACCAGTCGGTCAAGGCGATTGGCAGCCTCAACGGCGAGCGCTCGATCTCGCTGATGGTGCAGCGCCAGCCGAACGCCAACACGGTGCAGGTGGTCGACGCCGTGCGCGCACTGATCCCGCGCTTCCAGGAACAATTGCCGGCCTCGATCAAGATCGACCTGGTCAACGACCGTTCGCTGTCGATCCGCGAAGCGATCCACGACGTCAACCTGACCCTGCTCGGCACGGTGATGCTGGTGATCCTGGTGATCTTTTTGTTCCTGCACCGCGCCGCCGCCACCTTCATTCCCGCGGTAACGGTGCCGATTTCGCTGCTGGGCGCGCTGGCGCTGCTGTACTGGCTGGGCTACAGCCTGGACAATATTTCGCTGCTCGGCATCACGCTGGCGGTCGGCCTGGTGGTCGACGATGCGATCGTGGTGCTTGAAAACATCGTGCGCCATATGGAGATGGGCAAGAAGCCGCTGGCAGCGTCCCTGATCGGCGCGCGCGAGATGGGCTTTACCATCATCTCGATTTCGATCTCGCTGGTGGCGGTGTTCATCCCGATCTTCTTCATGCCGGGCGTGATTGGCCTGCTGTTCCGCGAATTCGCCGTGGTCGTCGGCCTGGCGGTGCTGGTGTCGGCGGCGGTGTCGCTGACGCTGGTGCCGATGCTGTGCTCGCGCCTGCTGAAAGACGGCGGCCACGTCGAGCCGCAGGACATGTCGTGGATCGGGCGCCGCTTCGAAGCCATGTTCGTCAATGTGCGCGACGGCTATGCCCGTTCGCTGGACAAGGCGCTGCGTTTCCGTCCGCTGGTGCTGCTGCTGGCCCTGGGCACGTTTGTCCTGACCGCCGTCCTGTACATGAGCATGCCGAAGGGCTTCTTCCCCGAAGAAGACATCGGCCAGATCCGCGTCACGGTCGAAGCGTCCGAAGATACGTCGTCGGTTGCGCTGGCCGAGCTGCAAGATAAAGTGGTCGACATCGTGCGCGCCAATCCGTACGTGCAGGACACGACCTCGTTCAGCGGCGGCGGCAATACCGGGCGCATGTTCCTGGTGCTGAAACCGCGCGGCGAACGTCCGCCGATGGACCTGGTGGTCGACGATCTGCGCAAGGCGACGCGCGCGGTGGCCGGCGTGCAAGTGTTCCTGGCGCCGGTGCAGAACCTGCAGCTGGGCGGGCGCCAGAGCAAGTCGCGCTACCAGTACACGCTGCAGAGCGTGTCGGGCGGCGAGATCGGCGGCTGGGCCGATCAGTTCCTCGAGCGCATGCGCGCCGACGAGCGCTTCCGCGACGTCAACAGCGATTCGCAGAACAAGGCGCTGCAGGCAACCGTGGACATCGACCGCGACAAGGCGGCGCTGCTGGGGGTGCAGATGGCAGACATCCGCACCGTGATGTACGCCTCGTTCGGCGAGCGCCAGGTCTCGACGATCTACTCGACTGCGGCCAGCTACTACGTGATCCTGGAAGCGGCGGCCAGCGACCGCTACTATGACGAAGCGCTGTCGCGGGTCTCGGTGCGCAGCAAGAACGGCGAGCTGGTCAAGCTGTCGAGCATCGCCAGCGTGCGCCGCACGGTCGGTCCGCTCGAGGTCAATCACCAGGGACAATTGCAGGCGATCACGCTGTCGTTCAACCTGGCCCCGGGCGTGCCGCTGGGCGACGCCACCGACGCCATCGAGGCGATGAAAACCGGCATGAAGCTGCCGGCCTCGGTGATCACGAATTACGGCGGCGACGCCGCCGTGTTCCAGGACACCCAGTCGAGCCAGCTGATCCTGATCCTCACCGCGATCGGCGTGATCTATGTGCTGCTCGGCGTGCTGTACGAAAGCTATATCCACCCGCTGACGATCCTGGCCGGGCTGCCGTCGGCCGCGGTCGGCGCACTGCTGACGCTGTGGCTGTTCGACAAGGACCTGACCCTGATCGCCATGATCGGCATCCTGATGCTGATCGGCATCGTCAAGAAGAACGCGATCATGATGATCGACTTCGCGCTCGACGCCCAGCGCAACGGGGGAATGAGCCCGGAAGCGGCGATCCGCGAAGCCTGCATCCTGCGCTTCCGCCCGATCCTGATGACCACGCTGGCCGCGATGATGGGGGCGCTGCCGATCGCGCTTGGCATCGGCGCCGGTGCCGAACTGCGTCAGCCGCTGGGCCTGGCGGTGTGCGGCGGCCTGATCTTCTCGCAGGTGATCACGCTGTACATCACGCCGGTGATCTACCTGTACCTGGACAAGTACAGCGGCACCGGACCGATGAGCGACGAGCAGATGCTCGAGCTGGACGAGGCGCAGGTGGCGCATCCGGTGCATCCGGTGCATCCAGCATAAGCGGGTCGCAGCAGCAAGGCAGGGACTGGCCGGCCGCCATGCAGGACGCAAACGCATCCTGTATGGCGGCCGGAAACATTTGGTAACATCGATTAACGACAATTTCGCACCGCGACGGTTCGGCTGCGCCCTGCGCGTGATGCGTGAGCACCGCAAACCGGTTAGACTTCGACTCTCTGCCGTTTTTTAAGATGCCGCTTCCAGGAACCCGATCCACCTTGCGCGACCATTCCCATACTTTCGACGAGGACAGCGAAGTTTGCTCCCACTGCGGGCAACCTCTGGCGCGCCCGGCCCCGTCCTATGGGCGCAAGGGTCCGAACCGGTACGCCCTGGGCGGCACGCTGGCATTGCACCTGCTGCTGGTGGCGCTGTTCCTGTTCCGGCCCGACGAAGACCCCGAAAAGCGCGCCCGTCCGGCATCCGACCGCGAATCCGACGTGGTGTTCGTGGCGCCGCTGTCGCAGCCGACGCCGGCGCCGCGCGAGCAGGCGCCCAAGCCGCGTCCAACGCCGGCCCCGAGCACCAAACCGACGCCGAAGAGCACGCCACGCCCGCAGCCCGAGCGGATCGTGGTGCAGCGCCTGCCGGACACGATCACCATCCCCGACGAGCAGCCGACCGAGCAGCCGCCGCCGTCGGCCAAGCCGCAGCCGAAGACCGAAGTCCCGCCCGAGACCGACATGGCGGCCTACATCGAAGCGCGCCGCAAGCAGCGCGGCGCCCCGACCGGCAGCGAAACGCCAAGCGAAGAAAGCGACGCCGCGCGCGGCAACCGCAATGCGCTGGCGAACATTGCCGCCATCAACGGCCGCGGCCGCGACGACAGCAACGAGAGCGGCGGCATCTTCTCGATCTCGAACAAGACCTTCCACAGCATGGACCTGAAGTTCCGCGGCTGGAACCCGGGCTTCAAGCGCCGCTGGCTGACTTCGCTGACGGTCGAGCAGGGCAGCGAGCCGGACGTCGAAACGGCGGTGATCAAGAAGATGATCGAGCTGATCCGCCGCGAGAAAACCGGCGACTTCGAGTGGGACTCGCACCGCCTGGGGCGCGTCGTCAAGCTCAGCGCGCGGCCGCAGGATACCGACCAGCTGATGACGTTCCTGTACAAGGAAATGTTCCCGGACTACAAAGCGCCGCCTGGCCGCTGACGCATCGGTCGCCCTCGTCGGCGACAGCGCCGGTAGCGCTTAGCTGCATCAGTCTGCCTCTTCTGTCATCAAGTGTCGCCGATTGCCCGCAATTGTCCCGCTTTTTACGCGATGTAAATATCGCACGATATGTTGCCGTGCGGCATCTTGCTGGCGAATGCTATATGATTGCTCCTCCGCCAATTGCCAAAAGGCAATTAGGAAGTTTTCATTGATCGTTCGCGGTCGTTTAACAGGCAAGTCATGACCGATCAAAGACCCGGCGCCGCCGTCAACGAACATTATCTCGACAAGGTGCTGGCGCTGTCCGAAGAAGTCGGCGTTACCGCGACCGAAGATATCTACGATACCAACGGCAACAAGCTGCTGGCCAAGGGCGCCGAAGTCTCGCGCCGCTTGCAGGAGCGGCTGATCGTGCACCGCCTGCGCAAGCCGATCGAATCCTGCATCGCTGTCGAAGGCGCCATCGATGGCCGCTCGCTGGCCGACTGCGCATTGCAGGCCGCCGAGGAGTCGGCGGCCCTGGGCGCCATCCTGGCGCTCTCCGGCCTCACCGGCGCCACGCTGCGGCGCGATATCGCCGCGCTCGAATTCTCCGCACCGCTGGCGATGATGCTGACCATGATCGACCGCGGCAACCGGCACGGACTGCGCCACGTGGCCGAGGTGGCGACGCTGGCGCTGGCCTTTGCGGCGCATGCAGGGCTGGCGCCGGATGTGCGCCGGGTGGCGGCGACTGCCGGCGTGCTGCACGATATCGGCGAGCTGTACATCAACCCGGCGCTGATCCGCGCCAACCATGTGCTCACGCCCGAAGAATGGGCGCACGTGATCGTCCACCCGCAGATCGGGCGCCTGCTGATCCAGGATCTGGGCGATTGTCCGGCGGCGGTCGCGATCGCGGTGGCCGAACACCACGAACGCCTGAACGGCACCGGCTACCCGCGCGCCATGGTGGTCGGGCAGAGCAGCACCGCCGGCCAGCTGGTCGCCGGCGCCGAGCTGATCGCCGGGCTGCTGCACGAGCCAGATCCGCTGCAGCGCGCCGACATGGCGCTGAAGGTGATCAGTGGCGAGCATCCGCGCACGATTTCGGCGCTGATGTCGCAGGCCAGCCGCAAGCTCGGCACGCAGGATTTCGGGATGGCAGCAGCCGGGATCGACGATGCCGAGATCATTGGCTTGTTGGAACGAATGAGCCAGGCATCGGAACTGGCGGCGCAGATCGCGCGCGCCGGCACGGTCGCGCCCAAGCACCTCGACCTGCTGCTGCGCACGCGTGAACGCCTGGCGCTGGTGCAGCGCGCCTTCATGGCCACGGGCCTCGACATGCGCGTGGCCGTGACCGAGGGCGCGCCGCCCAGCTACGCCGAAATCTTCGAGAGCGAACTGGCAATGCGTGAAATCAGCTGGCGCGTGCGCGATATCGGGCGCGACCTGGCGCTGCAGCTGGGGCCGGCACGCACATCGATCAAGGGCGTCGACGGTTTGCTGGCCCTGCTGTGCTGACCCGCCGTTGAAACGGCATCATGACGCATCGGCAACGCCATTATGGCTGGCGTGCGACAATCGGTCGCGGCCCTGCCGGGCTGAATGACTGCACGTTTTCGACGAAGGACAAATTTAATGGCAACCCCCACGCCGCGCCGCGGTTCTGCACTTTTATTGCTGCCGATTGCACTGATCGTGCTGGCGCTGGCCCTGCTGTTCGCCTGGGTCGGCGGCTGGATCGGCGCGCGCGGCGTAACGCCGCAAACGATGGTCAATACCGCCGAAGCATCCGGCACCCCGCAGCCGGGCTTTCGGCGCGCGCATGCCAAGGGCATTTGCATCGTTGGCGCCTTTGTCCCAACGCCCGCAGCGGCGCAACTGTCGACGGCGCGCGTGTTCTCGCAGCCGTCGACGCCGGTGCTGGGGCGCTTTTCAAATCCCGGCAACGATCCGCACTCGCCCGACAACAAGGCCGCAGTGCGCGGCATGGCGCTGCAGCTGAAAACCGACGATGGCCAGGAGTGGCGCATGGCGATGAACAGCTTCCCGTTCTTCGCTGCGTCCACCCCGCAGGGCTTCCAGGCCATGAATGCGGCCCGCTTGCCCGACCCGGCCACCGGCCAGCCTGATCCCGAGAAGATGAAGGCGGTGCTGGCGCAGCATCCCGAGATCGCGAAATTCATGGCCTGGTCGAAGAGCGCGCCAACGCCCGACAGCCTGGCCAACACCCGTTTCAATGGCGTCAACGCGTTTCGCCTGACCGACGCCGCGGGCGCCACGCGCGCCGTACGCTGGTCGATGCGCCCGCACGCGCCCTTCGTTGCCACCGATCCGGAGCAACTGAAAAAGGCCGATCGCGATTTCCTGGCGGCCGATCTCGAGCGCCGCCTGGCGGCAGGGCCCCTGCGTTGGGACATGGTGATGCAGTTCGCCGCGCCGGGCGACCCGATCGAGGATCCTTCCAGGGCCTGGCCCGATGACCGCCCCGAAACGGTGGCCGGCACGCTGACGCTGGTGCGCGCCGAGCCGCAGGTGGCCGGTCCCTGCCTGGACCTGAACTTCGATCCGCTGATTTTGCCAAAAGGGATTTCGGGCACCGATGACCCGGTATTGCACGCACGCTCAGCGGTGTATTCGGTGTCATTCAACCGCCGCGAGCGCGAAGTCAGCCAGGGCGCAACAGCTACCGGGAGCGCCCGATGAGCCGCGCACGCCATTTCAATCTGCTGGCCCGCCTGCTGCACTGGTCGATGGCGCTCGCCATTCTCGCCATGCTGTTCGTCGGCGCCGCCATGGTGGTGTCGCTGCGCTACCGCGAAGCGCTGCTCGACCTGCACCGTCCGCTCGGCCTGGCGATCTTGCTGCTGGCAATCGTGCGCCTGGTCAATCGCCTGCGCAATACGCCGCCACCGTTGCCGGACGACCTGCCGCGCCTCCAGGTCTGGGCCGCGACCGCGTCGCACTGGGCCTTGTATGCGCTGATGCTGGCGATGCCGCTGATCGGCTGGGCCATGCTGTCGGCCGGCGCGTATCCGGTGGTGCTGTTCGACGGCGTCAATCTGCCCGCCATCCTGCCGCACAGTCCGGCGATGTATGGCTTCCTGCGTCCGCTCCATGGCGTGCTGGCGTATGTGCTGTTCTTTACCATCCTGGCCCACCTGGGCGCGGCGCTGTATCACGCCTGGGTCAGGCGCGACGGTGTCTTTGAACAGATGGCGAAGGGCGATTGAGTCTGCGCGGCGGGGATGCGCGTGGATCGCGTATGATTGCCATATCAACGTAATGAAGGCCATCATGCAGGATCTGTCGAAATATTCGCTCACCCAGTTGCGTAAACTGGAAGCTCAGCTTGCCGAAGAGCTCAACAAGCGGCACTTTCTTGCGATCAGCCAGGCGCGCGAGCAAATCCTGCATATCGCCCGAGGTGCAGGCCTGTCCGTGAACCAACTTTTGTCCGGTAAGTCACCGAAAGGAAAGCAGTAATGCGCGACAAGGAAAACACGACGACTGCCGAGCTGGTGTTCGAGCTTGGCAAGGTGACGCGGCGCGCGATCGATAACATCAACGGCAAGCTCGACCCGGTCGAGCTGTCAAGGGTCGGCAACATCCTGCTTGAAGCGGGCGATGAAAAAGTGGCGAACGACTTGCTGATGGTATTTGTCGCCGGCTTTGAAGAAGGCGACCCGCCTGAACGGCGTACCGATCCGGATCGTAGCTGACCAAGCATAAAAAAAACCGTGCCAGGGCACGGTTTTTTTATGCAGGCGCCAAGCGCAGATCAGTAGCCGGCCTTGAGTTTGCGCGCGATATCCATCGCGAAATAGGTCAGCACACCATCGGCGCCGGCGCGCTTGAACGCCATCATCGATTCCATCATGACCTTGTCATGATCGAGCCAGCCATTGATGGCGGCCGCTTTCAGCATCGCGTATTCGCCGCTGACCTGATAGGCAAACGTCGGCACCTTGAACTCGTCCTTCACGCGGCGCACGATGTCCAGGTAGGGCATGCCCGGCTTGACCATCACCATGTCGGCGCCTTCGGCCAGGTCGAGCGCCACTTCGCGCAGGGCTTCGTCGCTGTTGGCCGGGTCCATCTGGTAGGTGTTCTTGTCGGCCTTGCCAAGGTTGGCGGATGAGCCGACCGCGTCGCGGAACGGGCCGTAGAAGGCCGATGCGTACTTGGCCGAGTAGGCCATGATGCGGGTATGGATCAGGTCCTTCGATTCAAACGCGGTACGGATCGCGCCGATGCGCCCGTCCATCATGTCCGATGGCGCCACGATATCCACGCCGGCTTCGGCATGGGTGAGCGCCTGTTTTACCAGCATCTCGATCGTCTTTTCATTGACGATGTAGCCGCTGTCATCGGGCAGGCCGTCCTGGCCGTGGGTGGTGTACGGATCGAGTGCGATGTCGCTGATCACGCCCAGTTCCGGGAAGTTCTTTTTCAGTGCGCGGATCACGCGCGGCACCAGCCCGTCCGGGTTGGTCGCTTCGATCCCGTCATAGGTCTTGACCGACTGGTCGACCAGCGGGAACAGCGCCAGCGCCGGGATGCCGAGCTTGACGCATTCTTCGGCCGTCTGCAGCAGCAGGTCGAGCGAGAGGCGCTCGACGCCGGGCATCGAGGCAACTTGCTGGCGCTGGTTCTGGCCTTCGAGCACGAACACCGGGTAGATCAGGTCGGCTGCAGTGATGGTGTTTTCGCGCATCATGGCGCGCGAAAACGGATCGCGGCGCATGCGGCGCGGACGGGCCGCCGGGTAGGCGGCCGAGGTAATGATGGACATCTGGTGGCCTTCCTTTGCAGTTCCTGGTACGTCAGGCGGAACTTGCGTCGTCCGCCAGCGGCGTGTCTCCTGGCGGCTCTTCCGAGTCCGGGGCCGCATCTTCTTCGCCTGGCGTGAGGCCCGCCAGTTCGATGATTTTTGCGTCGGCTTCTTCGATGCCGATGCGTTTCAGGGCCGAGAACAGCTGCACCGTGAACGGGAAGCCGTTGCCGTCTTCGTCGACATAGCTCTCGAGCACGCCGCGTGCTTCGCGCAGGGCGTTGGTCGATTCGTTGCGGTTGAGCTTATCGGCCTTGGTCAGGATGCAATGGATCGGTTTGCCGGTAGGGGCAAACCATTCCAGCATCTGCACGTCGAGGTCGGTGAACGGGCGGCGCGAGTCCATGATCAGCACCAGCGCGGCCAGCTGGTCGCGGCGCTGGACGTAGTCGCCCAACAGCTTCTGCCAGTGCAGCTTGGCCGTGCCCGACACTTCGGCATAGCCGTAGCCGGGCAAGTCGACCAGCAGCGCTTCGATCTCGTCGACCCGGACTGCGTCCTTGCGGTGCTGGCCCACGTGGGCGCCGCCGATCGAGAAGTAATTGATGTGCTGGGTGCGACCAGGGGTCTTGGACGCGAACGCCAAGCCCTTCTGGTTGGTGAGGATATTGATCGCCGTGGATTTGCCCGCGTTCGAGCGCCCGGCGAAGGCGATTTCCGGCACCGTGGTGTCAGGAAGATCGCGCAACTGATTAACGGTCGTAAAGAACCGGGCCTGCCATAATCTGGACATGGGGAAAAGGTTTAAATGACAAGGGAATGGCGATGAGGAAACAAAGCTATTGTACAATAAGGGGTTGATTGCTGCTCCGGTCTTGCCGGCGGCAATCGAGCCCGCTGCACTGGACATTCAACCGAGTTTGACTTTTTCAGGGTGCTAGTATGAATCGATTGGCGTTTCCCGTGGTGAGATCGTTGTTGCTGGCGACAGCAGCGGTGTTGAGTAGCGGTGTGGCGACGCCCGCTGCAGCGCTGGCGGCGGCAGCCGTCCAGGCTGCGCCAGCGGCCGGCGCCGTCAAGGTCGATCCGGCCCGTGGCGGCACCTTGTACGACACGGGCGACGCCGCGCGCGGCCTGCCGTCGTGCCTGTCGTGTCACGGCACGGCCGGCAACTCGAGCATCGTCGCCAATCCCAAGCTGGCCGGCCAGTTCGCCAGCTACACCCACAAGCAGCTGGTCGACTTCACCACCCCCAATCGCCAGCAGCCGGTGATGACCACCTTCGCCAAGATGCTGACCGAGGCCGAGAAAAAGGACATCGCCGCCTGGCTCGCCACGCAGAAGCACAAGCCGGGCGCAGCCAGGAACAAGGACACTGTCGAACTGGGCCGCAAGATCTATCGCGGCGGCATTGCCGAGCGCGGCGTGGCGGCGTGCGCCAGCTGCCATGGCGCCACCGCCAACGGGATTCCGGCGCAATATCCGCGCCTGGCCGGCCAGCACCAGGATTACACGGTGGCCCAGCTCGACGCCTTCAAGCTCGGCACGCGCAAGAACAGTCCGCAAATGACCACGCTGGCGCAGCGCATGTCGGCAGAAGAGATGAAGGCGGTGGCCGACTATATTGCCGGCCTGCGCTGACGGTTTGCCGGGTACTTACACAAAATAAATAAAGGGCGCCAGCGTCGAGCTGACGCCCTTTTTTGCGCAGGCGCAGGTACACTTCCGCCCTGGACGAAAGTTGTATACAAAATGAGTACCACCGGAATTGAACTGAATACCCGCCGCCGCTGGCTGGCCGCGACCGTTGAGCTGGTCTCGTCGATGCGTTTCGCGATCAGCATGCTGACCCTGATCGCGGTCGCCTCGATCATCGGCACCGTGCTGCAGCAGAACCAGCCGATGCCCAATTACGTGAACCAGTTCGGGCCGTTCTGGTTCGAGGTGTTCGCCAAGCTTGGCCTGTACAGCGTGTACTCGAGCCCCTGGTTCTTGCTCACGCTGCTGGTGCTGATCGTCTCGACCGGCCTGTGCGTGGTGCGCAACGCGCCGCGCATGGTGCGCGACATGCGCAGCTGGCGCGACAATGTGCGCGAAGATTCGCTGCGCAATTTCCATCACAAAATGGCGTGGCAGGCGCCGCTCGAGCGCGCCGCGTTGGCCGAGCAGAGCGCGTTGCGCCTGCGCCACGCCGGCTACGCCACCCGCCTGGTCGACAAGGACAGCGGCATCCTGGTCACGGCCAAGAAGGGCGCCGGCAACAAGTTCGGCTATATCTTCGCGCACACCTCGATCATCGTGATCCTGCTGGGCGGCATGCTCGACTCGGAATTGCCTGTGCGCGTACAGCAGTGGATTTTCAACAAGACCCCATTCACCGGCGACGGCGTGATTGCCGAGATTCCCGCGCAGCACCGTCTTGGTACCGGCAACCCCACCTTCCGCGGCAACACCGCGATCGCCGAAGGGCAGAGCAGCCGCACCGCGATCCTGAACCAGCCGGACGGCGTGCTGGTGCAGGAGTTGCCGTTCTCGATCGAGCTCAAGAAATTCCACATCGACTTCTATTCGACCGGCATGCCCAAGCTGTTCGCCAGCGACGTCGTGGTGCGCGACCTGGAAAACGGCCATACCTTCGCTTCGACCATCAAGGTCAACCAGCCACTGATCTACAAGGGCATCGCGGTCTACCAGTCGAGCTTTGACGATGGCGGCAGCAAACTCAGGCTGACCGGGTTCCCGATGAGCGGCACCGGCGCCGCGCCGTTCGCCATCAAGGGTGAAGTCAAGGGCGCCACCGAACTCAAGGTCGGCGCAGACACCTATTCGGTCGAGTGGTCGGGCTTCCGCCCGTTCAACGTCGAGAACACGGCCCAGGGCAACGATGTGCGCGCCGTGAACAAGGGCCAGTCGTTCAATGACCAGTTCGCCGCGACGCTGGGCAAGGCCTCCGGCGCGGCCGCCAGGCTCGACGCCAACAAGGACCTCAAGAATGTCGGCCCGAGCGTGCAATACAAGCTGCGCGACCATACCGGCCAGGCGCGCGAATTCATGAACTACATGCAGCCGGTGACGCTCGAGGGCAGCCAGGTGTATCTGGCCGGCGTGCGCAGCAACCCGTCCGAGAACTTCAGCTTCCTGCGCATCCCGATCGACGACAAGTACAGCGTCGGCGACTGGATGCGCCTGCGCGCGGCGCTGGCCGACCCGGCCGCGCGCACGCTGGCGGCCGAACGCTACGCGCGGCGCGCGCTCTCGCCCCAGCAGCAGAGCGGCGCGCTGGCCGCGCAGTTGCAGGAATCGGCGGCGCGCACCCTGGCCATCTTCGCCGGCGAGGGCGGCCGCGCCGGTTTCGTCGGCGTGGCGCAATTCCTGGAAAAGATCCCGGCGGCCGAGCAGGAAAAGGCGGCCGCCATCTTCATGAAGATGCTCAACGGCGCCCTGTGGGAGCTGTGGCAAGTGGCGCGCGACCGGCATGGCGACGCGCCGGCCGAGGCCAGCGAGACCAACGGCCGCTTCCTGCAACTGGCGACCAATGCGCTGTCGGACAGTTTCCTGTATGGTGCGCCGGTCTACCTGCAGCTCGACGAGTTCGACGAGGTCAAGGCCTCGGTGCTGCAACTGACGCGCTCGCCGGGCAAGAACATCGTCTATTTCGGCTGCGTGCTGCTGGTGGCCGGCGTGTTCTCGATGTTCTATATCCGCGAACGGCGGGTCTGGATCTGGGTCAAGGATGGCCAGGCCGGGCAGGGCGCGCAGGCATTGATGGCGATGAGCACCCAGCGCAAGACGCTCGACTTCGAGCGCGAATATAACGACCTGAAGACAAAGCTGCCCCAGGCGGCGTAAGCTGTTGATGGCCGACGATGGCCAGGAGAAAACCATGGAACTATCGCACACCAAACCCGTCGCCAACGCCAACGCACAGGCGCCGCGCACCTATACCGAAGCGCCCGGCTACTTCAAGCGCCTGGGACCGCTCGACTGGGTGTATGCCGTCGCCTTGTGCGCGGCGGCGCTGTTCGCGCTCAACCGCTACGGCCACTTCATGGACATCTATGAAGAAGTGATCCTGCTGTGCGCGGCGCCGGTGTTTGCCGCGCTCGGCTGGCACTGGAAGCCGATGCGGCTCCTGATCCTGGCGGTGGGCGTGATCTCGCTCGGCGCGATCGCGATGTACGACGGCAACCTGGCCGCCGCCGAGCAGAAATTCTTCCTCAAATACATGTTGTCGAGCCAGTCCGCGATATTGTGGATGAGCGCGCTGTTCGTGTTTTCGACCGTGTTCTACTGGGTCGGCCTGATCAGCCGCGGTGCATTCGGCGGCGGCGTCGGCGCCCGCCTGTGCTGGAGCGCGGTGCTGATCGGCGCGGTCGGCATGATGGTGCGCTGGTACGAAAGCTACCTGATCGGGCCGGACATCGGCCACATCCCGGTGTCGAACCTGTACGAAGTGTTCATCCTGTTCTCGATCATCACCGCATTGTTCCACCTGTACTACGAAGAGCGCTACGCCACCCGCCAGCTGGGCCCGTTCGTGATGCTGATCATCGCGGCCGCCGTCGGCTTCCTGCTGTGGTACACGGTGTCGCGCGACGCCGCCCAGATCCAGCCGCTGGTGCCTGCACTGCAGAGCTGGTGGATGAAGATCCACGTGCCGGCCAACTTCATCGGCTACGGCACCTTTGCGCTGGCGGCGATGGTGGCCAGCGCCTACCTGCTCAAGTCGCACGGCATCCTGGCCGACCGCCTGCCGTCGTTCGAGGTGCTGGACGACATCATGTACAAGTCGATCTCGGTCGGCTTCGCCTTCTTCACGGTGGCCACCATCCTGGGCGCGCTGTGGGCCGCCGAAGCCTGGGGCGGCTACTGGTCGTGGGATCCGAAAGAAGTCTGGGCCCTGATCGTCTGGCTCAACTACGCGGCCTGGCTGCACATGCGCCTGATGAGCGGCCTGCGCGGACGCGCGGCGGCGTGGTGGGCGCTGGTCGGTTTGCTGGTGACCACGTTTGCCTTCCTCGGCGTGAACATGTTCCTGTCGGGGCTGCATTCCTACGGCGAGCTGTAACGACGCAGCGGCAGTGTTGGCGGCCTAACGCTGGCTTAAGGAGAACTGTTGTAAGGTTAACGTTCTCATAGCTCGCGGGGCCGTCATGCTCATCAAACGCAGTCCTAACGGGATCGACCTCCCGTTCTCGTCCGAAATCACGCCGCAGGCGGTGTACGAAGGCCGGCGCCAGTTCATCGCCCGCATGGCGGCCACGGCCGCCGTCGGCAGCGGCGTCTGGGAAATGGCCAACCGCGAAGCATTCGCGCAGGGCGCCGGCCAGAAACTGGCGTCACGCCGCAACGCCGCCTTGTCCACCGACGAGAAGATCACCGCGTTCAAGGACGCCAGCGGCTACAACAACTTCTACGAGTTCGGCCTCGACAAGGGCGACCCGGCCGAGAACGCGCACACCCTGCGCACCCGGCCCTGGACCTTGCGCATCGAAGGCGAAGTCAAGAAGCCGGTCACGCTCGACATCGACAGCCTGCTGAAACTGGCGCCGCTCGAAGAGCGCATCTACCGCCTGCGCTGTGTCGAAGGCTGGTCGATGGTGATTCCGTGGGTCGGCTATTCGCTGTCGAACCTGCTCAAGCAGGTCGAGCCGACCGGCAACGCCAAGTTCGTCGAATTCACCACCCTGGCCGACAACAAGCAGATGCCGGGCCTGCGTAGTGGCGTGCTCGACTGGCCGTACGTCGAGGGCTTGCGCATCGACGAAGCCATGCACCCGCTCACGCTGCTGACGCTGGGCATGTACGGCCAGGTGCTGCCGAACCAGAACGGAGCCCCGGTGCGCCTGATCGTGCCTTGGAAATATGGTTTTAAATCCGCCAAGTCGATCGTGCGGATCCGCTTGCTGAGCCGCCAGCCGCGCACCGCCTGGAACGATTCGGCGCCGCGCGAATACGGTTTTTATTCGAACGTGAACCCGAACGTCGACCATCCGCGCTGGTCGCAAGCGAGCGAACGCCGCATCGGCGAGAGCGGCCTGTTCCAGCCCAAACGCAAGACCCTGATGTTCAATGGCTACGACCAGGTGTCGTCGCTGTACACCGGCATGGACCTGAAGCGCTTCTTCTGATGGCGGTCCAGCTTTCGAATAAACAGGTAGGGTGGGTCAAGGCGCTGGTGTTCGTGCTGGCGCTGCTCCCGTTCGCGCGCCTGGTCTGGGGCACCGCCAGCGGCGCGTTCACCGACCCGCTGGCGGCGATCACGCAAGGCAGCGGCGAATGGGCGCTGTACTTCTTGTGCATCACACTGGGAGTGACCCCGCTGCGGCGCCTGTCAGGATTTAACTGGCTGCTCAAACTGCGGCGCATGATCGGGCTGTTCACCTTCTTTTATGCACTGGTGCATTTCATCGCGTTTTTGTGGTTCGACCATTTCTTTGACGTGGCCGAGATGTTCAAGGATGTCATCAAGCGGCCCTTCATCCTGGTCGGCTTCATCGCCTTTATCTTGCTGATCCCGCTGGCGGCGACCTCGACCAACGGCATGATCAAGCGCCTCGGCGGCAAGCGCTGGCAGTGGCTGCACCGCCTGATCTACCTGATCGCGCCGCTGGCGATCCTGCATTTCTGGTGGATGAAGGCGGGCAAGAATGATTTTGCGCAGCCGATTTTGTTCGGCCTGATCGTGGCCGTGCTGCTGGCCCTGCGCGTGGTGTGGAGCCGCACCAAGGCGCGTGCTGCTGCGCGCGCCTGATGGGGCGCGGCGCCCTTGCCGGGCGCCGCAATTGGTGCATCTGATTCTTACTTCAGCATCGACTCGAGCGCGAACAGCTCGGCCGGCGTTTCGCGGCGCCGTACCAGGTGCGCCTGTTCGCCGTCGACGATGATTTCGGCGGCGCGGCCGCGCGTGTTGTAGTTCGACGCCATCGTCATGCCATACGCGCCGGCGGTGACCACCGCCAGCAGGTCGCCCTCTTGTACCGTCAGCGCGCGCTCGCGCGCCAGCCAGTCACCCGATTCGCACACCGGGCCGACCACGTCGTAGGTCACGGCGTCGCCCGCACGGGGCGTGACTTGCTGCACGCCCATCCAGGCCTGGTACAGGGCCGGACGCATCAGGTCGTTCATGGCGGCGTCGACGATGCAGAAGTTTTTCTCGGCGCCCGGCTTCAGGTATTCGATTTTGGTCAGCAGCACGCCGCTGTCGGCCACGATCGAGCGGCCCGGCTCGAAGATGACCTTGATCGGCCGCCCTTCGTGCTTGTCGCGGCGCCAGGCATCGATGCGCGCAAACAGGCGTGCCAGGTAGTCGCCCACCGGCACCGGCGGCGCGTCGCCCGCCACGCCATAGTCGACCCCCAGACCGCCGCCGATATCGAGGTGGTGCAGATGGATGCCCTCGGCGTGCAGGCTGTCGATCAGTTCGATCAGCTTGTCGAGCGCTTCGAGCAGCGGCGCGTCGTCGAGCAGCTGCGAGCCGATGTGGCAATCGATGCCGACCACATCCAGGTTGGGCAGGCCGGCGGCGGTGCGGTAGGCGCCCAGCGCGTCGTCGAACGCCACGCCGAACTTGTTGGCCTTGAGGCCGGTGGCGATGTAGGGGTGGGTCTTGGCGTCGACGTTGGGATTGACGCGCAGCGACACCGGCGCGCGCATGCCAAGCTTGCCGGCAACCTGGTTCAGGCGGTGCAGTTCGGCGATCGACTCGACGTTGAAGCAGAGGATGCCTTTTTCGAGCGCCAGCTGCATTTCTTCGACGCTCTTGCCGACGCCCGAGAAGATGGTCTTGCCCGGGTCGCCGCCGGCCGCGATCACGCGCAGCAGTTCGCCGCCCGAGACGATGTCGAAGCCCGCGCCCTGGCGCGCCAGCAGGTCGAGCACGGCCAGGTTGGAGTTGGCCTTCATCGCATAGCAGACCAGCGCGTCGCGCCCCTGGCAGGCGCCATGGTAGGCATCGAAATTGTCGAGCAGCGCCGCTTTCGAATACACGTAGGTCGGGGTGCCGAACTGCTCGGCGATGGCGGACAGGGAAACGCCTTCGGCGTGCAGGACGCCGTCTTGTAACGAAAAATGCGACATTGGTTTTAGCGGTGAGGGGCAGGGGTGGAAGCGTTGTTCGACGGTACCGGTTGCGGCGGCATTTCGCTCTGGGCCGGGGTCGGGGCGGGCCGCGACGGCGGGTTTGGCATGTACAGCGGACCGGTCTGGCCGCAGCCGCCGAGCAGCACGGCCAGCATGGCCGAGCCGGAAAGAAGCGCGAGTGATGACTTCACGTTTAGAATCATGGTTTGATTAGCAGATTTTGGAGTGTAGCATGACCGAAACCGAATTTTTGGACCTGGCCGACAGTACCCTCAAGCAGATCGAGGAAGCCTTCGACCGCCTCAACGACGAGGACGTGGTCGACGTCGAGTGCAAGCGCAGCGGCAATGTGCTCGAGATCGAATTTATCGACAATGGTTCCAAGATCATCGTCAACAGCCAGGCCCCGCTGCAAGAGATGTGGCTGGCGGCGCGCTCGGGTGGTTTCCACTACAAGCGGGTCGATGGCCAGTGGCGCAATACGCGTGACAACAGCGAGCTGATTGCGGCCTTGTCGCAGTGCGCCAGCGAGCAGGGCGGGGCTGCGGTGTCGCTGGTGTAAGCGGACAATATTCCAAACAACAAAGGCGGCCAATGGCCGCCTTTGTTGTTTCACCGCCCCGCGATCAGAACAGCTCGTTCCTCACCGCATCGCGCACTTTCTGCTCGGCCGGCGCCGGTGGCTGGCCCACATCGAGCGTCTCGACGCCCGATCCCGGCGGCGTCTCGGCGTAGTAGTACTCGTTGCCGTACTGCACCAGGCCAGCCGGCACCTCGCGTTCGGCCATCGGTTCGGACTTGAGCGCCTTCTGCATGTAGCCGATCCAGATCGGCAGCGCCAGGCCGCCGCCGGTTTCGCGCGCGCCCAGGTTGCGCGGCTTGTCGTAGCCCATCCAGGCGATCCCGACCACCTTCGGCTGGTAGCCGGCGAACCAGGCGTCGATCGAGTCGTTGGTGGTGCCGGTCTTGCCGGCCAGGTCGGTGCGCTTGAGGGACATTGCCTTGACCGCAGTGCCGTGGCGCACCACGTCCTTGAGCATGCTGTCCATCAGGAAGGCATTGCGCGCATCGATCACGCGGTTGGCTTCGTCGCCCGACTTGGCCGGACGGGCTTCGGACAAGACCTTGCCGTCGCTGTCGGTGACTTTCGAGATCAGGTACGGGCTGATGCGGTAGCCGCCGTTCGCGAACACGGCGTAGGCGCCGGCCATCTGCAGCGGCGTGGTCGAGCCGGCCCCGAGCGCCATCGTCAGGTAGGCCGGATTGCGCTCCGGATCGAAGCCGAAGCGGTTGGCGAATTCCTGGCCGTAGCGCGCGCCGATCTTGTTCAGGATGCGGATCGAGATCATGTTCTTCGACTGCATCAGGCCGCGCCGCATCGTCATCGGACCGTCGTACTTGTTGTCGTAGTTCTTCGGTTCCCATGCCTGGCCGCCGGTCTGGCCGGCGTCAAAACTGATCGGCGCATCGTTGATCACCGTGGCCGGCGACAGGCCACGTTCGAGCGAGGCCGAATAGATGAAGGGCTTGAATGACGAGCCCGGCTGACGCCAGGCCTGGGTCACGTGGTTGAACTTGTTGCGGTTGAAGTCGAAGCCGCCCACCAGCGCGCGGATCGAGCCGTCTTCGGTATTGGCTGCAACAAAGGCCGACTCGACCTCGGGCATCTGCGTGATCAGCCACGTCGATTCATCGTCCTGCATCACGCGGATCACCGCGCCGCGGCGGATGCGGCGGTTCGGCGCCGCCTTGTCGGACAGCCAGGCGCGCGCGAAGCTCAGGCCCGGCCCGCTCAGGGTGATGGTCTCGCCCGAGGCGATGGTGGCCTTGACCTGGTTGCTGGCCGCGCTCAGCACCACGGCGGCGATGATGTTGTCGCTGTCCGGATGCTCGGCCAGTTCGGCTTCGATCGCTTCGTCGGCTTCGCCCTTGGCGCCCGGGATCTCGATGTACGACTCGGGACCGCGGTAAGCGCGGCGCCGTTCATAATCCATCACGCCCTTTCGCAGCGCCAAATAGGCGGCGTCCTGGTCGGCCTTGGTGATGGTGGTAAACACGTTCAGGCCGCGCGTATAGGTGTCTTCCTTGAACTGCTCATAGACCAGCTGGCGCGCCATTTCGGCCACGTATTCGGCATGCACGCCGAACGCGGTGCTGTCCGACTTGATCTTCAGCGGCTCGCTCCTGGCCTGGTTGAATTGCGCGTCCGTGATGTAGCCGAGCGAATGCATGCGCGTCAGGATGTACTGCTGGCGCGTCTTGGCGCGGGTCGGATTGACCACCGGGTTGTAAGCCGACGGCGCTTTCGGCAAGCCGGCCAGCATGGCCGCTTCGGCCACGCTGATGTCGCGCAGGTCCTTACCGAAATAAATCTGGGCCGCCGACTGGAAGCCGAAGGCGCGCTGGCCCAGGTAGATCTGGTTCATGTACAGCTCGAGAATCTGGTCTTTGCTCAGGTTCTTCTCGATCTTCCAGGCCAGCATCGCTTCATACGCCTTGCGCTTGAAGGTCTGCTCCGACGACAGGAAGAAATTGCGCGCCACCTGCTGGGTGATGGTCGAGGCCCCCTGGCGCGCGCTGCTGCTGGTGGCGTTGTGCACGGTGGCGCGCAGGATGCCCCAGTAGTCGATGCCGCTGTGTTCATAGAAACGGTCGTCCTCGATCGACAGCACCGCCTTCTTCATGACATCCGGGATGTCCTTGAAATGCACCAGGGTGCGCCGTTCCTCGCCGAATTCGCCGATCAAAACATTGTCTGCGGTGAAGATGCGCAGCGGCATCTTGGGCCGGTAGTCGGTGATCGTGTCCAGCGCCGGCAGGTTCGGATAGGCCATCGCCAGGGCGAACACCAGCACCAGCACGCCGATGGCGCCCAGGCCGAACACGCCGGCGACGCCCAGCAACAACAGTCGCTTGGGGCTGAACCGGGAGGAAGAGGAGGAGGCTTGTTTCTCTTTCATGCTGACTTTCGCTTTGTTGATCCGCCTCATTATAAGGCAGCGGTTTTGCGTCTGATACTTGCTTGAGCTTAAGAGTGCGAAAAGCAAGAGCTTATTAGCGAGAGCTCAAGTACAAGAACACAAGTCCAATGTGGGGCTGGCAACAGAATGGCAGAAGTGTGGCGCGCACGCGCCGGATTCTATTGTTCCCTAGTAGAAATATCTTGTCCCGGGTCATCTTTTGTTGCTACGATTTGACGCGGTGATTGACGTAAGTATCGGATTTTTATAAGAAATACACACCTGTGGTCTCCGAGATAACTTCCCCTTCGCGGGCGTTCATTGCAGTTTCCTGTCAATTTGAAAAGCAGCTGAGGGGTTTTTAGTGATCAATCTGGGTTCCTTGTTCGGCCAATCGAAGCCACCGCTGGTCGGGCTCGACATCAGCACGTCCGGCGTTCGCCTGGTCGAGCTGGCCGATGCCGGCAAGGGCGTGATCCGCCTTGAACGCTACGCCCTCGAGGCGCTGCCGCGCGGCGCCGTGGTCGACGGCAATATCGAAAACCTGGAGCAGGTCACCGACGCGGTGCGCCGGGTCTGGAAAAAAAGCGGCACCCGCGCCCGCCACGTGGCGCTCGGCATGCCGCCCGCCGCCGTGATCACCAAGAAGATCATCTTGCCGGCCGGCCTGTCCGACGACCAGCTCGAGGTGCAGGTCGAATCCGAAGCCAGCCAGTATATCCCGTTCGCGCTCGATGAAGTCAGCCTCGACTTCGACGTGATCGGCGCTTCGCCCAATTCGAGCGACGACATGGAAGTCATGCTGGCCGCCGCGCGCCGCGAAAAGGTCGAGGACCGGGTCGCCATCGCCGAAGCCTCGGGCCTGGTCGCCACCGTGATGGACATCGATTCGTACGCCGCCCGCAGCGCGCTCGAGAACGCCGTGGCGCCGCGCGCCGGCCAGATCACGGCGCTGTTCCAGATCGGCGCCCAGGCCACCCACGTGTCGGTGCTGGTCGGCGCCGACGCCGTCTATGAGCGCGAGCAGCCGTTCGGCGGCAACCAGCTGACGCAGGACATCGTGCGCGCCTACGGCATGGCCTTCGAAGAAGCGGAAACGCGCAAGAAGGCCGGCGACCTGCCCGAGAACTATGGCATGGATGTATTGGCGCCATTCCTGGAAAACGCGGCGCTCGAAATCACGCGCGCGATCCAGTTCTTCTACACCTCGACGCCGTACACCCGGATCGACGTGCTGTACCTGGCCGGCGGCTGCGCGCTGCTGCCGGGCCTGCTCGACATCGTTGCCAGCCGCACCCGCATCGCCAGCACTCTGGTGGCGCCGTTCGACGGCATGCAGTTCGGCCCCGGCGTGCGCGAACATCAATTGCGCCAGGAGGGCCCGGCCTTCCTGGTTGCCTGCGGGCTGGCGCTGCGGAGGTTTGGCTGATGATCCGGATTAACCTTCTCCCGCACCGCGAAGCCAGGCGCAAGCAAAAGCAACAAGCGTTCGTGGCGCTGATGATGCTGGGCGGCGTCGTGGGCGCCGCCGTGGTGCTGATGGTGGGCGGCTACAACGCGCGCCAGATCACGGTGCAGGAACAGCGCAACGCGGTGCTGACCGCGGCCAGCGCCGAGCTCGACAAGAAAATCGCCGAGATCAAGAGTCTCAAGGAAGAGATCGCCGCCCTGCAGGCGCGCCAGCAGGCGGTGGAAGACTTGCAGGGCGACCGCAACCAGCCGGTGCACCTGCTCGACGAACTGGTGCGCCAGACCCCGGAAGGCGTGCATCTGAAGAGCGTCAAGCAGGACGGCCAGCGCGTGACCCTGGGCGGCAACGCCCAGTCGCAGGAACGGGTCGCCGAATTGCTGCGCAACCTGTCCGGCGCATCGGCCTGGCTGCAGTCGCCCGAGCTGACCGAAGTGCGCGCCGCCAGCGTCGGCAACGGCAAGAACCCGGGCGCCAGTGCGCGCAAGGTGGTCGAGTTCACGCTGACCGTATCGATCAAGCGCAACCGCGACGAAGAACAGGCTGACGCCACCGGCGCCAAGGGCAAGCGACCGGCCGCGCCGGCGCAGGGCTGATGACCATGAAGAATATCGATCTCAACGACCTGTTCGCCGATCTGGCGGCGCAGTTCCAGGACTTGCAGGGACGCCAGCCGGGCCAGTGGCCGCTGGCGCCGCGCCTGCTGTGCGCGGCCGGCGTGATGGCGCTGGTAATTGGCCTGGGCTACTTTTTCTACTGGAGCGAGCAGTTCGAGCAGCAGGACGCCGGCGCCGCCCAGGAGTTGACCCTGCGCGCCGAGTACGAAGCCAAGATGGCGCAGGCGATCAACCTCGAAGCGCTCAAGGCGCAGAAGATCCAGGTCGACCAGTACGTGGTGCGGCTCGAGCGCCAGTTGCCGAACAAATCGCAGATCGCCGACCTGCTGTCGGACATCAACCAGGCCGGCGTCGGCCGCGGCTTGCAGTTCCAGATGTTCAAGCCGGGCCAGGAAGTGCTGCGCGACTATTACGCCGAGCTGCCGATCGACATCAAGGTCAATGGCCGCTACCACGATATGGGTGCGTTCGCGGCCGACATGGCCAACCTGCCGCGCATCGTCACGCTGAACAACCTGTCGATCAGCGACAAGGACGGCAACCTCGAAATGGAAGCGATCGCCAAGACCTTCCGCTACCTCGACCAGGAAGAGCTGGTGGCGCAGCGCAAGGCGCGCGAGGAAGAGAAAAAGAACAAGCGCAAGAAGAGCGGGGGCGGATCGTGAGCCGCATCATGAACAAGACGCCATTGCTGGCGGCGCTGCTGCTGGCCGGTTGCGGCGACGGCGGCGTGGGCGAGATCCAGGACTGGATGCGCCAGGTCGAAGCGCGCACCGCGCCGAAGGTGGCGCCACTGCCGGCGCCGACCCAATTCGTGCCGCAAGGCTATGTGCCGGGAGAAGCGCTGGACCCGTTCAACCCGGTCAAGCTCAGCGGCGACGCGGCCCAGGCCGGCGCCGGACGGCGCAACCCGTATCAGCCGGACGTGAAGCGGCCCAAGGAATTGCTCGAAAACTTCCCGCTCGACACGATGCAGATGGTCGGCACGCTGCATAAAGGCGGCGTCAGCTACGCACTGGTGCAGGTCGAACGCACGCTGCACCACGTGCGCGCCGGCCAGCGCATGGGCGAGAACTACGGCCGCGTCGTGCGCGTCACCGACGGCGCCATCGAACTGCGCGAAGCGGTGCAGGATTCGAACGGCGACTGGATCGAACGCATGGCGACGATCGAGCTGCAGGAAAACAAGGAGAGTGGGAAATGACCCCAGGTTTTAACATGCGCTCGAGCCCCCGCTCGCGCTTCAGCTTTACCGTACCCGCCGCGCTGGTGCGCGGCGCCGCCGCCTTGTTGATGATGGCCGGCGCCGCGCTGGCGCAGGCCCAGCCGGGCAATGCGATCGAATCGATCAGCGCCAACCAGCAGGGCGCCAACGTGGTCATCAACGTGACCATGCGCGAAGCGCCAACCAGGGCGCCGATCGGGTTCGCGATCACCAATCCGGCGCGCATCGCGCTCGACTTCGGCGCCACCGCCAACGCCACCGGCAAATCGACCCAGGAACTGAACCTGGGCGACGTGCGCGGCGTGAACCTGGTGCAGGCCGGCGAACGCACGCGCCTGGTGCTGAACCTGTCGCGTCCGCTGAACTACGCCACCGCGATCGACGGCAAATCGGTGATCGTGACCGTCGAAGGCAGCGGCGGCGTGGCGCGCGCGGTGAATGCCGACGGCTTGCCGGCTGCCCCCGCCGCCAGCGCTGCCGCGCCGCTCGCCAGCGCGCGGCCGCAACTGCGCGGTCTCGACTTCAAAAGCGGCGCCAACCGCGCCGGCCGGGTCGTGGTCGACCTGCCCAACAGCCAGGTCGCGGTCGACGTGCGCCAGACCGGCAGCGGCGTCGTGGTCGACTTCGTCGGCACCCGGCTGCCGGAAAACCTGCGCCGCCGCCTTGACGTCACCGACTTCGGTACGCCGGTCTCGACGGTTACCACGGCCAGCCAGGGCAACAACGTGCGCATGACGATCGAGGCCAAGGGCAACTGGGAACAGTCGGTGTACCAGAGCGACACCCAGCTCGTGGTCGAGGTGCGCAAGGTGGCCGAAGACCCGAACCGTCCGGGCCAGGGGTCAAGCGACAATCCGCAGGGATACCGCGGCGAAAAACTGTCGTTCAATTTCCAGAACGTGGAAGTGCGCGCCGCGCTGCAGGCGATCGCAGACATCTCGAGCCTGAACATCATCACCAGCGATTCGGTGCAGGGCAACCTGACCCTGCGCCTGAAGGACGTGCCATGGGACCAGGCGCTGGACGTGATCCTGACCGCCAAGGGCCTCGACATGCGCAAGAACGGCACCGTGCTGTGGATCGCGCCCAAGGAAGAACTCCTGCTCAAGGAAAAGCTCGAACTCGAGCAGCGCGCCCAGATCGCCGAACTCGAGCCGCTGCGCTCCGAGATCTTCCAGCTCAATTACCAGAAGGCGGAATCGTTCCGCACCGTGTTCGGGCTCGACGCCAGCGGCGGCGCCAGCGCCAGCGACAAGAACCGCGTGCTGTCCAGGCGCGGCAGCGCCATCATCGATCCGCGCACCAACCAGCTGTTTGTGACCGATATCGCGGCCAAGATCGAAGACATCCGCAAGCTGATCCAGAAGACCGACATCGCCTCGAAGCAGGTGCTGATCGAGGCGCGCCTGGTGGAAGCCAACGACGGCTTCTCGCGCAACCTC
>Ga0265797_10002449_pt1 | contig 31209 bp, 16 predicted proteins | sample P2T30metagenome_FD_192433 | JGI IMG/M metagenome (GOLD analysis project Ga0265797, IMG submission 192433) | Plant litter microbial communities from East Loma Ridge, Irvine, California - P2 T30 | ecosystem: Environmental > Terrestrial > Plant litter > Unclassified | place: USA: California... | reverse complement strand
GTCCGATGCCGTCGATCGGGCTGATCGCCCCGCCGAGCACGTGGTACAGCCCGCGGAACTCTCGTGTGCGCTCGATCGCCGCGACATCCTTCGCCTCTTCCACCACGCAGATCGTCGCCGGCGAGCGGCGCGGGTCGCGGCAGATGCTGCACTGGACGTTCTCGGTGACGTTGCCGCAGATCTCGCAGAAGCGGACCCGCTCCTTGACGTCGGCCAGCAGCTCGGACAGACGACTCGGGTCGAACGACTCGGTCTGCAGGATGTGGAAGGCGATGCGCTGCGCCGACTTCGGGCCGATGCCGGGCAGGCGACCGAACTCGTCGATGAGGTCCTGGACGATCCCGTCGTACATCAGGCACCGTCCTGGTGGAGAGCGGTCTCCTCGATGAACTGGGCGTTGAGGATCTCACGCACGACCGCCTCGCCGTACCGGCCGGCGACCGGGGCGCGGCGTGCGGGCGGTGCGGTGCGCGCGGGAGCGGCGGCGGGCTGGGCCGCGCGCTGCGGTGCGGGCTGCTGCGTCGGGGCTGCCGGCGCCGCGGCTGCGGACGCTGCGGCTGCGGGCGTTGCGCCGCGTCCGATCCCAGGGTCAGGGAACGGGGCGCCGTCGTCGTACGGTTCGTCGTCGAGCGGGTAGTCGTCGACCGGGACGCCCGGCACGACGGGACCGCCGGGAGGCACGGCTCCCGCTCCGGACGCCGCCTGCGGACCCGGGGTGGTCGGGCCGTCGGGCTGCCAGGCCGTGGCAGCGCCCGGTCGCGCGGGTGCGGCCGACGGTGCCGACTCGGCCGGCTGGGGCGTGCTCGTCTCGGCGGGGGCGACCGGCGCGGACGCCGGCACGGTGCCGAAGGGTGCTGCCCAGCTGGGCTCGACGGACTCCGGGACGGCGTCGGCGGTGGGGTCGCTGGCGGGGATCGTCGCGACCGCCCAGTCCGTCACCGGCGCTCCCGAGGGAGCGGGGGTCGGTTCGGCCGGTGCCTGGTCGCGCTGCGGGGCGGACGCGGTCGGCACTGCCTTCGGCTCGGGCGCGGACTTCGGCGCCGGCGCGGACTTCGGCGCGGGCGCTGCCGTCGGCGCAGGAGGTGCCGTCGACCCGGGTGCTGCCGACGCGGCCTTCGGCTCGGCGGCAGGGGCAGCCGTCGGCGTGGGCTCGGCAGCGGACGCCGGTGCCGGGGACTCCGGCGCTGCGGACTCGGGCGCCGGGGCCGGGGTCGCGGCGGCGGCGGCGGGCGCCTGGGCAGCGGGCGCCGGACGCTGGGCCGGTGCGGCAGCCTGCGGTGCCGGAGCCGACTGCTGCTGCTGGGGACGCTGCTGCTGTCCGGGCCCGCGGGCGACGAACTTCACCCGGAGCCCGAGGACGTCCACGATGGCGGCGCGGAGCAGTTCGCTGACGCTCGCCGAGGGGTCGGACATCTCCTTGAACGAGGCGACGTCCTGCTGGCTCGGGAACGTCAGCGTCAGCACGTCGTCGCGGAGCGCGGTGACCTGCGCCGTGACGACCACCGACCACGCCGAACGCTTGGCGTGCTGCACGTGCTCGACGATCTGCGGCCAAGAGTCACGCATCTGCTGGAAGCCGACGGCACCGACGGTCCGGACGGCGGGCTCGTCCCCGATCGTCGTGCCCTGACCGGTGGACGACGGGCTGACCGGCTCGGCCGCGGGCTTCGAGGGCTCCGGCTTCGAGGGCTCCGGCTTCGAGGGCTCGGACTTCGCGGGCTCGGCCGAGGTCTGTCCGGGCGCTCCAGGAGTGCTCGGAGCGACCGCTGCCCACGACGCTGCGGCGTCACGGGCCACGGCTCCGGAGTCGGCCTGCGGCGCGGCGGGCTGCTCGACGGGACGCTCAGGCGTCGCACGAGCCGCTGCCGGAGCGGGCGTCGGGGCGAGGGAGGGAGCAGGCGCTGCGGGAGCCGCGGCTGCCGGCTGCTCACGACGCGGTGCAGCGGCGAAGGCGGGAGCGGACTGCTCGCCGGCGTCGGCCTGGTGTCCACCGGCGTCGTGTCCACCGACGTCACCCACCCCGACACGACGTTCCAGCCGCTCCACCCGGGCGAGGGCTCCGCGCTGGGTGTCGTCGGCCTCGGGCACGAGCATGCGGGCCGTCATGAGCTCGAGGTGCAACCGGGGCGAGGTCGCGCCGGTCATCTCGGTGAGGGCACGGTTCGCGATGTCGGCGGAACGGGAGAGCCCGGTCGCGCCGAAGACCCCGGCCTGGCGGCTCATGGTGTCGAGTTCTTCCGGTGAGACCCCGCGCAGGACGGCGGCGGCGCTCTCGTTCGTCGCCGCGACGACGATCAGGTCGCGCAGGCGCTCGAGCAGGTCCTCGACGAAGCGGCGGGGGTCCTGTCCGGTCTGCACGACGCGGTCGATCGCGGCGAACGCGGACGCCGGGTCGGCGACGGCCAGGGCGTCGACGACGTCGTCGAGCAGGGCTGCGTCGGTGTAGCCGAGCAGGGCCACGGCACGCTCGTAGGCGATCGCACCGTCTTCGCTGCCGGCCATCAGCTGGTCGAGCAGCGACAGGGTGTCACGGACGGATCCACCGCCGGCACGCACCACCAGGGGCAGGACGCCGGGGGCCACCGACACGGACTCCTGCGTACAGAGCTGCTCGATGTACTCGAGCATCACCGCAGGCGGGACGAGCCGGAACGGGTAGTGGTGGGTGCGCGACCGGATGGTGCCGATGACCTTCTCGGGCTCGGTCGTCGCGAAGATGAACTTGACGTGCTCCGGGGGTTCCTCGACCAGCTTGAGCAGTGCGTTGAAGCCCTGCGGCGTCACCATGTGCGCTTCGTCGAGGATGAAGATCTTGTAGCGGTCGCGAGCCGGCGCGAACACGGCACGGTCGCGCAGGTCACGCGCGTCGTCGACACCGTTGTGGCTCGCGGCGTCGATCTCGATGACGTCGAGCGAACCGCTGCCGTCGCGGGCGAGTTCCACGCAGCTCGGGCAGACGCCGCACGGGGTGTCGGTCGGGCCCTCGGCGCAGTTCAGGCAGCGCGCCAGGATGCGGGCCGACGTCGTCTTGCCGCAGCCACGGGGCCCGCTGAACAGGTAGGCGTGGTTGACGCGGTTCGTGCGGAGCGCCGTGCGGAGCGGGTCGGTGACCTGCGACTGCCCGATCAGCTCGGCGAAGTTCTCGGGCCGGTAACGGCGATACAGGGCGGTGACCACGCGACAAGGGTAGCCGTCACGACCGACAACCCGCGTGCCCGTCCACAGGTCGTCCTGCCGGGCCGGACCACCCGTCGGCGGTAGGCCGAGCGCCCGGACGGCACCGCGCCTCCCGTCCGTCTGGTCGACGGGCGGGAGGCGCGGTGTGTGACGCTGGTGCGGACTCAGCCGCGGGTGCGGCGACGGAGCCTGCCGGCGAGGCGGGAGAGCCCCAGCAGCAGGAACCCGAGGGCCACCAGGCCCGCCGCGGTGCCGGCGATCGGGACGACGTCGGCGCCGGTCCAGGCGAGGGCACCGGTGCCGTTCCCGGAGCCACCGATCCCGGCGCCGGAGCCGTTCCCGGAGCCACCGCCGATGCCGGTGCCGGTCCCGGTCCCGGTGCCGGAGCCGCCGCCGGTCCCCGGCGTCCCGGGTGCACCCGGCGTTCCGGGGGTCCCGGGCGTCCCAGGCGTTCCGGGCGTCCCCGGCGTGCCGGGCGTGCCCGGCTCCTCCGGGTCGACGGCGTCGTCCATCACCATGACGCGGAGCATCTGCGCCTGCGAGGTGAACCCGCCGACCGACTGGGTGACGCGCAGCATGTGACCGCCGACCGGCAGCGCCACCATGACCCACCACTCGCCGTCCTCGTCGGCCGTCGTGGCGACGGCGTCGCGGCCCATCGGCTGCACGGTGACGGTCGCGCCGGGCTCGGCGGTGCCCGTGACCATCAGGTCGTGGTCACCGTCCTCGTCGGCCATGTACTGCGAACCCGGTGTCGGCGAGGTGACCGCGAGCGGCTCCAGGGTGTCGACCACGATCGGCACCTGCGGCGCTGCCGAGGTCGTGCCGTTCACCGACTGTGTGGCGCTGATCGTCCACTCCCCCTCGGGGACGCGCTCGAACACGACGCTCCATGCACCCTCGTCGTCGGCGGTGGTGGTGCGGACCTGCCCGGTGGACAGGGTCACCGTCACCGCGGCGCCGGGGGTGGCCTGACCGGTCACCGTGAACGAGCCGGTGTCTCCGAAGCCGTCCGCCTGGATCAGCTGCCCGGGGTCGGGGCTCGTGATGACGATGCCCGTCTCCTGCGCAGCGACGACCGTGACGTCGGCGGTCACCGGGTCGGAGGTCCGACCGCCGACCGTCTGCGTCACCGAAACGGTGTGGTCCCCGAGCGGCACGCCACCGATCGTGACCGTCCACGAACCGTCGTCGCCGGCGGTCGTCGTGGCGGTCCGGCCGTCGACGTCGACCGTGACGGTCGCGCCGGGCTCGGCGGTGCCGCTCACCGGGACCGACGTCGTCGACCCCGTGGTCGGGAACGCCTGGCCGTCGGTCGGGCTCGAGATGACGACCGGCGTCGCGGCCGTCACGGTGAAGCCGACCTGCGGAGCGTCGGTGGTGACACCGTCGACCGTCTGGCTGGCGGCGATCGTGTGGGATCCCTCGTCGACGTCCCGCACCGTCACGGACCACGTACCGTCGTCGTCCGCGGTCGTGGTGACCGCGGTGCCGTCGTCGATGCGGACCGAGACGGCGGCGTTCGGTGCCGAGGTGCCGGTCACCCGCACGTCGGTCGAACCGCCGAGCACCCGGTGGTCGGTGCCGTCGGCCGGGCTGGTCACGACGATCGCGTCCGCGGCGGCGGCCACGACGGTCACGTCGCGCTCGATCGCATCGGACGTCGTGCCGTTCACGACCTGGGTGACGACGAGCGTGTGGTCCCCCGCCGGCACGTCGGTCAGCGTGGTTTCCCACCGCCCGTCGGTGCCGACACGGACCACGACCGGGTCGACGTCGTCGAGGACGACGCGGACCGTCGCGCCGGGCTGGCCCTCGCCACCGACCGGGACGGTCGCGGTGGGGTCGGTGCTCGGCACGGTGAACGTGGTGTCATCGGCCGGGGCGGTGACCGTCAGCGCGGCACCGGGTGCCACGGTGAAGGTGCTGCGCACCACCGCGGACGTCGAGCCCTCGACCGTCTGGGTCGCACGGATCGTGTGCTCGCCGACGGTGGTGTCCGGCAGTTCGACGCTCCAGGTGCCGGCGTCGGTCGCGGTCACGGTCCGGGCGTCGCCGCCGTCGATCACGACACGGACCTCGGCACCGGGCTCGGCGGCCCCCGCGGCGGTGAGGGTCGCGACCGAGTCGCGCTGGGCGACCCGGATCGTGGTGCCGTCCCCCGGGGTGGCGATCGTGATCGGGTCGGCGACGAGGACTCGGACGTCCACCGTCACCGGCGCCGAATCGGTGCCGTCGATGCGCTGCGTCACGCTCACGGTCGTGGTGCCGGCCGGCACACCGGGGACCGAGACGCTCCACGCGCCGTCGTCGTCCGCGGTGGTCGACTCGGTGCGACCGTCGCCCAGGTCGACCACGATGGTCGCGCCCGGCTCGGCGGTGCCGGCGACGTCGACCGTCGTCGTGCCGTCCCCGTCGGCGACCGTGTACTCCTGGTCGGCCGTCGGCTCGGTGATGACGACGGGCGCGCCCGCCTCGATCTCGAAGGTCGTCTCGACCGGCGTGGTCGAGGTCGAGCCGTCCACGGTCTGCGTCACCTCGACGGTGTGCTCGCCGACACCGAGGTCCGGCACGTCGACGCTCCACGAGCCGTCGTCACCGGCGGTGACCTCGACGGGGTCGCGGTCGTCGACGGTGACCGTCACCGTGGCGCCGGGCTGGGCGTCACCGGCGACCGTCACGGTCGTCGTCGCGTCGCCGTCGGCCACCGTGATCGGGTCGTCGCCGGGCTCACGGATGACCAGGGCAGCAGCGGCGACCACGGACACCTGTCGTTCGACCGCCGCACTCGTGGTGCCGTTCAGGGCCTGCGTGACCGAGGCCGTGAACGAACCGGTCGGCACGTCCTCGACCGTGGTCGCCCAGCGGCCGTCCTCGTCCACGGTCGCCGTGGCGGTCCCGCCGTCGCCGAGGTCGACCGTGACGGTCGCGCCCGGCTCACCGGTGCCCGCGAAGTCGACCCCGGTGGTGGCGTCGTCGTCCGCCACCGTGACGGTGGTGGCACCCCGCGGGGTGGACACGACGAGCGGGGCTCCGGCACGGACCGACACCCCCGCCGTCACCGGCGTCGAGGTCTGCCCGCCGACGACCTGCGTCGCGGTGACGCGGTGGTCACCGACCGGGACGTCCTGGAAGGTGGTCTCCCACCGGCCGTCCTCGTCCGCGGTCACCGTCTCGGTCTCGCCGGTCGAGATCCGGACCGTCACCTCGGCGTCGGGCTGCGCCCGACCGGTCACCTCGACGTCGGCGGTGCCGGACGTGTCGGCGACCGTCAGGACGTCACCGTCCTCCGGGGTCACGATGGCGAGCGCGGTTCCGGCCCGCACGGTGACGGTCTGGTCCGGACTGGAGGCGGTGGTCCCGCCGACCGTCTGGCTGGCGGTGAGCGTCGGGGTGCCGACACCGACCCCACCGAACGTGACCGTCCAGTCGCCGTCCGCGTCCGCGGTGGTGGTCGCCTCGTCGTCGCCGAGTCGCACCGTCACCGGCGCGCCCGGCTCCGCCGAACCCGTGACCACGACGTCGCGCGTCGCGTCGGCGTCCGGCACGAGGAGGACCACGTCGGTCCCCGGTGCGGTGATCGTGACGGCGTCGGCAGCCTCGATCGTGACCGTGCGTTCGACGGGGTCGGAGGTGCGCGGGTCGGAGACGGTGCCGGCCAGGGTCTGGGTGACCGTGACCTGGTGCTCGTCGACACCGAGGTCGGGGAACGTGACCGACCACGTGCCGTCGGCACCGACCGTCGTCTCCTGGTCCTCGGAGCCGGCGAGGGTCGCCGTGACCGCGGCGCCGGGCTGGCCGGTGCCGGTGACCGTGACGTCGCGCACGACGTCCGGTCCGGCGACCGTGATCGGGTCCGTGGCCGGACCGGTGATCGTCAGCGCGTTGGCCGTGACGACCTCGAAGGTGATCGGGACGGCGCTCGTCACGACGTCCTCGACCTCCTGGCTCGCGGACGCCGTGTACACGCCGGTCGGGGCGAGACCGGTGGCGTCGACCGCCCAGCGTCCGTCGTCGTCAGCCGTGGTGGTGAACCGGGTGCCGGGGCCGACCGAGACGGTCACCGCGGCGCCGGGCTCGGCCGTGCCGGTGGTCCGGACGGTCGCGGTGGCGTCGGCGTCGACCACGACGAAGCGTGCGCCGCTCGCCGGGGTGTCGATGACGATGGCGTTGCCGGGGACCACGGTGAAGTCACGCGTGACCACCGGGCCGTCGGTGCCGTTCACGGTCTGCACGGCCTCGACGGTGTGCTCACCGATGCCGAGCTGCGTGGTCGGGAGCTCCCAGTTGCCGGCCGTGTCCGTGACGACCTCGACGGGGTCGCCCTCGTCGATCGTGACGGCGACGGTCGCGCCGGGCTCCGCGGTGCCGCGGACGACCACGTTGGCCTGCCCGCCGGTGCCGGCGGGGACCTGCTGGGCGTCACCCGGTGCCACGATGACGAGCTCGTCGCCGGCCTCGACCGCGAAGTCACGGTCGACCGGTGCTGAGGTCGCACCGTCGACGGTCTGGGTGACCGTCGCGGTGTGGTCGCCGGTGCCGACGTCGGTGAGGACCACCGACCAGGCCCCCTGCGGGTTCGCGGTGGTGGACACCGCGTCGCCGTCGTCCAGGACGACCTCGATGCGGGCGCCGGGCTGCGCGGTGCCCCGCACGGTGACGTCGACGACGGAGTCGTCGGTGGCGACCGTGACGGTGGCGTCCTGCGCCGGAGCGGTGACGGCGAGCGGGGCGCCCGCCTGCACCGTGACGACCTGGCGGACGGCCGGCGAGGTGGTCCCGCCGACGGTCTGCGTCGCCGAGATCGTGTACCGACCGACCGGGACGTCGGTGACGGTCAGCGTCCAGGTGCCGTCGTCGTCGGCCGTCGTGGTGGCGGTCAGTCCGTCGCCGAGCGAGACCCGCACCTCGGCGCCGGCCTCGGCCGTGCCGGCCAGGTCGAGGTCGGTGGTGGTGTCGGCGTCGAGGACCGTGACCACGTCGCCGTCCTCGGGCTCGGTGATCGCGAGCGGGTCGCCCGCCTCGACGGTGAAGGTGGTCTCCACCGGGCCGGACGTGGTGCCGTCGACGCTCTGACGCGCCGTGACGGTGCGCTCCCCGACCGGGACGTCGGCGAAGGTCGTCGTCCAGGCACCGTCCTCGTCGGCGGTGACCGCGGCGGCGAACGAACCACCGATGCCGACGGTGACCCGGGCGTTCGGGGCCGCCGAGCCGGACACCGTCACCGGGGTGGTCGAGCTGTCGTCGGCGACGGTGATGGTGCTGCCGTCGGTCGGCTCGTCGATGCTGAGCGCGGGGGCCGCCGTCACGGTGAAGTCCCGGGTGACCGCGGCGCTCGTGGTGCCGCCGAGGGTCTGGGTGACCTCGGCGGAGTACTCCCCGGCCGGGACGTCCGTGACGCTCGTCGACCAGGTGCCGTCGGCGTTCGCGCGGGTGGTGGCGGTCAGGCCGTCACCGAGGTCGACGTCGACGCGGGCACCGGCCTGTGCGCTGCCGGAGAACGGGACGGACCGGGTGTCGCCGGCGAGCGGGAAGTCCTGGTCCGCCGTGGGGGTGTCGACGGTCAGGCCGGCTGCGGCCACGACCCGGAAGGACCGGGTCACGGGTGCCGAGGTCGTGTCGCCGACGGTCTGCGTGACGCTCGCCGTCTGCTCGCCGACCGGGACCTCGGGGACGGTGACGCTCCAGGCGCCGGCGTCGTCCGCCGTGCCCGTCGCGGTCACGCCGCCGCCGAGGTCGACGTTGATGCGCGCGTTCGCCGTCGCGGTGCCCGTCAGGGTGACCGGGGCGGTCTCCCCCGTGGTGGTGAAGGTCTGACCGGCCGTGGGGGTGGTGATCGTCAGGGCGCGCTGGGCGACGACGGAGAACTCCTGCGTCGCGGTGCCTGCTGCGGTGCCGCCGACCGTCTGGGTCGCGGTGGCGGTGTACGCACCGGTGGGGACGTCGGCGATGGTCGTCGTCCAGGTCCCGTCGGCAGCGACGGTCGCGGTGCCGGTCCGGTCCCCGCCGAGGCTGACGGCCACGCTGGCGCCGGGCTCTCCGGCCCCGCTCACGACGACGCTGCGGGTCGAGGTCGCCGACGGCACCGTGAACTGCTGTCCGGCCGTGGGTGCCGTGATGGTCGGAGCCGCGAACGCCGTGGCGCGCACGGTCGAGGTGGCGAGGTCCACGGTGGCGACGTTCACCCCGGGGAGCACGGAGAGCCGCAGGGCGTGCACGCTCCGCGATCCGGTGTCGTACCCGCGGGGGTCCCGGAAGCCCGTGGTGTCCTGCGCGTTCACGGTGAGGTCGACGACCTGACGGAGCAGCAGCACGACGGGGCTCAGCAGGGTGGAGACGGCCGAGGTCGTCGCCGTGAGCGTCGTGCCGAGGTTCGTCAGGGCCGTGCCCGTGACCAGGGGACGCACGATGGTCTGCAGTGCCGGGACGACGACGGTGTTGACCGCCGGGGCGAGCAGGGTGCCGAGCGCGTTCAGGCCGAGGGGGCCACCGGTCGCGGTCACCGTCGCAGTGGCAGGGGACGTGCCGGCGAGGGCGCCGAGCGTGGTGTCCGCGCGCAGCGCGAGTCCGGCGAGCGGGAGGCCGGCCGCGTTGACGTTCGCGGTGACGTTCACCCGCACGGCGGTCGAGTTGATCGTGTTGACGACCGCGGTCTGCAGGGCCGTCGGCAGCTGGGTGCCGAGGATCGTCGTGATGCTCCGGTTGATCGAGCTCACGGCCGCCTCGGTCAGTACCGACGTGTTCGCCGGCTGGCCGTTCAGCGTGGTCAGCTGGTCGAGGTCGACCGTGATCGCGCCCGTCGCCGGTGTGATCGTCACGGCGCCGTCGGTCAGGGGTTCCTGCAGGACCCGGGTCAGGGTGTCGTCGAGGTTCAGGTCCACGGTCGCGGTGACGTTCGTGCCGTTGACGTTCACCAGGCCGAGGGTCGTGCCACGGAGCAGCCGCTGGATGTCGGCGGTCAGGGCGGTCGTGGTGCCGGAGAGGGCACCGTTCGCGCCGACCGCGGAGTTCACCGTGCCCGAGAAGGTGCGCAGGTCGTTCCGGAGCGCGGTGCTGAGTCCGGCGATGGCCGGGCTCGTCAGGTTCAGGTCCGCGCCGGCGATCCGGTAGTCCGTCGTCGTCCCGACCGTGGTGCCGCGCGTCGCCTGGATCCGGGACGCCAGGGCCCCGACCCGCAGCTGCGCGTTCGACAGCACCGTGGTGTCGGCGCCGACGCGCGAGAACAGCGGGTTGAGGTCGAGCGTCGCGGCGCCGGTGCCGGACCCCGTGCCGACCCCGATGCCGCCGTCGTTCGTCAGGAGCCCCGACGACGCGGTCGCACCCGTGGCCGAGGTCGTGGCGTACTGACCGTCGACGCCGAGGGTCAGGATGCCGTTCGGGCCCAGCAGGTTGATGTCGTTGCCGAGGTTCACCCCGACCGCGTTGAGCGCCGTCAGGTTGAGCGGCTGGTTCGTGGTGCCGCCGCCCGAGGTCGCACCCCGCGCGGAGTACGCGCCGCCGAGCTGGGCGACCGCGTCGGCGTTCACGATGCCGGAGCCGCTGAGCAGCAGCCCCTCGGCCTCGGCGACGTCGGTCTGGGCGGCCGCAGCGGGTTGGATCGCCACGGTGGCGGCGATGAGCGCCGTCACCGTGGCGACGACGCCGCCGCGCAGGAGGAACCGCCGACCGTCCGTCGCTCGTCCTCGAGCTCGGCCGTCGGCGCGGGTGATCCGTCGTGTCCGTTCGTCCGCTGCGGAGGGTACGGGGGTACCGGGCAGCGACGCGTGCCTGCGCATGCGTGTCTCTTTTCCTGGCGGGCGCGCCCGCCACCTGATCCTCGGAATCCACCGCTGGTGAGGCGGCGGAGGCTCCTCCGCTGGTGAGGCGGTGGAGGGTCGGAACCCTGGTTGGGGATTCCTGAGGCAGATCTTTACACATGATCAGGAAGCTGTCCGCAAGCATCGACGAAAAAGGACGCGAGACCTCCCGAACGGGGGGGGACACCGGGGAGCCGACTCGACCCGGAACGAAGAAGACTCCTCACGCACCCGCCAGAGCCTGGTTACCCTTGCTGCGTTTCCGCCCTGGGGGAGTTGGCCTGGATGGCGTCACGTGAGGAGCCGCCGAGAAGTCTACCGGACGCGACGGGCAGACTCGAACACATGAAGATCGCCATCGCCGGAGGACACGGCCAGATCGCCCTGCTCCTCGCCCGCCAGATCACCGACGCCGGCCACGATGCCGTCGCGATCGTCCGCAACCCCGCGCACGTGGCCGACGTCGAGCAACAGGGGGCGCGTGCGATCGTCGCCGACCTGGAGCAGCTCGGCGACGACGACCTCGCGCTCCGCCTGCGCGGTGTCGATGCCGTGGTGTTCGCCGCCGGTGCCGGGCCGAACAGCGGCGCCGAACGGAAGCTCACCGTCGACCGCGACGGTGCGATCCTGCTCGCCGACGCCGCCGAGCGTGCTGGCATCGAGCGGTACGTGATGATCTCCGCGATGGCGGCCGACACCTACGACCCCGAGCTCGCCGTCGTGCCAGCGCAGGACGACGCCGCGGTGTTCCAGGTCTACCTGCGGGCGAAGGCCGAGGCGGACGCGAACCTGCGGGCCCGACGCCTCCGCTGGACGATCGTGCGCCCCGGCGGCCTGCTCGACACGCCGCCGCAGGGCACCGTGCACGTCGGCCGGACGGTCCCGCGCGGCTCGATCCCCCGCGCGGACGTCGCGACCGTCGTCCTGCACGCCCTGCTCGACGACTCCGCGGTCGGCGTGCAGTTCGAGGTCACCAGCGGCGACACCCCGATCCCGGCGGCGCTGAACGCGCTCACCTGACCGGTCCGCGCGTCGCGCACCGTGCGCGCTTCGTCACACCGTGCGAGCTCCTCGCCGAAGGTGCCGGGCCGCGCACCGTGCGCCCCTGCTCACCCCGTGCGCACTTCCGCGCCCCGTGCCGCGCTGCAAGCGCGCACCCACCAGGCAACCCCGCGCCAGCCGACGAACGCCGCACCGTGCCGCCGCGACGCGACCCACGGACGGACCGGAGGCACGGAGCCAGCCCGCCCCGTGCCTCCCGTCCGCACCGTGCGCACCTGCTCACCCCGTGCGGACTTCCGCGCCCCGTGCCGCGCTGCAAGCGCGCACCCACCAGGCAACCCCGCACCGTGCGCACCTACTCACCCCGTGCGGACTTCCACGCCCCGTGCCGCGCTGCAAGCGCGCACCCAACAGGCAACCCCGCACCCACCGACGAACGCCGCACCGTGCGCCGCGACGCGACCCACCGGCGGACGGGAGGCACGGAGCCCGCCCGCCCCGCGCCTCCCGTCCGCACCGTGCGCACCTGCTCACCCCGTGCGGACTTCCGCGCCCCGTGCCGCGCTGCAAGCGCGCACCCAGCAGGCAGCCCCGCACCATGCGCCGGACGCGACCCACGGGCGGACGGGAGGCACGGCGCCAGCCCGCCCCGCGCCTCCCGTCCGCACCGTGCGCACCTGCTCACCCCGTGCGGACTTCCGCGCCCCGTGCCGCGCTGCAAGCGCGCACCCACCAGGCAACCCCGCACCAGCCCACGAACACCGCACCGTGCCGTCGCAACGCCCCGACGCCCCGACGCCGCGTCACGCGGCGGCACGGCGCCACGCGTCAGAGCGCGACCGCAGCCGACTGCCGGGCGATCTCCAGCTCCTCGTTCGTCGGGATCACGAGCACCGCGACCCGTGAGCCGTCGGTGGAGATGCGGCGGGCGTCCCGCGATGCCAGCTCGTTCCGGTCCGGGTCGACCTCGATGCCCAGGTGCTCGAGCCCCGCGAGCACGCGCCGCCGCAGCAGCGCGTTGTTCTCGCCGACCCCCGCGGTGAACACGACCGCGTCGAGCCCGCCGAGCTGTGCCGTGTAGGCGCCCACGTAGCGACGGATGCGGTGGCGGTACACGGCGAGCGCCGCCTCCGCCTGCTCGTCGCCCTTGGTGGCGGCGTCCTGCACGTCGCGCATGTCACCGTTGCCGGTCAGGCCGAGCAGGCCGGACCGCTTGTTGAGCATGGTGTCGAGCTCGTCGAAGGTCATCCCGGCCTCGCGGTGCAGGTGGATGAGCACCGCGGGGTCGAGGTCACCGGAGCGGGTGCCCATGACGAGCCCCTCGAGCGGGGTGAGCCCCATCGAGGTCTCGATGGACTTGCCGCCGTCGATCGCCGCGACCGAGGCGCCGTTGCCCAGGTGCAGCACGATCGTCTTGAGCTCGGCGAGTGGCCGGTCGAGGAACTCCGCGGCCTGCTCGGAGACGTACTTGTGGCTGGTGCCGTGCATGCCGTAGCGGCGGATCCCGTACTCGGCGGCCAGGTCGGCGGGGATCGCGTACGTGTACGCGTGCGGGGGCATGGTCTGGTGGAACGCGGTGTCGAACACGGCGACGTGCGGGACGTCCGAGAAGACCTGCTTCGCGGCGCGGATCCCCTCGAGGTTCGCGGGGTTGTGCAGCGGCGCGAGGCTGTTGAGGTCCTCGATCTGCTGCTCGACCTGGTCCGTGACGACCGTCGCACGGTCGAAGGTGGTGCCGCCGTGCACGACGCGGTGGCCGACGACGGCGGGCGGGTGCTCGTCGAACGACGGCCCGACCTTCGCGAACGCGTCGATCATCGCCTGGAACCCGGCCGCGTGGTCGGGCACCGACGCGGCGTCGTTGGACGACGACTCCCCCGTCAGCGCGTTGGTGTGCTTCCAGGCCCCGGCGGACTCGCCGATGCGCTCGACGAGCCCGGAGGCGAGCGTGCGCTCGTCCTCGAGTTCGATGAGCTGGTACTTGAACGAACTCGAGCCGGAGTTGACGACGAGGGCTGCGGTCACGGGGTGGTCACTTTCTGTCGGGCCTGGAGGCGCGGTGCGGGTCGGGCGGTCAGGCCGCGTCGGTCGCGGTGCCGGCCTGGATCGCGGTGATCGCGACGGTGTTCACGATGTCGCCCACCAGGGCGCCGCGCGACAGGTCGTTGATCGGCTTGCGCAGGCCCTGCAGGACCGGGCCGATCGCCACGGCGCCGGCCGAGCGCTGCACGGCCTTGTACGTGTTGTTGCCGGTGTTGAGGTCCGGGAAGATGAACACCGTCGCGCGGCCGGCGACCGGGGAGTCCGGCATCTTCGTCGACGCGACTGTGGGGTCGGCTGCGGCGTCGTACTGGATCGGGCCCTCGACGAGCAGGTCGGGCCGGCGTTCCCGCACGAACGCGGTGCCGGCGCGCACCTTGTCGACGTCGGCTCCGGAGCCGCTGTCGCCGGTGGAGTAGCTGAGCATCGCGACGCGGGGGTCGATGCCGAACTGGGTCGCGGTCTCGGCGGACGAGATCGCGATGTCGGCGAGCTGCTCGCTCGTCGGGTCCGGGATCACGGCGCAGTCGCCGTAGACGAGCACGCGGTCGGCGAGCGCCATCAGGAACACGCTCGACACGATCGAGGTGTCCGGACGGGTCTTGATGATCTCGAACGACGGCCGGATGGTGTGCGCGGTGGTGTGCTTCGCGCCGGAGACCATGCCGTCGGCGAGCCCGAGCTGCACCATCATCGTGCCGAAGTACGAGACGTCGGTGACGGTGTCGCGGGCGAGCTCGATCGACATCCCCTTGTGGGCACGGAGCCGGGTGTACTCCTCGGCGAAACGCTCACGCAGCTCGGGGTCGAACGGCGAGACGAGCTGCGCGGCCTCGAGGTCGAGGCCGAGCTCGGTCGCCCGCGTGCGGATCGCGGCGGGGTCGCCGAGGATCGTCAGCTCGCAGACCTGGCGCTGCAGCAGGGTGGAGGCGGCACGGAGGATGCGGTCGTCCTCGCCCTCGGGCAGGACGATGCGCTTGCCGTAGCTGCGCGCCCGGTCGAGCAGGCCGTGCTCGAACATGAGCGGGGTGACGACCCCGGACGGAGCGAGCTGCAGGCGGTCGCGCAGGGCCTCGGCGTCGACGTGCTGCTCGAACAGGGCGAGCGCGAGGTCGGCCTTCCGGGGCGAGTCGGCGGCCAGGCGGCCCCGGGTCTGGGTGATCCGGAGGGCGGTGTCGTACGTGCCGAGGTCGTTCTGCGCGATCGGCAGCGAGCTCGACAGGCCCTCGAGCAGCCGCGACACCTGCGGGGCGATCTCGAACCCGCCGTTCAGGATGACGCCGGCCAGGCTCGGGAACGTCTCGGACTGGTTGGCGAGCAGCGTGGCGATGAGGACGTCGCTCCGGTCACCGGGGACGACGACGATGCCGCCCTCGATCAGCCGGGGCAGCACGTTCTCCATGCTCATTCCCGCGACGACGGTGCCGAGGGCCTCGCGGTCGAGCAGGGCGTCGTCACCGCGGACCAGGGTGGCGCCGGTGGCCTGCAGCAGGGCACGGACGGTCGGGGCGACGAGCACGCGGTCCTCGGGGATCGCCCACACCAGGACGTCCGGGTGGTCGTCGTGCACGGCCTGCTCGACGCTCGTCACGATGGCGGCGAGGGCGTCCGGGTCGGCACGGTTCACCACGACACCGAACAGCTGCGCGTGTGCCGCCCGCAGCTCGCTCGTCGTGACGTCCGCCACCTGCGCCATGCCCTCGGGGGTGCGGGCCGCACGTTCGGCGGCGTCGCGGCCACCCAGCACGAGGAGCACCGGAGCGCCGAGGTTCGCGGCGACCTTCGCGTTGAAGGACAGCTCGGTGGGGCTGCCCACGTCGGTGTAGTCGGACCCGAGCACCACGACTGCGTCGCACTGCCGCTCGACCTGGGCGAACCGGGTGACGATGGTGCCGAGCGCCGCCTCGGGGTCGGCGTGCACGTCGTCGTAGGTGACCCCGACCGCGTCGTCGTACGAGATGCCGACGGCCGTGTGCTGCAGCAGCAGCTCGAGCACGTAGTCGGGTTCGACGACCGATCTGGCGACGGGCCGGAACACGCCGACGCGGCCGACGGACCGGGCGAGGGTCTCGAGGACACCGAGGGCGACGGTGCTCTTGCCCGTGTGCCCTTCTGCTGACGTGATGTAGATGCGGGTCGACACGACGCCCAGGGTAGTCGCCGCACATGTCACGACATCTGGGAGCACCGTCGCCGACGACACGCGGTCGTGAGCACCTCGGAGAACCTGTACCATTGGGTGTCGCCGTCGCGAGACGGCGTCAGGAGAATTCGCCTAGTGGCCTATGGCGCACGCTTGGAAAGCGTGTTGGGTGCAAGCCCTCGGGGGTTCGAATCCCCCATTCTCCGCAGCGAGCAAGCCCGAACCACGACGAAGGACCCGCACCGGTCGGTGCGGGTCCTTCTTCGTTCCACGGGCGATCGGTCCCCCACCCTGCGGACGAGCGCGTGCCCTGTTCCCCCTCGGTTGGCCGGGAAACGCCGATCGGGGGTGGAACGGGCTGTCCCCGGTACCCGCCGGTCGCCTATGCTGGCCGAGCGAACGGCTCCGGGACGAGCCGACCGCGGTGCATCGGGCGGCAGGGGCGTCGCTCGGAGGGCGTGCTGATCAGCGTGCCCGGAACACCCGAGGGGACGAGGAGACGCGCCATGGGGGACACCACCGTGCCCGCAGTGCCCGTGCGGCCCGCCGTCTTCGACACGGTCCTCCGTCCGCGCCGGTCCCTCGTCCGTTCCACCGCGCTGAGCATCGCCTTCTCGGCCGTGCCGCTCGCCGTCGCCCTGGTCTGGGTCTCGTTCCCGTTCCGCACGTGGGCCGTGTTCGCCGGCGTCGTCGTCGCGATGGCCGCGGCCGTCGGCATCGTGTTCGTCCGGCTGCACACCGCGTTCATCGGGATCGACGACGACGGCCTGACGATCCGTGGTGTCCTCACGGCGCACCGCCGGGTCCCCCGCGACCGCGTGCACAGCCTGGTGCTCGCCACGACCTTCGGCTCGTCCGTGGACCGGACCGTGCGGGAACTCGTCGCGTTCGACCGGACCGGCGCCCACCTCTTCCGGCTCCGTGCCGATGTGTGGGGCGACGACGGGCTCGACCGGGTCGTCGACGCGCTCGGCGTGCAGGTCGTCGAAGAGTCGCGGCCGGTCTCCGCCCGCACCTTCGCGAAGCGCTACCCGACGAGCCGCGCCTGGTACGAGCAGCGGTCGGCGTTCCTGCTCGTCGGCGGCCTCGTCGTGCTGGTCGTCGGCGGGCTGCTCGCCGTCGAGTTCGCCGGCCTCAACGCCCGCTGACCCACCGGTGGACCCGTCAGCGCCGACGCCGCAGCGTCGAGAAGATGCCGCGCACCACTTCCTTCGCGATGGTCCCGCCCAGCCCGGAGCCGAGCAGGTCCGACAGCGGGTCCCCCGCGGACCGCCGTGTCCCGCCCGACCGACCGGAGCCGGACCGACCGGAACGCCGCGCCTCCGACGCTCGCTCGGCCCGCTCGAACTCCCGCTGCTGCCGCTCGTACTCCTGCTGGGCATCCGCCGACGCGTCCGCCGCGGCGGCGGCGGCCTCGTCGGCTGCAGCGGCGGCGTCGGAAGCTGCGGCCGCCGCCTCCATCCGGCGCGCGAGCACCTCACGGGCCGAGTCCGGATCGACGCGGGTGCCGTAGGTCGCCAGGAGCGGTGAGGCCTGCACCCGTGCGGCCATCTCGTCGGCCGGCATCGGGTCCATCGACCCCTGGGGTGCGCGCAGCCGGGTCCACGCGACGGGGGTCGGCGCGCCCCGCTCGTTCATCACCGTGACGATGGCCTCGCCGGTCGCGAGCGACGTGAGCACCTCGCCCAGGTCGTAGTCGCTCGTCGGGTAGGTCGACACCGTCGCCCGGAGCGCCTTCGCGTCGTCCGGGGTGTGGGCGCGGAGCTGGTGCTGGATGCGCGACCCGAGCTGCGCCAGCACGTCGTTCGGCACGTCCTTCGGGGTCTGCGTCACGAAGAAGACCCCGACGCCCTTCGACCGGATGAGCCGCACGGTCCGCACGATCTGCTCGGTGAAGTCCTTCGACGCCCCGGTGAACAGCAGGTGCGCCTCGTCCAGGAAGAACACGAGCTTCGGCTCGTCCTGGTCGCCGACCTCCGGCAGCTCGTTGAACAGGTCCGCCAGCAGCCACATCAGGAACGTCGAGAAGACCTCCGGCCGGTCCTGCACCCCGGGCGCCTCGAGCAGGCTGACGATCCCCCGCCCGTCCGCCGCCGTCCGCAGGAACACCTGCGTGTCGATCTCGGGCTCGCCGAAGAACTGGTCGGCCCCCTGGTCGGCGAAGGTGACGAGCTCCCGCAGGATCACCCCGGCGGTCTGCTTCGACAGGCCCCCGAGCTCGGCGAGCTCGCCCTTGCCCTGCTCGCTCACCAGGAACGTCAGCACGCTCCGCAGGTCGTCGAGGTCCACCAGCGCCAGGCCCTGCTGCGTGGCGTAGTGGAACACCAGACCGAGCGAGGACTCCTGCGTGTCGTTCAGGCCGAGCACCTTCGACAGCAGCAGCGGCCCGAACCCGGAGACGGTGGCGCGGATCGGCACGCCCGTACCCTGCCCGCCCAGCGAGAACAGCTCGGCCTGGCTCGCGACGCCCTGCCACTGCTGGCCGATGCCCGCGGTGCGGTCGAGCAGCTTGTCGTTCGCATGCCCCGCGACGGCCAGACCCGACAGGTCGCCCTTCACGTCGGCGGCGAACACCGGCACCCCGTTCGCCGCGATCTGCTCGGCGAGCACCTGCAGCGTGCGGGTCTTGCCGGTGCCGGTCGCCCCGGCCACCAGCCCGTGCCGGTTCAGCATCGCGAGCGGGATCCGGACCTGCACCTCGGGCACCGCTGCGCCGTTGACCAGGGCACCGAGTTCGATCGCACCGCCGTCGACGTTGTAGCCGTCACGGATCGCCGCGACCGCGTCCGGTCCGAGCGGGCCGGCTTCTGCGCGGACGGGAGGCACGGTGCCGGTCGCCGCCGTCGCCACCGGATCCGGGGCGGTCGCGTCGACCGCCGCGGCAGGGGTGGTGGGAGCCGGTGCGGCTGCAGGGGCGGGCTCCGCGTCGGGCGTGAGCCGCGCCTCCAGGCCGGTGGGTGGCGGGGACCCGACGACCGCGGGTTCCGCGTCCGCGGTGAGGACCGCCTGCTCCTCCGCCGCCAGTGCGGCGGCGAGCTCCTCGGCTCGCCGCGCCGCTTCGTCGGCGAGCCGACGTGCCTCGTCGGCGGCCTGTCTCGCTGCCTCGGCAGCCGCCCGTGCCCGCTCCGTCGCGTCGCTCATGGGCACAGCCTAGGGACCGGAGCCCGCGGCGGCCCGGGTCGTCAGTGCGTCAGCGCGGGGACCGTCCGGGGGCGGACCACGAACCAGAGCATCAGGATCGCGACGGCGGCGGTCGACGCCATCACCATCGCCATCGGGGTGGCCGTCGTGATGCCGAGCCAGCCGACCACCGGCGAGATGAGCCCGGCGACGCCGAAGTTCAGGGCGCCGAGCACCGAGGCGGCGGTCCCCGCCTCTTTCCCGTGGGCGGCGAGACCGATGACCTGCACGAGCGGGAACGAGAACCCGCACGCGGCGATGAAGAACCACAGCGGGACGAGCACGCCGACCAGACCGGCCCCGAGCTGGTCGAGGACGATGATCGCGAGCGACGCCAGCAGCAGGGTCGCGGTCGAGCACGCCAGGATCCACTGCGGACCGACCCGCTGGGCGAGCCGCGACGAGATCTGCACGCCGAGGACGACCCCGACCGAGTTGACGGCGAAGAGCAGCCCGTACTGCTGCGCGTCGAGCCCGTAGACCTGCTGGAACAGGAACGGTGACGCGCTGAGGTACGAGAACAGTCCGCTGAACACCATGGCGCCGATGAGCGCGACGCCGACGAAGATCCGGTCGGAGAACAGCGCCTTGTAACGCTGGCCGATGGTGGAGTGTCCGGCCTCGTGCCGACGGGCCGGGGGCAGGGTCTCGACGATGAGCAGGATCGACGCGATGACCACCGCCAGGCCGTAGCAGGCGAGGAAGACGAAGATGCCGCGCCAGCTGGTGAACTGCAGCATCTGCGAACCGATGAGCGGCGCGAGGATCGGTGCGAGGCCGTTCACCATCGCCAGGCGGGACAACATGCGGACCAGCGGCTTGCCGCCGAAGAGGTCACGCACCGTCGCCATCGCGACGACACCGCCGGCTGCGGCGCCCATGCCCTGCAGCACGCGGAACACCGCGAGCAGCTCGATGTCCGGCGCGGTCGCGGCGCCGATCGACGCGGCGATGTGCACCGTCGTCGCGATGATCAGCGGCAGTCGACGGCCCACCTTGTCGCTCCACGGGCCGACCAGGAGCTGCCCGATGGCGAAGCCGAGCGTCGTCGCGGTGAGCGTCAGCTGGACCGCGCCGTCGGTGACGCTGAACTGGTCCTTGATCGCCGGGAACGCCGGCAGGTACAGGTCGATCGTGAACGGACCGAGCGCCGTGAGGGCGCCCAGGACGAAGACGTAGACGAGCCGCTGCCCGCGGGAGAGCGAGTCTCCCGGGTGCAGGACGACCCGGAGCGAACCGGTGGTGGCGGGCGCGGTCACGAGACAGGAGTCCTTCGACGATGAGGGGGCGGGGGGTGATCGCGGGTCGATCGAATCGATTCGTCCGCGGAACCATCCTACGGTCGCCGGTGCGTGCTCGGCGCCGCCGGTGCGGGCCGCCCGCGTGAAGCGGCTGGTGCTGCCCCTCGGCCCGGCGCGGACCATGCGGTAGCGTCGGGTTGCTCGGGGGCCTTCCGGGTGAAGCGGATCAGAAGGGGGTGGGCGTCATGGTGGATGCCCGGATCCTGCACACCACTGCAGCGCTGCGCGAGGCGATCCTGCGACTCGCCGCGGACCGACCGGTCTCGGAGATCACCGTCGCCGACGTCACGCGTGCCGCCGGCATCAACCGGGCCACGTTCTACTCGCACGCCGTCTCCCCCGGGTCGCTGCTCGCCGACGTCCTGACGCCGGAACTCGACCGCATCCGGCAGGACGACGCCGACGAGCGCCGAGCCGCCGCCGAACGGGGCGCCGGAGCCGACGAGCTCGCAGCCATCACCCGGCGCGGCATCAACGCCGTCGTCGAGCACGTGACGACGCACCGCGACATCTACGGCAAGGCGCTGCCGGACCCGAACGACGCGTCGCTGCACCGGCTGCTCGTCGAGCACTTCACGGTGTCGAGTGCCCTGCACATCCGCGAGCTCGATCCCGCACGCCGGCCCGAGCTGCTCGACGACGTCGCCGCGGGGTTCGTGGCGCAGGGCTTCGTCGGCGCGATCGAGGCCTGGCTCGCCGGGCCCCGCCGGTCGCGGAAGGCGCTGGTCGAGACGATCACGCTGTCGTTCCCGGCGTGGTGGAGCTGAGCGGACCGCTCCTACTCGGCGTCGGTCGTGTCGCCGTCCGTCGGGTCGGTCTCCGGCTTCTCGCCGCGCTGCAGGGACTGCACGACGTCGACCGCCGTCGCCGCCGTGTCGGCGTCGTCGCCCCCCGACGGCACGCGGTAGTCGGCGGACACCCCGTCGCCACCGGTGCCGGTCGCGGGCAGCGGATCACCGAGGGACACCACGACGACCCCGGCGTCGTGGGCGGTCTGGATCACGCCGGTCAGCGCGGACGGTCGGGCGGCGTGCACGAGCAGGGCCTTGGCCCCCTTCCGCACGAGCTGGGCGACCGCGGTCCGCTGGGACGCCGCTGCACCCGATGCCGGAGCGACCCGGACGTCCGGCCGGAACCCGGCATCGGTCAGGTCGGTGCGGAGCCGGTCGGCGAGGGCCGCGTCGTCGTGGACCAGGACGACACCGATCACGGCCTGCTGGTCGAAACCCCCGTCGGAACTCGTCAGGTCGGTACTCTGCACGGGTGTGGGGGCAGCCGACGTCGTGCCCTGGCACCCGGCCAGGGTCAGGGCCGCCGCCAGGGCAACGGTCACGGCGACGATGCGCAGCACGGTGGTCTCCTCTTCGGTCCGGTCTGCCACGCTACCCGGCGGCCGGGCCGAGCGACGACGGAGTCCGCGACGGGACTGTTCCGCCCGGGCCTGCCGGGGCTGTCGTCACCGGCGCGGGCACGGGGCCGAGCCGTCGGACGGCCGCGATCGCCAGCGCAGCGAACCCGATCATCGCCGCGAACACCAGGGGGAACGACACCGTGCCGTCGGCGCCACCGGTCGCGGTGAAGAGCAGGCCGGTCACCGCGAGACCGATCACGCTGCCGGCCGCGTCAGCGATCGTCAGGGCCGAGCTCGCGAACCCGTCGTCGCCCTCGCCGGAGAACCGCAGGGTCAGCATCGAGGCACGCGGGTAGATCGCCCCCATGCCCGCGCCACCGACGAACCAGCCGGCGACCAGCACCCACCACGACAGGTCGAACGTCGCGACCGCGAGCGCGGTCACCAGGCTGACGAGCACCAGCGTGAGGCCCACCCCGAAGGTGCGCCGGGCGGTGAGCCGCCGCTCCCCCAGACGACCGTGCGCCCAGCTCGACGCGGCCCAGCTGAGTGCCGCCACCGTCAGGGCGAGCCCGGCGGCCGACGGCGACAGCCCGTGTTCGGCCTGCAGCAGGAACGGCACGTACGCCTCGCTCCCGAAGAACGACGCGGCGACGAGCCCGCGCAGCAGCACGACCGACGGCAGCCCGGCCGCGGCGCGGAACGTCCCGGTCGGCAGCAGCGGCCGCAGGGCGAACCAGGTGCCGACCAGCCCGACGACGACCGCCGCGACCATGCCCCACGGGGTCAGGTCCGGGGCCACGTTGAGCAGCAGGATCGACACGGCCGCCGCCACCGACCACCCGATCCGGACCCGCTGCCACGGCGGGCGGAGCGACGCGGCCGGGGCGTGCAACCGGCCGAGGGTCGGCACGAGCAGGACGAACGCCGCCAGCGCGATCACCAGGGCCCCGGCGAAGACCCAGTGCCAGTTCCAGGTGTCGGTGACGATGCCGGCCAGCGCGGGACCGATCAGCGCGGGGACGACCCAGGCCGCGGCGAACCCGGCGAACACCGGTCCGTGCAGCTCGGCGGGGAAGATCCGGGCGACCAACACGTACAGCACCACGTCGATCGCCCCGGCGCCGAACCCCTCGATGAGCCGCCCCGCCAGGAACACCTCCATTGTCGGCGCGAGCATCACCACGGCGGTCCCCACGGCGAAGAACACCGCCGACACCCAGGCCACGATCCGTCCGCCCGCGCGGTCGGCCCAGTTGCCGGCGAGGACCATGCCGGGCACCCCGGCGGCGAGTGGCGCGGCGAAGGCGAGCGCGTACAGGGTCTCGCCGTCGAGGTCGCGGCTGATCACCGGCATGATCGCCGTCATCGCCAGGTTCTGGAACGCCGCGACGCCGACGATCGCGACCATGCCGAGCGTCGCGAGGGCGTACGGCCCGCTCAGCAGGCTGGTCCGCGACGCCGTTGTGCTCACCCGATCATCGTAGGGGCGGGCGCCGACGACACGGTGGCGCGTCCCGCGTCCCGCGTCCCGCGTCCCGCGTCCCGCGTCCCGCGTCCCGCGTCCCGCGTCCCGCGTCCCATGTCCCGAGTCCCGCGTCAGCAGTGCCCGCGTCACCGCGGCAGCAGGGCCCGCTTCAGCGCGCCAGCGCCTGCTCCAGGTCCGCCACCAGGTCGCCGGCGTCCTCGATGCCCACCGACAGGCGGACCACGTTCTCCGGCACGGCCAGCTCGGTGCCCTTCACCGACGCGTGGGTCATCTCGCTCGGGTACCCGATGAGCGACTCCACGCCACCGAGCGACTCGGCCAGGGCGAACAGCTCCGTCGACTCCGCGAACCGCTTCGCCGCCTCGGCGCCGCCGGACAGCGCGACCGAGAGCATCCCGCCGAAGCCGCGCATCTGGCGGGCGGCGACGTCGTGCCCCGGGTGGTCGGGCAGGCCCGGGTAGTAGACGCACTCGACGCCGGGCGCGACGACGAGCGCCTCGGCGACGGCCTGCGCGTTCCGCGAGTGCCGCTCCATGCGCACCGCGAGCGTCTTGATGCCACGGGTGGTCAGGTAGGCGTCGAACGGCGACGAGATCGCGCCCGCGCCGAACTGCAGGAACTGCACCTTCGCCGCGAGCTCCTCGTCCGCCAGCACGACGGCTCCGCCGACGACGTCGGAGTGTCCGCCGAGGTACTTCGTGGTCGAGTACACGACGACGTCGGCGCCGAGCGACAGCGGCTGCTGCAGGTACGGCGACGCGAACGTGTTGTCGACGACCACCAGGGCGCCCGACTCGTGCCCGAGGGTCGCGAGCGCGGCGATGTCGGCGATCTTCATGAGCGGGTTCGTCGGCGTCTCGACCCACAGCACCGTGGTGGCCGGGGCCCCCTGCAGTGCCGCTCGGACCTGGTCGAGGTCGCTCATGTCGACGACGACGAGCTCGACACCCCACGGAACGTGCAGCCGACTCACCAGGCGGTGGGTGCCGCCGTACACGTCGTTGCCCATCACGACACGGCCTCCGGGGACGAGCGCGGCGCGGAGCAGGGCGTCCTCGGCGGCGAGCCCGGACGCGAACGACGACGCAGCGACGCCCCCGTCGAGGTCGGCGAGGAGCACCTGCAGCGAGTCGCGCGTCGGGTTGCCGGCGCGCGAGTACTCGTAGCCGTTGCGCATGCCGCCGACGCCGTCCTGCACGTACGTCGACGTCAGGTGGATCGGCGGGATGACGGCGCCGGTGGTCTCGTCGGGCTCCTGGCCGGCGTGGACGGCCCGGGTGCTGAACTCGGTCATGCTCGGTGGTTCCTTACTCGGAGAGGTAGGTGAGGAGGTCGTGCCGGGTCAGCACGGTGACGGGCTTGCCGTCCGCGACGACGAGGAGTGCGTCGGCCGACTCGAGCGCACGACGCGCCGCGGAGACCGACTCGCCGACGCCGATGAGGGGCAGCGGGTCGCCGACGAAGCCGGTGAGCGCGTCCGACATCTTCGCGGTGCCGGTGAAGACCTGCTCGAGCAGCGCCTTCTCCTCGACGGCGCCGACGACCTCGCCGATGACGACGGGCGGCTCCGCGCTGAGCACGGGCATCTGCGAGACGCCGTACTTGGTCATGATGTCGACGACGTCGCGCACGGTGTCCGCCGGGTGCGCGTGCACGAGGTCGGGCAGGCGGCCGTCCTTGCCGGCGATGAGCGAGCCGACGGTGCGCTCGTCGTCGGTCTCGGCGAAGCCGTAGGAGCGCATCCACCGGTCGTTGAAGATCTTGCCGAGGTAGCCGCGGCCGCCGTCCGGCAGCAGCACGACGACGACGTCGTCCTCGGTCAGGTCACGGGCCGCGCGGAGCGCCGCGACGACGGCCATGCCGCTCGAACCGCCGACGAGCAGTCCTTCTTCGCGCGCCAGGCGCCGGGTCATCGCGAAGGAGTCGGCGTCCGACACGGCGATGATCTCGTCCGGCACGCCGGCGTCGTACGCGCTCGGCCAGAAGTCCTCGCCGACGCCCTCGACCAGGTACGGGCGGCCGGTGCCGCCGGAGTACACGGAGCCCTCGGGGTCGGCCCCGACGATGCGGACGCCGCCGTCGGACGCCTCCTTCAGGTACCGTCCGGTGCCCGAGATCGTGCCGCCGGTGCCGACGCCCGCGACGAAGTGGGTGATCTGCCCCTCGGTGTCGCGCCAGATCTCCGGACCGGTGGTCTCGTAGTGGCTGCGGGGACCGTTCGGGTTCGCGTACTGGTTCGGCTTGTAGGCGCCGGGGATCTCCTGCACGAGCCGGTCCGACACCGAGTAGTAGGACTCTGGGTGCTCCGGCGCGACCGCGGTCGGGGTCACGACGATCTCGGCGCCGTACGCCGTCAGCACGTTGCGCTTGTCCTCGCCGACCTTGTCGGGCAGCACGAAGACGCACCGGTAGCCCCGCTGCTGTGCGACCAGGGCCAGACCGACGCCGGTGTTGCCGGAGGTCGGTTCGACGATGGTGCCGCCGGAGCGCAGGTCACCGGAGGCCTCGGCCGCGTCGATGATCCGGGTGGCGATGCGGTCCTTGGACGACCCACCGGGGTTCAGGTACTCGACCTTCACCAGGATGGTCGCCCGCACCCCCTCGGTCACCCGGTTGAGCTTGACGAGCGGGGTGTCGCCGACGAGGTCGACGACGGAGTTCGCGTAACGCACGGCGTCGAGTCTAGGACGCGGTCCCCGCGTCCCGCTGGGATGTGTCGTGCGCGGACAACGCACCGTGATCCCGCGGCGGGCGACGTGCCCTGGTCGCGCTGCGCGCCGGACGGGAGGCCCGTGCGGACGCCGCCACGGGCCTCCTGTCCGGCGCCCGGTCGCGACCACGACCGGTCAGGGCCGGACGACGTCCGCCGACGTGTTCTGCTGCCGGTGCAGCTGGGCGTACGTGCCGTCGAGGGCGAGGAGTTCGTCGTGCGTGCCCTGCTCGACGATCTGGCCGTGGTCGAGGACGAAGATGACGTCGGCGTCGCGGATCGTCGACAACCGGTGCGCGATCGAGATGGTGGTCCGACCGGCCGCCGCAGTGTCGAGCGCCGTCTGCACGACGTGTTCCGAGATGGAGTCGAGTGCACTGGTGGCCTCGTCGAGGACGAGCACCGGCGGGTCCTTCAGCATGACCCGCGCGATGGCGATGCGCTGCTTCTCGCCACCGGACAGGCGGTAGCCGCGCTCCCCCACGACGGTGTCGTAGCCGTCCGGGAACGACGCGATCGTGTCGTGGATGTTCGCCGCACGGGCCGCACGCTCGAGCTCGTCGTCGGTGGCGTCCGGCTTGGCGTACCGCAGGTTCTCGCCGATCGTGGCGTGGAACAGGTACGTCTCCTGGCTGACGATGCCGACGTGCCGCATCAGGTCCTCGTGCACCAGGTCGCGGACGTCCTGCCCGGCGAACCGCACCGATCCCTCGGTCGCCTCGTACAGCCGGGGCACCAGGTAGGACACCGTCGTCTTGCCCGCGCCGGAGGGGCCGACGAAGGCCGCGAACTGCCCGGGGCGGAGCTCGAACGACACCCCGCGCAGAGTCGGCTTGTCGGCTTCGCCGTCGGGGTAGGTGAAGACGACGTCCTCGAAGGCGACGTGGCCGACCTTCGACTCGTCCACGGGCCGGGCGGTCGGCGAGTCCGTGATGGCCGGCTTGAGGTCGAAGTACTCGAAGATGCGGGCGAAGAGCGCACCGGAGGTCTGCAGGTCGAGGACCACGCGCAGCAGCCCGACCGTCGGGAACAGCAGCCGGGACTGCACCGTCGTGAACGCGACGATCGTGCCGGCCGTGATCGGGACGTCGCCGATGATCAGGTACGCGGCGACGACGTAGATGATCGCCGGGATGATCGACAGGAAGATCTGCACGATCGCGAAGAACCACTGCCCGGACATCTGCTGGCGCACCTGCAGGGTGATCTGGTTGCGGTTCTCGTCCCCGTAGCGGCGGGTCTCGCTGGCCTGCTGGTTGAAGCTCTTCGCCAGCAGGATGCCCGAGACGCTCAGCGCCTCTTGGGTGATGGCCGTCATGTCGGACAGCGATTCCTGCGTCTGCGCGGCGATGCGGGCGCGGACCTGGCCGACGCGGCGCTGCGCGATCACGAGGAGCGGCAGCAGGACCACGGCGACCAGCGTCATCTGCCAGCTCAGCAGGAGCATCGCGACCACGGCGGCGATCACGGTCACGGTGTTGCCGAGCACCGACGAGATCGTGTTGTTCAGCACGCTCGCCACGCCACCGACGTCGTTCTGCAGGCGCGACTGGATGACGCCGGTCTTGGTGCGGGTGAAGAACGCGAGCTCCATCCGCTGCAGGTGCGCGAACAGGCGCATCCGCATCGCACCCATGACCTTGTTGCCGACCGTCGCGGTCAGGTACGTCTGCCAGACGCCGACCCCGGCGCTCGCGATCCAGAGCAGGACCATCGCGGACACGAGCTCGACCAGCACCGGGACGTCGGGGCGACCCGACGGCGGGAACAACCCACGGTCGAACGCCTGCTGGGTGAGCAGTGGCGGCACGACCGAGATGGCCGCACCGATCAGCACGAGGACGACTGTGAGCATGATCGCCCGACGGTGCGGCTCGAACAGTGCGGCGATGCGCCGGACCAGGTGCGGGATCCTCGGCGCCTCGGCGTTGGCGGCCTTCTGCGCGCGGAAGTCGCCGCTCGAGATGCGCCCACCCCCGCGCGGACCGCCGCCTCGCCCGCCGTGTCCCATGCTCATGGAGCCACCGTAGCCCCGCGCTCGGACATCGACCGCCCTGTCCACAGCCCCGCAGTATTTGACCCCGTTCAGGGGGCGTGCGAGCATGTGCCGTCCCCGTCCCCGCACCACCGAGGTCCCATGTCGTCCGCGCCGTCACGTCCCACGTCCCTGGGGGCGCAGCTCGCCCGCCGCAAGCCGATCGAGCAGCTGCAGGCCGAAGCCTCCCGCGGTGTGAACGGGGAACCGCTCCGTCGGTCGCTCGGGGTCTGGCAGCTGACGATGATCAGCGTCGGGGCAACGCTCGGCACCGGCATCCTGGTCGTCCTCGGCACCGCGGTCCCGCTCGCCGGTCCCGCCGTCTGGATCTCGTTCGTCGTCGCGGGGATCGCCGCGCTGCTGTCCGCGCTGTCGTACGCCGAGATGGCGGGCGCCGTCCCGACCTCGGGGTCCAGCTACTCGTACACCTACGCCACGATGGGCGAGGGCATCGCCTGGATCTGCGGATGGTGCCTCGTGCTCGAGTACGCCGTCTCGGTGGCCGCGGTCGCCGTCGGTGCCAGCGAGTACGTCGACGAGACCCTGCGCGTGTTCGGACTGCACCTGCCCACCGCACTCGCCGCTCCCCCGGTCGACGGCGGCGTGGTCAACCTGCCCGCGGCGGTCCTGGTCCTGCTCGCCACCGCCGTGCTGCTGCCCGGTGCCCGCGAGAGCGCCTGGGTGAACACGGTCATGGTGATCGTGAAGATCGCTCTGCTGGTCTTCTTCGTCGTCGTGGCGTTCACGGCGTTCCGGGCGCAGAACTTCGAGCCGCTCGCCCCGATGGGCGCCGCCGGGGTCACCGCCGCGGCGTCACGGTTGTTCTTCTCGTACATCGGCTTCGACGCCGCTTCGACCGCCGGTGAAGAGGCGAAGAACCCCCGCCGCGACCTGCCCCGGGCGATCATCGGCTCGATCGCGCTCATCACCGCGCTGTACATCCTCGTCGCGATCGCTGCCGTCGGGGCCCGCTCGTGGACCGCGTTCTCGTCGTCCGAGGCGTCGCTCGTCCGCATCGTCGTCGACGTCACGGGGCAGCCGCTCGTCGCCCTCGTGTTCTCGATCGGCGCCGTCGTCGCCATCGCCAGCGTCGTGCTCACCGTCCTGTACGGCCAGACCCGCATCCTGCTCACGATGTCCCGCGACGGCCTGGTGCCGAAGGTCTTCGGCCGGGTCTCCCGCCGCACCGGGACTCCGATCGCGAACACGCTCATCATCGGCATCGCCGTGACGATCGTCGCCGCGCTCGTGCCCCTCGGGGAACTCGCCGACGCCACGAGCATCGGCACCCTCGTCGCCTTCGCCCTGGTGAACGTGTCCGTCATCGTGCTCCGCCGCTCGCAGCCCGACCTGGAGCGCTCGTACCGGGTGCCGCTGTTCCCCGTCGTGCCGGTCCTCGGCACCCTGAGCTGCGTGCTGCTCGCGGTGTTCCTCGGCGCCACCACCTGGATCGCCTTCGGCATCTGGATGGTCGCCGGCGCCCTGCTCTACCTGGCCTACGGCCGCCGCCACAGCACCCTGCGCTGACGCCCCCGCGCCACGCCGCCCCGCGCCGCCCGCCGTTGCCTGCCCCGCGACGACATCACGCGCTCGCTCCCGCCAAAGCGACAGACGCCCGCGGAACGTTCGCGGCACTCTGTCGCTCTGCCGGGAGGCATGACTCAGTTCCCACGAGAAGCGTCGCTCTGGCAGCACCAAGATGCCAGGACGTCATCGGCACGGCACACCGTGCTGACGGAACAGGGTTCGGAGGCGCTCCGGCACGACGAGGTGCTCCCAGTACACCCGAACGAACCCGTTGACCTCGCCGCGAGCACGGACCCGGTCCTCGCGCTGCTTCTCCCTCCAGACGGCGTCCGCGCCGCTCCTCCCCCGCAGCATCTCGCGGTCCTGGTACTTCTGCCGCCCGTCGAACTCGATCACGATCCCTTGCCTCGGCAACCAGAAGTCGACCCGGTCAACGGCGCCGTCCACGCCGGCGAACTCGTGCTGCGGTTCCATGTCCGGGCACCCGAGCTCGGCCGCACGCGCTGCGAAGTAGGACTCACCCACCGACTCGTGGCGGACATCGCAGATCTCCAACGCGTGCTCAAGGCGGACCGCGCCCCACGGACCGACAGTCAGCGCCAGGTGCTCGAGGTCTTCGTGCAAGACTCCGTTGCGGAGCGCGTGGTCCAGCCCAACGACCGCCGCGGTCAGGGGTCCCCGACGAGCGAGCTCGATCGTCGTCTGCGCGAGAGCGGTGTACTCGACGCCGTGGAAACGGTGCCCCGACACGAGCGAGGACCCGGCGTGCATCGTCAGCCCGGTACGTCGGAGGTCGTGCTCCAGTGCGGGCACGTTCGCATGGACGCGCTCCGGCCACGGGTCGAGACGAGGTGCCCCGAGGATCGCAGCCGCTGAGTCGAGCGACCACACAGCGCCTCCGCGGAGCAGCGGGAGAGCGGCCCGCATGCGGACGAGGTGTCGACTCCGGCCGTCGAGCGCGTCCCACGCCGAGCGGTCGACGTAGACGCCATGTCGCACGCGGACGAGTTCACCGGCCAGCTTGCGGCGCTGCAGCTGTCGAGCGTCCGCGCGGTCGAGTCTGTTCGTCCGGAACAGTGCGATGGCGTTGGCGGGGTGCATGGCAGCACTCTGTCGCCCAGCGCAACCGATGTCGGCGACGTTCGCCGATCTGTGGAGAATCCACGCGCCTCCAGGCGGTCGTGCCGCGATGCCAAAGCGACGATTCTCCGGAAGTGGGCACCGCCAGAGGCGCTGAAGCGACAAGAAGCTGTGCTCTTTCCGGGCCCATCTGTCGCTTTGGGGAAAGCGACAAGAAGCGCACACACCCCAGCACACGACGAAGGCCGCCGCCCCGAGGGGCAGCGGCCTTCGTGACCGGAACGGTCGAGACTACGCGAGCTCGATCGTGGCGCCAGCGGCCTCGAGGGTCGCCTTCGCCTTGTCGGCGGTCTCCTTGTTCGCACCCTCGAGGATCTT
>Ga0265797_10002448_pt1 | contig 31227 bp, 33 predicted proteins | sample P2T30metagenome_FD_192433 | JGI IMG/M metagenome (GOLD analysis project Ga0265797, IMG submission 192433) | Plant litter microbial communities from East Loma Ridge, Irvine, California - P2 T30 | ecosystem: Environmental > Terrestrial > Plant litter > Unclassified | place: USA: California... | reverse complement strand
ACCAAGCTCGTCGAAAAGTGACACTCTAGACCTGAATTGGACTCGTAGATATTTACGTGGCCTAGAGCTACTGGATGTAACCAGTCTTCATACCGCCGAGTCGGTGTTGTTGCCTACAAGTGGCCGTGGTGTGATCACTTCACATTGTATGCTTACCCCAACCCCAACCCTGGACTGAGACAATGGTCGATGTCGGATGATGGCGGAAAAAGGCCTGGTCGATGCGACAGCCTCAAATCGGCTATAAGAGGTAGGTTTATGGTTGACTTGTGCTTAGAGCAATACGTCTAACACATCAGAGATGGTGAGGACTTGAAAAATAGTGATTTTACGGCCAGGTCAATGGAGTCGGTCAAAGGCAACATACTCCACTTAACTTCATCGACTACACAACATCCCACACCCCGAAGAATACGACTCCACCCAACTTGGATAAGCACAAAAGCGATCAAACGAGTACCTACCTATTAGAGCAACCATTGCGCTCTCCTCACTACTACTCCCCCTGTCACAATAGATAAAAACGATCTTCACCAACCAGCCTCGAAAACGGAAAATGCAAAAACGATCCCTGCAAACTGCACGGCAAAGCGATCAATCAATCTATCTCTCCTACGAAACAAAACCCACCCCCCCATCTATGCAATGCGAGATTCAAGTTACCCACGATGCGACCTGCGCACGCGAAAAAAAAACAAATAGAGAAGAGCAGGGGCGAAAAGAGGATGCAGATGCAATGCGGGCAAGGCCCGGCCGTTCCGGCCTGCAGTGTAACGAAGAAGAAGAAGAAAAGCAGGGAAAGAAGACCCGAAAGACACTGAACTGATAGATGGATGAATTTCCGCAATATTTTGCGTTGGAATAGATTGCGTTCTGGGGTAGATCCCTGTCTTTCTTTCGCGGGAGACGGTTGGTATACTTACTTACCGCGGATGCAATGCGATGCAATGCAGGTTGCAGGCTGCAGGCATGGGTTTGTGTGTATGTGTTTGCTGGGTGCGTGTACGTGCGTGCGTATCTGTACGCCTCATCGAGATCGGAGATTGTTGTGCTGTGGTACTGGGTCGCGGCGCGTTGCGGCTGTTCTGTTGGGTTGGGATGCGTTGGATTGGGCCGCGTGGTGTTTATTCTGTTGCTGTTGCTGTACCGATGCGCTGGTTGAGACTAATGGGGTGTGCGTCTCTCTCTCCTCACTCTAGCTCTGTTGTTTTTACTTCTTTCAGCCTTTTTCTTGCTCGGCATGCCGAAGGGAAAGGTTTCGGTCGGCAGAGTACCCAGAGGCCGACTGCAGAGTTGGGGCGCTACAGAGTAGAGCAGAGCATAGTAGAGCAGATCACGAGGTTGGATGGATGTGATCCATGGGACGAGCCTTGCAGGCTGCAGATGCATGTGCCATTGGTGATGCGTCTGCACGCGAAGGTCCAGCTCGAATAGATCACAAGAGGTGAATGGGTATGTATGGCGATCTTCCGAGTGGCCTTGCCTGATGCCAGTCGAAGGTTGGAGTGTACGTTTTCGGCATCTACCCGGCTGTTATTGTTGTTCGGAGACGACAACGATAATGTGGTTACCCTGCATTGCTGGGCGTCTGCCAACATGCAAGACGGTAGCGGTGCCGTTTCCTGCATGGTGATATCCTGCCGGTATAGTAGCAATGGGCTTCTACCTCCACTACCCATCATCCCCGGCAAGACCAATGCCAATATACAATGCTGAGAGTGCTTCACGGTAGTATATAGTAGTATAAGCGCTTCACCCACGGTCCGACACCTCCCCCGCCCACCATACCTTTACTTGATCAAGCTGCTGCTAGGCAATTGAGAGCTGCAAGCCAAGCGAATCCCAAGGCTATTCTCGACACCCTTGTTGCATTGCATACCAAGAAGATTGGTGATTGGAACGGGCGCTCCGCCGGCTCTTAGGCATGCAGACAGACGAGAGGGTCCAGTGGATGATCCAGTCGGATCCATGCGAGAATAGTTGCAAGGTTCTGTAGTTATGGAGTCACGTAGTCATGGAGTCTCGAACTTCACGGCAGGAGCGGCAAGCAAGAAGGATCCCCAGTCTAGACGAACGAGAATCATCCGCAACAAGCGCGTTTCATCCACGTTTCCTGCAAAAGCGCAACCGCACTGATGGCAGCGTGGCAAGCTGGCGACCATGTCATGGCCCGAGCTGCTCGACTCTCATCAACAAGTTCATTTATTGGTCGCATTCGTGCTGCTGCTGTGATTGCTAGTTAGGTGATGTGCAAAAACGGTGTGAAGATAGCGCCTGATCAGAGTTTCGGTAGCGCGAGGGGTGCGCTGCAAAGGGACGGTGGAAGGAAGGTGATCAACGTCGAGGCCAGAAGCAGGTTGTAGAGGCTGTCCTAGTGAGTAGTGTGACTACGTTATCGGCCTAATCGAGCCCGGTGTTGTCCCTGTCAACCACGTGTTGATATCAGTATGTAGCGGTAGCGGTGATGACTCGCCAGGGAAAAGACAAACGAGGCGGCGGCGCCAGTGATCCGCAATGGTCCCTGGCTTGTTAGTCTTTGCGGACTTATTTGTGATGTATCTGAGTATGGTGGTAAGAGCCAAGCCAGCATGCGAGTGCAATGATACCGTTAACTGCAGTGGTAAAGATACCTCGCCGTGAAGCTCACCAGTCTGCCTGCTCCCTATTCTGCACAACAATCATGATAGGTAGGCTGCATACAGGGCTACGTGTCCGCCGACCCAGAGCAGTGGAGACTCGAGTTAATCGTGCAGAAGGGCAGCAACGGCGCGGGCTTGCCCCAGATCTTGGACGGCGTAACCTCTCGCTTCGGATGGCGAGACCGGGCATAGTCCCTGGCAAGAAGGGCTGCAAGAGTATGCAAGACGAAGACAAGGGTGTCGGGATGGGGTGGGTGAACGATCGACGTGTGTTGCTTGGCCATCTTACAGTACTGTATGTACTGTAATTCATCATAGACTGCCTCTAGGCGGAGGAGGAGGAGGCCACACTACTTTACAAGCAAGCCAGTCGGAAAGTCGCAAGGCGTGATCCGGGCGTGCCAGGCTGCAGGTCGCTGCTGCAGTGCGGATTTTGCCTGTGACTCGTGAGTTGCAGTCTTGCAGAGGCTATCGAGTGATTGACTCCATTGCGGGCTAATGTAGTCTAGCCCGCCCGGCTTTGATCTGCAGGATTGGAGCTGGCGCGTGAAGGATAGATTGATTTATTGTAGGATGTAGTTCGGAGAAGACACATGGTGGCACGAGTCGGGGAAAGATGGAGTTTTTGTCGGACGCCTTATCACCATCAAGGCAGCGTGATGCTATTTGTTTACATATCCCCTGTCAGGACGCGTGAAATTGCGACTTGCAGGCAACGGTGGACTGCAGAAGTGGCGGTATGCAAGAACGATTTGTACGCTGTCTCACTGTGAAATGATGTGTACCGTCCGATTGTGCAGATATCAGAACGGCGGTGGAATCATGCAACTACTGCTAGGGCATTTGCAGATATACAGAGAAAAGTCATATGGCAGCCGCAAGCAGTAGTAGGAGGTGTTGTATAGGGCAAGTCGGCGGGCGATCGTCGTGGAGGCGGCAAGGAAGGAAGGGGATCACCACCGACCGTTGGGCTGTCTGTCTCTGTTTGTCTGCCTTGTCTGCCTGCCAAACCGAGACGGGTCTCACTTACGACACCAGAAGGGTTAGGCGCGCGAGATCTTTCCGCACCGCCCGTTGCGTGTCTTTCTCGCATACTCGGCGCGGTGGCGGTCGATGTCAGACCGCTCAGGCGGGAGTGCGTGCATCCTGCCCTGCCAGCCTTTCTGCGTGCGGTATGGCTCGTGCGATGTCCTACCCGCGAGAGGCATGGTGCGTGTCGTGGGAGAGGAACCCGCGATTCAGACGTTTCCTCCGCTAACCTTGTTTTGCAGTGGATGGAGGGCAGAGTGGCAGAGTGGGTGGGTGGTCAGGGTTCCATTCCAAATCACTAGCCCATGCGTTCGTTCAGCTGACTACTGTACCTTACGCACGTTCCTCGACTACTGCTCGCCGATGCAGTCCGGCTTGACGATGCGCGGAGCCTTTCTTTAGAGGCGAGTCTCGAGAGCATACAGCAGCAGTAGCTTCGCCCCATCACGTCTGCAGCCCACACGATTCGCGAGTGTGCAACGAGGTGGAAAGCTTGCATTGTCACAGGCGAGTCGTTTCGCCGTCACTCTTCAGCAGCGTGATGTATCCGCCGTGGCGGGAGACAGGAACGCGCAACGGTGCGGGTGATCGACCACATGAGGATCCTCGGAGTCATCTCATGCTGGTCGCAACGGTGAACGCTGCCCCTGCGTGGGTTGCATACAGCTACAACATCCACCACCTCCAACGGCCGTGGGTGATTGCGATGTCTTGGTCTGCGGCAAACGTGGATGTATGGCATTGTTGGCCGCCTTGTATGCGTACAAGCACTATGATACAAGACCGTTGGCTATGGATGCGGCGTGCTGTGGCTGTCTTGCAGAATGCAAGACATTTTTCACCCCCCTAACATGGACGAAGAGTCTTCCCAGACGGGGCGCCGAACCAGCCACACCCCTGCCAAACTGCCTCTTTGGGGATCGGCAGACAAGCAGCTGATCCCGGACGTTTTCAGCAGCTGCACAGACGACAGGCGGCGCGAGTAAGCGTGTCGTCGAAAAGGGAAGCAGCACGCAATGACACGTGTGGGCAGGGTGAAGGGACATGAGGGAGGGGGACAGTAAGATGGTGTCGTGGACGACGCGTGTTGAAGGTGAGTGTGGAACGATCTGATACGACATCTCACAGCAGAGTCGATATGGACGGCGATGAAACAACACAGGCCAACACCCATACCTGCATCATACCACAGGAACAGGAACAGAGGATGCGGGATGCAGTTTGTCGGTCTGTCGGCCTGCCGGCCTACGCTATCGGCCCATCCTCGTGGGAGCGTTTTGTCGAAGGAGCACAGGCTTCGTCGGCTCTGCACTCTCACGCTTGAGATCCAGATCGCGCTATGCCTGACTGGGCGAGTGCACTGGATCAAAGGGGAAGGCAAAATTGGCGATCGCTGCAGCAAAGACGTCTGCCGGTCAGTCCAGTAGCCGAATGTGCTGTACGGCGGTCCGAGCATGCATATGCCACTCTGTTGGTGCCGTCTGCTTCCTTCCATGGAGTGGCGGTGTTGTCGTCGTCCTTGTGGCGAACGTGCTGGCTGGGAATACATACATACATTGGATCAAGTGAATTCCTTGAGCAGGGTTTGCTGATACCGTGAGCGCGGATCGATGAAACCCACCAAGTATGACGATGGTACTCGGAAGACTGAGAACCGTCCATGGATACTTTCAATACTCGAATACATGGGTACCCTCCAGCATACCTCCATCATGCATGGGTGCCCTAGACAGCAGGGCGCCACTCCTACTCCAAGGTCCACGCCATGACAGTCCCGATACCAACGCGCCCACCCCTGTGAGCATCGTCTATCCACCGTGTCGGATCGCAGCATATGCATGCACGGACGGCGTACGAGCAGGCTTTGACGACCGTCGCTGGCCTGTAGGATGCTGTATGTTCCCTCCTGCTGCTCAGTGCTGGGACAGGCATTGAAAGTGCTATCGTTCTTCGTTACGTCTTGTCGGTACAATAATAGCACATCATCCCTCACACCCTCGAAACGAAGTATGCAAATACATACATTTGAGCCGTCCCTCTAGCCACTACCAAGTCATCCTGTGAACCCATCATCAGTGCTTCTGTGTCATCTCGTTCACACGGACGAACTCATTGGGCACTCTGACCACGTTTGACCACATCATCGACCGCTCCCCCAGTCTGCCTGGAGTGGTGTCCCTAGGTCTCTCAGTCCCTCTGTCCCTCTCATCCGCCGCCGCCGTCTGGCCGTGCCTTAGCGCTGCTCACCACCCCGTTCTCCGCCGTCGAGTTCCTCAGCCACTACTGCCGCGCCGTTGACTCGCAGCGCCGTCCGTGGGCTGCTGGCGGTTGGTTCAGCCCCTCATAGACTCCACCCGTTTTTGCGCTTAGTTTGGGATCTACCGGCCTGACGATAGCGCCCGAAGAGCTCACGACATATCTACGTGCGAGTCCGGAGCCAATCCAAATTACCGCTACAACGCTCTTCTTGGCCCCTCTTGCTCCCTGATTCACTCGCGCGCGAAAGTGTTCACATGAGCCGTTCCTCCTAACCCACCAAGGAGGCATCCCAGCAGCATATCAACTGCCGTTGCGCCCGCCACTCGTTGGATTATAACGGCCATCCAAACGCTCCCGCCTTGCGACAATCAACCCGTCTTGCAATTCAAACGTCAAAAGGTACGCTGCCCGTTGTTTGATTCCATCGCTCACCTCACACCTCACTTCCCATCCACGCTCTCTACCAACGACTTCGATACCTCGAAACCCATCGGCTCCGTTGCCAGTTCAACTCAACGACACCGTTACTGACTTGCTCCCAAGTCTGTCATTCCTTACACAGAACTTCACTACCACACCTCAACGGCAATATCAATCATGCCTCAACACAAGAGAGGACCCTGGTCCGCCACCGAGGACCAGTACCTGCTCCACCTCGTCAACCTTCACGGTGCTCACAACTGGGTTCGCATCTCATCAACCATTGGCACTCGCTCGCCCAAGCAGTGCCGTGAGCGTTTCCACCAGAACCTCAAGCCTAACCTCAACCATGATCCTATCACTCCAGAGGAGGGCGTTCTCATCGAGCAGATGGTCGCTGAGATGGGCAAGCGTTGGGCTGAGATCGCTCGTCGTCTGCGTGGCCGCAGCGACAACGCTGTCAAGAACTGGTGGAATGGTGGAATGAACCGTCGCCGCCGCAGCAACAACCACCGCCGCCAGGAAGTCACCGTTCGCCAACCCGTCCAACAGCAACAGACTGTCCCGATTCTCAACCACCCACAGATGCCCGCCGGCTTCCAACAGCCTCAGATGCAACAACAGATGCCTCAGCAGTTCTTCCAGCAGCCCATGTACCAGCAACAACCTCAGATGCAGTTCCCTCAACACATGAGCTTGCCTTCAAACGTCCACGCCATGAGGCACCACGGACTTGTTGAGACCCCTCTCCCATCGCCTTCGACCTACTCGCAGATGTCTGCTGATGGTGCTCCCTCAATGGTCTCCGATCGCTCATCCATCTCTGGACGTTCGCCTCACAACAATGGCTCGCCCATCGAGCTTCCTCCGCTCTCTGGCAACCGTGGCGATCGTCGCCAATCTGCTGCTCCCCAGCTCAGTCTCGGAACGCCCAACGTCTTCGCAAGCGATACCGACTTCCAAGTGCCGACCATGCACATCACACGCTACGAGGATCAACTCAAGCAACCGCAGATGCTCCAGGAACCTTTCCTTCCCGCTCAGCCTCAAATGTACCACGCCCAGCAGCAAAGGCAGTTCATGCAACAACCCATGCAACCCATGCAGCACATGCAGCAGCAAATGCAGCCCGTGTCCCGCCAGCCGTCGCCCATGCAACAGTATCAGATGCAGCAACACCAGCAGCAGCAGCAGCAACAACAATATCACCAGGCGCCTATGTACACACCCCAGCGTAACAACAGCGCCTATTCCATGCAGCAGTCGCCCACAGACCAAAGCGTTCAATTGCCTCGCATCCCCGACCTGGCCGTGCCCACGATGGACTCGCACCAGCAACAACGCAAATCGCCCATGCAGCTGGCTATTGACCCGGCGCTCATGGCGGCTCGTGGCACGCCCGTGCCCTCCATCCACACTCCCGAGGGATCGCCGAAGGACAAGATGAGCCTCTCCAACATCACGCTATGAACTCTACCTTGATGGCAGATTTACAACCCACGCACTACCACTACACTACTACTACCTCACTCGCTTGTAATTATTAATTTCTTGGATGAGAAACCACCCTTACACTTCTGTACGATGGACGACACGGAATTCGGGAGGAGAACGTCACTACAAAAAACAAGAAACACAAACCCGTCGGGGGTTACCGCTCACGCGGCCGCGCGTTTCCTTCTCATTTTGCATATACCCAAGCAGCGCTCGCTTTTTTCATGGCCCTCTAGCAAAGGCAGGGCTTACACCACAACAACAAACACTGTTCAACTCTTTTCTACATTGTCATCGACGCGCAGACTCGTCTGGTCGAGCGGCTTGCGGCGCGTGTGCAGAAGGCAGCGGCATTTTTGGAGATACCCAAGGGAGGAAACCATGAGATTATCGTTATTAGCCATTAGCCTCGCATGATTATTGTTTGCTCTTTTGCATATAATATCCCAGCCATTGAAAAAAATCATTATTATCCTTGCATTCATCATCGTGGTCTCATTTACACTCGTCACCGTCACCTCACACCATCTGTCTTCATGGCCATCAATATCATCACAAACCTTAATCATCAGAGAATGAATGGTTCGCTCGTAACCTTCTTAGCGACGCACGCAGATCTGATAACACCCCTCTACCCACCCACCTACCCACCCACCCCACGTCCACGGCAGCTACAAGCGAGCGAGGGAAGAGCGAAGAGAGAGGAGACACACAAAAAGAGTGGGTCGCGCTTTCTTCACCGCTCATCACCACTATCATCATCGTCAATTAATACCCGCAAACGAAAAACCCCACAGCTCTCCCCTTCCTTCCTCCCTTCCCGTACCGGTGTTATCAGATCATAGCTCTCCCGCTATCGCACTCCACTCTGCCATCGGAAATCGGAGCAAGAGAGAGAGAGAGAGCCTCAAGAGGGAAAAAAAAACTCTAGCTCCTTTGCGCCGGCCGCAGGAACGGCTCTGTCGATCCACAATCCAATCGAGCGCGACCACAGCACGCACGTCTTCGGTCGTCTCGGCCGTGTGGTAATTCGCACTCGGTGGTTGACTGCTGCTATTTTCATCGAACCCGTCGCTCTACCGACCCGTCTTTTTCTTCCCGGCCACGAGGACTTGACACTGACAGTACACAAGGCAGACAGGCAGGCAGGCAGTCAACGGGAAAGGGTAGGGATGAAAGGGAAAGAAAAACGTTTCTCAGGGGCTAGCTGGCTGGTGATCCTCCACTTCTTTTTATTTCTTCTATTTACCAGCTGCGCGGAAATTACATTGCGAAGGATTTGGAGGGTGGTGAAGTCATTTAGATGATTGACCGACTAACTACTGTACTGACTGGAGGGTTCGATACGGGGTTTCCTTTCTAGCAATTTTCATTTTGCTGCTACTACTGAACGACGGTGCACGCGCGCTACTGGCAATATTACCAAATTCAATAGGCAGCATCATTTGGCTTGGACCTGGCGTTCCGGACTAGCAGACTCTCAAAAAGCAAGCCTCGTTGTCAAGGCCAGCCAGCGGCAGGCGCGCGTTTGGTACTGTATGGTTTGGTTTGGCTGATACACGCACCACGCACACAGCATGGATGTAGGTTCGGCAATCTTTTTGCCTTTTTTCCCTTTCATCCTTCACGCTACAGTACGTTGCTACTACTGGGAGCCTTGTGTGTCCTGCCGTGCCCTACCTATCGCGTCTTCTCTTCTGCCCTATTCGACTACTGCACCTCATTGATGGTGGTAGTGGTGGGCCCCTTCCCTAAGTAGAAAGGGGAGGCTGGATTGGGGGGGAGACGAAGAAGAAGGACGCACGAGCCCTTCTGGTGCCTGTCAAGCAAGAAACGGTACGAAGACGCGCTAGGGGCGGGCTGTTAGGTGGTGAGGAGAGTTTGGAACCGTTTTCTGCTCTGTGCTTGTCACTTCGTTGCTTGCTGCGCGGAGACTACTGAGGGATGGCATTATCATTATGTTGGAAAGATGACGAGATGATGCTCGCGCGTGCTTGGCGTCATTGTTACATTTTCTTGGTGTTCGCATCTGGGGATCGTTTTCCCGCCTTTTGATATCCTCCTCCTCTTCCTTTGCCCAATCTTCGGGCTTGGACGAATCGTGTAGACTTGACCGCAGTAACAGCTTGTCTTTGTCACTGCACGCTACCACAACGCCGACTACTGCACGGTTGAGGTCTCGCGTGACTACAGAAAGTGTGGAGGTCGGCGCAGCGGTTTCAAGTTGGTGGAGCCATTGCGAGACAACTGTGGCGGAGGAGGACTTCTCGGCCGACCCCTCTTTCCGTTTTACTTTCGGAGCGAAAGGTTTAACCCAGTGGGACAAACGTGGTACTCTAGCTGCTGGTGACACGCCCGACCGCTACAGCTCTGGAGTCGAGAGTTTCTCGCCTGCTTCTCGTGATCTTTGGGTCAGGGGTCTGGGATTTGTTTCTAGCCGACGAAGACGATGCGAAACTCGACCCTGGCGCACTTCGATTGTGGACCTCACACATTCGAGAGACTTTACGGGTGTTGTCTCCAGAACCGGAGAGGTTAGGGTCTACATAGAGTTACTTGCTCCTTGGATGCCTTGTAGATCAGGTGACGACTGCTGGATCCACGTGGATCATGTCGTGTTCACCTCGAGATAGCTCGCGCCACTCCCATGCAACATGGTGTGATGAAGTGTCGAGAGGAGACGTATCTTATCGCATATGCCGTGCCACACACACATAGAAGACTGTAGATATACGTCCATGATAAGACTTATCAGAGTCATAAGTGGTGGTCCTACACAGCATTTCCACGCGAGAGTTCAATATACCTGCAACTGAGACACGCTCCCGTCGTTTCGAATGAGAGAGTGTTGGCGAGGTAGACTAGGTAGCAGTTCGATACCTTTCAGTCAAGTCAAGCTGTGCTTTCTGCCTATCAACATCGAGATGCACATTTACCTGTGTTAGATACCTTGTGATGTTGTAGATGTGGATTTACCTGAGATTGATGCCATCCTCTCGGATATCACTCACACCACCCACACCGCAACCAAATCCAAACCTAGAAGAGACATTAGAAAGGGCTCTTCTGTACACTCGTGCTAAAATGGACATCAAACGGGTCAAATCTGGAGATGTGTGATGGAGTAGTTCGGCACAAGTGCATGGGATTTGCAGCAGGGATTGAGAACACGGAAGTCGGCGGCAACGGCTTCAACCTCACACGCACCTCGCCTCACGCGCGCCTTTCGGTGACATCTGATTCCATTCGCCACAGCATTGTTTGACCTGCAACACTACCACGTGATATCAGACCTCACTCACTTGTCATGTCTGTCTAGTCAACATAGTACGCACATTGCTTGCTGGCGGGCATGTCATCTTCGCCCTACAACGCCGATCAAGGTGCGGTGCCTAGTGACTTCGACTACACCAGGCTATTGGTGAGAACTCCATCTCGAGCTAAAGCATACACTGCTAACCATCCATGTAGTCGCAAAGGGATCTTTCCTCTAGCATCCCGATAAACTTCGTCACCGTTCCTGGAGTATCGTTGACGTCGGCGTGTTTTCCCTTTAACCGTTACGACACCGCATCCGCGACTAAATGCGTCTCCAATCTTCTCGCTGCCGGGTTCAGGAGGTTGGAAGTCGACCTCTTCTGGGATGTTAGTCGCACGACATGGAGCTTCTGCCCTGTCCAGCTGGGCGAGGTTGAACCTCAGCTTAGCGTGAAGCAAGAATCCACGACGTCGCAGACGCCTTTGACAAGCGCCACCCTCGCTCAAGATGAGATAGATGGTCGCAGGAAAGTGCGAGCTACGCCATCTGCGGATGGTGGTCAGGAACCAAATGGTGCCAGATTATGGCCCAGGCAGACCACTACTGATGACCCATCGGTATTGACACAAAGCAGTCGACCAACAATGTCCGCATCGAGTATTCCTTCCGGAACAACTACCCGTACTGCAGCCCTTTCTCCCGAAATCAGCTCGACCGTCGTGTCAGACGCTGCAAATCCTGAAAGTACTGCAGCACCCGATGATCAGACGCTTTTACGAGTAGGTGACTATGTGTGCTCAACCCAGCTAGACTTCCACCTGTTCCTCCAGGTGCTCTATGGCCACTTCGCCAACACCGAAGACAACCTCAACGCGACGACCGCATACATAACTCTCAACATCTACCCTGCGGCCTCGGCTTCCAGTGCCGAAGGAAGCGATGCTACTCCGTCGCAAGAAAATTTGCCACACGGCAACAATCTGCTCAGCAGCCTGATAACTGCGAACAACTCACAATATCTGTACACACCTCAACTACTGAATAACCAGCGAGCCGATCTCGACGAGGCAGGAAGCTGGTTCACAGTACGACAACCGCTGCTGCCCGACTACATGTTCTACGAGGTGAACAGGGACAACAACATCCTCTCTACCCCGGACGGCTGGCCTAGCGAAAGCGTTGTCGAACTCGCCAGAGCAAAGCGGATGCTTGCTGGGTTCGGAAACATCGACTCGAGGATGCAAGGCTATGATTTCTCTCTCGACGAATCCACCATCTTCCCACCCGGATACCTGCAAGACTCCCTCAGCGTTGAATTCGCGACCAACGGGACCATCGCAAGTGGCTGCATCTTCAATGTTGATGACGCTTCTCTATCTCAAGCCAACTCATCATGGGCGACACATCACATCTCCAACGACAGTTCCGCCGCCGACCAAACCACATTACGCACCCGCCTAGCCCAAGCCAGCAACCTCACCGACTGCGGCATCAGCCCAATCCTCAACACAACCCTCCTAAACGCAAGCGCAGACACCAACCCCACGCCCTACAAATCCTACGCAATGAGCACAATCTGGTCCTGGGCGCCCGACCAACCCCAAAACTTCGGCACCAGCGACGACGACGACAACGACGACGACGACCAAACCAACGGCCCCACCAACCGCTGCGCCGTGCTAAACGCCACCTCGACCCGCTGGCAAGCCCACTCATGCGCCACCTCGCACCACGTCACCTGCCGCGCCAACAACGCCAACCCCTTCGACTTCCGCATCGCCGACGCCAGCGCGGCCTACGACAAGGCGGAGAACGCGTGCCGCGGCGACGTGCAGTTCGCCGTCCCGCGCACCGCGCTCGAAAACTCGTTCCTGGCGGCCAAGTGGCGCGCGTACCGCGCGGAGCGCGGCGTCGAGGACGAGCTGCTGTGGGTCGACTTCAACGACCTCGACATCGCGGGCTGCTGGGTCATTGGGCAGAACTCGACGTGCCCGTACCAGGACCAGCAGCTGGGCCAGGGGCGCGAGATTGTGGTGCCGACTGTTGCGGCGGTTGTGGTGTTTGTGCTGGCCATTCTGACGGTCTTCATCAAGTGTGCGTCGAATAGGCGGAACACGCGGAGGAGGCGGAAGAGGGTTGATGATGGGTGGGATTATGAGGGTGTGCCTTCTTGAGCGAGGATGGGGAGGGATATGTTTTTTTTTTTGGGGGGGGGGATCGTGGCGTCTTATGATCTATCTTGGTGTCTAATAATAACTGTCTCGCAGAACGTTTCAAAGCAAAAAGTTGGTTTGTACCGCATTCTCTTTCGAGTACCGCTCACAAATGAATTTCAAGAGAGCTCACGATCTTAGCCATCCAAGACAACAAGGCAACTTCCGCAAGCTCAACGCACTGCCAGACACAAAATAAATAAATACTAAGCAACATCCTCCCTCTCACTCAACCCGATAATTCTTAAACTCCCTCGTCTTGACACCTCTAGAAAACATCAGATCCAGCTCCTCATAAGTCCTCCCCTTCGTCTCCGGCACCCTGAACCAAGCCCACCCAAGCGAAACCAACGACAAGCCCCCAAAGAAGAACCCGATCTTCCCGCGCCCATTCGCCTGATCAGGGTTGATAAGGTAAGGGATCGCGACTGTCATGGCGACGGCCACAGCAGCTTGCACCGCCGTCGCCAGCGCGATGGTCTTGCTGCGCACGCGCGTCGCGCTCGTCTCGCAGATCAGCACGAAACACACGGGGCCGACGGAGAGGTCGTAGGTGAAGTTCCAGAGGAGCATGAGGCTGCTTTGCGTCCAGGCTAGGGCGGGGCGATTCGGGTAGTTTGGCAGGCAGTCGATGATGCCGATTACTAGCAGGATGACGACGAGGGTGGCCAGGCCGAAGTTGTAGATCCGGCGCCGGCCGAAGTAGCTGAGCAGGACCCAGGAGCAGAGGGTTCCCAGGAAGCCGAGGGCCAGGAAGCCCACGCCCATTGCGAAAGCGTGGGTGGTGGCGAGGCCGGCGAGCTCGAAGAAGTAGGTTGCGTAGCCGACGAGGTAGATTCCGGACAGGACTTGGATGGTGTAGACGCCTATGCTGATTTCGGTGCGGCGCAGGTTGATGGGCTTGAAGCAGTCTGTGTAGGAGCTGCCGGCTTCCATGGCGTGCTCGAGCTTGTCGGTTTCGATTATCATGGCGAGGGTGGGGTTTACGTCGACTTTTTTGGAGGCGAGGCGGCGCAGGGAGTGCGAGGCTTCGTCGATGCGGCCTTTGCGGACAAGCCACCAGGGCGACTCGGGCGCGAATGGCCAGAGGACGAGGATGATTAGCGGCCAGACCCATTGGGCGGCGAAGGGAGCCGAGTAAGCCCAGTGGTTGTCGAGACGAGATGTGCCCGCGATGACTCCGTTGGCGATCAGCTGGCCAGTCACGAAACTGAGGTTGATCCAGGAGGTCAACATGCCTCGCAAAGCTATAGGACATACTTCCGAGGCGTAGGCGGGTGCCACGACGACGTACATCCCCAGTACCTGTCGAAGGTCAGATACAAGACAAGACAAGACTCTTGTAAGACGAGAGCAACGATACCAAACCACCAAGCAGTTCGCCGGCAAGTAGTACAGGCAGAGACCGCGCGAAGAATTGTATGAACACAAAGCCTGCGGTCACGACAACGCAGGCCCCAAAAGTCCTTTTGCGGCCAAACCATTCCATTGGGTAGGAAGCGAAGAAGGCGCCCACAACTTGACCGATTGGGCTGCCCATCGAGAGACCGGTCTGCCAGGGTGCCGAGATGATCCACTCGCCGTTGTATTTGTAGCCAAAGTCTCTCTGAAAGGCCGGAGTTGCGTATAGATTGCCTAGTAATTGGGGATCGAAGCTGTCAAAAGGTTAGTCATTGCACGTCGATTCAATCTTGACGCCAGGAAGCGTGTGCGATGGACAACTGACCTTGCCATGATGACCTGCGAGCAATTTGAGTCAGCACCAACAGAGTCGACTACATAAGATGGAGATGGCGAAATCTCACCCCGAGCGAAAAGTAGATGGTCCATCCAACAGCACTCGGGTACAGTCTGATGGCTTCAAAGAACGAAAGCCGATGCTCAAGATCCGTACCCTGACGCGCCTCATCGCCAGCTATAGAGCCAATGGTCACGTTTCCTGTTTTCGTGAAATTGTCGCCGCCGTTTTCGCCGTAAGAGGCCATGGTGGGCGAGCGATTGTTGCTACCTTCGTCTGGCACAGCTCTGGATATATGCTCCGTAGCTTCACATGAATTTGAAATTGTCTTTGAGCGTATGCAGTCAGTACATGTGTTGCAAGTAAGGAGCTCTCAAGATGACCTACTCCGTCCTCGAACGTCCCGTAGGAAGAAGAAAATGCAAGAAGTGAGTCTCCCTCTGTATACGGCGATAGCGGTGGCATGTTGTTGTATCTTAGGTAGTTGTGTATGCCGGCAAAGGTCTCCCGTATCGCAGTGGTCCGGCAATTCCTACTCGTAGGATTGTTTAGTTTGCCGTAGGTGCAGCTGAGATGCTTACTATCGGCTGGCTAACCAATGGCGATAACATGACGCGAGGTGTCTGATAGTAAGGTTGCAATCTATTGCTTGATATGATAGAAGCTACATACATGGACGACCCCGCTTTTCTTGTCGGACATGAAAGCTTAAGATAGGCAGACATCTCGCCTATTATCATCGTCATCTTCACATAGGTCAGTAGGTCAGAACCAGACAGACAGCAGAGTAGGGCAAAGAACGTAAACAGAGAGAAAGACCACAAACCAAGTTCAATCAAAGGAAAAAAAAATCTTCATAAACTTTGTGGTATATATAATCCACTTTCTCGTCTTGTTCAAAAAGAAAAGAAGGTCTCGCCGCGTCTCTCTTTCTATCAAGTATCGTTAGTTCCCAACCCTCTTCTCGCCTGCCCCTCAATGGTACAGTTCGCAGCTTCTCGCTCGCTCGCAAATGATAGTAATAATCATCTTGGTGATACTTCGCTACGCTCGCGGCCTGCACGATTCATGCTCTTGCGATTAGCAGAGCAGCACTACCTTCATCGATCATTCCTATACGACCGCGACGGCGGGTATAAATCGCTTCGCGCGGTGTGTCGTCGGTGGGGAGCTTGCCTTCCCACCACCTCCCCACCGCCTCCCCCACTCGCCATCCCCTCACTCGTCATCAGACTCCTCATCATCAGCCTCGAAGACAGCAGCGCCCAGATCCAGCAGGGCCTGCACAGCGGTGCGCTGGGCGAGCATGTCGCTCATCTCGCGCTCGATGCTGCTAGGCCGCATGATGGTCGGGGCGAAGACGACGGCAAGGTTGAGCGAAGTCATGAGATTCTCGTCCTTGCTCTTCATGACGCGGCGGAGGTGCAGGACCAAGTACTCGAGGCAGTTGCGGTGGTGTTCGGGCAGGTCGCTGACGGCGCTGCGCAGGGCGAGGACTTGCTTTTCCGTCGCGGCCCGGATCAGCGCTTGCGTCTTGGAGCTGTCCTTGTCCTCGCCTTCGGAGACGCCGATGTTAGAGAGCGCGCCGGCTTCGAGGAGGGAGTCGTAGACGTCGTAGGTGATTAGAGGGGTGGGGAGTTTGCGGAAGTATTGCTTCAGGGCGCTGGTGACGGCGTGGATGTCGAGGTCTGGGTCGGAGATGTCGTAGTTGTTGGGGTCTTTCTCGAAGCCGGCTTGGATGGCCTTCACTTGACCGCTGCCGCCGGATTTGCGGTAGACACCTTCGGCGTCCATGCCGCGCTTCTCGACTTCCTCGACGCAGCGGCCGACGATGGCGGGAATGAGGCGGTTCTCGAACTCACAGCGTAGTTCAAGTTCGGAGCCGAACAGGACTGTTGGGGATGTCAGTGTGTGCTCTGCAATTGGTTGTGCATGTATCCTCGACAATGACTTACCAGAAGGATCATTGGAAGGAATCGCGAGATTCGTGCTGCTGCTGTTCTTCATGCTGCCAGCTTGTCCATTCTTCAAACCACCGTTCTTCTGTCCAAAGAATCCGAAACCTGCAGCACCAGGGGCAGGTCCACCCTGTTTGGCGCTGAAGGACCCCGCCTCGCCACCACCAACGGCTTGTTGTGTCATGCCGTAGGGAGTACCAATCTCATACCCATCTCTGGTTTGGACACGTTCCGTTGCGAATGCGCCCTTCAGGCCCTTTGTCACATTCTTGGCCATCTTCTCGCCTCCCTTGCGCCAGTTGAATTTCTTGGGTTGTCCCTTGCGGATATTGACCACTTGAGGGCCAGTAGGTGCTGTGAGGACAGTCGCCGGCTCAGCCTCGGTCTCGCCTGGCATGAAGTCTTCGTGCAAGCTTTCTTTTGTGCCAGGGTGGTAGATGCCCAGCCCGTTTGCGTTGCCATGCTTGCCAGAATCGTTGCCGCGATTCGACTTGTACAGTTCCTGTATGCTTTGTAGCAGGTTGTTGTTCATCTCCAATAGCTGCGCATTCTTCGACGACAGCGACTCATATTCCTGGAAACCCCGGTCTTTCATCTGAATCAAATTTCCAATTTCATCTGTCAGATCAGTACGTTTGCGCATGAGATCCTCGATTTGCCCTCCCATGTGGTCCTTGAGCTTCCGAAGCGATTCTGACAACTCGCGGAAAATCGAATCGTTCAGCGCCGTCAAGTCAAGCGGTTGGTTGTTGTCTTTGACCTTGCCCAGGTGGTCGGTCATGACTTCGAGCTCCCTAACGACCATCTCGCGCTGGGTATCGAGGAATGCCATGGTGGTGCGCTTCTCGCGAAGCTCGCTGTTAACCTGCTTGATGTCTGAAGATCCGCTGGCTCGTTCCTCAAGGGTGCTGTTTTGAGCCTCGAGCTCTGCAATCTTGGATTGCGCGCGTCGCAGGGCTGCCCGCATTGAATCCATGGTGTCCTTTGAAGAGGGCGAACTCATCATAGGGCTGCTAATCATCAACGGCGTGTTCAGCGATGATTCGATGGGAGCGCCATTCTTTGGCACCCCACGGTCACTGAAGCTCCGGCCATGTTTGACGGCATTGGACACACGGCGCAACATGGAAGCTTCTGTTCTGTCCTGCGCCTTGTCGCCCCGCAATATCCTCGCCATCTCTTCTTCCATGGAGAAAGCACCGTCCATGCTGTGTTTGGGCAGTCCAGCACTTCGCAATGGGGGAGAAAGCTGTCCATCAGATCTGGCGTCGCTACTTGGCTGAGTGCTGCTGATGGACTCTTGTGCTCTGTGTCGTTCGGCTGGTGGCGGCGGTGGCGGTTGTCGTGGCGTGACGAAATCACCATTGTTGCCCGCCGACTTACTGGGCCCTGACGGGCGGCTACTTGCTCGAGGAGGTATCGCATCAAAGCTGCTTCGTACATGGGGAGACTCAACAGTCTTTGACCGCCTGTTGTCGCGGGCGAAAGCAGTCTGAGAATCAACGAAAGAACTAGGAATGGAAGAAGCAGACTCGTGGCGGCCGTGCGATGGCTTCAGGGATGTCGCAACAGTAGTTGCAGTGGGCGGTTCCGGGGAAGATCGTATGGAGCTAGGCTTGAGGGAGGACGCAGCGAGCGAATCGCCACGCGCTGGTCTGTCCGGGAATCTCGAAAGCGCAGGAGCGTGAGCAGATGGGTGTCCTTCTTTTCGCCTAGGGTCGTCGAACGGGTTGATGCCCGACTGTGGTGACTCTGCAGAGACGGGCGACGCGGTTACCGTTCTGTCAAGCGCATGCTCCTTGTCGTCGTGGTCAATTGGCGATACCAAGCTGGGTGACTTATTTTCCTTGCCCAACTCGCTCCTAGAGCTACTTTTCTTTGCTTTGGGCACCTCTTGTAATTTGAAGCCATCACTTCGTCCGAGGGTGAAGGAGCTGGTGTCCAAGGTTTGCGGTTTCGGGCGTTCCGGCCTGTCTTGTGCACCGCCGATTGCAGGAGAAGCCGAAGAAGCCGGTGTGCTCTGGCCGGATGCTAAGCGCTTTTGCGTGCGACTCTTCTCTTGATATGCTATATGGGGACTAGATTTCGGCTGACCGGCGGAATTGGGGGGCAGAATTGGTTCGCGCTCTGTTGAGTCCGATCTCGCGGACCCCGGGCGGTCCTCACGCAATAATTCCCTGTGAGGCGGTTTCGAGGATGTTCGGCCAGTGAAATAGTCTCGAGGTGGAGGAGGGTCAACGGGCGATACCTCATTCGGGGGCGGTACTCTTTTGCGTGGTATCGCAGCAGCAGGCGGCGGGCGTCGAGCGGGGTTAGGATCGAAAGACATTGGGAGGAAGCCCTCATTTTCATCGTCATCCGATATGGAGGACATTCGCGAGCGGCGGCCTTCTTTGTAAGTGCTCGCTGGCAGGGTTTGGCCGTCTAGAAGGAGAAGAAAGGATGTCAGCCATATTCAGGTACGGTTTCAGCCACTGAGCGCATGTGAACCCACCTCTGCGCATCTCGTCCGACAAGGGCGAAACGTCTCTTTTGTAATGGCTCGGCGGGGCGTCCTTTTCAGAGCGCAATGTCCGTGTCGTATGCGTGGTGTTAATCGATCTGCCGCCTGGCGTGCCTGCGTGTTGGTCTGTAGGTGGGGTCTCGATTTCAGGAGAGAAAGCGGCCTCGGAAGCTGCACCAGGTGGCAGTGAAGGGAGGGCCTTTTCCACCGTCGTCGACGGTGTCGCAGTTGTTGTAGACCCGGGCCCATTGGTCCCACCAGTAACCGATCGCGCGCCTTTGTTTTTCTTCCGCCGCCTCGCCATTAAGCTCTCGTGGCAGCTCATACAGAAGATACCCTGTGAAGTGCGCGCATAGCGCAAATTCTCAATCTTCCTCTTGCAGTTGCGACAGCGGAAGCAGCTCGCGCAGAAGGCCTGGTCGCCAGTGAGGATGGCCAAGTCTTCAATCTTGTTGCCGCAGGCATTGCAGCTATATGTACAGTTGTTGCAGATGAGGGAGCCGTCGCCGAGGAGGAGCAGGTTGGCGTCGGAGTCAAGCAAGGTGCCGCAGGTGTTACATCGGAAGCAGTCGATGTGCCATCGGTTGCCGGCTGGGAGAGAGGGAGAGTCAGACGGTTGGTGGTCAATGGGACGGTTTGTCAGGACATACCAAGCTCAAAAGCCTTGCCTTCTTCCAGGATCTGCGCAAGACAGTGTCAGCTTGCAATTGCCTTGTGCTTCTTGGAGTGTGGTCTGGCGCACCTCGCCGCAGCCCTTGCAAGGGTAGACGGCGTCCTCGCCGTCCATGGGCGACTCGAGGCCAGGCGACTCCATGGCTTCTTGAGGTGTGTGGAGGAGTTGAGGAGGAGTGGTGTTGGTGGTGCGGTGTTGCGCAGCAGTGGGGCCTCCCGGCGCGCCTCACACGGGCATCCAGAGGCAGAGGCGCGGACAGTACTGCAAGAGGGTGGACGAAAGGTCGGGAGTTGTTCTGCTGCGGTGTCGCGTGCGAGTGGTGGACGGGACGATCAGATGGCAGACGCCACCTCGTGGTTACCAGGGCGGAGTGCCTGAGGAGAAGGGCACTACTGAGGGATGGGATGGGATGATTCAAAGTGATGTCGCAGATAGACGATCGGGGTCCGGGAGATGTTGCCCTGAGCTGAGGGAGAAAGAAGCCTGCCCTGGACAAGTCAATAATAACGAGGGACACTAGACAGTAGAGAGACTAGCACTTGGAGAGAAGCGATGGAGAGCGAGCGCATAGACACCAGCAGAGACACAGACAAGAGAGAGAGAGACAGCAGAGACAATCCCCGATGTGAGAGTGGCACGGACGGCGAGTAGGTAACGAACGAACATGTCCCCGCGGACTGTTACTAGGTACTGTAGTGAGATATACTTCTGCGTAGTGGCAAAGGTTGTATCGAAGACCGAGTATGAAAAGCTACAGTACAGTACTTGTGCCATCACCCTTTTCGAGCAGTGCAAGTATCTCAATCAAATATCAATCAAATATCAATCAATTCCTCCATCAATAAATTGTTATTGCCGGCACTGTCGCAAGAGTGTGGAGTCTTGCCTTGCCTTGCCTGCTCTCTGCAAGCTAAGGATGATGAAGACCGACGATCGCCTCCTTTCTTCACCCAATCCCAACCCCATCACATTGATACCAGGTACTGCCAATGATTATTGATCTTACCTATCACAGCGGCGTGGTGGCGCTGTCTAATTAACAGTATCACCAAATAAGCACCATCAATCATGACAGCAATGTATGTAGGCAGTCAGCACACCAATACATATCGACAGGCAAGTAGACACACACGTAACCCATGCAACCATCATCACAAACCCCCTGCCCTAACTAAGGTAACTTGAAACGCCAACCAACCTGCCTCGCAAGTCCTTGGTGTATACCATCTCGCCACGGTAAATAATATTGTATTCCCACAGCCTTACCCACGTCTTTCGTACCTACCATACAGTACTCACATCATGTGCGACCAAAGTACATGCCACTGCAATCTCGCATCGCTACCTACATACTCTCACAAACTCCCTCATCCACCCCCCTCGACTGAGAACTGCTCACGCCACGCGTTGCCACGCCGCGCCGTGCCACAAGCCGTCCGTCCGTTCGTGTCTGTCTGTCTGTGATATGAAACGCTTCCGATCCATCGAGCTAAAACTTACCGTACCACAGGTAGCAAGCAGTAACGTAACCACTCCTCCTCCTCCAGACCTGTTGCTATAAATATTGTGGGAAAGGAAAAAAGGCCAGCTGGCCACAGGAACCCATGAGTCGTAGGCGAGGTCCAGTCTTGCGTCTTTACCTAGATGCCCGTTTTTTTTTAACCGCCCCTCGCGAGTCTATTTCTCGCACGTTGTTACAGTTGTCTACTGTACCCTCATACCTAAAGTACTCCTCACCTTCCCGCTTTATGCCCTCGGGAAGGGAAGCGCAGGGTGGCGTGGCGTGACGATCAAACCCGCCTCTCTCTCCCAGAAGCCGACCTGACACCCGGACATGCATGTGTAGACAGGGTCAAGGATGGTTTGGTTTTGCGCGCGAGCAAGCAGAGGAGCAGGTTCGAAAAACCCTGGCCAATAGTAGGCAGGCAAGCCAAAAGGCAAGGCGAAAACGGCCGGTCTGGATCCGGTCTGGCCTGGAACTCGCTCTGGCTTGAACACTGCTTTATCACCCGACACGAGAGGACCTGGAACTTTTGGCCGTTGTATCCTCTAATGTATGTAGACTCAGCAACAGCTCTGCATTTGCCTTGTCCGTTTTTGTTGGACGGTCTTGTCACGATCTTTGCATCAATGCGTGACTCTCTTCTCATTGGTCGCAAACACGTAAGACACCGGCGCGAGCTCCGCAAAGAGAGAGAGAGCCATGGTGGATCGAAGACGGCGGGAGGTTGGGATTCTGCAACGGGAGTCGTCGCACGACGTTTCTTTTTTCGAACACAACACGGCGAAACTCGCGTTGAGGGGCGTTGCGTCGATTTGATCTCAAACTCAACTGTTGTCATCATCACTAATTAAGACCAAGAGACTCTTACAAAAACTAAAGTCGAATACGAGGGTCGACATGTAAAGTGCGAGACGAACGATCGATCATCAAACAAACCGTTCGGGCGGGTAGGCACCGTTGCTTACTTCTAGACAAACGCTTCAACGATAGCGTCTATCCATTAATAGCATCCTCATCGAAAAAGAGGGGTTCGAGACATTGTTTCGTTCATTAACCGCGTTAAACGCGTTGAAGTTTGCGACATGTAAGCCAACTCGTGCTTACATATGCCACGTAACAAGATTGCATCTCCATGAAATCCGCATAACCTTCTTCCAAGTGACCGCTACTGGAACCCGGCATTGTATCAAAAGCCTTCGGTCTCGAAAGCTGAAGAAATGATTACCTAACCGAACATGGGCAACAAACTCACCCTTACGCCCTCAAACCATCAACCACCGCCCCATCCCCCTCCTCTTCCTCCCCCTCCGCGAACCCATGCCTCATAACCTCAACCTCCACAACCCTTGCCTTCTTCTCCAACAAAACAGGCCACTTGGGATTCCTCGAAAGACACCAATTGGAAAAAGCCCTGGCCTGCTCGATCCCGAACCGAGCATGTCTGGCGAGAGGGATCCGGAAAACGTCGCTGAGCTCTTCCAGACTGAGGCCCTTGGTCTCGGGAACAACACTTTGATATCTATGTGTCAGTAGTGTTGGGAGAGAAGCGGGGAAAGCATGGTCGTGGAACGGCTTACAGCAGGATTACGATCTCGCCGATGATGCACCAGCCCGCGTACCAGATGAAAGCACCGTATTCGTGGAGGGCTTTATATAATGGAGGCCATGAGATTGCCACGACGAAGTTTAAAAACCAGTTTATGGCGGTTACGAGGCCCATTCCTGGTGAGGGGTGGTGAGTCAGCCAGCTGCTCCGGATTATTCTCAGGGAACTTGGGGGTCTTGGGTTGTTTAACGTACCGATGTCGCGATTGTATAGCGGCATGCTCTCGGCGGCATACACCTGAGATTCACGTCAGCAAAGTTCTCCGGAGTTCGGGTATGGCTGATTGGGAAGTCTCACAAATGGCACTGGTCCTTCTCCTGGACTGTACGCAATCCCGAAAAGATACATGCTTGCTATCGTGAGCCCGATCCGGAGGTTGCTTGTCTGGTTGGAGTTTGTGACTCCAAACGCGATCGAGATCAATGCGTGACAGACCGCCATGAACGGGAAGGTCGCCAAGAGCAAACTTCGCCTACCGAATGTGTCGATTGTCCAGAACGCCGGTAATGCGAAGACGAAGTTGATGACGCCGAAGCCGAGGGATGCGAGTAATGCCGGTGTTGGCTGGGAGCCTGCTCGGAGGAGGATGATCGTGCTGTAGTAGGCGATTACGTTGACGCCGCAGAACTGATGATGCTGTCAGCTGGCACAGCAGACTCGTATAGTTGAGGAATGTTGTCCTGGCGGCGTCGACTTACCTGCTGGAAGAACATGCATGTGACACTGGCGAGTAGTGCGCGAGCGCTCCGACCATCGGTGAAGAGTGTCGTCAAAGGCCTCTGAGGCTTGTGAGGTCGGTCTGTTGCAACCTTGTCAAGTACCAGAAGCTCATGATGGATCAAGAAGAGGTCTCTGGCAGCTTGTAGCCGCGTGGGGCGAAGTCGGACAAGCGAGTCGAACGCCTCTTCGTACCGCTTCTCCTCGCCTTTGTGCTTGTGGGCCCGATTGAGGAGCCAGCGCGGCGACTCTGGAAGGGTGTAAACGTATGCGGCGACAATCAACGGGAGTACCATGCTGCATTCAGGTCAGTTGGCTCCTCTGGCAAAACAGTGTGAGTATCCGGCCGAAAGCACTTACGGACTGGCCAACATCAGTCTCCAATTCCAGCTCTTAGATTCAGGTCAGCCAGGAACTGCATTCGATGTATACAAGATCGAGAATCTTACGCATCGCAAGCTGAGTAGCTCTCCTCTAAGGCAATCGTGTCTGAGGACGAGTTCGCCTGCATCATTTGTAGGTCTGAAGCCTTCACCACTCCCTGCTACGTTGTGAAACACTACGCCAGAGGCATACCCGAGCATGATCCCGAATGCAGTCCACATCTGTTCTCGAGCAAGGTCAGCTACCTCGTTGTCGCATTGTGATTTTTCCAGAACAAGCCGCCACATACCTGCCACATCATAACCAGTGCACCTCTTACATTGGCCGGCGCACACTCCGCCGAGTAGATTGGCACCGTCGCGCTCTTTGGACCAATACCTAAACCCAGCACAAGGCGAGCAGCGAACAGCTGTTGCCAGGTTCCGACAAAAGCTTGTCCAAGACACGAAGCGAACGAGATCAGGCAGGTTATGAAGATTGCTCCTCGCCGCCCCAAGCGGTAGTTCAGCGGGTAAGTCAACAGGCAAGAAAATGTACAGAACAGATAAGGGGCACTGTTTACCAGGCCGAAAATGGTCTCGTCGGGGTTGATCTTCAGCGCTCCTGCGTAGTAGATTTGGGCTACAATCCATCAGCGATGTTGCTTCAAAAGATGGCCAAATGCACGGTCTGCAATGTACTTGCCTCCATTGACAGCAGACTCATCCCATCCCTGAACTGATCATGGCATTCAGCTTGATGCATCCTGACACTCATGCTAAGCGAATGCTTACCAGCAGCAGCAGCTGAACAAAGAGCGACCAACAGGTAAAGCCCCTTGGTTTGCCGGAACCTGTCGAAGCGACTTGTTGGATTATTCTCACGCCTAAGCGCTTTGCGCTCGTCGTCGTCGACTTGGAATCCGTCTTTGCGATCACGCTCAAAGGCGTTGGGATCGAGGTTCAGAAGACCACCACGCTCGAAGTAGTCGCGGTAGAGACCGAGACCAGGATGTTTCGTGAACTCTGCGATTTCATTCTGCATGTGCTCGATGGTCCAGTCATCGAAGGGATTCCGGAGTTCGTAGTATGGTTTCGAGGTTTGGGATGCCATGACGTGAAGCTGCGAATGATGAACGCAAGTCTACTTGGTGGAAGACTTTTTAGTTGACAGTCCTTGGGAACCTCAGACTCCCGCCATACTTCTAGTCTCCAACTGAGGCTTAGACACGAGGATGGGCTGACCTGCACCTCATCGGAGAAGAAGGCAAGCGTTCATGCAAGCCATATGTACCCCCTCTTCTTCTACACCGGTGCCTGGGTTGCTCAGCCTGGAATGGCACCCAATTGGCTGCCTCATCATGTTGTACAGAACTATTGGCCAATGGCTTGGCATCTCTCTCGGTTAGATACAGCTCATGTCTTGTGACGATTCTGCGGCTGAAATGTCATATATGGCGTCTTGCGTATATGTCAAACTTTGTTGAACATGAGGGCCGTAACGTCGTTGACGAGGATCTCACCAGTCCTAGTGCTGATGTTACCGCTCTGTACAGAGAGATGCTATACTTTGTTCTATAGATTTGTAAACATCATTCCGGCGTGGTGATGATATTGACATAAGAAAATTGCTGATACAACCGTAGGCACTTGACCAGACGATGTCAACAGACTTTAGAAGAGACTGTGGGTGGCGGGAGGATGGCGTCCATAGTCGGTACTGCGCCCTGATATCATCGCCCGATACATGTACAGGCGACATGTACACACACAGCCGCGTTCGGTAGCCTGGAATAACCTCTGCTTCTCTTGTTCAATCGAGGCCACATGTGAACCAGCCTGTCCCATATTTTCGTCGTTGTTGTTGCTTCCTTCGAGCCTCCCTCGCTCCTTCTCCACAGCCACGAGCATGAGCCCGCCAGCGGCCCGACTTTGCGGAGCAACCCTGTTTCAAGAATGGAGCCCTCGGAACGGTACGTCTTTTGCGACCGTAGACCACATGGTCTTCATCCTCTTCCTCACGACAAGCGCCTCAGAGTGCCTACTAATGCTGGCCTGTCGACAGTGTACAGCTGCCGGATGACTTGGAAAGAGACATCCGTGCTCTGCTCCCCGATATCCCTTTCCAAAGAGAGCATGTCAATGCCCGCGATGTCTTGACGGAAGAGTCTTTGGAAGAATTGAAAGAGGTACTCGAATCAAACTCGCTGACAGAGCCATGGAGCGCCAGTCCTCGGCTGTATGCGTTGCTTCGCATGTCTGCAGGAGCCGGAGAAGAGGACCTCACCCATCGACCGTACACGAGCGAAGACCTTCTCAATTGCGGCCTTAGCGACTATGCGTTACCCTTCACATGGGCCACGCTCCCTGTCGTCATCAGAGAGCAATTCGATACCGCGACGCGCCTCCTGAACCTACAAAGAATGGTGAAGTCTAGTCATGAATCGATGTTCTTCAGAGACCGGATCTTGACGCATCGCAATTCCAAGATCCTTCCATTCAGGATCACTCCACAATTACCCGTTACCCAAGGGTCTTTCGGAAAAGTAGAGAGCGTACTCAACACAAGGACTGGGCTTGTCTTTGCCCGCAAGACCATGAAAAGGTTATGTAACGACACCATGTCCGAAAATCAAGCTCGAGCGGATCGACAACGGAGGCTAGAGCATTTCAAGAATGAAGTGGAGATCCTGCAAAAGCTGGATCACGAGCATCTGGTGCGTTTCTGCGGCAGCTACACAGATGAAAACGCGTTTGCGCTTCTAGTCCAGCCTGTGGCTGAACGTACCCTTCACGAACTACTCGTCGAGCCTGATCGTCTCAGCATGGAGGACAGCGCTATGTTGCGCAAATCCTTTGGCTGTCTTGCCTATGGCTTAGCTTGGCTGCATTCGAGGCTCATTCGACACAAAGACATCAAGCCAGCCAACATCTTGATAAGCGCAGGATCGATACTGTTTTGTGACTTTGGCAGCGCCATGGACGCAGAGCTTCTGGACACGACGCGGACCGAAGGTCCTGCCCTCATGCGCACACCCCGGTATGTCTCGCCAGAGACTCACGAAGAAAGGCAGAGGAATGAAGCAAGCGACGTCTGGTCGCTTGGGTGTGTGTTCCTCGAAATGCTCACAGTACTCACTGGTTCCAGTGTGGACAGCCTGCTTGAACACATTCACGACCAGCTCGGTCGTACTGGGTTGATGCAGGGTGTATGCTACTGGGAGGGAGCCTCGTCTGACGTCCTCCACAACCGCATTGCGCAACTGACAGACGTGCCCGAAGTACGGGTCGTGGCTGGCTGGACGTGTCAAATGGTGAGTTCTACCTGTCGGTCTCGTCACTCGATGTCTCGCGATTGCAAAGGTACTAAGATCGAACCAGCTTGAAAAGGCTCCTGAAGCGCGACCTTTGGCGGCAACACTCGTGGCAGAGGCTCAGTCCCACGAGGACGCCAATCCAGGGCTCGGCCACATCAGCAGCTGCTGCGCGGAGTCTGTGGTGCCAATGCTACCCGAAGCTCGTCGATCACATGCTTCTCCACCGACCTCCCCGCCGGCCTCTCCGGGACATGGGACCTCCGGGTGGGCTTCTTTCCATAGTCCTCCGACCACGGGATTGCTAGCCCTAGAGGCAGGCGTACCGATGAACAATCTGTCTCCCGCTACAAGAATCCGCACGCAGTCGACGCAGTCAACACATTCACGGGTAGATTCTGCGCAGCAAATCACAGGCCACTCGACAGACGGCGGAGATACACTGATATTCGAGGCACCGCTCACACCCAACTATTTTAGAATCCTCGAGCCCAGCGCGTCTTCGGAAGAGTCTTCGTCTCGTACTCGCTTTTTGCGTCTCTACGAGCATGTAGCGGCGGATCTGTATCGGACCACTCGCCGACTGGTATTTCTCCTCGGCGAACGTCTTGTTTTAAGTGAAGAGCAAGAGTACTGGATGCCCCTTTGTGACACCGCAGTCGTTCGGAAAGGAGCGCGTGTCATTATCTCCTGGTCGGACTGCAACCATCGTGTATCCCACGAAGCTGTGAACGGCATGACTCCCCATTCCCGGGTGTACAGGCGGACCCACCCAAACAACACCTTGTTGATCAATTTTGTGACCGAAGCGGACGCCTGCGACTTCTCGACACATATCCGCGAGCCGCACATCGTGATGAGGGACCTGATAAGGTGGCCCGTCAATTTGTCTCCGTATGCTACCAGCGGCGCGTGGGGATTCGATACCACTGGCGAGGTGCGGAAGTACAGTGTGTCCCCCGAAGTGATGTATACCGTACAAGCGTTTAATCCCCCCGGAATCCAACACCGTGGGCCCTCCCGGGGGCTCTTGGTAAGAGCGCACAACGACTTAATCACATCGACATCGCGAATCTACTGGCTACCACCTGCCATCGACATCAAACTTGAGAGCAACTTTACAGGATTGAGGCCAAGCGTTAGTCTTATGGATCTTTTCGCGGCTGGCTACAAGTCAGATATTCGAAAGGTTCACAACAGTGGAATAGGCAGAGTGGGTGTATGTCAAACGGTTGAGCTGTCGACCTGTAGCGTTTCATGGCGTTTTGAGACACCTCATGGTAATTGTCAACTCCCCTTAGCAACCGAAAGATGATGCTGATCGTTTTCCAGAGAGGCATGAGTTTTTGGATGGCATCACAAGATGGTCTCTGCGACAATGTACGTCGGTGAGGTGCATTTGGAAGATGCGACCATTCCCTCGTTCGAGGAGATACGGCAGAGCAGATTTTCTGTTCTGGTGGAATGGGCAGAGTGATGCAGTCGTCACATTCAGACTTGAAGACACGCCTGCCGGCGAAGGAAAATGGATAACAGGACATCGTAAGCTCTTCCGGAATATGTCTGCAAACCCTTCAACTGACGACTCGTCTCAGTGACAAGACCTGGGGCTTCAGAAAGTTACGCAGATTTGACAGCTACAATCAGACTGACATCCTATCGCCGTGGCGAGAAACTCAATCTGGACTCCATGGATGCTGTATCTGCCAGTAGGTCGGAGACTGATCAGAACCAAGGTGACACGGGCAGGGACCAGACCATCAAAATCGAGTTCAGCAATGCTGAAGGTGAGCATCCACCCTCTTCTATCTTCTGCTGATTACAATCTTGCTGACCAACATCCGGCAGACATGACCGACTTCCAAAACCAGACTGCGGAATACCGCAGACCTCGCAGGGACGGCGCGAATGCAATGCACATTTCGTCTGTTTCTTCAGACGGCTACGGCGTTCGTGCTTCGGGGCCTTCGCTGAGCATTCAGACGACCAGCTCTTCCTCGCGGCAAAGCTGAAAGGCTCATCAGGGGTGAAAATGTTGTCAATTGTAGATTTGTTTGCGCATCTTCTGTAGAAACTGTCGATAGACCCGATTGATACACAAGCTCCTGTTTCGAGCCTCTGCGAATTTACACCGGCCACCGAAAGAGTTTGAGGACTTTCGTGTAATGGTCACTTTGCGAAGATCGCCTGATCTGAACTGCGCCAAGTAGGCATGCATAAACGAGGCTGAAGGCGCAGTCAGGGCGGAGCAACCGAGTGCTACTAGTTCAAGGCCAACTAGTTTGCACTGCCGGAACGCCAGGTCATACATGCAATGCATGGTGATGCCTTACAATCCTACACGTAGCTATATTTTCAGGATACCCAAGAGTCGTCCCCGACGGTTCTCTTTCATGTACCCGCGTAGGATTCTACCTGCAGTACCGCTGAGAACCAACCTATGCCCGTACCTTTGGGCTGACCTGCATTCATTAACGCAATCGTATTGGCACAAACGCCACTGCTCACCTGCGGATCATGCCAATATCGAAGCGAAGCACTGCAGCCTTACGTCTCTAGGTGATATTAGGAGAAGAAACGAAACTTCGAACAACACCATCCACGATGGCAACAGGCCTCGAAACAGCAGCATCGGCCTTCGGCATCGTTTCACTCGCCATCCAGCTATTCCAAGGCTGCGTGGAAGGGTACAAGATTTGCCACACGGCACAAAAAATAGGCAGAGATGGCGATCTGCTATTCACCAAGCTCGCAGTCCAACGCAGTAGACTCGAGGCCTGGGCTCACAAAGCCGGTCTACCTTACGGACCCTTCAAGCGTCTTCACTGGGATCCGATTATCCTAATCTTGGGACAGCAGCAGGGTCTGCTGCGCTCGGCCAAGGAGATGCAGAACCGATATCGACTGAGCGGGCACGAGCAACAAGCTGCCGGACAGGATGTCGCCGTGCAAGACGAAAAGCTGCGTGGAGAGCAGAGCGCTGGTGGTGGGATGGACACGTCGAGCATCGTCGAGCGCTTGAGGCCTTTGTTCATCGCCACACGCAGCGTGCGGCAGGAGGAAGAGGACAGCATCCAGAAGTCCAACGGCCTGGTCAGGAGGTTCACCTGGGCTCTCGGTGGTAAGGAGAAACTGGAGAAGATTGTGTTGGAGATCACTTCGCTGAACAGCCAGCTGGTGGAATACCTCAACGACGCCGATCAAGTCGAATTTCGACACGAAGTCGGCACGCTTTTCCGGGCGTTGGTCTCTGAGTGCAGCGCAACGGAAGAAGTCGATGTTGTTCGGATGGCGATGCCGCCGGATGCTCCTACTGCCATTGTCGCTGCCGCCCGGGTCAAGAAGCTACGTCTCAAACTGAAATCAGCGAGGCATGGTGGCAACGAGAAGACGATGCCTAGGCCGGACGAGCCATCGACGCTGACAGAAGGCTGCAAGCACTTCAAATCGCACAGGCTGGTCATCGGCATGGAGACGCAATACCAAGGAATGCGAATCACCTCGTACAACACGACAGTGGTAATGGTCGAATGGCGAAC
>Ga0265797_10002447_pt1 | contig 31255 bp, 15 predicted proteins | sample P2T30metagenome_FD_192433 | JGI IMG/M metagenome (GOLD analysis project Ga0265797, IMG submission 192433) | Plant litter microbial communities from East Loma Ridge, Irvine, California - P2 T30 | ecosystem: Environmental > Terrestrial > Plant litter > Unclassified | place: USA: California... | reverse complement strand
CCGGTGCCCCAGCTGGTCTTGGCAGTCGGGTCCGAGCATTCGCCTGGCAGGGTCAGCGAGAAGCAGCGATTCTTCTGGCTGCTGTAGAAGCGGGCCGTGAAGGTCGCGCTCCAGTTGCCCATGTTCCAGTCGAGCGAGGTGTTCGACTTGACGCGGAAGGTGTCGTATTCGCCGGCGTATTCGACCCATTCCGAATCCGGGGTCGACTGTTGCTTGTACGTGTCCGTGTAGGTCGTTTCGCTGCGGATGCCAAAATGGCCCCAGGCCGTGCGCGGCATGCGGTAGTTGATCGCCAGGTCAAGGCCTTCGGTCTCGACCTTGCCGCGGTTGGTGTTGCCGATCTGCAGATCGACCACCTGGCCGCTGGCGTCGCGGGTGATCAGCGAGCAGAAGTTTTCCACGTTGTACAGGAAGCACTCTTCGATCGTGTCGGTGGCCGACACGCCCGTGATCAGGTTGTCGATCTTGATGTTGAACCAGTCGACCGAAACCGACAGGCCCGGCACGCTCGATGGACTCAGGACCAGGCCCAGGGTGCGGGTCTTGGCGGTTTCAGGCAGCAGGAAGCTGTTGCCGGCGCCCGTGGTGAACGGGAACGGCGTCTGGCCGCCGGTGGCGGGCACGTTGGCGCCCGTCTGGTTCTTCTGGCGGAAACCGGCCGGCACGCCGCGCGCTGCGCAGCGCTGCGCCACGGTCGGGTTGACGGCCGCTTCGCCGACCACGCTGTCGCAGGCGTCGAGATAGCTGGCGAAGGTCTGCGAACCGCCACCGAAGGTGTCGCCCAGGGTCGGGGCGCGGAAGCCTTCTGCGTAGGTACCGCGCGTGAGGACGTCACGCACCGGTTTCCACATGAAGCTGGCCTTGCTGTTGGTGGTCGAGCCGAAGTTCGAGTAGTCCGAGTAGCGCGACGCCAGGTTGACGCTGAGCAGTTCGGCGAACGGCACATCCTTCAGCAGCGGGATATTCGCTTCGAGGTAGGCTTCACGCACGGTGTAGCGGCCATAGGTCGGATTGCCGGCCAGGCTCGACGAATAGCCCGAGCGTTCGAACTGGCCCGGCACGTCGTCGCCGCGCACTTCGCGGTGTTCGATGCCGCCGGCAATGCCGACCGCGCCGGCCGGCAGCGTGAACAGTTCGCCGGACAGGTCGGCAGTTGCGCTGTTGACGACCGAGCTGTAGGTGGCCTGGGCGGTCGCCATCACGTAGTCCAGCGCTTCCGGGGTCGAGGCCGACGGGCCGCCCAGGATATTCCACGGGGTGCATTCCCCCAGGCCGACCGGCGCGGCGGCGGTGCCGCACTGGACGACGCCCGAGGCGTTCATGAACGACGGCCCCAGGGCGCGCTTGAGGTTGATGAGGTTCAGGTCGCCGTAACCGGTGACCTGGCCGTCGACCTTGCTGTGGTTGTAGCCGACGCTCCAGTTCCACGGCAGGGTGCGGATCGTGAATTCACCTTCCAGCGATGCGTCGATGTGCAGGCTGCGGTTGCTGTTGTCGGTCACGCGCGGCACTTCGATCGTGCGGCGGTAGAAGAACAGGTCCTGGCCGTTGCCGGCGCCGGCGACCGCGTTGCCGTACGGGTTGTAGTAGCTGTCCTTGTCGACATACACCGGGTATTTGGATTGCGAGGTCGAGCTCAGCGGATAGCCGGCGACGGTGCGCGACGATTTGCGGTCGGCATACATCGCGGTGGTCTTGAAGCGCATATTGGCCGGCAGCTCGACTTCGCCCTTGACGAACAGCGACGTCAGCTTGCTCGGGGTCAGGAAGTGCATCTGGCTGGTCGAGTTGAACAGGTCGTCCGGCGCGTTGGTGAAGGTGTGGTAGTTGGCTGGATTGCGCGAATCCTGGCCGGTGCCGTCGCCCAGCGGACCGCCGCTGTGGTTCAGCACGCGATCGAAGCCGGTGACGGCGCCGGTCGGGCTGACCTGGCGGATACGGCCCCACGGGCCGCTGCCCAGCGCCGAATTCGGGCGGGTCGGGCCGTTGGTGGTGGCGGTGACGTCGCGCGTGCGCGCCCAGACGCCGCCCTGGTCGGTATGGGTCAGGCCGAACAGCAGCGATGCCTTGTCGTCGCCGGCGCCGTAGGTGACCGAGTAATCCTTGGTCTTGCCGTCGTTTTCTTCATTCTGGCCGTGGTACACGCTGACCTGGCCGCCCTGCATGGTTTTCTTCAGGATGATGTTGACCACGCCCGAGATGGCATCCGAACCGTAGATCGACGAGGCGCCATCCTTCAGGATCTCGACGCGTTCGATCAGTGCCGACGGGATGGTCGACATGTCGGTATAGCCGCTGACCGACTGCGTCCAGCGCTTGCCATCGACCAGCACCAGCAGGCGCTGCGCGCCCAGGTTGCGCATGTCGAGGAACTGGCCGCCCTGTTCGCGGCTTGCGCCCAGCGACGAGCCGCGCGAGAAGGCCGGCACGCCGGCCGACGACATGCTGTTGATGATGTCGCCGACAGTGACCAGGCCGCTCTTCTGGATCTGTTCCTGGCTCATCACCTGGACCGGCTGCGCCGTTTCCAGATCGACCTGGCGAATGCGGGAGCCGGTCACTTCAACGCGCTGCAGAGCTTCTTGCGCAATGGCGGTCAACGAGGGCAGCGCAAGCGCCACGGCTAATGCGATCTTGGTACGTTGTTGCATGTGCTCTCCATACTGCGCCCCACGGGTGTGAAGCGGACTTTTATGATTGATCGGTGTAACCAGTGCATGCCCGAGCCAGGGCGATACCGCTTGTCGGTAGTGCATGCACCGCAGGTATCAAACCATCCCGTGTTAACGGGTGTCAATAAGTGAGGAGGGCGAATCTGTGCCAAATACAACAGTTAACAAAAAGAAATTAAATGACTAAAAAGTCAGCAGTATGTACGTGCTTTTACTGTGCAATAAAACATGCTTTTGGGTGGAGGTAGGGCGGGGAAATGCCATACGCACCAGGGTGGTGCGCATGGCATCAATCGCTAAAACAGGCATGCCACAGGCGCAGTACGCTGTCGGCATGGGCGCCCACCTGGGCCGGCTCGACCCGCGTCTTGTCATGGCCCTGTAGTCGTACGCTGTGCTGCAGTTTGCGCATGGCGCGGTAGGCCGCCGCCACCTGGCTGGCCAGTAGCGCGTCGATCAGGCCCAGCTCGCCGCACAGGTGCAGCAGGGCGATATTGCCGGCGTTGGCGGTCAGCTGCGGATAGGCATGTGCATGGCGCAGCACAAGATATTGCACGATGAACTCGATGTCGATCATGCCGCCCGCGTCGTGCTTGAGGTCGAACTGCGTGCTGCGGTTCAGGTTTGCGCCATGCATGCGCGCGCGCATCTGCACCACCTCGTCCTTCAGGGTCGCCGCCTGGCTCGAGCGATCCTTGCGCAGCACCTGCTCGCGGATCGCCTCGAAGCGCGCGCCGATGGCGGCGTCGCCGGCGCAAAAACGCGCGCGCGTGAGCGCCTGGTGTTCCCAGATCCAGGCCGCATCGCTCTGGTAGCGCTCGAAGGCGGCGATCGACGAGACCAGCATGCCGCTGGCGCCATCCGGGCGCAGGGCGATGTCGATGTCGAACAGGATGCCGGCCGGCGTCGGCGCCGTCATCCAGGTGATGAAGCGCTGCGCCAGCTTGGCATACAGGGGCGGGGCATCGCCGTCGTCGTCGTCGTACAGGAAGATAACGTCGAGGTCGGACACATAACCCAGTTCCTTGCCGCCCAGCTTGCCGTAGGCGATGACCGCGAAGCGCGGCGTTTCGCGGTGCCGGCCATTGACTGCGCGCCAGGCATGCGTGACCACCGCGCCGACGATGGTGTCGGCCAGCGCCGACAGGTGGTCGGCCAGGTGCTCGACCGACAGTTCGCCGGCCAGGTCCAGCGCCAGCAGGCGAAACAGTTGGGCGTGGTGGGTTTCGCGCAGGATGTCGAGCTGGCGCTCGGTGTCGCCGGCGGCTTCGGCCAGTTGCGCGTCGAGCGTGGCGGCCAGTTGCGGCAAGGCTTCGGCGCCGGCATTGCGGTCGTCCAGCAACTCGTCGAGCAGGATCGGGTGCTGGGTCAGGAAGGTTGCGGCCCAGCCGCTGGCATTGATCATCCGGATCACGCGCTCGAGCGTGTGCGGGTATTCGGTCAGCAGCGCCAGGTAGGCCGAGCGGCGCGCGATCGCCTCGAACAGGTCGAGCAGGCGGCCCAGCGTGGCGGCGTGGCTGCCCATGCCTGCGTCGGTCACGACGGTGGCGATCAGGGGCAGGGCGGCTTCGACCAGCGCCAGCAGGCGTACGCGGCTGAAGTCGGGCAGGCTGGCCAGGCGCGCGCCCTGCAGCGTCGTGATCAAGCGGCTGGCGGCGGCGCGGGTGTCGTTGAAGCCCAGCGCGCCCAGGCGTTCGGCCAGCGCATCGAGATTGTCCAGGTCGTCGGCCAGGGCCGGCGCGTCAGGATCCTGGTCGGGCGCCTCCTTGTCGGCGAAGATGGCGTCGAACTGCTGCGCGACGAAAGTGCGCTGTTCTTCCAGGCGCGCCAGCAGCGTCGCTTCGTCGGGACAACCCATCATTTGTGCCACCGTCAGGCGGTCTTCGTCGCTCACCGGCAGGGTGTGGGTCTGGGCATCTTCGAGGTATTGCAGCCGGTGTTCGAGATTGCGCAGGAAGGTGTAGGCGGCCAGCAAGCGTTCGACTGTGTCGACCGTCAATAGCTCACGCTCGGCCAGCAACACCAGCGTCTTGCGCGTGGAGCGTTCGCGCAGCGCCGGGTCGCGCCCGCCACGGATCAGCTGGAACACCTGGGCCAGGAATTCGATCTCGCGAATGCCGCCGCGGCCCAGCTTGACGTTGTGGCTGCGCTCGGGGTGCAGGCGTTCCTGGCGCTTGACCTCGGCGCGGATCTGGGCGTGCATCGTGCGGATCGCGTCGATCACGCCAAAATCCAGATAGCGCCGGAACACGAACGGCTGCACGATGGCGTCGAGCGCCGCGATGTCGGCCGGCTCGCCCGTGACGGCGCGCGCCTTCACCCAGGCATAGCGTTCCCATTCGCGGCCCTGGACGATCAGGTATTCCTCGACCATGCCGAAGCTGGCCGCCAGCGGGCCCGACTTGCCGTTGGGGCGCAGCGCCATGTCGACCCGGAACGTGAAACCGTCTTCGATCACTTCGGACAACGCCGCGCTCAGGCGCCGGCCCAGGCGGATGAAGAATTCGTGGTTCGACAACTGGCGCTGGCCGGGCGCGGCGGCCGTATCGCCGTCTTCCGGGTACACGAAGATCAGGTCGATGTCCGACGACACATTGAGTTCGCCGCCGCCCTGCTTGCCCATGGCCAGCACGATCAGGTGCTGCGGGCGGCCCGAGTCGTCGCCAACCGGCATGCCGTGCGCCGCCACCAGCTCGGCCATCAGGCTGGCCACGTGGGTCTGGATGGCGAAGTCGGCAAACGCCGTCATGGCGCTGACGACTTCGTCGAGGTCGGCCTGGCCGCCAAGATCACGCGCGACGATGGTCGAGATCAACAGGTTGCGCACCCGGCGCATGGCGCGCTCGAGCGGCAAACCCCTGGCCAGCTCGCTGTCCAGCAGGGCGCGAAAATCGGCGTCGGCCAGCGATAATGCGGACAAGCTTGCCAACTGCCCGGCGCGCTCGGGCGCCGCGCTCAGCCAGCGCGCGACGAAACGCGACGCAGTCACAGGGACACTTGCAGGAACTGGTTGTGCTACAGGGGAAACTTCGGTCATCGTTGATCCTGGGAAACGCGATGGGCGGCCGCTTCAATAGGCCGTTAGTCGGGGCCGGCAGGCAGTCGATGCGTTAGAATGGCCCGCTTACAGGCCGTCGACGCTGCCCGGGTCAGCACCGATGGTAAGGTAGACGCCGCAACGCACGCAAGCGACCTGTTTTTTAAGCTGTACATTTTTCGGCGAGCCTTTGTTATTAGCACCTTGATGCACAACCCAGATCCGCAGGCGGCGTCCGCGTCCCGGCCGCTGGCCGCGCGCTGGCGCCGGCTTCGCGCGTGCTATCGCTTCGCGAACCTCGCGTCGCACCACGTGCTCGGCTTTGCCATCAAGCTGGTGCTGCTCGTGTATTTCGCGCTGGCCGTGCTGTTCCTGGTGCTGCGCTACGCCATCCTTCCCAATATCGACCTGTACAAGAACGACATCGAGCGCGCGGCCGGCAATGCGCTAGGCAGCCGCGTCACGATCACGCGCCTGGCCGCGTCCTGGCAAGGCATGCGGCCTGTATTGTCGCTGCGCGATGTGCGCCTGCACGACCGCAAGGGGCGCCAGGTGCTCGCCCTGCCGCAGGTCGACGCGACCGTTGGCTGGTGGAGCGTGGCCGCGCTCGAGCCGCGTTTTGCTTCCCTCGAAATCATCGGCCCGCGCCTGGCCGTGCGGCGCGGCCGCGACGGCGTGCTGGTCGTCGCCGGCGTGCGGCTCGATCAGCCGCAGGGCGATGGCGCCGGCGCCGACTGGCTGCTGCGCCAGCGTGAAATCGTGATCCGCGACGGCCGCGTCGACTGGGTCGATGAGCTGCGCGGCACGCCGCCGCTGGCGCTGCAGGGCGTCACGCTGGCGCTGCTCAATCGCTGGGATGCACACCATATGTCGTTGACAGCCACGCCACCGACGCGGCTGGGCAGCCCGATCGACATCCGCGCGCGTTTCAAGCACCGCTTCGGCCAACGACCGTCGGACGTCGCGCGCTGGAAGGGCGAGCTGTACGCCGACCTGCGCGACGTCGACCTGGGCGCCTGGAAGCGTTTCGTCGACTATCCGATCCAGCTCGAACGGGGGCGTGGTTCGCTGCGCGCCTGGATCAATGTTGACCAGGCCCGCCTGGCGGGCTTTACCGCCGACCTGGCGCTGGCGGGCGTGAATGCACGCCTCGGCAAGGACATCGCGCCGCTGGCGCTGGCGCGCGTGTCCGGCCGCCTGAGCGCGCGTGAAACGCTGTTGGCTGGCAAGGTCGACGGCAAGCCGACCTTCGGCGCCAACGGCCACTCGATGCGACTCGACAATTTCACGGTGGTGGCGCGCGATGGCCGCGCCTTGCCGCCGGCCACGCTCGAACAGACCTGGCGTCCGGCCGCCGCCGGCAAGCCCGAGCGCGGCACGCTGCGCGCGCAGGGGCTCGACATCGGCGCACTGGCGGCGCTGGCCCAGTACCTGCCGATTTCGCCGGTACAGCGAGGCTTGCTGGCCGACTACGCGCCGCGCGGGCAGTTGCAGGATGTCAGCGTCGAATGGGATGGCCGGTATCCGGGCGTGACCGGCTGGCGTGTCCGCGGCGACGTGGCCGGACTGGCGCTCAAACCCCAGGCCGCGCGCCCGGGGCAGGCCGCCACGCCGGGCTTCGAGAACCTGAGCGGACGCATCGACGCCAATGAGCGCGCCGGCAGCGTCAAGCTCGGTTCGCAGGGGTTTGCCCTGAACCTGCCGGCCTGGTTCGCCGAGCCGCGCATGCCGTTCGACCGGCTGGCCCTCGATGCGCGCTGGCAGCTCGAGCCCGGCCGCGAGTTGCAGGTCGACGTCGACGCGCTGGACTTTGCCCAGGGCGCGCTCAAGGGGTCGATCTCGGGCCGTCACATCCTGCCGCTCACGCCCGGCCACGGGCCCGGCAAGGCCGACTTCACCGGCAGCCTCGACGGTTTTGCGATCGACCGGATCGGCAGCTTTTTGCCGCTGGCGACCCCGCACAGCCTGCATGACTGGCTGGTTGGCGCGCTGCAGGGCGGGCAATTGCACGACACCACGCTGCGCCTGCGCGGCGACCTGGCGCACTTCCCGTTTCATGCGACCAATGCCGCCGAGCGCGCCCGCGGCGAATTTCGCGTGGCCGGGCGCCTGGCCGGCGCCCGGCTCGAATACGCGCCCGGCCACCGCCATCCGGACGGCACGCCGCTGTGGCCGCTGGCCGAAGCCATAGACGGGCGCATCGTGTTCGACCGCGCGCGCATGGAAATCAATGGCAAGACATTGCGCACGCTGGGCGTGGCGCTGTCGAACGTCAAGGCCGTCATCCCCGACCTGGGCGCGCACGAGAAGATGATGCTGGAAATCGACGGCATGGGCGCCGCGCCGCTGCAGGAATTCTTGCGTTACGTGGCGGCCACGCCGGTGCTGGGCTGGATCGGCCACTTCACCGAAGACACGCGCGGCGCCGGCAACGCCAGGCTCGACCTGAAACTGCGCCTGCCGCTGTCGCACCTGAACGAGGCCAAGGTGCAAGGCAATCTGCATTTGCTGGGCAACGAGGTGGTGCTGTTCCCCGAGTTGCCGCCGCTGCAGAATGCCCAGGGGAAAATCGCGTTCCACGACCACGGCTTCGGCCTGGAAGGCATCGGCGCCGACTTCCTGGGCGCGCCGCTGGCCGTGGGCGGTGGCACGGCGCCCGACGGCAGTACGCGCGTCACGCTGGCCGGCACGCTGTCGGCCGAGGGCATGCGCCGCACCGCGCCGGCGCCGGCGCTGGGGCGCCTGGCCGAACGGCTGTCGGGCAGCACGCCGTATCGCGGCGACATCGTGGTCAAGGGCGGCCACCGCACGATCACGGTCGATTCGACGCTGGGCGGCCTGGGCGTCGAGTTACCGCCGCCCCTGAACAAGGCCCGGGACGCGACCCTGCCGCTGCACTTCGTGCTCGAGGGCGAGCCGACCGTGGAGGGCCTGGCGCGCGACGTCATCCGCGTCGGCGTGGGGCAGGGCCTGACGGCGCGCTACGAGCGCGAAAAGCAGGGCAAGGGCGCCTGGCGCGTGACCCACGGCGGCATCGGCGTGAACGTGCCGGCGCCGCGCCCGGACGAAGGACTGATGGCGCACCTGGACATGAAGGCGCTCAATGTCGACCAGTGGCTGGCGGCCGGCCGCGCCATTGCCGGCCTGGATGCGAAACCGCCGGCCGCGGCAGCCGAAGCGGCCCCGGCGAGCGGCGCCGATTTCACCCAATATGTGCTGCCGACGGTGGTGGCCGGCCGGGTCAGCGAACTGACGGTCGGCGAGCGGCGCGTGGCCGACGTGGTCATCGGCGCGACCCACGTGGGCGACACCTGGCGCGCCAACCTGCATTCGCGCCAGGCCAGCGGCTACCTCACCTGGGCCGAGACGCCCAGCGGCCTGGGCAAGGTCACGGCGCGCCTGGCCTCGCTCGTGATTCCGGAATCGGCCGAGGCCGAGGTCAAGGATCTGCTCGAATCGAACAAGGGCGCCACGGCCAGCATCCCGTCGCTCGACATCGTGGCCGAACGGTTCGAGCTGTTCAATAAAAACCTTGGCCGCCTGGAACTGAATGCCAGCAATGTGCGGGCACTGGCCGGGAGCGAATGGCGCATCGACCGCATCGCGCTGAGCAATCCGGATGGCAAGTTAAAAGCGTCGGGGCGCTGGCTGACCAAGGATGGCAAGAGCAATACCAGCCTGAATTTTTCGCTCGACATGGACAATGCCGGACGCCTGCTCGACCGCGTCGGCTTCCCGGACACGATCGGCCGCGGCAATGGCTACCTGCGCGGCGATATCTCGTGGGCCGGCCTGCCGTATGCGATGGACATCCCGAGCCTGTCGGGCCAGATCGAGATGAACGTGGAATCCGGCCAGTTCCTCAAGCAGGACCCGGGCGCGGCCAAGCTGCTCGGCGTGCTGAGCCTGCAAGCCTTGCCGCGCCTGCTCAAGCTCGACTTCCATGACGTGTTCTCGGAAGGCCTGGCGTTCGACGGCATCACCGCCAACGCCATGATCGCGCGCGGCGTGGTGCGCACCGATAACCTCAAGATGCATGGCGTGGCAGCCACCGTCCTCATGAACGGCACGGCCGACATCGCCAATGAATCGACGAATCTGCGCGTGGTGGTGATCCCGGAGTTCAACCTGGGCACCGGGCCGCTGGTGTATGGCCTGGCGGTCAATCCGGTGCTGGGGCTGGGCGGCTATCTGGCCCAGTTGTTCCTGCGCGCGCCGGTGATGAAGGCGCTGACCTACCAGATGCAGGTGACAGGACCGTGGAAATCGCCGACCATCACCAAGATCGCCAATCCGCCGGATGTTACCGCTGCCGCGCCTGCAGCCCCAGCCGGCCCTGATGCCAAGAAGGAGTGAGATGACAACCGTAGCCGCCATCCAGATGGTTTCCACCCCGCAGCTTGCAGACAACCTGGTCACCGTGCGCCGCCTCGTGGCCGAGGCTGCCGGCAAGGGCGCCACGCTCGTGGCCTTGCCCGAGTACTGGCCGATCATGGGCATGAGCGACACCGACAAGGTGGCGCTGGCCGAAGAGCCGGGCGCCGGCCCGATCCAGGATTGCATGGCCGGGCTCGCTCGCGAACACGGCATCTGGCTCGTTGGCGGCACGCTGCCGATCGTCTCGCCCAGCGCCGGCAAGGTGCTCAACACCACGCTCGTGTACAACCCGCAGGGCGTGTCGATGAGCCGCTATGACAAGATCCACCTGTTCGGCTTCAACAAGGGCGCCGAATCGTACGACGAGGCGCGCACGATCGTGCCGGGTGAGTCGGTCGGCGTGTTCGATGCGCCGTTCGGCCGCGTCGGGCTGTCGGTGTGCTACGACCTGCGTTTCCCCGAGCTGTATCGCGCGATGGGCGAGTGCGCGCTGATCATCGTCCCGGCCGCCTTTACTTTCACCACCGGCCGCGCGCACTGGGAAGTGCTGCTGCGGGCGCGCGCCATCGAGAACCAGTGCTATGTGCTGGCGGCGGCCCAGGGCGGCCTGCACGCCAACGGCCGCCGCACCTGGGGCCACAGCATGCTGGTCGATCCATGGGGCGAGGTCAAGGCGGTGTTGCCGGAAGGCGAGGGCGTGATCACGGGCGCGCTCGATCCAGGCTTCCTGGCGGGCGTGCGCGACAGCCTGCCGGCGCTGCGCCATCGCAAGATGTGAGTTGCCTGGCGCCGTGGACATGGCGCCTCGCGCGCCGGTGCGAACGGGGCGGATATGGCACAATGCCCGTTCCGACCGAACGCATGAAGCCAACCACAAATGACGCCATTCGAACCGAACCTTTCCTCCATCGCCGTTGCCCGTGACGTGTTGTTGACGCCGTTCGGCCTGGACGAAGACAAGCTGCTGCGCGCGCTGGGGACGATGTTCACGCACAAGGTCGACTACGCCGACCTGTACTTCCAGTTCACCAAGAGTGAAGGCTGGAGCCTGGAAGAAGGCATCGTCAAGAGCGGCAGTTTCTCGATCGACCAGGGCGTTGGCGTGCGCGCCGTGTCGGGCGAGAAAACCGCGTTCGCGTATTCCGACGAGATTTCAGAGCAGGCGCTGCTCGACGCTGCTGCCGCCACCCGCACCATCGGGCGCCAGGGCGCCGGGCGCATCAAGATCGCGCGCAGTACCCAGCACAGCGGCGGGCGTTCGCTGTACCTGCCCAACGATCCGCTGGCCTCGCTCGATGCGACGGCCAAGGTGACGCTGCTCGAGCGCGTCGAAAAAATGGCGCGTGCGAAAGACCCGCGCGTGGTGCAGGTGATGGCGGGCCTGGCCGGCGAATACGACGTGGTGCTGGTGCTGCGCAGCGACGGCGTGCTGGCGGCCGATATTCGGCCGCTGGTGCGTGTGTCGGTCACCGTCATTGCCGAGCAGAACGGCCGGCGCGAAGTCGGTTCGTCCGGCGGCGGTGGCCGCTTCGACTATGGCTACTTCACCGACGAAGTGCTCGACCGCTATGCAACCGACGCGGTGAAAGCAGCCTGCGTGAACCTGGAAGCGCGGCCGGCCCCGGCCGGCCCGATGACCATCGTGCTGGGCCCGGGCTGGCCTGGTGTGCTGCTGCACGAAGCGGTGGGCCACGGCCTTGAGGGCGACTTCAACCGCAAGGGCTCGTCGTCGTATGCCGGCATGATCGGCCAGCGCGTGGCGGCCAAGGGCGTGACCATCGTCGACGACGGCACCCTGCAAGATCGCCGCGGTTCGCTCAATGTGGATGACGAAGGCAATCCGACCCAGTGCACGACGCTGATCGAAGACGGCATCCTGAAAGGCTACATCCAGGACACCATGAACGCACGCCTGATGAAGATGCCGGTGACGGGCAACGCGCGCCGCGAATCGTTCGCGCACCTGCCGATGCCGCGCATGACCAATACCTATATGCTCGCCGGCGAGCGTGACCCGCAAGAAATCCTGGCGTCGGTCAAGAACGGCCTGTATGCGGTGAATTTCGGCGGTGGGCAAGTGGACATCACGAACGGCAAGTTCGTGTTCTCGGCCAGCGAGGCCTACATGATCGAAGACGGCAAGGTGACGTACCCGGTCAAGGGCGCAACGCTGATCGGCAATGGCCCCGAAGTGATGAACCGCATCTCGATGATCGGCAACGACATGCGCCTCGATTCGGGCGTGGGCGTGTGCGGCAAGGAAGGCCAGAGCGTGCCGGTGGGCGTGGGCCAGCCGACCTTGCGCATCGATGGCGTGACGGTAGGCGGTACGGCCTGAGCCTGCGCTGCGTTGCGCTGATGCCCAACCGACAACGCCCGGCCTTTATGCCGGGCGTTGTCGGTTAAAGGGGCAAAGACAGCGACCTCAGAACGAATACCGCGCCCCCAGCGTGAAGTAGCGCCCGATCGCCCCGTAATAATCGAGCGGGTTGTACGACACCGCCCCATACGTCAGCGGATCGAGCGGCGCCTGCTTGTCGAACGCGTTCTGGATCGAGCCGAACACTTCCCAGCGCGGCTGCGGCTTCCACCGAAACACCAGGTCCACCGTCGTGAACGAGGCCAGTTCGCAACCACTTGGCGCGTCGTCGCCGTTGGCGAAGTGGGTCGCGCAGCCGTCCGGGTCATCCTTGAACAGCGTGTTGTCGATCCGGCCCCGGTAATTGAGGTTGGCCGACAGGCGCCAGGCATTGCGCTCCCATGTGGCGCGCAGATTGGCCTTGTGGTCCGGCGTGCCGACGCAGTTGGTGACGTCGCAGTTGCCGTGGGTGCCGGCGTAGTCGCGCGTGGTGCCGTCCTGCTCTTCGCGTTCCCATTTGTCGAGGAAGGTGTACTTGGCGTCGAAGGTCAGGTTGCCCCAGTCGCCCGGCAGCACGAAACCCTGGCGTGCATCGAGGTCGACCCCGCGCACCTTGGTGCTGGCCGAATTGACGTAGCTGGCCAGCACCGCCGTGATCGCGCCCGGGTCGCCCGGGATCGACGGGACGGCGGTGGAGATGTCACGTGCCACGCGGCCGGCGGCAATCGCCGCGTCGATCTGTTCCTGGTTGATCTCGTTCTTGCGCCGGATCTGCCAGACGTCGAGCGAGATGCTGGTGCGCGGCAGCGGATCCCAGATCGCGCCCACGTTGAAGCTGCGCGACCGTTCGGGGCTCAGGGCCGGGTTGGGCGAGGTGATGATCGAGACCGAACCGGGATTGCAGGCGGTGGCCACGCCCAGTGCGCAGCGCGCCGGATCGTCGGCCGACGAGAACGCGGCCAGGCCACCCACGCCGTTTTCGGCCGGGCTTGGGGCGCGGAAACCCTTGGCCCAGGTGGCGCGCAGCGCGAACTGGCGCACCGGCGTCCATTTCACGCCGGCCTTCGGGGTCCAGGCGCGGCCGACATCGGTAAAGTCGTCGAAGCGCAGCGCGCCCGTGATTTCCAGCCCCGGCAGCACGGGCGCGAGCACCTCGCCGTACAGCGCGGTGACATTGCGCTGGCCATCGTAGGCCGAGTAACCGAGGCCGATGATGTTGCCGCGCTCGGTGCCGGCGGTGGGTTCGAGTTCGGCCGATTCGTGGCGGAACTCGAAGCCGAGCGCCACGCCCAGCGGGCCGCCGGGCAGCTTGCCGAATTCGCGCGTGGCCTTGAAGTCGACCTGGGCGATCTCGGTGTGGGCGTCGTTGGCAATCGTGGGCGCGAGCGCCGCGTACACGCCCGGGGCGTTGAGCCCGGCGTTCTCGCCGATGCGCCAGTAAGTGCCGACCGGCAGCGCGCGGTAGGCCGGGCTGCCGGCAAACGCGGCGGCGACATTGGTCGGCGACGGGTCGAGCAGGGCGAAGGTGGCGTCGCGCTGCAGGTAGCCGGCGCGCTCGTTGTTGACCTTGCTGCGCGAGTACAGCAGCGAGCTGTCCCAATCCCAGCCCAGGTTGGCGCCACGCGCGCCGACCAGGGCGCGCACGAAGGTCGACTCGATGTTCGATACGCGCGGGCCCACGTCGAACGGCAGGTAGCGCAGGCGGGCGGTGCGCCCGAAATACGGGTTGTCGGGGTGGTTGGCGCCGAACTGGACGCCGGCATTGCTCACCGGCCCGCCGGGATAGCCGACCGAGGCAGCGATGGGGTTGGGCGTCGACGACGATTGGTTGAGGCTATTGTAGACATTCAGTTCGGCATAGGCTTCGGTGTCGCCCGCCAGCTTGAGCGTGCCCCGGCTGAACAGCGCGACGTATTCGCTGTCGGGCTGGATCTGGTTGTACAGGTAGCTTGAATCGACCACGCAGCCGCCGCCCGGATCGCCCTGCGGATGATTCGTGAAGTTGCCGCAAGCCGCGCCGGGGAAGGTGCGCGTGAAGCCCGGGCCGGCCAGGTTGCCGCGGTTGTAATAATCAAGCGTGTCGGGGTTGCGCACATTGCCGTTGATGGCATTGCCGCCGGCGTTGTTGCCGGTGATGGCGCCAGTACCGCCAAAGCCTTCCTGGGCCGAGAAGCCCCACGGCCGCAGGTCGATCTTGCCGATGTAGTCGCGGTTGCCGCGCGTGCGGTTCCAGATTTCTTGCGTGTGCTTGTACTCGACATTGACCAGGAAGTTGTAGCGGTCGGTGTCGAGGTCGCCCATGCCCCAGGCCAGCGCCACATTGTGCTGCTGGCCGTCGCCGGCCACGCCCGTGCCCCCGAGCACGCGGGCGCTGCTGCCCTGGAAATCGCGGCGCAAGATGATGTTGACCACGCCGGCGATGGCGTCGGAGCCATAGATGGCCGAGGCGCCGTCTTTCAGGATCTCGATGCGTTCGACGGCGTCGGTGGGGATGACGTTGAGGTCGGCGAACACTTTCTGGCCGTCGTCGGCCAGGCCGTACGGCGCCATGCGCCGGCCGTTGAGCAGCACCAGGGTCGAGGCCGCACCCAGGCCGCGCAGCGAGATGCCCGACGCCCCGGCCGCGAAGCCGTTGCCGAAGCTGACCGGCACCGAGCCCTGGTTGTCGACCGCCAGCGTCTGCAGCAGCTCGGCCACCGTGGTCTTGCCGGAGCGCTCGATGTCGTTGCGGTTGACGGTCAGGACGCTCGAGGCGGTTTCGGCCTGGGCGCGGCGGATGTTCGAACCGGTGATTTCGACGCGGGCGATGGGCGCCGCCGCGGTTTGCTGGGCCAGCACCGGCGCCGGTACGGCCAGCATGAGGCCGGCAGTGGCAGTGGCAGTGGCGGTGGCAGCGCCGCCACCGGCAAAGATGCGGCGCAGGCAGCGGGAGAGCAGGGTTTCAGTCATGAATCGACTCCTTGGTTGGAATGGAATGACTGTTGCATTGACAAGGCGCACGGGCCTGATACAGCGCAAGGCGTGCGCCGACAGGGCGAGTAGCCGTGTTTTCGGCGCAACCGATTGTTGTCTGTACAAGCTGTAGTCGACCGACAAAGGGCTTGCCAAGCTTTGCGGGTTGTTGCTATAGTCAATCGACCAAATACGGACGACACCATGCGCCACGCTTTCTTTACCTGCTTTTTTTACTTTAGCCATTCCAGCCTCAGGCGGTGGAACAGCAGCGGGTACGCGCAGTAAAAAGTCCCGGCAGCATCCAGACAAACCGCCAGAAATGGCGGTTTTTTTATTTTCAGGCCGCAGAAAAGCCGAACCCAACCGAAGCACGAAAGAGAGTCCAGCATGCCCCGCACCGACGACCTACGCATCCGTGAAATGAAGGAACTGACGCCGCCCTCGCACCTGATCCGCGAGTACCCCGTCACCCCGGCGGCCGAGCAGACGGCGGCCGGCGCGCGCGTCGACCTGCACCGCATCCTGCATGGCCAGGACGACCGCCTGATGGTGGTGATCGGGCCGTGCTCGATCCACGATCCGAAGGCGGCGCTGGAATACGCGCGCCGGCTGGTGGAACAGCGCCGGCGCTTCGCCGGCGAACTCGAGATCGTGATGCGGGTCTACTTTGAAAAGCCGCGCACGACCGTGGGCTGGAAGGGGCTGATCAACGACCCATACATGGACAACAGCTTCCGCATCAATGACGGCCTGCGCATGGCGCGCGAGCTGCTGCGCGACATCAACGAGATGGGCCTGCCGGCCGGCACCGAATTCCTGGACGTGATCAGCCCGCAATACATCGCCGACCTGGTCAGCTGGGGCGCGATCGGCGCGCGCACGACCGAATCGCAGGTGCACCGCGAGCTGGCGTCCGGCCTGTCGTGCCCGGTCGGCTTCAAGAACGGCACCGATGGCAATATCAAGATTGCGACCGAGGCGATCAAGGCCGCCTCGCAGCCGCACCACTTTTTATCGGTAACCAAGGGTGGCCACTCGGCCATCGTGTCGACTTCGGGCAACGAGGATTGCCACGTCATCCTGCGTGGCGGCAAGGCGCCGAACTACGACGCCGCCAGCGTCGACGAAGCCTGCCGCCAGATCGCCGCGCTGGGCCTGGCCAGCCGCCTGATGATCGATGCGTCGCATGCCAACAGCTCGAAAAAGCCCGAGAACCAGATACCGGTGTGCGCCGATATCGCAACGCAAATTGCGGCCGGGGACGACCGCATCGTGGGCGTCATGATCGAGTCGCACCTGGTGGCCGGGCGCCAGGATCTGATACCGGGCAAGGAATTGACGTATGGCCAGTCGGTGACCGATGGCTGCATCGATTGGGACAGCAGCCTGCACGTGCTGGAAGGTTTGGCGCAAGCAGTGCGCCAGCGCCGTTTGCGGCAGGAGTGAAGCAGCAAGCCTGAGCAGGCAGCGATAAAAAAAGCGGCGCACCGAGGTGCGCCGCTTTGCTGTCTGCTCGCCGGATCAGAACTTGGCGGTCAGGTTCAGGAAGATATGACGGCCCAGTGCATCGTACACCTGCGGGTAGGTGTTGCCGTTGCCGAACACGGCAGCGACGACGCCCGAGACCGGAGGATCTTTGTCCAGTGCATTGTTCATGCCGACGCGGAAGGTGAAGTTCTCGTTGAAGCGATAGTTACCCACCAGATCCAGGTAGCTGCGTGCGGCCAGGCTCTCGTCAGCTGGCTCGAAGTCGCCTGCCAGGATCGGATTGTCGCTGGACTGATCGAGCTTGGTGCCACGGACATAGCGCCAGGTAGCGCCCACTTCCAGGCCACGCACCGGGGTTGCCCAGACGGCGCGCAGCTTGTGGCGCCATTTTGGCATCGGGGTGCCGCACGAGGTGCCGTGGTAGCCGGCGCAATCGTACTCGCCCGAACCCGGGAAGTCTTCCTGCTTGAACTCTTTCAGGTAGGTTCCCATCAGCGACAGGTCCAGGCCGCCCCAGGTACCCATCTTGTAGCGGTAGTTGATGCCCAGGTCGATACCCTTGGTCGCCATCATGCCCAGGTTCTGGTTGGTCGCGACGACCTGTGCGGTCGGCAGCGCCCACAGGGTGCCCAGGCGGTCACGCGTGATCAGGTCGCAGAAGGTCGGGTTGCCGGTGTTCAGGCACTGGGTCAGCGTGGTCGAGGCTGGCAAGCCGCCGATGGTGTCCTCGACCTTCATGTCGAACGCGTCGATGGTCATCGACAGGTCGCGCAGCGGGGTCAGGACCAGGCCCAGCGTGTACGAGTCGGACGTTTCCGGTTCCAGGTCCGGGTTGCCGCCGCCGATCTGGTTGTACTGCAGGGCAGGGCTGTCCTGAATGGTGCCGTACTGGGCGGCGGTGACGCCGGTCAGCTGGCACTGCGCCAGGGTAGCCGATGGCGTCGCGCCTGCGCATGGATCGTTCGACATGCCGAACAGGCCGAGGCCGGCTGGGCTGAACAGCTCGACGATGTTGGCGGCGCGCGCTGCGCGCTGGTAGCTGAAGCGGAACTTCGCTTCTTTCACCGGCGCCCATTCGGCGCCAACGCCGTACGAGTTGGTCTTGTGACCGGTCGAGTAGTCCGATTTTCGATAGCTGCCGGTCAGCGTCAGCTGCTCGGCGAACGGCTGCTTCTGCAGCAGCGGGATGCGGGTTTCGACGAAGTAGTCGCGCACGCTGAACTGACCGTTCACGCCCTGGGTCGGGCCGCCCTGGCCGGCCAGGTCGCCGGTGGAAAATGCCGCGTCGGTGGCCAGGTCGAGTTTTTCGGTGCGGTGTTCCCAGCCCAGCGCGATGCCGACGCCTTCGCTCGAGCCCGGCACTTGCAGGCCGTATTCGCCGAGGTCGGACGACAGGTTGATGCCTTGCACGGTCTGCGAAGTGCTGCCCTTCTGGAAACCAGGGGTCTGCAGGTAGGCCAGCGATTCCTGGGTCACGCCGCCCAGGCTCCAGATATTGTAGGGAACGCAGTTCGGGTCGGTGCCATCGGCGAAGCTGCGGCAGACCGGTTGGCCATTGGCGCCAGTGATGACGTCCAGGGCGCGCGCGCTGCGGGCGATGGAGAAATCGTTCTGGTAGGTTTCCGAGTACAGCACCTTGCCTGCCTGCAGGAAGGCGTCGTAGCGCCATGGGCCGAGGTCGCCCTTGACGCCGATGACGCCGCGGTACGAGGTGTGGCGCTGGTCATCCTGGCGACCGCCGCCTTCGACGTTGCGGCGGAAGATCAGGAGGTCGGCGGTGTCGCCCGGCGCGTTCAGGCCCAGCGTGCGGCGCCATGCATCCGACAGCAGCGGATTTTCATAGCGAATGGCATTGGTGCCCGATGCATCCTGGCCGAACAGGCCCGACGGCGCGATCTGCGCCACGGTGCTGTCGTCGTGGAAGCTGGCCTCGGTGTACAGGCGCGCCTTGTCGTTGATGTCGTAGTGCGCGAACGAACTGAACGTGTAGCGCTCGGTCGGACGACGGTAGTAGTTCAGCGGGCCGAAGTTGTACTGGTCGGTCGCGGCGACGTAAGGACGGACATTGCCGGCGGCATCGGCCACCGTGAAGCCGCCGTTGTCGGTCAGGAAGCGACCTGGGAAGCTGGTGCCGGAACCGCCGCAGTTGAAGGTGTTGCCCGTGCTGAAGCCATCGAGCGAGCACGACGAATAGTCGCGCTGCGATTGCAGGACCGGGTCTTCCTTCTTGTAGCCGATGTAGACCACGGCATTGCCCTTGCCATCGGCGAAGTTGCCGCCGAGCAGCAGGCTGATGTCCTTGATCTTCGCATCGGCGCCGACGTCGTCCGGCAGCGGATAGCCGCGACGCTGTGCGGCTTGGGCGGCAGCGCCACCGTTCTGGTCGTGGTTGTAGAACTGGTAGTTGCTGTCGATCTGAACGCCCTGGAAGGTGTCGTTCATGATGAAGTTGACCACGCCAGCCACGGCGTCCGAGCCGTAGATGGCGCCGGCGCCGCCGGTCAGCACTTCGACGCGCTTGATCAGCGCCGCTGGAATCTGGTTCAAGTCGGCTGCGGTGTTGCGTGGGCTGCCGGCTGGCAGGCGGCGGCCGTTGACCAGCACCAGGGTGCGGTCGGCGCCGAAGTTGCGCAGGTTGACGGTGGCGGTGCCGGACGAGCCGTTCGAGATCGAGCCGCCCTGGTCGGCGAAGACCTGTGGCAGGTTGTTGAGCAGGCTCTCGACCGACTTCACGCCTTCGAGCGCGATGTCCTTGGCGCCCACGACGGTGACAGGGCTGACGCTTTCCAGGTTGGCGGTAGCGATGCGTGAACCAGTCACTTCCACGCGCTGAGGTTCGGCAGCGGCGGGCGCCGTGTCCTGGGCGTGGGCCGCCGAAAACGCGACGACCATGCCGCCTGCACAGATCAGTCGAACCGATCGAGATAACACTGTTTCAACCATCATGTCGAATTTCCCCAGGTAGTTCCTGCCGACGATGTCCGCCACGCAGTCATTTCATTGAATTGCCACCGCGAATCGCGGCGTCTTTTTTTACTACTTGGCAATAAAAACATTTGCGACAACTAGGTGTCAATGCATAAAGACTTTACAAATCAAAAATACAACTGTGACAAATTTCGTCTGTACATCATGGAGCTTTGATGCTAGTCATGGAACTGTCACGAAAAATAGATTCTGGAATAAGATGGGGAAAATATAGTTTGAAAGGCTATTTCATTCGGCGTATCCAGACTATTTTGGCAGGTAGTGCTGTCATGCGATATGTACAGTGCATGGCGTAGAGACGGCAGGCAACCTGCATTCAGTGTCACAAACGTACGTACATGGGATAACCCGTATCTATTGCCGCATGACGATACGCATCTGTTGGCACACGTCGATATGCGCTATGGTGTCGAGTTCGCAACGCCCCGGTCGGCGCTGCGGATTTCGCGGGAAATGGCGCGTGTGCCTGGTCCCGGTTCGGGAGTTTCATGGTTGCTTATATCGTCCGGCGCCTGTGGCAGATGCTGCCCACCATGGCCGGCGTCGTGCTGCTGGTGTTCGTGCTGTTCAACTGGGTCGGCGGCGATCCGGCTTACCTGTTGGCCGGCAAGATGGCCGACGCGAACGCCATCGAGAATATCCGGCGCCAGCTGGGCACCGACCAGCCGTATCCGGTGCAGCTGTGGATCTTCGTGCAGCAAATCGTTACCTTTGATTTCGGCAATGCCTGGAGCACGGGCGAGCCGGTGGCGCAGATCATCGCAAGCCGCCTGGGGCCGTCACTCACGGTGCTGATTCCGCTGACGGTGCTCGAAGTGTTATTCGGCATTGCGCTGGCGCTGGGCATCGCTTTTGTTCGCGGCTCGCTGACCGACCGCGCCGTGATGGTGGCCTGCACGGTGGGCATGTCGATCTCGATCCTGGTGTATATCTCGGTGTTCCAGTACGTATTCGCCTATCAACTCGGCCTGTTTCCGGTGCAGGGCTGGGGCGCCAGCCTGGTGGAGAATTTGCTACATTTTGCGCTGCTGCCGATCATCATCGGCCTGGCGGTCTCGATTGCGCCCACGCTGCGCCTGTACCGCAGCTTCGTGCTCGACGAAGTGGGGCAGGACTATGTGCGCACCGCGCGCGCCAAGGGCCTCAGTGAGCGCCGCATTGTCTGGGTGCACGTGCTGCGCAACGCCGCCATTCCCATCATCACGCACGTGATGGCGAACCTGCCGGCGCTGCTGATCGGGGCGTTTCTGCTCGAGCGTTTCTTCGGCATTCCCGGCATCGGGCGCGAAGTCATTCTCGCCGTCGAGCGCAGCGATTTTCCGGTGATCAAGGCGATTACCGTGTACGTGGCGGCCGCGACGATGGTGTTCAACCTGCTGGCCGATCTGCTGTACCGCGCCGTCGATCCACGCGTGCAATTCCGATGACAACCATGTCAACTTCCTTCGATTCGGCCGGCCTCTGGACGCTGGCCTGGCGCCGTCTGCGCGCCGACCGCGTGGCGATGGCGGCGCTGGCCGTCGTGGCCGGTTTTTTGCTGCTGGTGCTGCTGTCCGGTACCGGTCTGGTGGCGGCTGACTGGGAAGACGAGGTCGCGGTCAATTACGCGCCGCCTGGCTTTGTCGGCGCCGATGCAACGGCGCGTGCACTGGCGCAAGCGCAACTGCCGCGCGTCACGCCGTCAAACGCCTTCGATCCGCTTGCGGCCGAACTAGCGGCCTTGCAGGCGCAGGTGGCGGCCACGCATCCACCTGTCGAGAAACGTACGACGTTGCCGTTTGGCGCCGATAAATGGGGCCACGACATCATCAAGAAGACGATCAAGGGCGGCGAGACGTCGATCGTCGTCGGCCTGGTGGCAGCTTTGCTGGCCGTGACGCTGGGCACGCTGTTCGGCGCGGTGGCGGGCTTTTTTGGCGGCTGGGTCGATGATCTCTTCAACTGGTTCTACAGCATCTTCACGTCGATCCCGTCGATCCTGATGATCCTGACCGTGGCCGCCGTGTTGCAGCAAAAGGGCGTGGCGACCATTGTGCTGATCCTGGGCCTGACCGGCTGGACGGGACCGTTTCGCCTGATGCGCGCCGAATACATCAAGCACAGCGCGCGCGAATACGTGATGGCGGCCAACGCCATCGGCGCCTCGAACTGGCAGCGCATGTTCGGGCATATCCTGCCGAACGTGTCGCACGTGGCGCTGGTGCAGATGTCCATCCTGGTCGTCGGCTTCATCAAGGCCGAAGTGATCCTGTCGTTCCTGGGTTTTGGCGTGCCGGTGGGCACGGTCTCGTGGGGCAGCATGCTCAACGAGGCACAAAATGAACTCATCCTCGGCAAGTGGTGGCAATTGGCGGCCGCGGCCGGCGCCATGGCGGTGCTCGTTACCAGTTTCTCACTGTTCGCCGACGCCTTGCGCGACGCGCTCGACCCCAAGATCAAATGACCCAGGAATCCACGCCCTTGCTCCGGGTGCGCGATCTGCGCATCGCGTTCCGGATCGACAAGCACCGCACGAGCGAGGCCCTGAAAGGCGTGTCGTTCGACGTGCCGGACAACAGCACGGTGGCGCTGGTCGGTGAATCGGGCAGCGGCAAGTCGGTCAGTTCACTGGCCGTGATGGGGCTGCTCCCGCCGGAAACCACGCTCGTCGATCCGGGCTCGCGCATCGCATTCGCGGGCCGCGAGCTGCTCGGTCTGCCGCTGGCCGAGCGGCGCGCCTTGTGCGGCAAGGACATCGCAATGATCTTCCAAGAGCCGATGTCGTCGCTCAATCCCGTGTTCACGGTGGGTTTCCAGATCGGTGAAGTGCTGCGCCAGCACATGGGCATGAGCAAGCGCGCCGCGCGGGCCCGCACGCTCGAGCTGCTGGCCGAGGTCGGCATACCCGATCCGCAGCAAAAGATCGACGCTTATCCCGGTCAAATGTCGGGCGGCCAGCAACAGCGCGTGATGATCGCGATGGCGATTGCCTGCGAGCCGAAACTATTGATCGCCGACGAGCCGACCACGGCGCTGGACGTGACGATCCAGAAGCAGATCATGGAGCTGATCGCGCGCCTGCAACGCGAGCGCCGCATGGCGGTGCTGTTCATCACGCACGACCTGGGCCTGGTGGCCGAGATCGCCGACCGCGTGATCGTGATGCGCCATGGCGAGGTGCGCGAGGAGGGCACGGCCGAGCAAGTGTTCGGCGCACCGCGCGACGCGTACACGCGCGCTTTGCTGCATTGCCGGCCGTCGCTCGACGCGCGCCCGCTGCGCCTGCCGGTGATCGACGATGTTCTCGACGGGCGCGTGCTCGCTGGCGAGCAATTGCCGCAGCGGGCGCGCGGGACAAACGTCGACGATGCGCCGCTGCTGGTGGTGAGGAACCTGGCCAAGAGTTTCTGGTCGCGCGACGGCCTGTTCGGCAAGCGCGAGTTCAAGGCAGTGAAAGATGTGTCGTTCACACTGGCGCGCGGCAAGACGCTGGGCGTGGTCGGCGAATCCGGTTCGGGCAAGACGACGGTGGGCCTGACCTTGCTGCGGCTGCACCGCGCGACGGGCGGCTCGGCGCTGTTCGAAGGGCGCGACCTGGTGACGATGACCGAACGCGAGTTTCAACCGTACAAGCGGCGCATCCAGATCATTTTCCAGAACCCATACGCGTCGCTCAACCCGCGCTTCACGGTGGGCCAGATTTTGCTGGAACCAATGCGCATCCATGGCATCGGCGCGACCGAGGCCGAGCGCGCGGCACTGGCGCGCGCTCTGCTGGGGCGGGTGGGCTTGCCGGACGCGGCGTACGGGCGCTATCCGCATGAATTTTCGGGCGGGCAGCGCCAGCGCATTGCCATTGCGCGTTGCCTGACGATGAAGCCCGAGATCCTGGTCTGTGACGAATCGGTCTCGGCGCTGGACGTGTCGGTGCAGGCGCAAGTGCTCAACCTGCTGCAGGATTTGCAGGACGAATTCGGCCTGAGTTATATCTTCATCTCGCACGACCTGTCGGTGGTGAAGTACATCTCGGACCAGGTCATGGTGATGCACAACGGCGCCGTGGTGGAAGTGGCCGATTCGGACGCGCTGTACCGCAATCCGCAGCATCCGTACACGCGCTCGCTGCTGGCGGCGATCCCGCGCGCTCTGTGAGCACGCGTCTGTCAATCCCCCGAAAGGAGCGTTGCAGAAATGCCAAAAGCGCTGGCGGGAACAAGACTCATTCCTGTGCCCTGATCCCGATTCACGTACACTAGGCAGATGCCCCAGTTAGTCGAACTCATTCAAGTCTATGGCGTGCTGATCGTGTTCGGCATTGTTCTCGTCGAGCAGTTTGGCCTGCCCATTCCCGCCTACCCGATCCTGATCGTGGCCGGCGCGCTGTCGGTCGAGTCCGACGTCAGCTGGCAGCTCGTATGGCTGGCCGCCATCGGCGCCTGCCTGATCTGCGACGTGTTCTGGTTCCGTGCCGGGCGCTTCTATGGCAAGCGCATCCTGCGCCTGCTGTGCAAGATTTCGCTATCCCCCGATTCGTGCGTCAACCAGACCGAAGACCGCTTCAGCAAGTTCGGCGTCAAGTCGCTGCTGGTGTCCAAGTTCGTCCCGGGTTTCAATACCATCGCCGCGCCGCTGTCGGGCGCGATGGGGGTGGCCGCGCGGCCGTTCCTGCTATACGCCATCACCGGCGCGGCGCTCTGGAGCGGCACCGGCATCCTGCTCGGCGCGTGGTTCCATGCCAGCGTCGACGACGTGCTCGATACGCTCTCGACGATGGGCAGCACGGCGCTGATCGTCGTCGCCAGCGTGCTGGGCCTGTTCATCGCCTTCAAGTACGCCGAGCGGCGCCGGCACCGCTCGCGCAGCGCCGTGGAACGCATCGAGATGGCCGAATTGCTGGCGCTGATCGACAGCGGCGATGCGCCGGTGATCATCGATGCGCGCAGCATCAGTGCACAGGCGATGGAAGCAGCCATTCCCGGTGCGCTCGTGTTCCGCGCTTGCCAGCCCGAGCAGCTCATGGCGACACTCGACCGCGACCGCCATATTGTCGTATATTGCAGTTGCCCCAACGACGTCACCGCAGCCCAGGTCGCGCACCAGTTCGTGGCCAACGGTTTTCATCGCGCGCGGCCGCTCAAGGGCGGGCTTGACGCGTGGAATGCACAAAACGGCGCCGCGCCTGCGCTCGATCCGGCACCGTGCTGATCGGCGCGCACATTCTTGCTGGTGCTCGAGTAGTGCAACTACGAGTTTTCTGGGCGCTTGCAGGTGAGTAAGCCCTGACATAGGGCGGTTTCTGTACCTAAACTACAGATAGTTCTTGTCTTGAAGGCAAAGTATTTAGTAAGCTTGCGGCTTCGCCTTCACTGTGCCTGCAATGACCGCATCCATGTCCATGATCGAGACTCCCCGCCTGCATGCCGCCGGCCCCCGCCTGCTGGCCGATATCGGCGGCACCAATTGCCGTTTTGCGCTGGAGCTTGGCCCTGGCCGACTCGACGGCATCGAGATCCTGTCGTGCGCCGCCTATCCGACGCTGGGCGATGCAATGCGCACTTATCTTGCCAGTCCTGCGGTCAAGGCGCTGACCGCCAGCCCGATCCGCCATGCTGCGCTGGCGATTGCCAATCCGGTCACGGGCGACTACGTGCGCATGACCAATCACCACTGGGAATTTTCCACCGAGGCATTGCGGGTCGAATGCGGCTTCGAGATCCTGCTGGTGGTCAATGATTTTTCGGCGCTGGCCCGTTCGCTGCCGCACCTGGGCGAGCAAAAGCGCCAGGTCGGCGGCGGCGTGCCGCAGCCCGACACCGCGCTGGGCCTGATCGGCGCCGGCACCGGCCTGGGCGTCTCGGGCCTGATCCCGTGCGCCAATTCCTGGACGGCGCTGCGCAGCGAAGGCGGGCACGTCAGCTTCGCACCGATCAACGATGACGAAATCGCGATCCTGCAATTTGCCTGGCGCGAATATGACCACGTCTCGTTCGAGCGATTCCTGTCCGGCGCCGGTGTCGAACTGATCTACCGCGCGCTGGCCGATCGCGCCGGCAGCCCGGACGAGCGCCTGAGCGCCGCCGAAATCTCACGCCGCGCGTTGACGGGTGAATGTCCGCTGTGCGACGCCGTGCTCGAAGCTTTCTGCGGCATGCTCGGCACCGTGGCCGGCAACCTGGCCGTCACGCTCGGCGCGCAGGGCGGCATCTATATAGGTGGCGGCATCGTGCCACGCCTGGGCGCGCGTTTCGACCGTTCGTCGTTCCGTCGCCGCTTCGAGCAAAAAGGCCGTTTCGTCCATTACCTGACGGCCGTGCCGACCTATGTCATCACCGCCGAGTACCCGGCATTTGTTGGCGTGTCGGCCATTTTGTCCGAAAAACTGTCAGACTGACGCCAATCGGCCCCACGCGCACGGATTGTCCCTTGTCCGCTGCGCGGTTTTATCGGTTACAATGGCCGCCAGTTGCAAGAAACGTCGTCGTCCCCCCGCGTGCCGCACAGGCCGCTCCCCGGCGCCTCCCGAACATGGCGAGTGCGCCGATGCGCCGCGTTTCGCAACGAGCATCAACACCCAGAGGCAGGTTGCCCTCGACGGGTTCCTTGCCCGTCGTGTAATAGACTGTCCGGCGCTTCAGCCCCGGACCCACGGATTCCAGTATCAGGCAGCAGATCGCGAGAGTAGCAGGGTCGCCGCACACGCGCCGCATGGCGCCTTGCATGGTCGCCCGACGCTGGCCGTGTCTCCTGTACCTGTTGCGCGGTTTCTGTTTCTGCTACCGCTATTGTTTGTGGATTGACGACATCGCACTATGAATACTGACGAGGCCAAGCGCGTCCTCGAAACCGCCTTGCTGTGCGCCCGCGAGCCCATGTCGATCCATGGCATGAAGAAGCTGTTCGCCGAGGTCGATGCAGGCGGTCGCAGCCTTGGCGCCGGCGTTGGCGCCGACACGATCAAGATTTTGCTGGAAGAACTGCGCCACGACTGGGACGGGCGCGGCATCGAGATCGTCAGCCTGGCCTCGGGCTGGCGCTTCCAGAGCCGGCCCGACATGAAGCCATATCTCGACCGGCTCTCGCCCGAGAAACCGCCGAAGTATTCGCGGGCGACGCTGGAAACACTGGCCATCATTGCCTATCGCCAGCCGGTCACGCGCGGCGACATCGAAGAAATTCGCGGCGTGGCGGTCAATTCGCAGACGATCAAGATGCTGGAAGACCGCGGCTGGATCGATGTTCTCGGTCACCGCGAAGTAGTAGGGCGCCCGGCGCTGCTGGGCACCACGCGCCAGTTCCTCGATGACCTGGGGCTGGCGTCGCTGTCGCAACTGCCGCCGCTGCAGGCGATCGCCGATGGGCCCGATGCACGCAGCCTGGAAGCACTGGAAGCAGCACTGAACGACAATTTTGAGAAGGCGGACGCCGGCGCGCCCGTCCCACAACTGAACACTTCACCGATTGAAGTGTCGATACAAGACCTGACAGACGACGGAATTGCCGAGGCGGGTCAGCACAATAAAGATACGAATGATGAACCCAACTGAACCTACCGAAAACAAGCCTGTCGACGCAGGCGATACCGCCGCTGCCAAGCCGAAGCGCCGCACCAAGGCCGTGATCGCGGCCGAAGCCGCTGCAGCCGGGGCTGCTGCTCCTGCCGCTGCACCTGCCGCCGAAGCGCCGGCCAAGCCGAAGCGCACCCGCAAGGTCGCGGTCTCCGCTGAATCTTCCGCCGAGGCGCCGGTTGTTGCGGCACCTTCTGCCGAACCGGCCGCCGAGGCGCCGGTCGCCAAGGTGCGCAAGCCGCGCGCCATGAAGGCCGCCAAGGAAGTGCAAGCTGCCAAGGAAGAACTGGCGGCAGCGCCGGCCGCCGAGGGCACCGACGTCACACCAGCGCCGAAGCCACGCGGTCCGCGCCAGATGCGCGAAAAGCGCGCTGAACGCGAAGCGCTGGAACAATTGGCGGCCCCGGCCCCAGCCGTGGCTGACGCCGCTCCTGCCGGCGACGCATCGACAGAGGCGTCTGCCGAAACCGCAGCCGCCGCCGTTGACGGCGCGCCGCAAGGCCGCGGCCGTGGCCAGCAAAAGCCGGGCATGCGCAACCAGCAGAGCAACCGTCCGGTCCAGGGCGCCGGTCGCCAGGGCCAGCCGGTCAAGCAGATCGGTCGCAACGGCAAGCCAGGCAAGCCGGGCGGCAAGCCGCAGCCGATGGACGAGGCCGACAATGTGTTCTCGTTCGTCACCTCGGACGATTTCGACGCCAACGACGGCGCGCGCCGCAATGCGCCGGTCAAGGCCGTGCGCCGCGACCTGACCGCCGACGACGACGCGCCGAAGCTGCACAAGGTGCTGGCCGAAGCCGGCCTGGGTTCGCGCCGCGACATGGAAGACCTGATCGTTGCCGGCCGCGTGTCGGTCAATGGCGAGCCGGCCCACATCGGCCAGCGCATCCTGCCGACCGATGCCGTGCGGATCAACGGCAAGCTGATACAGCGCCGCGTGAGCAGCAAGCCGCCGCGCGTGCTGGTGTACCACAAGCCGGCCGGCGAAATCGTCAGCCACGACGATCCGGAAGGCCGTCCATCGGTGTTCGATCGCCTGCCGTCGATGAAAGCCGGCAAGTGGCTGGCCGTCGGTCGCCTCGACTTCAACACCGAAGGTCTGTTGCTGTTTACCACGTCGGGTGACCTGGCCAACCGCCTGATGCACCCGCGCTACAATATCGACCGTGAATACGCGGTGCGCACGCTGGGCGAGCTCGAGGAAGGCATGCGCCAGAAACTGCTGGCCGGCGTCGACCTCGACGACGGCAAGGCGGCATTCTCGAAGATCCAGAACGGCGGCGGCGAAGGCATCAACCGCTGGTACCGCGTGGTGATCGGCGAAGGCCGCAACCGCGAAGTGCGCCGCATGTTCGAGGCGGTCGGCCTGACCGTCTCGCGCCTGATCCGTACCCGTTACGGCGCGATGACCCTGCCAAGCGGCCTCAAGCGCGGCCGCTGGGAAGAGTTCGAAGAAAACGATGTCCGTTCGCTGATGACGGCCTTCGGCGTCGAGAAAAAAGCGGCGCCGGAGAAAAACGCCAGGTCGGGCGGCAAGCCGGGCAAGGGTCCGCGTCCGAACGGCGCGCGTGACAGCGAGCGCGGAAGCGAGCGTGGCAATGAGCGTGGCAACAGCCGCGGCCCCGAGCGCGGCAATGTGCGCGGCGCCGAGCGTGACGACGACCGTGGCAACGACCGCAGCGATGGCAACCGCATCGACCGCGCCGACGCGAACCGCAACGTCGATCCGTTCGGTCCGCAAGTGGCGCGTGTGGGCAGCACCCGCGGCCAGGGCATCCTGAATGGCCCAGTGCCGGGCGGCAAGCCAGTTGGTGGCCGGCCGGGTGGCCAGGGCGGCGGCAAGGGTCGCGGCGCCGGTTTCGGCGGTGGCGGGCAGGGCGGCAAGGGCGCGGGCGCCGGCGGCAGCAGCCGTCCACGCCAACCCGATCCGCTACAGACCACGTTCGGCTTTGCCAACACCGGTGGCGGCGCACGTCGCGGCGGTGCCGGCGGTGGCCAGGGTCCGCGCGGTGGCGCCGAGCATGCGGTGCCGCGTCGCGGCCGCCGCGGCTAAGACGCATCTTTTGGCGGCTGCCGATGGCAGCATGCCAACTGTTGTATAGCTGTTCATTTCGGCGTGACGATTGCGAGGCACGCCGAAAAGCAGTATAATTTGCAGCCTAATCGAAGACCTTCCCGACGTGTTGTTCAGCGTGCATCCGGTGTAAGCGTCGTATTTGATTGGGTTGTAAGTACAAAAAGATGGGCAGATGCCCATTTTTTTTTTGGTAAATCGTTTTAGAAGCCCTGGAGAAGTGCCGTGCAGCAGTTTGACTTAATCGCCACGACCGTGGGTGGTCTCGGCTATGAACTCGTCGATGTGGAGCGAGGCGAGCGCGGGATCCTGCGTGTGTATATCGATTTCCCGGCTGCCGACGCGGACGAAAAGGGCCCGATCACGGTCGAGGATTGCGCCAAGGTGAGTCACCAGCTGTCGCACGTCTTCACCGTGGAAAACGTCGATTACGAACGACTCGAAATTTCGTCGCCGGGCCTCGATCGCCCGGTACGAACCCTCGCCGATTTCGCGCGCTTTGCCGGCCATGAGTGCACGGTCAAGCTGCGTGTCGCGGTGCCGGGCAGTGATAACCGCAAGACCTTCAGCGGTATCCTGCGCGGCGTCGAGAACGACAAGGTCGGCTTGGAATTTGACAGTAAAGATGGTCCGGCGTTGATGGAATTTACGCTGGCCGAATTGGATAAGGCACGTTTGGTGCCGCAGGTGGATTTTAGGAGTCGCAAAGCATGAGTCGCGAAATTTTGTTACTGGTGGATGCGCTTGCGCGCGAAAAGAACGTCGACAAGGAAGTCGTTTTCGGAGCGCTCGAGTTCGCGCTGGCACAGGCCACGAAGAAGCGTTATGAAGGCGAAGTCGACATTCGCGTGTCAATCGACCGTGACACCGGCGAATTCGAGACTTTCCGCCGCTGGCACGTCGTTCCCGACGAAGCCGGCCTGCAGCTGCCTGACCAAGAGATTCTGCACTTTGAAGCCAAAGAGCAGATCTCGGACATCGAAGTCGACGAATACATCGAAGAACCGATTGAATCGGTCGACTTCGGTCGTCGCTTTGCCCAGGACACCAAGCAGGTCGTGCTGCAGCGCGTGCGCGATGCCGAACGCGAGCAGATCCTGCAAGACTTCCTGGAACGTGGCGATTCGCTCGTCACCGGCACCATCAAGCGCATGGAACGCGGCGACGCGATTGTCGAATCGGGCAAGATCGAAGCACGCCTGCCGCGTGACCAGATGATCCCGAAAGAGAACCTGCGTATCGGCGACCGTGTGCGCGCTTTCATCCTGCGTGTGGACCGCAATATGCGTGGCCCGCAGGTGATCCTGTCGCGCACCGCGCCTGATTTCATCATGAAGCTGTTCGAACTCGAAGTCCCAGAGATCGAGCAGGGCCTGCTGCAGATTAAGTCCGCTGCCCGCGATGCCGGCGTGCGCGCCAAGATCGCCGTGTTCACGGCCGACAAGCGCATCGACCCGATCGGTACCTGCGTCGGGATGCGCGGTTCGCGCGTCCAGGCCGTGACCGGTGAACTGGGTGGCGAGCGTGTCGACATCGTGCTGTGGTCCGACGATCCGGCGCAGTTCGTCATTGGCGCCCTGGCGCCGGCGAATGTCTCGTCGATCGTGGTCGACGAAGAAAAGCACGCGATGGATGTCGTCGTGGACGAAGAAAACCTGGCCATCGCGATCGGCCGTTCGGGCCAGAACGTGCGCCTGGCGTCCGAGCTGACCGGCTGGAAGATCAACATCATGACGGCCGAGGAATCGGCCAACAAGGTGGAGC
>Ga0265797_10002446_pt1 | contig 31259 bp, 35 predicted proteins | sample P2T30metagenome_FD_192433 | JGI IMG/M metagenome (GOLD analysis project Ga0265797, IMG submission 192433) | Plant litter microbial communities from East Loma Ridge, Irvine, California - P2 T30 | ecosystem: Environmental > Terrestrial > Plant litter > Unclassified | place: USA: California... | reverse complement strand
CAATGGCGGCAGCAGACGAGCCAGTACCAAACAAATGATGACCGCAGGCATGTCCTGCCTTTTGTCCTTCAATAACCTTGCGGCCGGCTACTGCTTCCTGCGCCATGCCGGGAAGTGCATCAAATTCAGCAAGAATACTGATCACCGGTTTGCCGCTGCCATAGGTAGCTACAAAAGCAGTAGGAATTCCTGCAACGCCTTTTTCAACTGCGAAGCCTTCCTTTTTTAATTCTTCCTGAAGAATTTCAGAACTTTTGTATTCCTGATAACCAACCTCTGCGAGATCCCAAATTTTTTTTGAAATCTCTGCATAATGAGCTGTTTTCTTTTCCAGCCCTGAAATCACTTCTTTTTGTTCGGTAGTTGATTTTTTATCCTGTGAAAAGGTTGTAAAAACAATCAGATGAAGCATTGCAAAAAAAGTAAATTTGATTTTTTTCATAAGTCAACTATTGTTTGAAATGATAAATCTAAAAAGCATGATGTAAAAACTTCTCCAATATAAGTCTATGCTCTTTTAGGTTGGTTACGAATTCTTGTAAAAGAAATAAACTGAGCTTTAAATGGGAAAGAGTTTCCGGACAGGACTGGCACTTTTCAGCAGCTTTTCTTAGGTTTGTCACTATCAAACCAAAACAGCTATGATAATCAAGAACGAAAGTGAATATGAAAAAGCCTCGGAGCGGGCAGATGAGATTTTCGGAGCTAAAAAAGGAAGCGCGGAGGATAAGGAATTACAGGAGTTGCTTAAAGCAATAAAAGATTACGAGGACGACTTTGTACGAATGCTGAAGGGAGAGAATTAATTGCGGCTAAGACTGATTATTCTATATTTTTTAGCAAATAGTCTAATTCATTGGGCCTTAGATTCGCCTTTGTATTCTTATCATATATTGTAAGTAATACAACTTCCTTTTCAGAACTTATAACATAGGTAATAATTCTGGCTCCACCGCTTTTACCTTTATTTTTACTTTTAATTGCCAGACGAACCTTATAACAATCTCTTCCCAAAGGAGTACCTGATGTTGGATTTTCTGCTAAAATTTCTCCCAGCTTAGCAAGTTCTTCCCGTATTGAAGCATATTTTTTAATCAAAGATTTAGCTTCCTTTTTAAAATTTTGTGTAAGTAGTACTTTATACATCTTCCAGAAATTCTTTCAAACTTGAAAGCTGTATTTTTTTATCTTTATGAAGTTTAACTTCATCCAGACCTTCCTTGATCTTAGCAAGCAATTCTTTCTTTGTAACTACTTTCTCTTCTTCCATTAAAATGGAAGCAAGCTTCATCCTTTCTTTTAAGGGTAATTTCCTGGCAAGCTCTGTAAGCTGGCTCAATGTGAGCTGAACATTGGTATTAAAATTAAGTGTTGTTTTCATTTTAGTCATCAAATTAGTACAATTGAAAGCTATACTCAATAAAACGAAGTTACAAAACTATCAGATAATTGTTGAACCACCACCCAAATTACATTCGGTTAAATAAGATTCAACATCAATCCTTCCACTTTTTCACATCGGGAAACAAAACGCTCAACCAGCGTTGTCCGCACTTCCACAGCCATAACGCATTCCATTTCAAAATGCTGTTCGGTAACAGGCAGCTCCATTTCTTTTACAATCCGCATAACCTCGTTCATCTGTATGTAGGAAAACACAAGCTGGTAATTTTGAAAAAGATGGGAAGTTATGATCTCTGCTTCATCCAAAGCCAGTTCGGTTGCTGTTTTATATGCGTTGATCAACCCCGGCACACTGAGCAGCGTACCGCCGAAATAGCGTATCACTACAACCAGAATGTTAGTAATATCTCTGGAATAGAGTGTATTTAAAATTGGCCGCCCCGCAGTTCCGGAAGGCTCTCCGTCATCGCTCATCCGGTAACTCATCCGGTCCAGACCAAGGCGGTAAGCATAACAATGGTGCACGGCCCTGGGATGCAGTTCACGCAAACCGGCAAGATGCAGTTTTGCTTCATTTTCGTTACGTATTGAAAAAGCATAAGATAAAAATTTGCTTCCCTTATCTTTAAATAAACTTTCCGCATTTCCGGAAATAGTCCGGTAGGTATCGTCAAATAACACGGTTATTGTGCTTTTTATATTGCTGAATAAAAATAGTATATATTAACGCTGCACCTGCAAATCCTGCCATACAGAGAAAAACAAACGGAAGATTCGTCATTTTGTTTGCAAAAAGTTCAGCAGAAAGAAGTGCCCCCAAACCTATGCTTGCTTCCATTGAAAGATACATCGTTGCCAGTGCACCACCGCGGTTGTCGTCTGAACTGAGATCGACAGTCCAGGCAGAAAGTACCGGTGAAAGCACGCCCATGGCCATTCCAAAAAATGCAGCTCCTGTCAAAAATAAGGTAACAGAATTGGCATACCCGGTAACAACCATGGATAAAATCAACACAGAGCATCCGGCGATTGTAACCGGGATACGGCCATGCCGGTCTGATATCTTACCTGCCAACAGACGGATGATGATAGAAAACAATGTGAATACCATAAAGTAAGCCCCACGGTTTTCCAGCCCCAGGTAATCGCTAAAATCCGGAACCAGCGTAGCAACAGCACCGAAACCGAAGTAAGCCAGAAATGTAATAAGTGCAGGATTCAGCACATTCGGCTCAAAAATATCCCGCCAGGTAATTTGAAACGCTTTTATCGATAATGGCTCTTTAACTTTGAGCGTTTCCTTCATATTGAACAGGATTATTATAGAAAGTAAAGCAAATGCTGAGGATGTATAAAAAAGCACATTCAGGGAGAATGACTGCCTGATCATACTACTTACTGCTGGTCCGAAAGCAGAGCCGACGCCCATGCACATTCCGTGTATGCCCATTGCTTCTCCACGCCTGTCGGCAGGAACAATATCGGCTACATAGGCAGAAGTACCGGTTGGCTTGAAGCCGGTAGAGAAGCCATGCACCAGTCGTAAAAGCAGAAAAGGGAGAACAGTTACAAAAACAGGATAAAGAAATCCACATATAAAACAGACGATCGACCCTACTGCCATGACGGGTATCCTGCCAATGCGGTCTGTCAGCCGGCCGCTGAATGGCCGTGACAATCCTGCTGTTAAAGTAAATAATCCGATGATATAACCTTTGTACTCCTCTCCACCCATTGCTGTTAAATAGCTGGGCAATTCAGGAATGAGCATATTAAAACTGGAAGAAAAAAGAAACGAACTCAGCCCCAGCAGCCAGAATTGTGTTGTGAAGATTCCCTTGGAAGCAGTATTTTGCATCGGGCAAAAATAAGCTAAAGAAAAATGTTTCACGCAAAGCAGTGAAGATTTCACACAGAGACCACAAAGAATCTTTGTGCTTTCTTTTCGTCTTTCCGTGAAACCTTCCTAAGAGCCGCTTATTTTCTCCGTCTTTTTTCCCAATTTTAAAAAATGGTACGCATTTTCTATAAGGACGGGCGTCTGATCAGACGCGAAAATGATATGAGAGAACTGGGCAAGGTAAAAAATCTTGTCTGGGTAGATTTGCAATCGCCTACTGCGGAAGAAGAGGAATGGGTTGAAAATAAGTGTAATATCAGCTTTCAAACTCCACAGGAGATTGTTGAAATCGAAAGCAGTTCACGTTTTTTTGAACAGAACGATACTATTAACGCCAACTCCAACTTCCTGAAAGTGGATCAGAACGGATACGAGACGTACCCCATCTCGTTCATCCTCAATAAAAATATTCTGTTTACTTATCGCAGAGGTGATTCCAAAACTTTTGCGGATGCGGTAAAAAAAATGAAGGTAAGCCCGGACACCTTCCAAACCGGTGTGGATTTCATGCTTTTACTTCTGGAAACAAGGATTGAAGCCGATGCCGATTCTCTGGAAGCGATATCACGTGACATCTCGGCAATCAGCAAGGATCTCAGCCATGAGCAAAAAGCCAGGCAGGAGGTACTGATCCGGATCAGCGGATTACAGGAAATAACCATGATGCTGCGTGAGACCAGTATCGACAAACAACGTGTACTTTCCGGTATCTTGAGAAGTCAGTATTTTCCTGAGGACCGGAAAGAACATTTGCGGATAATACTGAAAGACATCAGCTCGCTTCTGGAATATACGACCTTTAATTTTGAGCGGCTGGAATATCTGCAGAATACTTTTATGGGTCTGATCAACCTGGAACAAAGTCAGGTGATTAAAATTTTCACGGTCGTAACCATCATTTTCATGCCGCCCACGCTGATCGCTGGGATTTTCGGAATGAACTATGACCACATTCCCTCTACAGGTGAACCCTGGGGTTTTTATGTTTCATTATTACTAATGATCTTTTCGTCAGCAATCGTATTATGGTTTTTCCGTAGAAAAAGATGGATATGACAAAACAGAACCAGTAGATTTTTTTGTTTGAAAAGTACCTCTGATCCGTTTCATCAGATTTTTGAACCGGATCGGAAGAGGTATATCCAGCTCATGAAGCGGCCCGTCGAACCCTTTTCCTCTTCGCAGATAGTATCTGGAAAATGTCCCCGAAGTGAGCCCCCACTTATTGATAAAGGTATAATAACCATTATTCTTCTTCACACGCTTCACCGAAGTTGATCCGAAATGGTAAACGCGGCTTTTGCTTACACCTTTGAAAAGGCGGATTCCCATTTTCCATAACTTCATAGAAAAATCAGGGTCAGAATACATGCCCGGCGAAAACTCAATGCTGTATCCGCCAACGGTATCCCAAACATCTTTATGCACTACGTTCGGCGGCCAGGTAGCGCCTTGCCAGTCGGCCATGGGCAGTTTATCATATTCGGCAAGCAGCCTGTCTTCCTGGAAAGAACTGATATCCTTGCCAAAATCTCCCTTTATGGAACAAGCGCTCTGAGGAAATGCTTCAATGGATGTTCCTGAAATAAAGAACCGGTTATGCCCGATTGTTTTTATTTCGTCATAAAGATCTTTATCCCAGTCCGGGCAAACGTACATGTCATCATTCAGATACAAAATGTAATCTGTAACAGCCAGGGTTGCAGCAGTGTTCAGCGCATAGCAGACCCCGATATTCTGTCTACTTGAAGAGTAATCCAGATCGCCCTGTGCTTTCACCCAGTCAAGCGTTCCGTCAACACCTTCATTTACATGAACGATGATCTGATGCTTATAACCCGAATTTTTCCTGATACTCGCAATACAAAGTTTAAGGTATGCCAGATTGTTCCAGGAAGGAATCAGTATCGAAAACAGAAAATCCTTTTGGTCACTTGACTTTTGGCATATTACTTTTTCTTCAATCATCTGCGGGTGATCTTTTAATCATATATGATAACAAGAATTATTGTTACCGGTGATTTCCATGTACTGGAAGATTATTCAATTTTATAAAACATTTTCAGACAAAACAGCCATCTCCGCAATTCATTTCTTTTTTTATAAGCCGTAATTTCCTGTCTGTGACGGAAAAAGGTTATCATTCTCGTAAAGTTATTACGGAATGAAAAATTCTGGTAGCTTTTGTTCAGTGAATAAAAAACTTTTTTTATTTCAACCAGATTATCCGGGCATTTTTCATACATCAGCTGCATCCGCTGCCGCACCAGCTTGTTCCGTTCTTCTTTGCTGATCCTTCTCTGTTTAGTTGCTTTGGCTCCGCCGCCGTTAACTCCGATCACATTGCCGTCGTGCTGCCGGTAGAGTACCAGTACTTCATCTACAAACTTCATAGGGCCGGAAATGGTAGCTACAAATCCGATCCAGTAATCATGTGTTACCATGGCAGGCAAAGGGATGCTTTGCTGAATAACTTCCTTTTTCACAAGCATGGCATGTCCGGAAGCGGTACCTCCGACGACATAATTCAGCGGCGTCCAGAAATCAAGCAGGTTTTTGAGATCGTTTAATTTTACACCCAGCCGATCACCTTCTGCATTAATCAGTTCGGAATTGCAATAGATCAGCGAATGATTTCCTCGTTGCTCCATCAGGATGCTTATTTTTTCGGCAAGCCAAATGTCGTCCTGATCACAAAGTGCAATGTACTCCCCACGACAGAGCATCATACCCTTTTCAAAATTTTTTCTATATCCCAGGTTTCGTTCCGACTTATACAACCTTATACTGGAATGAACGGCTGCATATTCTTCCAGTATCGCAATTGTTCGGTCCGTTGATGCATCATCAACTACAACAATTTCCAGAGCAGGATAAGTCTGTGCAGTCAGGCTGTCCAGCTGTGCTCTCAGAAACTGTTCTCCATTGTAGGTAGCCATCACAATGGAAACAAGCGGAACTGAATCTGATGGTTTTGCCGGGCTGATCATGTTGCTGATAAAATTAAACTGAATATTTTCCAAACCGGCACAAAGAGTCTATTCCTTTTTAAAATACTTTCCGGCGGCAATCCACACGGGCAAAGTTAAGCCATTCCGCAACGAATTTTTCTAAACAACATTTGAAATTGATCCGTTTCGATTTGAGATTGTAAAGCAAAGCATGTAGATTTGCTAACCCTCAAATACGGCCTGATCACTGGGCCTGTTGTACAAATACTAAATCTGATCCAAGTAAATAATTTAAAACTATTATGTCACAAGAGCTTAGCAAACAGGAGGAACCGGCCCCGGAACCTTTGCTGATAGAAGATCCTTTGCGTTTTGTATTATTCCCAATCAAGCACGGAGATATATGGGAAATGTACAAACGCCATGAAGCGTCGTTCTGGACAGCAGAAGAAATTGACCTTTCTCAGGATCAGAAGGACTGGGAAAATCTGAATGACGGCGAGCGCCATTTTATCTCTCATGTTCTGGCTTTCTTTGCTGCTTCTGACGGGATTGTGAATGAAAACCTGGCCGTAAATTTTCTGAGTGAGGTACAGTATGCAGAAGCAAAATGCTTCTACGGTTTCCAGATCGCGATGGAAAATATCCATTCTGAAACCTATTCGCTACTAATTGATACGTATATCAAAGATCCTGCTGAAAAGGATCATTTGCTGCGCGCCATTGACACCATTCCATGTGTTCAGAAAAAAGCAGACTGGGCTCTGAAATGGATCAATAGTCCTGTCTTTGCAGAGCGGATCATTGCTTTTGCGGCTGTGGAAGGCATTTTCTTCTCAGGCTCTTTCTGTTCTATTTTCTGGTTAAAGAAACGCGGGCTTATGCCGGGGCTATCGTTCTCCAACGAGCTTATTTCCCGTGATGAAGGTTTACACTGCGAATTTGCATGTTTGCTTTATACGCGCCACATCGTCAATCAGCTTCCTCAGGAACGTGTGATTGAGATCATGATGGATGCAGTCCGCATTGAACAGGAATTTGTTACCGATGCGCTGCCCGTTTCACTGATCGGGATGAATGCAGAGTTGATGAATCAGTATATTGAATACATCGCCGATTTCTGGCTTGAACGCCTGGGCTGTCCAAAACAATTCGGATCAGCTAACCCCTTTGATTTTATGGAACTGATTTCGCTTCCCGGCAAAACCAACTTCTTTGAAAAACGTGTGGGAGAATACCAGAAAGCTGGTGTGATGAGCGGATTAAATGATAAGGACTCCGGTCATAAAATCTCTTTTGACTCTGATTTTTGAGGAATCCAGTTAAAATAAAAAGGCCTTACTATAACAGTAGCAATCTGTTTTAGTAAGGCCTTTTTATTTTAAAAGTTTATAATTTTTATATTCTCCGAATCTGACACCCAGCAAATCCTCGATCGGCTGCATAATCTTGTCTTTCATTCTCCATTTTGATTTTTTCGGATCAAACATAAAGGGCTGATCAAAGGAGCGGATACGGTTATGCATCACTGCCGGATGTGAACCGGTAAATTTTTCCAGCCTGTCTACATCATTGAAATCAAACGATGCATACTTTTCCTTTTTCACATCCATTTCAGGTGTATACATAGATACAAAAGTGTGTATTTTTTTATCCTGCACATCACTTCGGCGGACACCGTTGTAATGATAAACAGGCGCCTCTACTTTTTTGACATGCAGCTTCTCCCCTTTTTCACCGGCTTCATATCCTTCCGGCCCTGAATACTTTCGGAAACCCTGAGAATCCCTGAAAGAGCGGATAAACTGATTATTCCGCAAAACCCTGATTTCATTTTTATGTACCTTGCGTGACGTCCTCACATAGTCGTAGCTTCCCCAGAAATGCATAAAAGGAAACAACAACGCTTCAACCTGCGGATCGGAATCATATTGTTTGATAGCATCCGTAATTTTAGGCAGGTCTTTTTCATGAACCACTTCATCGGCCTGGATGTGAATAGCCCAATCTCCCGTGATATGGTCCAGACCAATGTTGGCCTGCTGCGCAAATACTTTACCGCCGGTACGGTTATTCATGTCCCAGACTGTATCCACAATCTTTATTTTTTCGGAGCCCAGGCTAAGAATTGCTTCCCTGCTTGAATCTCCGGAATCGCCAAGTACCATGATAAATTCGTCACAAACCGGCAACACAGACTGAATGGATTCTAAAAAAGGGTAATCATATTCTATGCCGTTACGGACATAAGAAAAACCGGAAATCTTCATAGTGGATGTAATTAAAATTCTATTGATTTATTTCTTCAATCGTTTTCCAAACCAGCTCACTCTCATAACCTTTGGCCAGCGCAAATCTTACCAGCTTTTGTCTCAGCTTGAATTTATCCGTTTCGGTTCTTTCCAGCAGTGCTTTTTTCTTTGTTAAAAGTTCTTTTAAACTTTCAAGATAAGCTTCATCACCGATTTCCTTCATTCCTTTATCAATACTGTATTCGCTCAATCCCCGCCGGTGCAGCTCCTGTTTTATTTTCATACGCCCCCAGTTTTTAATCCTGAACTTTCCACCCGCATAGGTTTTGGCAAACCGCTCCTCGCTCAGATAGTTCATAGAAATAAGCTCTGCGATAATTTCGTCTGCTTCATCTCCCCAGACATCCCATTTTTTCAGACGCTGTTTCACTTCGTCCTGGGTTCGCTCCTGGTAGGCACAGTAAGAAGCTGCTTTTTGAAGAATGAGACGGTCCATTACGGTTTCGTATTAAATATTGGTAACAAGATGCAAGATTAAAGAAAATATCAATGATGAATAACTATTTTTGAGAGAAGATAATATCCCGAACCGCGACTGATTAAAAACCAAATGAATTTTAAAAGACGTTCTTTCCTGAAGATGCTACCCATATTGCCCGGCGTATCCTACCTGCCTGATGCTTCCGGAATTACCGCTCCGCCAATTCTTACCATGCGGTTTATTATTGCCTCAGATGGTCATTACGGTCAGCCGGGAACTGATTTTGCTGCCATGCATACCGATCTGATCGGATGGGTAAACAGAGAAAAAATGCAGCGCGGAGCAGATTTCATTTTCTTAAACGGTGATCTGATCCACGATGATCCAACACTTTTGTATGACCTGAAAACCATGCTCGGCAAATTACGTGTGCCTTATTTTGTAGGCCGGGGAAACCATGACAGGGTTGGGCTGGATGTGTGGCAAAGCACCTGGGGCTACGGCACCAACCACAGTTTTGTTAAAGGGGAATACGCGTTTATTGCAGGAGATACTTCTAACGAAAAAGGGCAATATGTTTGTCCGGATATAAACTGGCTGCGAAAAGAAATTGCCAGGTACAATGACAAAAAAGGCATCTTTATCTTCCTTCATATTACACCGGAAAAATGGACTGACAACGGCATTGACTGTAAAGAAATTACAGAACTTTTTGAAAACACACCCAATGTAAAAGCCGTTTTCAACGGCCATGACCACGATCAGGACGGAAAGAAACAGAAGGGCAAAATACCGTATTTCTTCGATGGCCATTTTGGAGGAAACTGGGGAACTGCATACAAAGGCTACCGGATCGTTGAAATTTTCGAAGATAACACCTGGCAGACCTATCAGTATAATCCAACTGCTGCACCTGTACTGAATTCTTTTACCGGGAAGTGATTTGTCCGGACTTCGCCACAAAAGCTAAAACAGAACTGCCGCCTAATGCAAAAAAACGGCTGTTCTGTTTTATTATAACATCTTAATTTACTCTCAGCAGGTGATTTTTCTTTCCTTTGGAGATCAGCACAAACCGGTCCTGCAACAAATTAAAGTCTGCCAGAGACTGTTCGGCAGAAGTAACCTTTTCTTTATTAACACTCACAGCATTCTGCTGAATGGCACGGCGGGCTTCGCTTTTTGAAGCATATACTTCAGCTCTGGTTACCGTCGAGATCAGATCGGTAATATTTGTACAACTGTCCCATTCTTCGCGGGAAATATCCGTTTGCGGCACACCATCGAAAATCGTATCAAATTCGTCAACTGCTATACTCTGCAAAGTTTCCAGCGTGGCTTTACCAAAAAGGACTTCGGTAGCCTTCAAAACCAGCTCATAGGCTTTTTGAGAATGAACACGAACCGTAAGTTCTTCGGCCAGCGCTTTTTGCAGGATTCTCAGATGCGGTGCTTCTGTATGCTGTGCTTCCAGTGCTTCGATATCTTCTTTATTACGAAAAGAATAAACACGTAAATAGCGCGGGCAGTCATCATCACTTTGTCCCAGCCAAAACTGGTAGAATGTATAAGGTGATGTTTTCTCAGGATCCAGCCAGATGTTTCCACCTTCACTTTTGCCAAATTTCGACCCGTCGGATTTGGTCAGAAGCGGAGTAGTTAAAGCGTAAGCCTTAAAGTATCCTTCTTCATCTCCTTCTTTGCGGCGGATAATTTCGGTTCCGGTAGTAATGTTTCCCCACTGATCCGAGCCGCCCATCTGGAGCCGGATATTTTTATGTTTGTATAAATGATAAAAATCGTATCCCTGTAAAAGCTGGTAAGAAAATTCTGTAAAAGATATTCCGGTTTCAAGGCGTTTTTTTACCGAATCCTTCGACATCATATAATTGACGCTCAAAAACTTGCCGGCTTCCCGAAGAAACTGCAAAAAGCCCATATCTTTGAACCAGTCATAATTATTGACCATTTCAGCTGAATTTTCACCGCAGTCAAAATCAAGAAACTGTTCAAGCTGTTTACGGATACCTTCCTGGTTAAAACGCAGTGTATCCTCATCCAGAAAAGAACGTTCGGAAGCTTTAAATGACGGGTCACCGATCATTCCGGTAGCACCGCCAACCAGCGCAAACGGTTTGTGCCCTGCACGCTGGAAATGAACCAGAAGCATGATCGTTGCCAGATTGCCGATGTGCAGAGAAGAAGCTGTCGGATCAAAACCTATATAACCTGCCGTCATTTCTTTTTTCAGCTGCTCATCTGTTCCCGGCATCATGTCGTGCAACATGCCACGCCAGCGCAATTCTTCAATAAAATCAGTCTTCATTATTTTCCTGTTACTAAAAATGGTTATTTCCGGACAAGCCCTACCTGTAAATTGAACCGCAAAGGTAAAGGTTATCATTTTAAAACCGATATGAGATAAGCTTAAAGGTGAATATGCCGGATAGGCTTAAAGCTTATTGATACATGATTGTTCATTTCTAATAGTTTGAATATATTTAACCCACTATAATCTTCATCAACAACTTAACATCCAGAAAAATGAGCAACATCAAATTATTTGAAAGCAAACAGGTAAGAACACATTGGGACGCAGAAAATGAAAAGTGGTATTTTTCGGTAATCGATGTGGTAGAGGTTCTGACCGGCAGCAGTATACCGAAAAGATACTGGAGTGACCTGAAAAAGAAACTTGCTAACGAAGGAAGTGAAGTGTACGAAAAAATCGTACGGTTGAAAATGTTTGCTGATGATGGTAAAAATAGGGAAACCGACACTGCTGATACAGAAACTCTTCTTCGTATTATCCAATCAATCCCCTCTCCAAAAGCAGAGCCTTTCAAACAATGGCTTGCAAAAGTAGGGTATGAACGCATGCAGGAAATAGCAGATCCGGAACAAAGTCTGGACAGGGCCAGGGAAAACTGGCAGAAGCTCGGCCGAAGTGAGAAATGGATACAGCAACGTATGACCGGGCAGGAAACCCGTAACAAACTAACCGATTATTGGAAAGAAAGCGGTATTGAGAAAAAGGATGAATTTGCGCTGTTAACAAATATCATTCACCAGGAGTGGACCGGACTTACCGTTAAAAAACACAAGGATCTTAAAGAACTTAAATCACAGAATCTAAGAGATCACATGTCCGAAGCAGAACTGATATTTACTGCACTGGCAGAGCTGTCAACCCGGCAGATAGCCGAATCAGAAGAAGCAAAAGGTTTGGAGGAAAATGCGAAGGCTGGTAAAAAAGGGGGCTCTGTTGCTAAAAATGCAAGAAAAGAACTTGAAAGTCAAACTGGGAAAAGTGTTATTACCGGAGAGAATTTTTTACCGCCGGTTCAAAAAGTAAAACAAATACAGCCCGGCAGTGAAGATTAACTTTAAGATAAAGTATCACTAACCGGCGTTACCTCCTCTTGCACAAATACAATGGCATCATAAATTGCAGAAACGGGCATTGTGAAATCCAGGAGATCAAAACTTATAACAGATTCCATGGAATCAAATGACTGATATGTCCAGATTCCTTCCTGCGCAGTACGGGTGTAAAGCTCAACATAACAATCGTATTGTGAAACGAGCATGTAGTAATTGAGAGAAGGGATTTCTTTGTATCTTCTTAGTTTGAAATCCCGGTCGTAATTAGCCGAAGATTTGGATAATACTTCTACCAGAATACTTGGGTGCCGCACAATATAAGTTCCTGAAATATCTTCCGGCGCGCAGGTAACAATTACATCAGGATAAGGGTAATAAAAATTAACAATGGCTTCAACCTTTACATTTTCCGCAAAAACTCTGCATCCTTTTGGCCGGAAAATATTTTTAAATAGTGAACGTACATTTCCCACAATGTCGTTATGGTTCATCGTAGTACCAGCCATAGCAAAAATTTCTCCGTCATAATATTCGTGACGGATCTCACTTTTCTCTTCCATTTCCAGATATTCTTCCAAAGAATACTTTTGTTCGGCTGTTTGTGCTTGTGCCATTATGTTATCAACCTAAATACATGACAAATTACGCCAAAACCCCGTTATTTACAAAAGACTGCTTGCCTAAAATGGCCAAGACCTAGACTGGCATATTTTCTTTATTCCACAATAAGGACGAATCTCCATAACTAAGAAAGCGGTATCCTTCTTTCAAAGCTTCTTCATAAATTCGTGTCCAATCTTCGCCGACCAATGCAGCAACAAGTAAAATCAGTGTGGAGCCTGGCTGGTGATAATTCGTGATAAGCCCTTTGCATAACCTGAACTGATAACCCGGGAAAATAAAGATTTCGGTTTCACCTACGATATGATCCAGCTTTTCATCATCCATAAATTTTGCAATAGCAAGAAGTGATTGTTCGGCAGTAGGTAAATCGGATTCCTCAAACGGATAAGGGTACAGTTTCTCGATTTGAAAAACCGTTGTTTCGGAACGAAATAGTTTTACCCCAAACCAATACAAGCTTTCAAGCGATCGAAGTGAAGTAGTACCTACCGGGACAATTGTTTTTACACTCCGAAGTAAATCATTAATCAATTGCCGTGTAAAAACAACCTGCTCGGAATGCATCCGATGTTCAGTAACTGAACTGACTTTTATTGGCTGAAAGGTTCCGGCACCTACATGCAGAGTAAGAAATGATGTTTTGATTCCTTTATTTTCAAGATCCTGAAAAACCTTTTCCGTGAAATGAAGTCCGGCAGTAGGTGCAGCAACGGCTCCGTCCTGATCTGCATAAACGGTTTGATAGGTTGTCTTGTCGGTTTCTTCGGTATCCCGATTTAAATACGGTGGCAATGGTATTTCGCCGAGTGCCTTGACAATATCCAGAAATACGGCTTCCGAATTCCACGATAGCCTGATGTGGTTTTTATCGTAGTCAGCATATTCCACTTCCAATTTTACCGCCTCACCGTTAACTTCAATATTCGTCTTTAAAATGTCCGCTTTTTTCCATCGCTTTTTATTGCCGATCATACATTCCCAAACACAGGTATACTGTACCAGCATGGCATCATTGATTACCTGCGTGGGTTGCTGAGGATGTAAAAGCAGTATTTCGATTGTTGCCCCTGTTTCCTTTTGAAAGTACGCTCTGGCCGGAATTACCCGTGTATTATTAAAAACCAGAAGTGTCTCAGCGGGAAGATATTCAGTCAGATCTGTGAAATGTTTGTGCGCCATTTCACCATTTTTGTAAACCAGAAGCCTGGAACTGTCGCGCGGATCGAGCGGATAACGGGCAATCCTGTCATCAGGCAGGTCATAAAAATAGCTTTCCAGACGAATCGACTCCGCCTGTTCTAACCAGTTATTTTTCATTTCAAAAATAAATAGCAGGGAGATTTACCTGATTTGTAAAGAAACCATTTTATAATTTATCCTCAGGGACAGGAGTCCAAAGCAAGCGCAAAGGCATAATAAATACGATGATCATCATGGCCATACCCGCATAATAAACCCAGGCGAAATCAAAAACATCCATTTTGTACTGGGTACTGTTGATCGTCGCCAAAGCAAAAAGACTAAACCCGATTATGGTATTGATCACGGCAACCAGACAATAAAGCCAGTTGGTTAAATGTTCGTTTAAATCGGCACGATGCTGCGCCCAGATTTCGCGTTTCAGTATGGGCAGGTGTAAAGCATCCATATTAGGGATTTGTTTGGCCAGACCGGCAATAATTACATTATTTACCAAAAACAAACCCATCACGATATAGAAAACATTTTCCTTTCCTACATATTTTTCTGCAAGACCCGTCTCCGAAAAATCCACTGCAACCATTTCCGGGAATAAGGAATAGGTCCAAACCAACGCTCCGATTACCAGAAAAATAGATAACCAGCGCCATATCTTGATAACAAATGTTCCAACTTTCATGAATAAATAACCCTTGCAGGCTTTCTTTTTTTCGCCATAGTAAATTTGGCTGCAAAATTAGGTCGGGGAGTTCCTAAAACCTAATTGCCAAATCACGAATCTTGGATTAATTGTATTGTGTATGAGATATACGTACGGAACACCTTATTTCAGGATGCTAACAATTTGATTATTCAGGCTATTTGGTGTTATTCGCAGCGGGCAAAAGTATAGCCCGGCAGATTCAGCAAGATCATCAAATGAAAATATATACCAAAACAGGAGATAAAGGAACGACCTCACTGATTGGCGGGACACGCCTCAGCAAAGCGCACAGGCGTATAGAAGCTTACGGAACGGTTGATGAACTTAACAGCTACATAGGTTTGCTTGGCGATCAGCCGGTTAATGAAAACCGTAAAGTTTTATTAAAAGAAATTCAGGACCGGCTCTTTACCATCGGATCACACCTTGCTTCAGAACCAGAAAAATCAAAAAGGATTTTGCCTGACCTGGAAGAGGAAGATCTTCTTTTGTTGGAAAAAGAAATGGATTTGATTGATACAAAAGTACCTGCTTTGCGCGCGTTCGTGCTTCCCGGCGGCCATGCATCCGTATCATTCGGGCATGTAGCCAGGACGGTATGCCGTCGCGCCGAACGTGCAGTTATTCATTTACAACAGCAGGAAGAAGTAGAAGATATTGTTGTACGTTATCTGAACCGGCTATCCGATTATCTGTTTATGCTATGCAGGATTATGACTGTTGAGCTGGGGATTGAAGAAGTTGTCTGGAAGCCGAGGGTTCAGTAAATAATTAATTGTTGTACTAAATACTCTCTGAATGTTAATATAATTTCTTTAAATTGCAAGACGATTTTAAGAGGTAAGAGTCTATCACATTCAGCAAAAATTTCAGGCATTATGACAGCCGATACATTGCAAATAGAGATACAGCAAACACAGAAATCACGTTTGCAGGAGGTTGATTTTAACAACCTGGTTTTCGGAAGAAACATTTCCGATCACATGTTTATCGCAGAATACCGTGACGGCCAGTGGCAGGACACGCGTATCGTTCCTTACGGCGATCTTTCACTAAGTCCTGCCACGGCAGCACTGCATTATGGCCAGGCTATATTTGAAGGCATGAAGGCTTATAAAAATGCAGAAGGTGAAGTACTTCTTTTCCGCGCTGTTGACAACTGGAAAAGAATGAACAAATCTGCCGAACGCCTTTGCATGCCGACAATCCCGGAAGAAGTCTTCATGGGTGGGCTTACAGAACTGCTTCGTCTGGATTCGGGATGGGTTCCTTCGCAGGAAGGCTGCTCGCTTTATATCCGTCCATACATGTTTGCAACGGACCCATATATTGGTGTAAAACCATCTGATAGCTATTATTTTATCATTTTCACAAGTCCGGTTGGCACCTATTATGCTAAACCTCCGCGTGTGAAGGTAGAAACACAATATATCCGTGCAGCGGAAGGCGGCGTGGGCGGAACAAAATGCGCAGGAAACTACGCAGGTTCCCTATATCCGGCTAAACTTGCTCAGGAAGAAGGTTATGACCAGCTGATCTGGACGGATGCCCGCGAACATGCGTACATTGAGGAATCTGGTACGATGAACATCATGTTTATCCTGAACGGAAAACTGGTAACCCCTTATGTTTCGGAAACTACGCTGGATGGGGTAACCCGCAAAAGTATTGTTGCGATCGCACAGCACTGGAGTATTCCGGTAGAGGAGAGAAGAATTAGTGTAAAAGAAATTATCGATGCTTTGAAAGACGGAAGTCTGGAAGCAGCATTTGGTGCCGGAACGGCCGTAGTCATTTCTCCTTTTGCCACTATCGCTTACGAAGGCGTGGATTATCCACTTCCGGAAGTGAAAGAAGATTCCTTTGTGGCCAAAGTAAAAAACTATCTGACAGACATCCGGACAGGAAAAGCCGAAGATGTTTTTGGATGGACACTTAAAGTTTAGCATTCAAAAAAGACTTTTATGTCGCTGAAATCATAAATTTAAGAGAGATGCCCTGAAAATTCGGGGCATTTTTTTGCTTTTTATCCTAATTTTGAAAATCAATCCTGTTTAATCCTTTTACCATGATACAATCATTTAGCGCAACAGCCGACAAGGATGTTGTTTTTGAAAAAGTAGGACAGTTTATCAAAGAGCAGGGTTTTACTGTTGTCAGCAAAGACCACTCACGTCCATGGGGAGGCTTTTTTGTGCTTGAAGAAACAGAAGCACCAAAATTTATCTCCACGTTCTTCCCTCATTTGTCACTGGAAGACTTTGCAGGTTATGAAAAGCTAAGTCCCAAAATTCTTGTTGTAGCGCCTAACAAAAGGCTTTCATGGCAATACCATCACCGCCGTGCCGAAATATGGAAAGTGGTTGGCGGAAATGCCGGAATCGTAATCAGTGATACGGATGAAGAAACGGAATTACGGCAACTTCCGATCGGAACAGTGATCGACCTTAAAAAAGGAGAACGCCACCGCCTGGTAGGTGTTGATGAATGGGGAATTGTAGCCGAAATCTGGCAGCACACCGACCCTTCGAATCCATCTGATGAAGATGATATTGTCCGCGTTCAGGATGATTTTGGCAGGTAGTATTTCGACGCGGAGTTAGCGAAGTTAGCACAGAGTTCACGAAGCCTTAATTTATTCTGTGAGCTCTGTGTTAAACTCCTGTAACACTGTGTCAGAATTTTTACCATAAATACAATCAGCCATGAAATTCGGAAAAGTTGAAGATCCGTCCGGTATAGATTTTACTTTACCGAATGACCATCCGGATACAAAAAACGTGTTGGCCGGTATTGGAAAACCCACTATTTATGTTGGCTGTGCAAACTGGAACAGGGCTGAACTGAAAAACTTTTATCCGAGAGGTACAAAAAATGAACTGGTTTATTATGCTACGCAGTTCAACAGCATTGAGCTCAATGCAACCTTTTACAATAATTTCCCCGTTGCAATTATCGAAGGCTGGTATAACAAAACACCAGCTGAATTCCGTTTTTTTCCAAAATTGTATCAGGGAATCAGTCACTGGAAAAGGCTGAAATATGCCCGGCAGACAACCGATGTCTATCTCGACGGCATTGCGCATTTGCAGGAAAAGCTGGGCATGCTGTTTCTTCAGATGCCGGATAACTTTGGGCCTAAGGATTGGGAAACGCTTAGAGATTATCTCGAAGAATGGCCGTCAGGCTTTCCGCTCGCACTAGAACTCCGGCACCCAGGATGGTACGATGGTACCTGGAACAGTGATAATCTTTATACACTGCTCGAAAAGAAAAACATCACACATATCATTACAGACTCAGCAGGAAGGCGCGATTTGCTGCATATGAGGCTGACCACCTCAACAGCTTTTGTACGTTACAACAGCGTCAACACGGATCTGGACTATAAACGTCTTGATGATTGGTTCGAACGTCTGAAAGCATGGTCAGAAGCGGGTATAGAAAATATCTATTTTTTCGTACACCAAAGCCATGAAGAAGGTTATCCCCTTTTCTCGGCGCATCTGATCAGGAGAATGAACAATGAGCTTGGGACAACAATGAAAATCCCGGCTAATCCTGCAAAACCAGGCGGAAACCAGATTAACCTGTTTGCCGACTAATCTATCTTCCTTCTCCGGTGATACATGTGCCCGACCCGGATGAATCATATCTTTCTCTTTTTTACAAAAATTTACAACTTGTTTCAAGAACAAAAAGACTGTAAAAGATAAAAATTGAAGGAGTTTATGTTTCTTGCTGAATAAATAAAAATAGCCGGTGGCAAACCTGCCGTAATGTCTTTTTAAACTAAACCTTTCAAATAAAATGAGTAACATCTTAGGACTTCGGACTACCATTTATAAAGTACCCGATGTAACAACAGCAAAGGAATGGTACACCAAAGCCTTTGGAACAGCTCCCTATTTTGATGAACCTTATTATGTTGGCTTTAACATCGGAGGTTACGAACTGGGTCTGCTTCCGGACGTTTCACCGGAGCCAAAGTCAGGCAATGTAGTTACTTATTGGGGTGTAAAAGACATTCATGGAGAGTTTCGCAGATTTATTGAATTAGGTGCAGTATCCAATGAAATTCCTGAAAACGTAGGTGGAGAAATTATGACGGCGACGGTTAAAGATCCATGGGACAACGTAATCGGGCTTATTTACAATCCTGAATTTGTGCCGGAAGGCAAGCTCTAAATATCCCTGATGGAACCCACTGCTGCCAAACCATTTTATCACCAGCTTTCACATACGCTGATTGCCATTGCGCTGATAACACTTGCCGTTTATCTCGGACAGGATATTCTTGTTCCGCTTGCGATGGCTGTTCTTCTTGCAGTTTTGCTCAGGCCAGTGGAAGGCTGGCTGACGCGCCACGGCGTTCCTAAGGTTCTTTCTATAAGTATTGTGGTAACCGCCGCTGTGTTATTGCTTGCAGGTATAACCATCCTGCTTTCCATGCAGCTCTCGGATTTCTCTGATGAATGGCCGAAACTAAAACGGAATATCAACGATTCATACCGGGATATAAGACGCTGGATACGAAGAGAGTACAGCGTAAGCTACCGTCAGCAGGATCAGTATATCAAAAAAGCACAGACTGAGACACTGGAAAATTTTCAGAGTGCCGAGACGCTAGGCATAGTTACAGGACCGCTCGGTACGCTGATCTTAATCCCGATTTATGTTTTTCTCTTTTTGTATTACCGTGCAATGCTTTTGCATTTCATGGTCGTTCTATTTGCAGAAAAATACAAGGCGCAGGTCATGGAAATCGTGAGTGAAATCAAAATTATCATTCAAAGCTATATGGTTGGTTTGCTGCTCGAAACAGGAGCAGTGGCTATTTTAAATTCGGTTGGTTTGTTAATTTTAAATGTACAGTATGCTATTCTTCTGGGCGTGATGGCCGCGATCCTGAACCTGGTTCCCTACATTGGCGGACTGGTAGCAACGGCACTGGCGGTGATGGTTACTTTCATCAATCATCCGGACGGCTATACCCTGGCAGGTGTGGTGGGTGTATTTCTTGCAGTTCAGTTTATTGATAATAACCTGCTTGTACCTCTTGTTGTTGGTTCAAAAGTAAGGATCAATGCGCTGGTATCGATTGTGGGTGTTTTAATTGGCGGCGCACTTGCAGGAATCTCCGGCATGTTCCTGTCTATTCCCGCTATTGCGATGATGAAGGTTGTTTTTGATCGGATAGATGGCCTCAAACCCTGGGGAATTTTACTGGGAGATCAGACACCGGAGCAGGCTAATAATAATTTATTCAGGCTGGTAAAAAAGAAAAACAAGGAGCAGATATAAAAAATTGGCCTGCCGCATGATTGCTGACAGGCCAATTTTTATCAATGAACTAAATTAAAGCATTAACATGCCTGTTCTGACCCGTTCTTACCGTTGCCTTCAGATCATGAAGCAGGCTGAATAGCCCAAAGAAAGTGCGGTTAATGTATATAAAATGTTTCGACCCCCGATTGACATTCATCTTTTTCAGTTCCTTGTCATTCGCATACCTTTCGCCCAGTTCCGCCAGTTTTCCGAAGAAAGTCTCATCCGAAAAATCAAAAGTGTCTGATTGGAAAGGCTGCGTCAGCAGGGACAAAACGTCATAAAACAAATTTGAAAAATAGACTGTTTCAGCCGGTGTATCCTTGTCCAGCAAAATTTCAAGATCAATTAACTTTGCCTTGTAAACAGCCGGATTATCCAGATTTTCTTTTTCTGCCAGCTCAAAATACGGATGGTAAAAAGAATCCGGAATTGCCTTCATACAGCCAAAATCGATCGCAATCAGGTTTTCCTGTGCATCAACCAGGAAGTTTCCCGGATGCGGATCTGCATGGACCTTTTTCAGCTGATGTACCTGGAACATGTAAAAGTCCCAAAGCGCCTGCGCTACTTTATTGGCAGATTCCTGGGATGGATTGGTTTTACACCATTCCGATAAATGCTTGCCCGTCATCCAGTCCATCGTAAGCACACGCTCACAGGAATATTCTGCGTAATATTTCGGGAAAACAAGATTCGGAATATGTGCGCAGGCTCTGGCAACCTCATTGCTCTGGGCCAGTTCAAGCGTATAATTGGTTTCTTCAAAAAGTTTGGTTTCAACCTCTTTAAAATACTTATCCGAATCTTTTGCCTGGATATTAAACATCGACATGGCAATTGGTTTTACCAGTGCCAGATCCGACGAGATACTTTCGGCCACCCCGGGATATTGTATTTTTACAGCCAGCTCTTTTCCGTCGGCAGTGGCTTTATGCACCTGTCCGATACTCGCTGCATTGATTGCATTGGCATCAAAAGTATCAAACATATCCAGCGGTGATTTGCCAAAATACTTTCTGAATGTTTTGATAACCAAAGGCGCCGAAAGAGGCGGAACAGAAAACTGGGAGAGCGAAAATTTCTCTACATAAGCCTGGGGAAGAAAATTTTTCTCCATGCTCAGCATCTGAGCAAATTTCAGGGCACTTCCTTTCAGGTTTTTCAGGCCGTCATAAATATCCTCCGCATTGTTGGTATTCAGGTTATCACGGGCTGTTTCCGGATTGGTTATTTTTTCTCCGTAATATTTTAGATAATTACCGCCGATTTTCACGCCGGTGGTGATCAGTTTACTTGCACGCTGTATTTTCGATGTAGGAATTCTGTCTATGGTCTCCATGCTTTACCTCAGTCTTTCTTTAATTAAAAATTTACCAAAATCGATCACGCTTTCCAGCGGCGTGGTATCGATGAGGTCAAATGTTGCACGGATGGATTTTTCAATGAAAAGGTCTGTTTTTTCAAAACCCAGGGATTCATCGTCAAGCCAGAATTTAAGTGTTACCAGAAATTGTATCCAGGCACCTTCTTCCAGTGCATCCTGCTGTGCTTTACGGATACGCTCGCTTTTTACTTTAAGATAACCCGAGCTTGATGCAGCAATATATTGCTTGAAATGTGATCTGAACTCTTTCAGTTTTAAAAGTCCGTTCAGTCTGTTTTTATCCTGACCCAAGGCAAACACCACATAACTTCTGTTTGCAGTAAGTATTTCGAAATAAGTGTAATAGTAAGTCAGCAATTTGTCACGGAAACCCAGCGAGGTCATATCCCCGCTCTGGCTGATCAGCTGCAATGTTAATCCGTGAAAGCTTACAAAAACGCTTTTTTCTATTGAATCAATGGAAGAGAAAAACCTGTAAAAATCTTTCTCTACAATACCGTTTTGCTTACAGAACAAATAGACCGACTCCGGTTTTTTATTATTCTCCAGACAGTAATGCATGTACAATTCTGTAATTTTGTCCGCCGTAAGCTCCTGCGGAGCATCTGTTACTTCTTTGATTTTTGTTGCCATTATGATATGTATGATAAGTCAGCCGATGATTCAAATAAATTTAACGAAAAAGTTAATCTTTTCTTACGGGTTATTCTTTGATGAAGCACGCATAAATACCAGCAAGACAGGTTTATCAGGTATTGTTGGCTTGTAATTATAACAACAAAAAATTCTTTTGTAAGTATCCATTTACGGCTTTTTATTTTAGTTATTATTTAAAAATCTTTTTTATCCGTCCGACGGCAGAAAAGCCGTCGGACGGAGCAGGCCGCCGGTCGGATGGCTTTTTTGACATCCGACCGGTAATAAAAACCTGGTAATCCAATACTAACATTTCTCATGCTCCAGATAATAAGAACAAATAGCGACAACCCTGATTTTTATTTTTTAACACAGCAGCTGGATGAAACGCTTTGTGAAATTTACGGCACAAAAAAAGAAGATTTCGAAGATTACAACCGCATCGAAAACCTGGAAACGGTCGTGATCGCATATGAAGACGAAGTGCCGGTCGGCTGTGGGTGTTTCAAGAAATTCAATCAGGATTCTGTTGAAATAAAACGCATGTTTGTCGTTCCGGAACGCCGCGGAGATGGAATCGCGTCCAGGATTCTCTACGAACTAGAAACCTGGGCGATTGAATTACGATATACCTATGCAGCACTGGAAACCGGTAAAGGGCAGCCTGCGGCAATTGAAATGTACCAGAATTGCGGATATACGATCACCAGCAACTTTACACAATATGCTGATCAGGACCGCAGCGTTTGCATGTTAAAGGCTTTGTGGACGGATTAAAAGGTAGCTTCATTTGGCCCCAACATGTAATTATTTTTTGACGATTTGCTCCAGGATATTGAGCGCGCTTCTTAGCTCTGTTTCATGCATATTTCCGAAACCAAGGCGAATAGCACTTAATTTTCCAGTCTGAAACAACAGTGTTTGCGGCAAGTGAAGATTCCTTTTCTGACATTCCCGACTGATCTTCATCAGGTTTATATCCCTTTGCCATTCTGTCCAGATGGCCAGGCCACCCGGCGGCAGGCTGTGGGTCAGCTCATTCTCAAACTTATCTTTCAGCAATCCGCACAGCAGGTCACGTCGTTCGTGATAAATCTTTTGTACCTTTTTCAGATGTTTCTGAATTTCACCTTCGTGCAGCATTTCACCTAATGCCTGTTCCAGTATCAGGTCACCCTGCCGGTCAATGATCCGCCTCAGCTTTGCCAATTCCGCGATGAAATTTTCAGGGGCGACGATGTAGCCGGCACGTAGCCCTGGTGCCAATGCTTTACAGAATGAACCTACATATACTACCATCCCCGACGCATCGGCACTTGCCAAAGGTAAAACCGGGCTGCTGTCGTAATGAAAATCATAATCATAGTCGTCTTCCAGAATGACGAACCCATACCGGACTGATAAATTAAGGAGCGCAATACGCCGCTCGGCACTAAGTGTTACCGTTGTCGGATAATGATGGTGCGGCGTCAGGTACAATAACCGTATCCGTCTGGTTTTGCATAATTTTTCAACCGCTTCAACAGAAATCCCCTGTTTATCTACCGGTACGGAAAGTATGTTTGCTCCGGCCTGCTGAAAGATCATATTGGCAACATAATAACTCAGATCGCCCACAATCACCTGATCTCCCTGTTCGATCAGAAGCATCGATGCCAGATAAATACCCATCTGGATCCCGCGGGTTGTCATTACATTTTCTTTTTTTATATGAAGCCCACGCGTATTGTTCAGATAGGATTTGAGTTCGTCCCGGTAGAATTCATTTCCTTCGACATGTGAATAACCCAGATACTTATTACTGTTTTTTCTTTTGAGCACACTTGCGTAGGCTTTGGATAGCTTATCAAGAGGTGCCAGGCGTACATCGGGAAGACCATCCGTAAAGGCAAGCTCTGTTCCGGAAACAGACACAGACCGGTCCAGCAACATGCTTTCTTTAAATAAAAAACCCGCTTTTGAAGGATAACCTGAAATGTAATCCAGGCTATTTTTTAACGGTATTGCCGGAATTATAAGTGCCTTTCTGGTTACAAATGTTCCCTTATTGGGCACAGTCTCGATCCAGCCCTGCGCATCAATTTCATTGTAAGCGGCAATTACCGTTTTCCGGTGTACTTCCAGCATAGAAGCCAGCAGCCTAGTACCGGGAAGCTTCACACCTGGAACGAGTACACCACGCTGGATGGCACTGGTCATTTTGCGTGCAATCTGAATGTAAACCGGCGTAGCAGATAATCTCTCTATCACCAGCAAACTTTTAAGCGGTATTTCAGCCGGACTACTCATAATATCAAAACCGGATCATAACAACGGTCCGGCAAGATAGTAGTTTTGTGTCAGACAGGCTGTAACGAGCTTTTTAAATATCATCAAAATCATAATCTGAGTATTTTTAATTTTACAATGAAAAATTATTTACCAATATCTATACTTATTTGCTCCATTCTGTTTTTCCAAAGTGTGGCTGCTCAGGAAATTGCTCTCGACCCGGTCACTGTGACGTCATCGCTGACAGAAAAACGGGCTTCTGAAACAGGAAGAAATATTGCTGTAATCAAGGGAGAGTATTTTCAGAATCTGCCTGTTCATTCTATCGATGATCTGCTGCGGTATGTGCCGGGTCTGGAAATCCAGGCGCGTGGGCCGATGGGGTCCCAAAGTGATATTGTACTACGCGGCGGAACATTCCAGCAGGTACTGGTTGTGCTCGACGGGCTTCGGCTGAACGATCCGAATACTGGGCATTTTAACAGCTACATTCCCATTGCACCATCAGAAATTGAAAGAATAGAAGTTCTGAAAGGAGCATCCTCATCTATTTATGGTTCAGAGGCCGTAGGCGGAGTTATTCATGTAATTTCAAAGGCTTTTGCTGCCAGGCTTCAATCCGGAGATCAGGAAGCAGGTTCAGTAAACAAAACTGCTTTGAATCTGGGATTAACCGGCGGGGAATTTGGTCTAAGAAACGTTAATGCCGGTGCTTTTGTACAAAAAAATAAACTGGCTGTTTCTGCCGGACTGGTTTCAAACAATGCAGATGGCGTTCAGCAAAGAGGTACCCGCGGTTATTTTCATAATAATACGGCTTCGGTTTCAGCTAATTATGCCGTTTCAAAAGAATTAAATGTCGCAGTACGCAGTTCTTATGATCACCGGGATTTCGCTGCACAGAATTTTTATACAACCTCCATTGCCGATACTGCAAATGAACAGGTAAAAACTTCGTGGAATCAATTGAAAATAGGTTATAAAAAAGGTAAATCTGCTTTTTCTCTGGATGGGGGGTATAAATTTGTGAAGGACCAATATCTGTTTAATACCCGGTCTATTCAAAATAGCAGCAAATCCCAGCTTTGGCAGGGCCTGCTTACCTGGCAACAGGCTTTCACAGAAAAGACAACACTGGTTACCGGACTGAACTATCAGCATAAAAATATCTCTTCAAACGACCGAGGCGATCACTCCATCAATCAGTTGGCTCCTTTTGTTTCGCTTTCTCAAAGGATCGGAAGTTATTTAACCGTCAGCCCATCCATCCGTTTCGACTGGCGTGAGCGGATCGGTACGGAAGCAGTACCTCAGGTTAACGTATCCTTTAAAAAGGATAAGATGCAAATCCGGGGAAGCGCCGGAAAAACTATTCGCGATGCGGATTTTACCGAACGATACAACAACTTCAACAAACCCATCGTCACAACAGGAAATAAAATAGGCAGCCCTGGCCTGAAAGCAGAACGGTCGTTCAGTTATGAAGCAGGAGCCGATTTATTTCTCCGCGATTTTAAACTTTCAGGTACATTTTTCCAAAGGTTGCAAAAAGACCTGATCGACTACACCAATACGCCTTATGCACAAATGCCGCGTCAGGAAAATCTTACTCCGGCAGGGACTTATGCGCTGGCAAAAAACATCGCTTCGGTTAATACCACAGGATTTGAAATTGATGTACAATACACAAGGGTTATTTCCAATGATCAAAAATTATGGCTTACTGCCGGACTAACGCAACTGAACAGTGAAAGCAGCGACATAACACCAACTTTCTATATTTCCTCTCACGCAAGACTGCTGACCAATTTTTCTGTTCTCTACCAGAATTCGGGCTTTTCGTTAAGTGTCAATGGTTTGTACAAAAGCAGAGCTATGCAGGAAGCCAAATCCCTTCAGGCTGTTGTTTCAAAAGAATATTTTATCATGAATACAAAAATAGAATATGCCTTTTTCAGAAAGACAGCAGGGGTGTTTATCCAGGCGGATAATTTATTTAATAAAAAATACAGTGATTTGTTAGGCTCGCCTATGCCCGGAAGGTGGCTGATGGCAGGGATAAGATATTCACTTGTAAAATAATCACCGTTAATTCAACAAAATCATTATATATCAACGAATTAACTTTCACATAAAACAAATTCTATTTAATTTTACATTTGTGTAATAATAGTATTACACAAATGTAAAGGATATTATATGAATCAAATCGAATCCGCTTTGGCAGATGGCTCATCCCATTTAGAGATCCCGATATTATGTGGTAACATTTTGCCTGTAAATTCCCTGATTAATTTATGGTGAAGATGGGAATTACTTCTCAGATAAATACGGAATTCCTTTATAGAGCACTGCAAGATATACCGGCAGCTGTACTCCTTGTTGACCATAATTTCCATCTGATGTTTGCCAATGCATCATTTCAAAACTTTTCAGGATTAAGCCCATCCCAGCTATCAGGTACCGGCTGGGCAGATTGCATTGTTCCTAAAAAAAGGCAAGTAGTGTTTAATGTACTTTCAGAATTAAATATTCCTGAGCCATCTTCCAGGAATATTGCGGTACAGTTAAAAGCAAATCCGGATGCTGCCGCAAGCCTGTCGATTGCATGCGAACCCGACAGTAATATGGACTGTATTTATTTTCTGACATTTTCACCAGCCGGGCCTCAAAAAAAATATTCGGAAAGCAATATTTTAACCATTGATGCTGACAAAACAGCATTCAATTTGCATCCTGATCAGACTATTGAAATAACGCTTACAGATAAAAAAAGGAAAAGTCCTGATTTACAATCAGCCAAAAATCTTAATTATACCGAAAAATACGTTTCCGAATTAAAAGCTTCCAACAAGTTAAAAGATAAAATTCTTGCGATTATTTCTCATGACATGAGTGCGCCCATCGCCTCTCTGAAAGGCCTTACATCCGCTTTTCTCGATGAAGAGCTCACTGTAAAGGAAAGACTGTTTGTGAGAGAAAGCCTGCTCAAACAACTGGATTCAGTCGGTGAGCTGACTGAAAACTTACTACGCTGGGCGACAAACTCATTTACAAAGCAGGACTCAGAAACGAAAGAACCGCTTCATGTCCTTAATATCATTGAACAGAATATCCAACTCGTTATTCATCAGGCCCATGCCAAAAATATTAAAATAGCCTGTGATATTCCTGATGACCTGACGGTCTTTGCGAATATAGATCAGTTGAATCTTGTAATCCGGAATGTGATCACGAATTCAATAAAGTATACGGCTTTAAATGGAGAAATTAATATTTCAGGAACACGCTTAGAGTCATACGTACAAATCCGGGTGAAAGATACCGGCATCGGGATACTGAAAAAGAAGCTTTCAACACTGTTCACCTATACACACAACAGTACATACGGCACAAACGGTGAAAAAGGAATTGGCCTGGGTCTGATGCTTTGTAAAGAATATGTTGAAGCAAATGGCGGGAAAATAAGCGTTTCAAGTAAACGGAATTTCGGCACAACCGTGTTTATTGAATTGCCCGCTGCATGACAAATCCAAAGTACGGGATCTTAAATCCGGAATGCTGCGTATATTTCAACTAACCTTTGTTTTATGCGTACGTTCACCGGACATTTGTCTGCTTTGCTAATTATCTTTATCATTTCTGCTACTTCCACCGCTGCCCGGAATCCAGTGTTATTGAAAGAACCTGAAAATATAATTCCGGAAATCAAAACCGGAAATTTACCCGCATCTGATGTGAAGCCGGATGTAAACGTTTATTTCCTAAGCGGACTCGGCGCAGATAAACGGGTATTTGATAAGCTCAAACTGGACAGCAGATTTACTGTAAACCATATTGGCTGGATCAAACCGGAAAGAAGAGAAACGCTGCAACACTATGCAGGCCGCTTAGCCGTACAGATCGACACCACAAAACCATTTCGACTGGTTGGACTGTCCTTTGGCGGAATCATCGCATCTGAACTTTCTGAAATTGTACGTCCGCAACAGGTTATAATTATTTCAAGTACAGCTACCGGTGTGCCGGTTTCCAAATTCTACCGCGGACTGATCCGGTTTTTATTGCTTTCTCCTTTTGCAGCACCTATTTTGAAATCAGCCAACAAACAGACTTATAAATACTTTGGCGCCGACACGCCGGAGTTAAAAGCACTGCTCAGGGATATTTTGCATGATACAGACAGTAAATTTTTAAAATGGGCGCTTTCCCGGATGAGCGGCTGGGAACGAAAAGAAAAAATACCAAACCTGTTTCATATTCACGGAACCGCCGACAGATTGATTCCGATCAAGCTCGTGCAGCCCAATGCCATCATTGAAGGAGGAGGACATCTGATGGTTTACGGTCAGGCAGAAGAGGTTTCACGTCTGCTTAATGAACACCTGAAATAGCTGAAAGACAATCCCAGCGCTTAAATCCGGGATAATTGTTCAATTTTGCAGAAGTCTCAATTTCTTCCGCTTATGAGTTTCCATCGTTATTTTATTATCAACAAACCTGCCAACATGGTTTCCCAGTTCGTCAGTCATGATGACGTGGGCCTGCTGGGAAATCTTGAATTTGATTTTCCCGAAGGAATACATGCTATCGGCCGGCTGGACAGTCATTCGGAAGGTTTGTTAATTCTGACAACAAACAAAAAGGTTACCAATCTGCTGTTTCAGGGTGAAACGCCACACAAACGTGTCTACCTGGTACTTGTTGGCCACTTGGTCAGTCAGGAAACTTTGGAACTGCTTCGTTCCGGAATTGGGATCCGGATCAAAGGCGGCATCAACTACATTACTTCTCCCTGTGATGTTCAGATCATAGAACGCCCCGAATGGCTTCCAAAAGCGAAAACCGAACAATGGGATGTACCCCGAACCTGGCTGAAAATTATTTTAACAGAAGGAAAATATCATCAGGTCAGGAAAATGGTGCGTACGGCTGGTCACCGCTGTAAAAGGCTGATCCGGGTTAGTATTGAAGATCTCGAACTGGGAGATTTGCAGCCAGGCGAAGTCATGGAAATTGAGGAAAATGATTTTTTTGAAAAATTAAAAATCAATAACTGGAAATGATCCCGGTTGGAAATCCGGTTTGGAGAACCCGGTTGGAAGATCCCGGTTTCCAACCGGATAAAATAGCGGCCTGCCCGTTTGTCAAAAATAAAGCTATCTTTTGGTTAAAGAAGTTATCATTGCAGGCAAATAACATCATTAGCTATGAACTTAATCGGTAACATCATCTGGCTCGTCTTTGGCGGTTTTCTGGTATTCCTGCAATACATGCTCTCCGGATTTGTACTTTGTCTTACAATCATTGGCATCCCATTTGGTATTCAATGTTTTAAAATTGGCTTCCTGACCTTGTTTCCTTTTGGAAGAGAAGTTCGCGAAGTGCCCGGCAATACAGGCTGTTTGTCTACAATTTTCAACATCATCTGGATCGTGATCGGCGGTATCTGGATTGCGCTGACGCATTTGTTCTTTGGAATACTTCTTGCCATAACAATCATCGGACTGCCTTTTGCAAAGCAGCATTTTAAGCTGATGAGCCTGTCATTCACGCCTTTTGGGAAAGAGATAATCTGAATTGAAACTTAACATTGCCTTATGGAAAACCTGATGAATGCCGTTATCATTACGCAGCCGGGCGGCCCGGAAGTACTACAGATTCAGGAAAGATCAATTCCTGAACCTGCGGCAAACGAGGTGCTCATTAAAATATACGCAGCGGGCGTCAACCGTCCGGATGTATTTCAACGAAAAGGATCCTATCCGCCGCCGCCAGGTGCCCCAGTGGATATTCCGGGACTAGAAGTTTCGGGGATCATTGAAAAATGCGGGGACGCAGTCAGCAACTGGAAAAAGGGCGATAAGGTTTGTGCACTGTTACAGGGAGGCGGTTATGCCGAATATGCGACTGTGAGTGCGGGACAATGTTTACCGATACCATCAAATTTCAGTTTTACAGAAGCTGCTTCTCTGCCGGAAACAGTTTTTACGGTTTGGCAAAATGTATTTCAAAGAGGCGGCTTGAAAGCAGACGAGCATTTTCTGGTACATGGCGGAAGCAGCGGGATCGGGATTACGGCCATTCAGCTTGCCAAAGCTTTCGGAGCAAAAGTTTTTGCAACGGCAGGAAGTGATGAAAAATGCGCAGCATGTATAAAACTCGGAGCGGATAAATGTATTAATTACAAAACTCAGGATTTTGAAAAGGAGCTGGAAGCTGATGGTGTGGATGTGATTCTTGACATGGTTGGCGGTGATTATATTCCTAAAAACCTCAGGTTACTTCGCGAGGAAGGCCGGCTGATCTTTATTAATTTGATGAAAGGAAGTAAACCGGACCCGGCTGATCCTGTTGATTTCAGACTGGTCATGAAAAAGCGCCTGGTTATCTCCGGAAGTATGCTGCGCAGCCGCGATCCGGATTTTAAAAGTGCGCTGACTAAAGATATTCTTGAAAAGGTCTGGCCAGTGATGGAATCCGGAAAGTTTAAACCTGTAATTTTTAAACAATTCAAAATGGCGGAAGCACATCTCGCCCACGAACTGATAGACAATGGTAGCCATATTGGTAAAATCGTACTGACCAATACCTGGGATTAATCAGCGGTGCGATTTTGCATAATGCGCCTTCAACATATCTTCCCCGAAATCATTGGTAAGGTCCCGCACAACGGAGTGAATGTGATTTCCACCATTTTGCGTGTTATCAAATTCAATCAGAAATGTAGGACCGTGG
>Ga0265797_10002445_pt1 | contig 31264 bp, 30 predicted proteins | sample P2T30metagenome_FD_192433 | JGI IMG/M metagenome (GOLD analysis project Ga0265797, IMG submission 192433) | Plant litter microbial communities from East Loma Ridge, Irvine, California - P2 T30 | ecosystem: Environmental > Terrestrial > Plant litter > Unclassified | place: USA: California... | reverse complement strand
GTATGGAGTCTTACTGGCATATATTCCTATCCAGTCTCAGTATCAGGGTATCATGCGCAGCCATCCTCTACATCCCAGCCGGTGCCGCGGACGACAGCCTGACAACCTGTCCTCCATCGCCTCCAGCTTCTTTCTTCCATCCAAGCACCTCGTCCTTATTTCTCTCCTTGTTGACTTCCCATGGGTTGATGAACCCAGCGCTCAGGTTACCCGTCTTCACACCTTGGATGGCCAGTTTCTGCTTCGCCTGCGCAATGTACGCATTCAGATAACCTTGGGTGATGAGACTGCCGCATATACACTCCAGCTCCAGTAAATCATACTCGTGGGTGTACGGCTGTACTCCTTCCATGCCGATAAAGTCCGGGTCGATGTATGTCGATTTGCTTGTTGATGCATGGTCTTGGTAGATGTGACCAAAGTTGCGACGACCTGGGCCACGGTCTTGCGCGGCCATTGCGGCGTTTCTGATGAGCGAGCGCGCTTCTAGGAAGCGGAATACAAGGACAGCTGCGTTGAGGTCGAGCAAAGCAGCCGATTTCGATGCTTCCCCTATGCTTCCAGTAAGGATGAATACCTTGCGGAGAAGTGACCACCATACGAGGGGCTCGCAATAGTTGCCGATTGGGTAGAAAATACGGTACTTGATCATGAACTCCGCACTTGGATGAGAAAGATCAAGATTCGTTATCCGACGGAATGTCTCAAGATCTCCTTTGCGAATCGCACGACAAAGCGGTTCAAACACTTCCCGGAAGCCCACACATGCAGGGTCGTTGTAGATGAGTTCGTTTGGGAAACGACCGAGGAGTATGTTGGCAGCGACAAGGCAGACTGCGATTAAGCGGCGTTGCTTTGGACACTGCCCGTGGCAACCTCTGTATGCTAGCTCCAGAACGAGCTGAGCTCCGTAGAAGTTCGTGTTGCTGAAGTGGTACCGCCCGAGGTAGTAAAGGAAGGTAATGCGCTCCGCAGCCGGGTAGATGTGTAATGGTGGTGAGGAGTTCGATATGTTGTTGAAGATGGTCTCGCAGCTCCCCAGCTTATCGGCCTGGAAGAGGGTCTTCAAACATATGTTTGCCATCTTGTAGATTCCAACTTTCTTCCCGTCAGGCTTACCGTCCTTGATACCTCCGGGTACAGTGTTGCGGTCGTTGAGACATATGATGAAGGCCTGTCGCACAATATTCGCTGCCCGCTCTGGCAATGACTCGCTTTGGCCATCCTCGTCCGCGTCGGTGGTAATGAGATGCATCGTCAAGTCCGGTCTCTTCTCTAATCCAATTGCTACTCTTGCAAATACCTTTGCATAGTACATAATGGTGGGAAGCATCAGAATGCCTTTGGTAGGATGCTGCAATGCGCTATTTGCTCGTCTGGAGTCGCGTTAGCATGAAGTACTTTGATGGCTACTTCCATCAACATACGACTGGAGATCTGTCATCAGCTCGAAAATCAACACAAGATTCTCTGCGTCCATGTCTCGGAGAAAGGTCATCCATCCGACAAGGAAGGTGACCAGCGAACCCCAAGACTGAATAGGTCTGCCCTCCTCATCCTCAGACTCTGCAGTCTCAGTGACGACCCGCCTGACGAGATCCTCGAGACGTTTCTCAGACTGTTCGTTGTTTGCAGGGTAATTCTGCTGCAAGGACTGGATGAGCTCTTGATGGTCTGGCGGGAAAACATTGCCTTCGCCTGGCTCCAGCAGTACGATGGACTGCAATTGATGCGGATCTCCGGCTTGTATCGCAACGTTAACTGCCGTGCATAAGCGCGTCTCTACATCGGGTTGACCCCGGAAGAACGACATGGCTACAAAAGCCACCGTTGGTGGTTGAGGAAGGATTGAGCTAGAGGGTGGAGCGCAAATAGAAGGAGCTGCCCGCTTTCGCATTAGCGTCAGGTCCTAGCTCTAAACCTCGCTATCCGCCCCATCCCTGTCGACGATCCGGACGAGGCCTCTCATTCGTTCCATCAGCTTGGGTCGACTTTGGCTGCTAGGATACTACTTTGGAAGCAGTAAACGTAGGAAGATTGACTTTCAATAATTTAATGATACTTTCAACTACCCGTCTTGTCAGCAGGCGGAATCAAGCCAGCCCAACGATGGCTCAGTGCTGTCAAAAGCAACGTTGCAGCCCGAAAGGCTTTCACATGTCACCTGCAGGACAATGCAACGGGCCCACCGTGACATCACAAGTCGTAATATGCGAAACACAACATCGGAAACTGCACGTTTCCGCAAGGCTCCGTGTGAAAAGCTGAACGTCACGTAAAATGGATCAAGGTCATGCATATCAAGATGCCGCAGCCATCTTCTCGCCTCCGTCTCTCCATCTCCCTTCTCTCCCAACGAGAGAAAGTCATCCGTCACGATGGGCTACTTTATGAGCTACATCAAATACTGCCTCACTCACCCCATTCTCTTCATCTACGAAGTCATACAATATGTGCTCGACTTTGTGCTCTCGCCAGCACCGCCGCCACCGCATGCAAGCCTCGTACGACCTAAGATCGCAGTCATCGGCGCGGGCCTAACAGGCGTATCCGCTGCATCGCACATCGTCGGCCATGGCTTCGACTGTCGCATCTTCGAAGCCGGATCCAAAAAGAATCTCGGTGGAATCTGGAGTCGGGTGAACAACACGTCTGGTCTACAAATCCACTCGCTCATGTACCGATTCCACCCTTCGGTGCATTGGAGCCAAGGATATCCGGATCGCCAGCAGATTGTATCACAGATCAGGTCGCTTTGGGAACGATACGGTCTTGAGAGTAAGACGGAGTTCAATATGCGGGTTGAGAAGGTGTACAAAGATCCTCACGGACGATGGATCATCAACGACCCCTCTCACGGACGATTCGACGGCGTCATTGCTGCGATTGGCACCTGTGGTGATCCCAAGATGCCAACGCTTCCTGGCCAAGAGCACTTCAAAGGCGAAATCTGGCACAGTTCGCAACTCGACGGGAAAGTCGCCAAAGGAAAGAAGGTCGCCATCATAGGCGGTGGAGCCTCAGCTGTCGAAGCCCTTGAATTCGTCGCCAGCGCAGAAGCAGAACACGCCAACGTACTGGCTCGATCCGAGAAGTGGATTATTCCGAGAAACCCATTCATCGACAGTCTTCTCGCCTTCAACATATTCGGGATGGAGACCATCTTCAGTTGGATTCCGGAGTATATCCTCCGTCTCTTCTTCTACCGCGATCTCTACGACATCTCACCAGCACCCAACAGTGGAAAGGGTCTTTTCACCGAGACACCAATGGTAAACGACTCAGTCCTTGACCTCATTCGCTCAGGTGAAGCATCATGGTTACGCGGCGATATCTTGGGCTACGATGAGTCTGGCACCGGCATCAAATTCAACAAGCGCGCCCGAGGCGTCCCCAAGAATGGACCCGGTTCCGATAAACTGATCGAAGCCGACATCGTCATCATGGCGACCGGTTACAAGCGTCCAAGCCTAGGCTTCCTACCAGATGAGGTCTTTCAAGAGCCATACGAACCGCCGAACTGGTACCTTCAAGTCTTCCCACCAGAACACCCTTCCATTTGCGCAAACAACTGCACCTACGTCAACGCCATCGGCACGGTCGGCAACTACCACATCGGCATCTACACGCGCTTCCTACTCATGTACCTTGTCGACCCTCTCGCTCGACCGCGTACTTGGTGGATGAAGCGCTGGATCGATATGACGCGGTTCATCAAGACCAAGGCTCCTGGTGGCGCTTTCGACTTCTTCACGTACTCGGAGCTCATCTACTGGTTCGTATTCACCATCGCAATCAACCCGTTCAGGTGGAAGTGGGCGGCCTTCGTGTTGTGTGGTATTGGTAAGGGATTGCCGTTGAGCGTGGTCGAGCAGGAAGACAGGGCAAGGGATGGCCTGGGTATGAGGCATATTTTAAGTAACCATGATAACGGGGAGGATTAGACGTGTATCGAAGCGCCATGTAATCGTAGATGCTTAATTCGAGAGGTTCTTCTACCCCAAATATATGCTCGGGAGATTGTAACCATCGTGCGCAATATGGTTTAATTTGTACCGCTGTCTTGCTGGGTGTCTGATTGCTTCGTTCGTGGGGGTGACATGCCAACTTGACTCCACGGGTCGCATCAAGGCTCTGATCCCTTCTCTCGCGGCATCTAGAACATCATTCAAGTAAACTTTCGGCTTCCAAGGGTGGGAGTGACGTGATCTCATGGACCCTTACATGCGCTTCCGAGCTTCTTCAAATTGCCATACGATGCAATCTCTCAATTAGACCACCTAAGCAAACTTTCGGCATTCCATAATGGGAGTGACGTGATCTCATGGACCCTGACAGCTGCTCCCGAGCTTCTTCAATTTTACCTACGATGCAATCTCTCGACTAGAACACCATATAAATAAACTTTGAGCATCGCAGGGCGGGAGAGGCGTGATCTCAAAGACCCTGATGACCACTTCTGTAGTTCCTCGAAATGACAGACGATGCAATCTCTCGATTTAGCAAGCTTTCGGCATCCTAGGAAGGAATTGACGTGATCTCAAAGACCCTGATGAGCACACCCGTACTTCCTCAAGATGACATCGGAGGCAATCTCTCCACTGGAACACCACCTAAGCAAAGTTTCGACATCCCAGGGTGCGAGGAACGTGTTCTCAAAGATCGGTCCAAGGTTATTTCCGCTCCCGAGCCTCTTCAGTCTGTCGACGATGTCACGATGCAATCTCTCAACACAGATCACATGATCTAGGTCCGCAAAAACGAAGCACGTGCAACGCAAGTTGCCTGTTGTAAGAATGAAGCGGGCTTACCAGTCATTAAATATTTCAATCTTGCTCTGTGAGGTTACTGTCTACCGTGTTCACTAAGAAAAGGAGCAGGCGGTGAGGTTTTCCTATCGATATCGCAGATTGCATGGTCGGTGCCTCTGCCACAAACTCCACCCCCTTTTGCACATTTTGAAAAGTTTGCTCGGATGCTCATAATTTACTGACTCTTGAGGGTATTCGGATGATACGAATAGAGTTGTGCAAAGAGGGACCGGCTGGGTACACATGAGGCGCGTCTGACCCCATGCATCGCCATGGCAACAGTGTTGCAAATGCGAAAGGCGCCGGGCAAAACCACACCGTCATGCGGAGGGATGAATCGCAAAGATTGGCAACGGACGATATGCGCGAGGGTATGTTTGGAAAATCATGAGGATGTACCCCGCGGGAAGACGAAACCGCGTTGCAGATTTAAATATACCCTTCTTTGTGGTGGTAATCTGAATCTGACGATGCGGATGCTCACCGGATGTCCCCGCAGTCACAGGCTGAAAGGGAAAGCGCATGTCACAGCGTCCCGCGTTGTCTCAGGAATCGCACCTTCCGAAAACGCCAGGCCGCAAGCGAAGGCGCCGCATGCATCGATGTGAAACCCGTGCTTCTTGTTGGACGCCGAACCCTCGAGGTACATTACTATAGTAACTATAAGTGAATCCTTTGTCACACGAAAGAGGGTCTGATGTGCAACGTGCTGGCCGAGAACGGGATGCACGCGACGCAAGGGATTGAATTTCCGAGATGGCTGATACTGGTGAACGCTTCAAGGAGCTCCAGGAGCTGTCTGGGTTTTCATGGTGAGTGACCTTCGGGCCCGAAACATGTCCCGCGATGTGTCTTGAGAATCATGGGCAGAGTTTTTCTTCACACAGAGTGTCCACCATGATGAAGCTCTTACTGCACATCATGTCGGATGCGTCCGGCCAGGTGCTGACACGATATGGACGACGAGACACCATGACAAAGAGTTACGGCTAAGCTGCCACCAGTGACGAGAGTGCAGATTTTCAGGGTCTCGAAACGCGAGGCCTGCTCTGGCGGCGTCGTGAAGCGGGTCCCGAGGTCTGGGGTATATGACGCAGACCCTGTGGTGAGACTCGCCTTCACCTATTTAGGTCAGGTGATGGCGCGAAGTCGGTTGTTTGTGTATACGAAGCTCGACGCGTCGCACCTGGCGACGAGACGATGGTTTTTCGAGGCGCTTGCAACAAGCGCCACAGGTTGGCCGTGCGAAGGCTTGTCGTGTGTCTGGCGGTCCACAAAAGGAGGGGTCAGCCCGTTGGTGGTGGGGTCCAGCCGATCGTGTGCCGTTATGAAGGTTTTGTGCAGACGTGTGGTGGGCAGAGCCGCCGTTCTCGAACAGCGACTCAGCTCGCCTCTAAATGGCACCACAGCAACTATGACAGCGGCCCCCGGCCTCTCCGAAAGCCATGTCGGGTCTGCGCTGACGTCTGTTGTTGTTGTCATGTTGTTGCGGCTCTTAGCGAGGGTCGGTGGTCGACAGGTCGACAGTTGTCTGAACTGGTTTGCAGCAGTAGGCGCAAACAGGCGGCCGAGAATAGCAAAGTTGGCAGTTCATCTCAGCCTTATTGCCTATGACGTTTGCAACATGTCGCCATCGCGATCCCAGAGGGGAGAGCTCGATCGCGAGCACGGGACTAGAGCGGTAGCGCGTTGGATGGAGCCATTCCTGTTTTATGCAGCCGCTTAGGGCTAAGGGGATCAGAGGGCGAACGGGCCGGGGTGAGCTCACGTCGTCGAGCCAGCGGCGCCTGCGACGTCGGTCTCGCTGCACCGAATACAGTCTGAAAATCTCCCGCCCGCCCAATGAGTCGCCGACAGAGGAGGCAGCCAATGGCGACGCGTGCAAGCCATGTTACAGCGAGGCGGTTCCCTGGCAGCGACGCCAAGCCTCGTCGCTGGGCCGTACGATGACGAAAGCATGCGCAGATGCAGACCGAGCTTGCCTGATCAAAACAGCTCGCGCTTCGTGAACGAGGCTGGAGATGGGGTAGATGATGCCGAATCTAGCCAGCGCTCTGCCGTAGCGTGCATAGAATCTGGATAGTCACGATAGTGTACACGGTGGGCAGAGAGGGGTCGCCGTTCGGTAGCGAGTGCAGCTGGTTTCCCTGGGAGACGGTTGGTACGTTACGCAGGACGGCTAGACGCTCCACGCAGCCCACGCAGAACCACTCCGAAGGGAGAAATTCTCTCGGCGGCGCGAGTTTAGGCGGAGAGCGAACGTATGGTTTCACGTATCGTGCTGGGCTTACAGGGAGCATCCATTCCGCTTGCGTCTGACCCGTGCCGAGCTAGGCAATTGCTTCTCTGGCAACCATGGCAGGAGTGCGCTTTGGCTGCTTTGTCGAGCTTTATCTGAGATCGAGGCCGGACTGAAGCAGCGCGCGTTGGAGCAGTGTGGCCGTGATGCCGTGCCGTGATGCTATTCAATGGGTACTGCGCGAGGTGGAACAGCTGCGAACGGTTGTTTACGGGCGTGCAGCGTGACTTAGCTGCAGCTGCACGGCGACTACGCGACAGCCTACGCGTGGGATCGCGATCAAATCATGGGCCGGTGTACCTGCGGCGGAATTAGAGGCTGCGGATCAACAGCACCGCTTGGGCTTGGGTGCATAGCCGGGCAAGCAAACTCCAGTCCCCAGTATTCTTTGTCCCGTGCTGAGCAGTGAGGCCTCCGGTGTGTGCAAGCGCCTAGCTCTCAAGCCCACGCCCTGGTCGTCGGCCCTAACCTGGCCCAGCAGCGGGCTACCCCAGCAACCACGGCATGCTCAAATCCAGTGCGTGACCGGGCTCCGCTTCTCTCTTCTCTACCCTTCTCGTCCCCAAGAAGGCCCAATCCCCTCTTAAGTTGGCTGAGCGGATCTTGGACGACGGTTATCGCCAGTATCACTACGGCAAGAGCTACCTCGTTCACCATCCACCTGCCGACCCTCTCCCGGAGCCTCCCAGCCTCAGCCTCGCCCATGTCCGGAGCCCGCCTGTAGCATCTCTACCGACATCGACACCATCACCACCAGCATCTTCACAGATTGGAATTAGCTTTCCTGTCTTGTATGCTTATCGCCAGTATTGCATCCTCCCGTCCGACATCACTTCAGACCCGACGTGCAAACGCTCGCTCCGCCCGTTGCCCGGTACGACGATAGCCACGACCAACACGAAACCAATCCACCATGGAGATGTCTTCGCCGCTCGCCGCCATGCACCCGCCGCCCATCCCCGGCCCCTGGGGATACCGCCGTGACCTGCCGCAGTCGAAGCCGCTGTTTGGAGGAGCACACAGCCTGGGCCCCAAGAGCTTCAACTTCCGCGACCTCAGCATGAAGAAGAGTGGGGGAGACTACTTCACTCTGCAGCCCATGCGAGGCTCGTCACCCACCACCAGCCTGGCCGCCGACATGTCGAGCAACCTGCACATGGACCAGAGGTACAATCCCTCCTTTGTCTCTTTGATATTGGCAGCACACTAACGCGCTTGTTTCAGCCCCCAGCTCGCCACGCCGCGTCGGTCGCTCTTCACGTCGAATCTCTTTCACCAGATCGACACCCGGGGTAAGTGGCTGCGCACTCCAAACTGGAAGCACAAGGGCTAACAGGCACAAACAGAAACCACGACCCCATTGGCTCGATGGGAAGGCGTTACGACTCCGCCAATTCCCTCATCCTCGCCTGGCTTTGCACCAGACTCCATGGACATCTCGCCTCTTCCCCACAAGGCTCCCTTCAGCTTCATCAACGACCGCTGCCTGCCCCTACCCTCTCCCTCCCCAGAGGTGACCCCCGGCTCCGACAGCGACATGCTCACCCCGTGTGACGAGCTGCCCACCCCACCCACATACTCTACGCCCTCGCTCGAGGTTCCCCGACCCGTGTCAGCCGCCGACCGCCGAAAGTCCAATCTTCTCAGGCCCTCTCTTGCGCGCCACAAGAACTACTCCACTAACACTGTGTCGTTCAAGGACCAAGACAAGCCATCGAGCACTCCGCTGTCCGCCTTCCAGTTTGGCTGCGGTGACTTCACCCGGAACTCGTCTTCACTCAGCTTGGACGAGTGCTTCACTGCTTCGCCTCCCCAAGAACGTCGTCCTACTTCCAACGGCTCTCTCTTCGCTTCAAAACCCAAGCCTTTCTCTCTCAACTCTACTGCCGCCCGTGCCAATGGTTCCCCCCTTGCCGCCGTCAGGAAACCCGCCGGTCCTCCTTCTCGTCGTCCCAGCAAGTTCCGCAGATCGTTAAGCATGTTCGAAAGCCCCGGTGAAGTCATGAATGCCAAGCAAGAACAGGATGATTACCAGCCCAGTGGGCTCCAGTCTGTGATGGATGTCGATGATGCCAACACTCTCAAGCTTCCCCACTTCACCACTACTGAGCCAGAGAGTCTCCCTCGCATCACCCACGAGACATTAGTAGAAGTGCTGGATGGTGCTTATGATCACTTGTATGACAACAAGGTCGTCATTGACTGCCGCTTCGAGTACGAATACAATGGTGGACACATTGAAGGTGCATTGAACTTCTGTGACAAGGAGAAGCTTGCCGAGCGTCTCTTCCAGGCCCCGTCTAGCGAGAACACTTTGTTGGTCCTTCACTGCGAGTACTCTGCGCATCGTGCTCCTCTAATGTAAGTTCATCTCATCTTTCGGCTTTGGTCATTCACTAACAACACCAGGGCCAAGTTTGTTCGCTCGCAAGATCGCAAAGAGAACGCGCATCAATACCCTCATCTTTCATTCCCTGAAGTGTACATCCTCGACGGCGGATACAGCTCCTTCTACCATTCACACGCCACTCGCTGCTACCCCCAAAACTACCTTCGCATGGATGCCAAAGAGCATGAACAATCATGTGAACGTGGCCTCAACAAGCTCAAGTTCAAGTCGCGTGCCAAACTCAACCGTGCTACCACCTTCACCTTCGGGCAGCACTGCCAGATGGAAGACAGCCCTACAGCCATGGGCCGGTCAAGATCTGGAAACAATATCTTCGCCCTCGGCAATGACTCCCTGGAAGTCGGACGTGTCACGGCCGCTTCCCGTCGCATGGCTTCTTATTAAGCCTGCACAACGAACAACCAACACTATAACGAAACTAAACTAACTCATGGCGGATTGATTCACGGCGTTATGGATGATTGCTGCATGGCATTGGATCCCCACAGCATTGGCGTTTGGTCCTTTTCCATTCCGGGGCGTTCGAGCGATTTCATTTGGCTTGCATCACTCTCGGAATCTTTGCACAGCGGCAACAGTCTGCATCTGATCTTTGGGGTGTCTCCCCGTTTCTTTTCTATACCCCTTGTCGCGGAGCTGTGGGCCCGGACAAAAGTTCACATTTCTTGATAGGGAACGCTGGATACCCATCTTGTCTACGGCGAGCGTTGAGCAGTCCAAAGAAGGCTGCCTCGCGAGCTTCTTCATTTCCTTTGTTACTATTACCCATCCTCAGACGGATCTCTCCTGGCCTTGCAGCGCTGAAACATTGCCTGCACATGTTCTTCAGAACAAGTATCTAAGAATCATCACGAAACCAAGTACACAAACAGGTCTACGTGCCTCCAGAGCATTAATCACCTACACGGCATCTACTGCCCTTTCCTTAATACAATTCATTTGGTATCATTCTCTACATTACACAGACTGAACTTCTTGGCTTCTCTTGTATCACCCTTCGCGCGACTCTTTCATGTATCTATTTGCCTTTACCTACTTCTATCCCCTGGTTCGTGTACATCTACAGAGAGGAACATGAGGAGGTAATGGGCTGTACATATCTGTAATGCGGATGGACGAAGGATGGCTTGAGGAAGTCCTGCAGTCGACCAAGCTAGAAACAACAACGAAATCTCATCAGATTGCTCCACCTGTACCATTATCCTGATGAAGAAACCACGATGTATCATCAAACTAATGCATGCACGGTTTATATGTTGAGCCAGACACTAGCAATGGTTCATATTGAAATACAGCGGTAGCGACGGCCGTTGATAGCTGCACCCTTAGCCCCTACCAAGGCGTCATACATGTGTAGCCTGCTTTTCCTGAGGTGTCAAGACGCGTCGGAACCAAACTGGGACGCGTCGGCGCTAGTTGTAAGCGACCCCCGCATCGCGCATCCCTGCCCCACCAAACATCTGCAATCTGCATGCACGCTCGCTGCAAGCCAACACACGCATGCATCCGGCCCGAGACATACTTCAGATCTCTGTCTTGCATCCAGCCGCAGGTCTTCGGGTGCCTGCCGATTGCTTACCTTTGATCCCATCACCCCGCCTTACCTCGATCTCGGTGCCGCTACGATACACGCGCGCGTGAGACACGGCAGACACGCGACTTACGTACCCGACCGATACGACCCTTGAGTTCCGACAAAAGCAAAGAGCTGTGTGGAGCGGTACAATGGACATCGACGACCTTCTCGCGGAGGTCTCGGTCGACTCCACGCCGAGAGAGACACGCGATCTGCAGGAATTGACGCGGTGTTGGGTCGCGGAGAGGGTTGCGCCCGAGATATTACCGTGGCCTGAGGAGCTCATGGAGAGGGTGTTGGAGCGGATTAGGAGACAGGTGAGCGCGCGGAAGACTGCAGCTTACGCAACACAAGGTAGCTAATGACGCAGCCAGATTGAACTTGTCGAAGACCAGACGGGCGACATGAACCCGAAGACGAATTTCAAGCTCATCATTATACAGACGGAGCTTGAGCGGTTCAAGTTCTTGGTTCGCAGTTTTCTGAGGGCGAGGATAAAAAAGGTATGGTCCTGTCCTGTCTTGTTGCCAATCTGTACAGCAATACTGATACCACGTTTGCAGATCGACGCACACCCTCTACACATCCAATCGCTACATACGGCCTCCCTCGAAACGACCTCGCCGCTCCTCTCCCCATCCGAACACCAATACCTGACGTCGCATCAAGCGCTCCTCTCCTCGCATTACACATCCTCCTTCCTCTCGCAGTTCCCGGCGTCGCTACAACGGCTCGATGATACCACAGGTGGCATAAGCATGATTGATAAGCCCGACGAGGACAAAGCGGTCTTTGTCAGGGCTTTGCGCGATGTGGGAGAGATATTCGTGGAAGGAACAGATCGGCGGTTTGAGATGAAGAGGGGGGATGTCTGGGTTGTGAGATGGAGTGCGGTGAGGGCTTGGTGTGTGGGGTGTGGTACGGGAGATGTTGAGTTGATATGAGGGGGCTTCTCGGATCAGAAGAGGAAGATATGGTAGCGACATGGCTTGCGATACGCGATGCCCTATTACACCGGAAGAAGCGAACAGCTAGGGCGTTGGAAGGCACTACAGAGCGCGAGCATACGCTGGGAGACGCCGCCTCTTCTAGATGTGGCTCTTGCCCTCCTGGTAATAAGGCGATAGTGTTCAAGTACCCCAAGTGCTTTCGAGGGAAGCAGCTGGCACATCGTCATTGGTCAAGTCGACCGGCAAAAATCAAAGGTTCACGTACATTCCCATGTCACGATGATGATGATTATCGTCATCATCACCCTTGTTTCCCATGCATCCTCTGTTCTGACATCTCTCGCACGAAAGCGACGACTCAACGTTCATCTCCTTTCATAACGCGAGTTCACATCGCTTCTGGTACTCAAAGTTTTTTTCGAAGCGACAGGAAGGCACAGACTACGAAGTCGTTAGAACCGAGAGCTGGAAACAACACATGTAATTGTAGAAGGACTCTTTTGGTCAGCCTAGATTCCTCCTCTCCTCCATCACATCGATGCGAGAAGTTCGTTTTTGGTACTTGAAGTGAGTACTGTTCTGAGGATTGATTGAGATCGCAACGAAGGATTTATATAGAAATCCAGGCACGCTAGTCGCAGACATGTTTCTTGCTGCCTGCGCTTTTACAAATACACTACGGGCGTGCTGGGTGTGGAGAGCACATGGCATGGTCTTTTGTTGTATTTTGGACGACAGGACAACATGAGGAATACGTAGGCTAGTTTTGAGACGCACGGAGAGAACGAACGACATAAGTCGTGCTGCTATGTTTTTCGTACGCACGTCTCTCTCCCTTCTCCACATCAGTTGTACAGCCTTAAGTTTTGGTATTGATTTGTAAATGTAAGTTGGGTTGAAGAGGTGTAAGGACGCAACGGATCTTTATATAAATACCTAATGACGCTAGTCGCAAACATGTTCATTGCCAGATCGGCTTTTGGAGATAGATATGTAGGACATGTATATGGTGAGAGCACATGGTGTAGTCTTATACGGAATTTGGACGGCAGAACAGCATAGAATCCGTCCGTCGAAGTTTTGAGACGCACAAAGAGAGCAAGCCACATGTTACAGATCTCGAAAGTGTTTTTTGTTTTGGTAGACACACCTCTCTCCCTTCTCCACATAGGGCTGTGTACAAACTGCTTTTGTGAATAAGGAGAGAGATGTATGGTATTGGAAGATGGTGAGAAGAGAGGGACGAGAGTTTGTGTAGATGTCCGGAGACGCTAGTCGCATGCGTTACCCAGCCCTCTTTGAGATTTTGAAGAGATGCGGCAGTCTTGGAACGTAGCAAGAACATTTGTTGATCTCGATTTGATTTTGGAGTAGTATCCAAAGGACGTGACTTTCGGTGGAAGGAGCATCTTTGAGAAGTGCATAGGGGGCCTTTCTTCATGACGCTGAGTTTTGCCTCTTTAGATTAGATATTTCAGCACTTTTCGTATGTATTTTATATAGTAGAATGCGTGTATAAAGCAGCTATGAGCGGGTTCTGCCTGAAAGTTATGAAGACCACAGAGCATGATACAACCTTCTGAACTTGTCGATAATACGAAACGTCTGGGCCAACGCCGACTGCTCATGTCTTGAGTTCGTTCCGTTTTTGATACTGTCGTCACAAATATGCTTTTTTTGGAACAACACTCTGAATCCAGAGGCGGACAAACATAGGGACAAACGAATGAGTTTTGGAGATTGGCGAAGCCGATAGTCAGGGAGTAAGGAAGGTGGAAAGTGTGGTAGCACGCCAACCTAGGGAAAAGCTGAACAGCCTGGAGCCTACGTTGACTTTGGGTCACCTTCTTTGCAAGGTTTTGGGTCAATGTAGTCTGCAGACCTGTTCAGTTTTTCCCTGGTATGAGGTGGTAGCAATTTCCTACTTATAGCCTTCTGGTCTTAGCTCATGGCATGGTGCGCAATGTTGTCATGACATTCCCGTGTACTATATGATACACATGGATAGACCCTGGCTAGACTTTTATCGGGTAGCGTGGATGTGTGGCTAAAGGTAGAGAGTCCTCTGGACTGCACCACACCAACATGTACTTCTCTACAGTACCTTTTAGAGAAGGGAAGGAAAGACCATGAAGTGGTTGCTGTCTGTATTTTAATTATTATTGTTTTGGATACTGCACAGTTGCGCAAGTGTAGATGAGGGGATTAGAAACGACTGAGACGTCTTTATTTATACTGCCAGAACCTCGAATCAAGAGACATGACTTACTAATGGATATGTTTCGACATGCTCTTGATATTCTCGCTCTTCAGAAAACATGCACCGTCTTTTCGACAAACTCAGAGTCCTCAAAGCGACTGAGCACAGAGTTACCAGCTCTGGAGAAGCGTTCGAACAGACATGTTTCTATCGGCAGTGGTTTTGTTCCACGCAGAGCAAGCTCATAAGAAGATTTGCTCTCGGTCTTCGATAGCGCGCAATATAAGAAAGATGTAAGGAATATGTGATAGTCGGCAAGAGAGCGAAGCTTTATACTGCGCAAGGCCCACCTCAACACATGAGTATGGTTTGTGTTATTTTTGGTCCAGTCGCGCACCGCACATCGAGAGCTTCATGTCCATTTTGTTTAGCTCAGTCGATAAGTGTCTCTCATCGACCTGTTCCTGGACCTGTTTTGATATCGTCCACAGTCGCCAGCGCAGTCATAAGATAACCATCGAGGTAATTTGGTGGCCAGAAAGCCAACACCATCAGTGCTTGAATCGCAGGTTTTGGTGTCTCACCAGTTATGGTGGTGTACAAAAAACGAAAGTATCGACCACTCGACAGAATTCATGTCTACTGTGGATGAGCCCAAGAGCGCGAGACAGGTCATGAAGGCTTTGTCAGGCGTTTTTGGCTTTCACATCGGCGATACATGGCGATCTCGAAACTCGTTTTGTGGACTTTGCACAAGTGGACATACACAGGATGTTTTGGGTTTTGGTTCCCAGGGGAAACACATGTCCATGGACAACTCTGACTTCTGTAGAAAATCCCAAGGAAGTAGAATGAGTGAAGAGTGGAGGAAGAAGAGAGAGATGTGGCTTTTATATGGCCTGCAGGAGCAGGTGCATGGTCGGGCTCTCGGTGAGTTCTCGCGAGAGCATCGTTCGCACATGAGACGAAGTCTTCCTACGGAGATGAGTGCATGCGCTTCATTTCGGCGAATCTGTCGACACCACATTGAAGTCCGCATATCTGCGTTCCGCACAGCATGAATGTACGCACTAAACACATCATTGACAACAGCAACTTCCATTGCGCGCTCTAACGCTTCTACACCGCCATATTCTACCCAACGCTCTATACTCAAACAACAGTACTGTACCCCCCACCATACCCTCTCCGTCCCTTCCACCTAACATACCATTTCCTCCCCTCATCAGCCCAAAACACACAACTCGCCACCGCAACAAGATGGGCGAGATCGCCCAAACCCAGAGCCTCAGTCTGGAAAACGCTTTGCAGCGGCGGGAAGTAAATGACAGCCAGCTGTCCGAGCAAACTGCCCGCGACGGCGTAATTAAACATCTTGTTGTCGAAGACACCAATCTCGCCTGCAAGAACGGATTTGCTGGAGGAGCGACAGGTCAGTGCATTGAACATATCGAAGAGAACGAAGCAGGTGAAGGTCATGGTTGTGTCGCGGGCGGTAACGAGGTTGTCGGTGGACATTTCGAGGTAGTAGGTTGTGAGGGTGCCGAGCATGATGATGGTGGCGGATTGGAGGACGCGTTGGATGAGTGGGCGGGTTAGGACGCGGGCGTGGCGTGGGCGTGGAGGTAGCGCCATGACGGCTGGGTCGACCGGTTCTACACCGAGAGACTGTGCTGGTGGACCGTCCATAAGGATGTCTGGAGGTGATTGTTAGTAGATATCAATGAGAACGGGAGTAGAGAAACTCACTGATCCACAGAATCTGCATGGCATTGAGCGGATTCTGGAAGCCGAGGAATGTGCTAAGGAGTACCAAGCTCAGTGCTGCCGCGCTGGTGCTGAGTTGGAAGGTAAGGAAGTTTTGGATGTTGTAAAAGATGCCCTTGCCCTCTTCGATCGCATTGAGGATGGTCGCAAAGTTGTCATCTGTCAGAATCATGTCTGCGGCCTCTTTGGCGACATCCGTGCCCAGTCGACCCATGGAGATACCGATATCTGCTTTCTTGAGTGCAGGCGCGTCGTTGACACCGTCACCAGTCATTGCCACAACATCGCCTCGTGATTGTAGTGCTCGGACAATCTTCATCTTGTGCTCAGGACTAGTTCGCGCAAAGATCGAGGTTGTCGCAATAGCCTGTGCAAGCTCTTCCTCGCTCATGTGATCCAGTTCGTCACCACGAATGACTGAGCGTCCAAGTGCTGAGTTTGGCATAATTGGCATACCCAGACTCTTGCCGATGGCGACTGCTGTGGTCTCTGCATCTCCTGTGATCATGATAACCTTGACTTTGCCGGCCATGAGTCTCCGAATGGCTCTCTCTACACCCTTACGCGGCGGATCGTTCATGCCAACCAAGCCAGCGAACGCAAGACCACGGTACTGTTCATCATCACCAAGCGCCGAGCTGGTGGATGGTGCAGGTGAGGCTGTACCACTGGCATTCCTCTTTTTCATTTTGGATGCACCGCTTGCGAAGCCGAGCACACGTAAGCCTTCTTGCGCCATTGCATCGGCGGCCTTCATCGCTTCTTGCTTGCGTGCTTGATCCAGTGCCACCTCTTTCCCTTGTGCCGTTACATACGTATCACAGCGGTCCAGAACCCGTTCCAGTGCGCCTTTGATGTATGCGTGTTCAGATCCAGGGGTGAGGTTGCCAGAATTACCGCCAACGACGACCCCCATCCACTTCCTCTCGGAGCTGAACGGTGTCTCGAACTTGCGTTCGCCGAGTCTTTCCCGGATGTCGTCTTCCCCAAAAGCGTCCATTAGGTCTAAGAGCGCGACATCGGTGGGTTGACCGACCCATCGGCTCTTGGCAGCTGTATTGTCGTCGCCTCCTAGAGTCGAAGAAAGTACCGCTGCCGTGGACGCCGAGGCTGCCTGGTCGCTCAACAAGCGGGCATTGTTGACAATGTTGCCAATTCGTAGTATGTTGCGGGTCGGCGAATCGAGGTCCGTGGAGTCGTGCTTCGTTTTCACGTCAATCGGTGCTGCTTCGTCAAAATGCCATATTTTCGTAACGGTCATATGGTTCGTGGTCAACGTGCCTGGTCCAAGTCAGTAAATGTCGCATGCGCGAAGAATGGTTGACTCACCCGTCTTGTCAGTACACACGACATTGACAGAAGCCAGCGTCTCAACACTAGGTAGCCGTCGAACAATGGCGTCGCGTTTGGACATCCTCAGCACACCCAGCGCAAGCGTGACAGTGACAATAATCGGCAGTCCTTCGGGGATAGCGGCAACAGCGAGTGAGACGGCGATCTGGAAGACCTCAATGAACTTCCAACCGCGCCACAGCCCTACCAGACCAATCAAGGCAATGACTCCAAAAGACATGTAACTCAGATCCTTGCCCAGACGGTCCATGGAAAGTTGTAGAGGCGTCCGCGGGCTTTCGATCTGTTGTAGAGATGCAGAAATGGCACCAAACTCCGTGTTGCCTCCTGTACCGACGACGATTCCTTGTCCGTAACCCGATCTAACCAATGTACCCATGAAAGCAATGTTCTTCTGATCATTCAGTCGTATATCAGCGCCGACCGTTCCTGCGGCTTCGGACGCGTAGAAAGGTGAAGATGGCCGTTGTAAGCCCGGCGGGGGTGTGATGGTGTCTGGCGACTTGGAGACAGGCTCGTTCTCTCCGGTGAGGTTCGACTCGTCGATGCTGAGGTCTGCCGCGTGCGTGATGCGAATGTCGGCGGGTATGCGGTCTCCAGTGTGGAAGAGGACGAGGTCGCCAGGTACCAACAACGTCGCCGATATGGTAGTAGACTTGCGCTCCGCAGCTGACAGGGCCGAAGTGGTGTCCTTCAGATTCTCCAACTCGACGTCGTCAGTTGCCGTGCCATTCGGTATGCGACCGTTCCGCGGTTGCTCGACCCCAGCGCGAATGATGTGTGCCGAATGCGGAACCAGCTGGTTCAGCGCCTCAATTGACTTCTCCGAGCGGTATTCCTGCACGAAGCCCACTGTCACCACGATGGTTACAGCCACAGCAATGCTCACAGCATCATCCAAGTTGCCCAGTATGAGGGATACAGCAGCGGACCCGAGCAGCAGCAAGATCAGCGTCTCCTTGAATTGCTTGAGGAAGCGGAGCCAGAGCGGTTCGGGCTCTTCGTGGGGGAGTTCGTTGAGGCCGTGGGTGTGGATGCGCGCCGAGGCGTCCGAGGCAGAGAGGCCATGTGTAATCGACGTCGAGAGCTTGTGGGCCGTGTCCTGTGCCGAGAGGAGGGAATGGGCGGATGTTATTGACTATTCACACGTGTCAGCGGCGTGTCCAAAACTCCGGAGCGCATGGCGTACTGAGGGCGTGGTGCTGCGCTTGATGGCTTCTGGCGGCTGCAGCATGGGCGAAGAGGGCCGCGAAGACTTGGAGGGCAGGCCCGCGGCATTGTAGAGGGGCAATGAGGACGTGGATGCTTTTGACATGTTGGCATGGCCAGGAGTCGACTGTTGCGCCGCGGTCCAACGTGGCCTATCCGTCCAGAGCTAGCGTGGGAAAAGATGCTCGTCGCCGTGGATTATCGCATTGGTGCTAGCGGTAATAATGCGTCTTTGATTGGCGAGCGGGACGAGACAAGGAAATGGCGAGTCGATTGCGGGTTGTCGTTGGGGATGGTGTTGCTGAATGTCGATGATGGACCAAAACGTCAAAGCACCGGTACTCTCGAGCAGGGGTCTTCATCGAGCGTCTGGTCACCACTTTCACACGAACTACTGTTTGACTTCACAGCACTAGACCCATCTGACGACGTGTTCCGTTTTGAAACACTCAATGTAACCTCTATTTGTGGCTTAGTGTTGTGTTGCCTACCATGTGTCGGCTTCTCGCAGCGTCGAGTGACGGCTTGGCAGGTACGTGTCCGCTGCACGATCAAGTGATGGCGCGCTTTTCCGTAGCCCTGCGTGTGATGTCATGCACCAGCCTCTCTCGAACTCTACAGCTGTGGCTGAAGCCTGCGCAATTTCCTTATGATCATCTTGTAGTATTTGGATTTACCTGGATCAAACGCTACTTGAGTAATAATACACCTTCCCCTCGAATAACCGCCGAGCAGTCCGCGAGACAACGCACCTATCCACAAAAGCAAACGATTCCGAGCTGGTTGCCAGAACATCAACCTTGATCGACCCGCTCGAATGCGAAAGACAGACTCTCCGCTGGCTCGGCAGAAGATCCGAAGAGCTACCATCAGAGTCTGAGCAGGGACTCGGAGTCCGCTCAGGTGAAGACGACTGCCAGGAGGACTGTACTTTGCCGCCGGACGCAAGTCCGTGGGCTACGGTACCTTCTATGCACACTGCCGACGCCAAGCATGCCGCGCCTGTGAGTTGCAGGCTCGGGTGGGGTTTGCCCATACTGAAAGCCTGGACATGAACGTCCGGCGTGTCTTCCCGGCCATGGCCATCTGGTTGAGGAGATGAAACGATAGCCAGCTTCGGTGTGCCGCGGACCTTTGCAGCGGCGTCTATATCAGAAGCAAGGCCCATCAAAACGGCGCCAGTACATCGTATTGACTCCATGTCCTCGAGGTAGACGGCGGTGTCTTTGCTCCCTCTCCTTAGATTTGGCGGTAATGTTCGTTCGTCGACTAGGATGAAAGGATTCGCTGCGTCTATCAACGTCGTCTTGACCGAGAAGCGATTGCCGTCTTGTCCTTTCACATGAATAGTATCACACCGTCTCCCCGTAGGAAAGAGAGTTCCGGTCATGCTCCCTGCAGGATCCACAAAGGCCACTTTTACTTCGCTTCCGGTTCCCTTGACGCCTGGTATCGCGAAGTCTCCGTCTTCATCAAACGACCCGTCCTCGTCTACCTGAACGGTATCGACAATGAGCCGCGAAGTGTTCGTATTGAAGATCCGTACATCGAGCTAAAGAAGAATGAGTATCCTATCCGTCTCAATTACAATAGGAGGACTTACCGTCTTCTCTCCGGGACTTGCACGCACTAATCCCTCTTGTAGCGCAAATGGTCCAACACCAGCGCACATGTTTCCACAGTTTCCGCTGAAGTCGACCGCCTCCTGACCCACTGCTACTTGTACAAATGTGTAATCGATATCGACGCCCATTCGTGACGATGGCGAAACAACTGCAACCTTGGAAGTCGTTGAAGTCGCCCCTCCTACTCCGTCAATCTGTCGAGCGTCTGAGCCTTGGGAGCCCATGGCGGCAAGTAATGGGCCAGCCCATGCTGATTGGGAAGATGGCAAGTCGTGACGATGGATGAAGAGACCTTTTGAAGTACCAGCACGCATCAAAACGGCTGGTAGGCTGTGTCGCACTCTTTTCGGGGCGCTTTCGTGTGCCATTGGGAGTTCAGGTATGCGGATCGGCGAGATGTGTGAGACAGTCGAGGCGTGTGCCTTTTGGAGAATGGATGGTTTGAGAATTGTGCGTAGCATCTATAGAGGATGATGCTACGGTTCAAGGTGGTGAAGTTGATGAAGTTGGTGCTTCGTTTCTAGCTTGAAATGTGTCATCATATCGGGCAATGCACTTCTCTATATATGTCTTCGTTCCAAAAATGTTCGGGTAGAAACGACCAGGAGTACGGGCCGCAGTGTATTCGACGGGTAGGCATGAGACTCTTCCCGTTAGCGCGTTAGATGCCGTGGGATCTTGACATGCTGCGGAAGCCTAGCCGCGGTAAAACCTCGGCTTTCTTCCCGCGGGACTCGATGCCCCACAGAATCCAACGCAGTGACAGGAAGAGGATCCTCTTGTGTGCGCTCGTCTCGTGATGATCCGATGATAATGACAATGACTTTTAATGGTACTTTGGGTGACAGGAAGAGCCTCATGTCGCCATACCCATCTCTTACATGTCCCAATTCATGGTTGGGAATTGATCAAGCTCGGATCCGTTGAAACCGTAAAGGAGGTCATCCACCGAAAATGGTTGCTCGCTGAAGGGTTGTTGTTGGTCCTGATACGCCCAGTTTCCAGAATTTCCGTAGGGCATGTTTGCCGTCTCCATGGTATTGTACGCCGACGACGGCACTCCAGGTACAGCCATGTCGGCGGTAGGGTCTACTGGACCTGGCATATGTGACGAATCCTGCTCTCGGACGAAACTTTGAATGATGCCATCTATATCGAAGCTCTGCAAGCTTGGTTCGCGATCCATCGACCTGCTCAACGAAACGTCTGGAGTGCTCTCGTGATTGTCCTCGCCACCACTGCCGATATGTGTATCGTTCAGGTCAGGCGCAACAACACCCAGTCTCTTCATCAAGTTCTGGATAATGGCATTGGCCCGTCGTACAGCCCAATTTGTCTCTTGGTTCTCGCGGAAAACGGCTAAGCAAGTCTCTAGGCTCTTGTGAGCTTGAGAGCCTGCACCCCGCTTCGCCGCAATACGGGCATGCACAGTGGCAGCGACATAAGTCGCATAGGAAATCAGATAGGGGGCTCTCCGCACACTGAACGTTTTGTCGTATGCTCTCAGGAGCTGTACAATAGCATCCGCCGCAGTGGCGCACGCCATAAACGAGTTCACGGAGATGGCGCGTGATGTATTATAGAGATGCCCGTCTGCGACGAAGGGTCGGTGCAAGAGGATCGTGAGCACATGGTACAAGGCGCTAGTGTTTTTTTAGTACATCCGCGGCGTGTGCAACATTGTGATCACTTACTGTAAGCTTAGGACATGCGGAGGAGGTGTCGCGGCTACTTCTGCTACATCTACCGTGAGGTGTTCGGGCAGAAGCCCTCGCCATGCTATTAGCTTTTGATGGATGCTCTCCAACTTGGACGACAGCTCTGTAGGGCTTACGTCGAAGCTTCTTTCGGTATATATGGTGCTGAGTATATCGCTCAGAATGACCGAGAGATGGCAAAGGTGTCGAAACGTCGAGATACTATATGCCGGAGAGCCTAGATAGACGGCGTCTGGTTGCGTGGAATAGGAAAAGGGCGTCCAATGTTCGAGTTCTTCGTACGTATCGAGGAATTTGGTGGGTACGAGTGTATCTGTCATGCTCACTGGGCGACCTTGATAGAGGCTTTGGATTTTGTCGACGACTGCGCTTTTAGTTAGTGTAATGATGAGCGATATGAAGACTATACCGACCAAATGCTGCCCAGAAAACGCGACGCCGAATTTCATGATCCTCATCAGAAAGCTTACGGTATCCTGCAAATGCAGGCGTATCGACGTGAAGACCAAGGTCAACTATCATGCGAAATGCCAACCCAGCGTACAACCAGGCAGCGCTACGCTCGTCGCCGAGAGCAAACAACGAGTTGGTCATAACTAGCAACGCTTGAATTGTTGTGATTTCGCTCTTGTCCAAAGCACCGCCCAGGAGCTCTCTCACTCTTTCACGAAATTGCCAACCAGCAGTGCGGACATCATCTGTTACTCGGCGAACCTCATGCCGTGGACTGAACTTGCTTGCGCCGAAGTAGATGGCGTTGAGGAGAAGTTTGGAGAAGTATGGACCGCCACATGCCATATCACGCATGAAGGCTGGGCGATAGGTAGTAAGGAACGAATGGTGTTGCCGGTTCCAATGTAATGATAACAGGTGCATGCCAAGCTCTGGTTCGACACCGTCAAAATCGAGCTTCGTAAGTCGAAAGTTGACCGTCTCAAGTTGTCTCTGACGGGCAGCTTCAGCAACAAGACCTTTTTCTATCCATTCATCCGACATCTGGGGTCGTACTTCAGCCGCATATCGATCATTTGTGCCTTCGTCAAATAAAGTGCTTGTGCGTCCATGGTAGCTAGAGGAGCCATTGGGAGCGACCACAATGCGCGACACGCTTTGAGGTGTAGTTGCAGGGGTCTGTGCAACAGGCGCAGAAGCGGCGATTGATGGTGTTGACTCTGATGTTCTGTCTGATGCTCTTTCGGATGTTCTTTCTGCTCGCGGCGTCTTGCGCGGACGACTGGTAGCATGCTGTGCGTCATCTATGGATATAGGCTCGTAATGGCAAATCGTCTCATGTGTCTTGCAACTTGCGCAGATCGGCTTCTCGGCACTGCATTTGATCTACCAGCCTCAGTATGCAGCTCCTCGACCATGACATGCAGGTGTCGAGCAACGAACCTTCCTCCGTCGGCAGAACGTACATGCCTCGGCAGCCCTTTTGCGCGTGCGGCCTGTCGCCGGCCCATCCGAAGGCATCGCGATATGCGATGACTAGCACGACGGGAATGTTGGAGGGGGATGTTTCCGCCGAAGTTCGAGAGGTGAGTAGGTGGAATCGGAGAGGCCGCGCAGACGCGGTTGCCGACCCCGGATGATCTGCCGCCGGGCGCACCTGCCGCAGGACAGACTACCCGAACTTCTTCGAGCATACCTAGGTAATACAGCTACTTAGAGCACACAACGAGCCATGAGCCTCCGTTGATTAGCCCAACGTGATCGCACGAGTCTTCAAACTTAGCACTGGGGCGTAATGGTAGTACTATTTTCATTCCATCTTCCAGCGAATGTAACTATCCTAATACAATCATACAAGGGACCAACTTCCCACAAACACCATACCTCACAAGAACACCAAAACACCAGGCAGAGTCCGTCTCCAACGTGAAAAGAGTCATACATGAAAAGGGTATCCAGCCAACACCGACAGATGATACCAAGCCCCAAAGAGGGTCGGAGAAACACAGATTGTTGAACTTTTAGGCAGATACAGACACCTCAGGTGGTCCCTGGAACATGGCCTCAGCGGGCGCGTCGGGATCTCCTGTAGGTGCTGCTTGAGCCTGGGATGCCAGCTCGCCACTAGCACCAGTCTCTGCCCATTGTCCCCAAAGGCCACGCTTAGCGCGAATGCGCAGAGGGCCACCAAGCTCGTTAGCTGGCTGTTCAACTTTGATGGCATCCTTGGTCGCCAGTACCAGCATTTCAAAGAACATCTTCGTCGCGTCTGTTCGTGATGTGCGGGCCTCTGGGAAGGCATCCTGGAAAACGATGCTGGTCTTCTGTCGTACCGACTCGCTCTCTTCAGCTTCGGGTCCAAACTGTTCTCGCAAGAAATGGACAGCGTGCTTTGTGCCTAGCGATACGGGCCCGGCCTCGTCGGGATGCACGAGCGGCGCGGTTGTGTCGTCGAAGTTGTCTGGAACGGGCGAGAAGATGTCCTCTTCGTCATCACCAACCTGTTGGAAACCAGGGTCATCGGGAAGTTGAACGATATCGTCGGATCCCGCAAGCGTGGGGTCGTTGTCGCCACCAAGGCCAAGGTCACCGCCTCCCAGAGTTGGCTCATCCTGCTCAAACTCCAGCTGCAATTGTGGCGTCTTCTCTCCTTCGGCCGCGGCCTCGTCTTCGGTAGCGTCATTGTCGGCAATTGCACCACCACGCTTGCGCTTCTGGGCTGGGCGTGAGACAACTTCTAGGGAAAGGATACCTCGAAGCTCTGGAGCCCATCCTTGGCTTCGTCCGTCGCCCAGTATGCTTGAGATAAACCCTCCGGACTTTTGCATGTTCATCAAAGCCATCAGAAGAGGGTCGCGAGGCAGGAACGATGCAGGCTTGAGGATCTTCTCGCGGTTGTTCTGTTGCTCCCTCAACTGGTGACTTGAGATCATAGTTTCGGCATCAGCTGCAATGACCCTCCTGCGCTTGGCGCGGGCTTGATGGATTGATTCTTCCTCTTCCTGCTCTGGCTCTGGCTCAAACACGGTGACGTTCTGTTCGGCAACCTCCTGTTCAAGACGTGTGGCCTCCTCCTCTCCCAACTCGGAGAGCGGTGACTCTTCACGTTGTCGCACAGGGAAGTCGCCGGCGATAGAGCCTGCAGGAAGTTCGGTGTCCATGTCCATACCGCCCATAGTAATATCCAGGTCATCGTCCAAATTGAGTTCATGGCCGCGTGCGAGTTCAGTGGGAGGATCTTCGCCAAGGTCGATGCCGAGATCATCGTCATCCACTATCATGTCTTTGCCTAGCCCGGTAAACTCTTCGGACCGACGGCGTTCCAAAGGTGCGTTACGGCCAACTTCAATGCTGGTACCCTCGTCGTAGGCGGCTGTCGGCTCCAAGTCATCATCCTCTCCAATGTCCAGGTTCAGGTCGTCATCCGGCAATTCCATGGGCTCTCCGCGCGCCTGCTCAATGCTGCCGGAAAGGAACTGGCTGTTGTCCCAATCGGGGACTGTGGTGTTGCCGAGGTTGAGGCTGCCGCTAAGAGGCTGGGAGAGAAGGAAAGAAGGGTCGGGCATGGGAGCCAACAGATCAAGATCGGTGATCTGATCCTGTAGCATGAGATTTGTGGGATTGGCGACGTGAGTCTGGGCGGGCGCATCGATGTTTCCGGGGCGGAAGGCCTGCACAAGGGTCAGAGGTGGTCATGTCACGCAGTCAAGCTTGGAACCTACCATCCTGATCTTCCATAGGGCTTCCTGACAGTCATCCTGTAGATAGTTGACCTTCTTGTTGTAGATGCGAACCTCACCGAGGAGCAACTGCGCGTTCAACCGCAATGCAAGCGGACCGCCAGCGGCCACCTCGGGTCGGATGATGACCTCGCAACTCTCTGGGATCTTGTGCTGCAGCACCTGGGCCTTGGTGAGCTTCTTCTGTTGATTCGAGGCAAGCCAGACGTGCGCAAGCGCGCCCTGCTTGAATAGGAGGTCCTCTGGAAGAAACATGGTGGTGGTTGGGTAGATCGGTTTGTGGGCGGGGTGGTGGAGGAGTCGCGCTGTTGTTTACGTCGACGCGTCGCGGCCAAGTCGATGCGCGTGGCGTGAAAGCGCGCCGACAATGTCAAAATTGGAGCCCCGAAGTGCGCGCAGATGCAGCAATGGCAGTGATGGTCAAAAATGGTTGAGCGACGATGGTGCTGCGGATGCGCTCGGTCGTGTAAGGATGAATGAGGCTGGTTAGGGCTGGCTGGGATTAGATGGCAAACACGACAGCCCTCGCTTAGTCATAGGCCTGTCGCAAGACCAAGCCCAACTTCACCTTCCACGCACGTCATCTTCCATTCCATGCTGCCCAGGTACTTTCACGATACAACAAGTTGCTACATACTTCGGTAGATGATGGACACACATATTCTGGCCTTGTACACATTAGAGGCAACAACTTTTCATGCAACTTGGACAATTGACTCAGTCAACTGTTTCATTACGCAGACTTGACTTCATATGGAAGCCTCAGCAACTACTAGGTACCTCAGATCCGCCGACTCCACCTCAATCCTGGACTGCTCGCTTCCACATATTTCACATCGACCTTCCTCCCTCTGGCGGCAAACCCCTCCCTAAGCCACACCACCAACCGCTCGATCAACGGCGCACAGTCCACCAAAACGTTCTGCATACCGTGCCGATCACTTACCCTGATCCTAGGCCAAGCCTCGATCGTCAACGTCTGCAAACTTTCTACCTCCAGGAGATCTGCCAACTGGTAAATCGCAACGACATCTTCTAGCTCTCTGATGCGCGTTTGATCGAACGTCCATAGATCAAAGGTCCCTAGCGTTGTAGGAGGGATAACAACATCGTCAGCCCAGTTACATGAGTCAATAGTCATGTACCCAACTTCGAACTTCAATGCGACTTGCGTTAGCCCTGTACATCGCTTCATGAGCTCGATGTAAGTGTTCTTAGTCCCAGCAATAGGTTGGTAGCGGCCGAAGAGTTGGAAATCGAGTTTACGAATTGCGGCAAAGCCTTGGTCGTTCTCGCCTAGGCTTTCCAGGAACATCGTGAATCGTACTACTTGCTCTGGGTAGATGAGGTAGAATTCGGTCGTCCGTAGAAGATACAGGGATACATCGACGCGCGTGGCTTGGTTCACGCGACAGAGTTGTTCGAGCCACTGGAGGTAGAAAGGGTCGCCTCCACGCCGGGTGTCTACGGGGCCGAAGTTCAAGGGCTGAGACTGAGAAGCAAGGTCCTCTGGGAGTATCGCATGACGGTAGATGATCTCGCGGAGCTCAAGTGGCAGAGTTGGAAAAGGTATAGTAGATTGCGCTGCAGCGTTAGTCGGCTTCATTTTGTTCATGACGCTTGGTGGAAAGAGTGTAATAGAGAATTTCGTTTGTTTTCCGCAGTGCTCAGTTTGATGTTTGCGAGAAAAGGGGAAGACATGTCTTGCAGGTTAACTGATTAGTGTTTTGGTACTATTGGCTTCGTGAAGAGCACTGCTTCATAGTATCAGCACGCAATGCGCTCAGATTGAGTTGGTCACGCCTCCTATCGTGCGCTCATCCTGTGCCTGCGTGCACATCGCAACGACTTTATTACCGACCGGCCATGTAAGCAAAGGGGTCTTCAATAATTCGACGAATGTAGGATAACTCCAAGATGTTAACGTTGCCATTGACCGTGTGAACTGGTACTGCTGGATGTGCACCTTGTCTAAGAATCTGCAGGCAGAGAAATTAATCGCGCAAGATAGTGACGCTCAGCGTCGAGTTAATTGAATGGGATGACATTGAATGGAGCGGAAGTTGAAGTGTATGGGAGAGCGGCAGAGGGCCGAGCAAGGAAATGAGGTGACGGTCTGCTGGAAGCCTCTATTCGCTCTCAGCATAACCATGCATGTCTGACTTCTGCTGCAACTTACTTCAGCATGTAGCCTGGATCTATCACGTTTCATAATGTTCAGTAAACAGTGGGCTTCTGGTCCCTGTGGTCCTTGAAGTACGATAAGCGATGGATCCGCCCGCTGATCATCAAACCCACTGACACCCACAAGGCTGGAAGGCGGAATTCGGGGTGCAGAGTTGCCCGCAGGCAAAGTTGTTGAGACCCGATTGCGTTTGGCCGTGCAACGGGTGCGGATGCACCGGACGGTTTGATTAACGGTCGCAGATCGGGCGTCCGGAGCAACCCACTGCGAACCACTCGCATCTAGTTCTCGCACGAGGTCGAAACTTCGACCGGTTTCGCAGTAACAGCAGTTCGCATCTTCTGAGATCAGGCCAGATCTGGTGGATAAATCTTTCGCCGTGAGGCCATATCGATCTCGCGCATGTAGGAGTGCCGATCTTCATAAAAACGAACAAAGTCTCGAACGCGCACTCCGGCCTCCACTTCAGCCATCTTCTGATATCAGGTACGCTATCTTATCGGTGTCGCGACTCGCGAGCTTACATACGCCCGCACATGTTTCCGGTGTCGAGCGGGCCGGCTTATCATGTTCTGAGGCAGCAGTGCCAGGACCACATGGCACACATGCGCCATGATTACTGCCTCACGTAGGGTACGACTGCAGCACCACGTAATCGAAGAGGGCTGAAGTGCGACAGGCTAACGCCATGTGTGGATTCTCTGGAGTGGCTTTCTTGGGTCTTGGTGCTGACGAGCGCACGGATGAAGTGGCCGTGCAAGTCTTGGACTCTTTGCCCACTTTAAGCCGCTTTCCAGAATTTGTTTGAAACGAGGTTCTACTGTGCCTGTCCCTGTAAAGTCAACTTGGCTGTTTGAATGATTAGTCGTGTGTCCACATGGATAGTATTCCGTGCAACAACCTGTTGATGGTCGCCTGAACAACCGCCGTGGTGGCTGAGCGTCACCGAGTACGTATGAGGTATGCAGGCGACTGCGAAGTGCCGGAATGGACGGGAGAGCGAAAAATCAAGGTTTTGGCGCTAACTTGGTCGATGAACAACCAGGGCAGGGTCTCGTGCATGCGTAAGAGGAGACCCTGGCCATTGAGTAAGAGCGCACTGACCGCCGACATTCTGGCCTCGGGTCTCTCCACTGTATAATCTACCATGACACACACATCTTCTGGACGCGTCAACTGTCATAAGAAGTTGCGGCCTCCATCGTCACAGCTGATCTTCCACCTATCTCTTCCAAGTTTTTGAAACCTGCCAGCCATCTGTCTAATCTGCGCTTCATAGCTATAAGCCACGCATCGTGCATCTGCAGAACTTGGGCATCTTCACATTAACTCCATTCGGCACTCCATCACACTATTATTGGACCCATCCGCACGCTACCAAGACACGCCAACGGACCCCATCGATTACGGCTACTTTAACGCCCGAATACGCAATTACTACCCTGCATATCTTGCATTTGCTGGCTACATCATCGGGCATTCACAACCCACCGGCGCATATATTACGAAGTCTGCCCTCGGCTTCAGTATTGTCCAAGTCCAGCACACTGCAAAGTCTCTCGGTCGCAAGTCGCACACAGCTACACCACCACAACTACTCTATTACTCTACTACTCAACGACAACAACCAACCTCAACCACACCAAGCCACAATGTTCTCTTGCGCCAACTACGAGCGAGGATGCCGGGGTCGCTGCAACCGCATGAACGGACGATGCGATAGCTGCCACACACTCAACCTCCAAGTCCGCAGCAACAGCGCCTCATCCACATCATCCACCAACGGTCTACCATCAGCTGCCTACTCAGCCATGACCAACTCATTCGCATCGCTGTCACAACTCAACTCTCAATCATCGTCGACAAGGGCGCAATAACCGCCGGACCCTAGGCGTTCACCCTCATGACATTCGACGAATCATTCAAACATCAGCGACTTAGCGGCACAGTGTGCAGGCAACACTCTTCAGCTTCGACTTTGCGATTTGGGAAACTTTATTGGAGCACATCGGTTTAGCATTTACACGGAGCGATCTTTTCTTTCAGTTGTATGATATACCATTTTCATTTTTTCATCGCTTTGAAGGACCACTGCAGGCGTTTGGCAGGGCATGCAAGAGGCGGAGCGCTAGGCAGAGTTTCCCTCGGAGGACTTGACAAACTCCCACCACCACAACAATCAAACCCAAATTACCTCACCTGCATCTCCTCATGCACTCGTGATTCTTTCCATGCGCAGAGCACCCTGTCGGCAACACACCTGCCACAATACGTAAGACAAGACTTTCTCCTAGCCCCACAGTCGTGTCTAGATCTCACCCTCATCCATCCGCCCATCACGCAAAACCCACAACCACGAGCCTTCACGCTTCAAGGCCCGATCCCTTTCTCTCCTTTCACGGCAATCACGGGTCCATATTTCCGTACAAAACGTCGCTCTATTTCCTTATTCCCTATAGCCTCTATACAGAATACGTCCGTGATGTCCCGTAGCTGGGGGACGCAGGCTAAAGAGCCCACTCTTTGTAGGAATCCAGACCACCGGCGCACGGAGTAGTAGGCAGGGCCTAGAAGTCGGTATCGATCGAGCGTTGTGCTGGGGATCGGCTCGCTTGGACGGGCAGGTGGTGCAGCGCGCCTTTGGTGGCCGCTGCACTGTGACGTCAGTCGCGCTTCTCACCACGTCCTGCTTCGTTTCTCGCATGTGCGCAGACGTGCGTTTCAGCTCCGAGGCAAGCGGGTCCTCCACGGAGTCCACTCGTAGGCGCGGAGAGGCTGCGAGAGGCATCTTTTCGGTGCTGTCATGTCGTTTTCTTTTGATTAAACTTTGACAGCGTCTGCTTTCCGACATGCTGCCGCGGGAACCAACCTCGCACAACGAAAGGTCTGGACCTCAGGTGACGGCAAAATGGTGCCGAGGCCAATAGACTCGTGCATGGTGGTTGTGATGCATGGCATTTTCGCATTCCCATGCCCGGGTTCATGCATTTGTGCCCATTGTTTCGCCGAAGGCTGCATCAAACAGCCGTAAAGTGTGTTGTTGTTGTCGCTGTTGTTGCCCAGGTGTAGTCGCGCCGATGTTTGCATGCGCCTTTGCTGTAGTTACACCACCCCCAGCACTTCTACAGGGCATCAATGTTGGCTCTTGCGTAACCCAACATGCGACGTCTTCGATCTTCCTGCTCGCCAAACCTGGCGCATGTCAAAGCTGCATCGTGGACGTCGAAGCTATGATGTTGATGAACAAAATCCTTCGCGCCCAATTTTAGCATCGTGATCGTGACAGCGATGGAGCTTCCACTTGCACTTCCTTTTGCTCTCGTCTCTTGCCAGCCTATCGGAGTCGATGACCCGAGGCTCGGACCTTGAGCACCGGCACTCGATAAGTGCGGTGACAAGCGAGTGCGAAGAAAGATATTAGTGCCATCGACTCGAGGGTCCATAAAACCAGTGAGTTGCTAGCTGAGCA
>Ga0265797_10002444_pt1 | contig 31276 bp, 21 predicted proteins | sample P2T30metagenome_FD_192433 | JGI IMG/M metagenome (GOLD analysis project Ga0265797, IMG submission 192433) | Plant litter microbial communities from East Loma Ridge, Irvine, California - P2 T30 | ecosystem: Environmental > Terrestrial > Plant litter > Unclassified | place: USA: California... | reverse complement strand
TGCTGCACCCGAGCGTGTTCCAGGCAACCGGCGAGCGCATGTCGGACCAGAACACGAATATCTCGGTCGACGTGTCGATGCAGTGGAACGATTCGTTCAACGAGCAGGTGCTGTGCTTCACCAACAACATCCCGCAGCGCGACGGCGGCACCCACCTGACCGGCCTGCGTGCGGCGATGACGCGCGTGATCAACAAGTACATCGACGAGCACGATTTCGCCAAGAAGGCCAAGGTCGAGATCGCGGGCGACGATATGCGCGAAGGTCTGACCTGCGTGCTGTCGGTGAAAGTGCCTGAGCCGAAGTTCTCGTCACAGACGAAGGACAAGCTGGTGTCGTCCGAAGTGCGCGGCCCGGTCGAGGAAATCGTCGCCAAGACGCTGACCGACTTCCTGATGGAAAAGCCGAACGACGCCAAGATCATCTGCGGCAAGATCGTCGAAGCAGCCCGTGCCCGCGAAGCGGCGCGCAAGGCGCGCGACCTGACCCGCCGCAAGGGCATCATGGATGGCCTGGGCCTGTCGTCGAAACTGGCGGACTGCCAGGAACGCGACCCGGCGCTGGCCGAACTGTACATCGTCGAGGGTGACTCGGCAGGCGGCTCGGCCAAGCAGGGCCGCGACCGTAAATTCCAGGCGATCCTGCCGCTGCGCGGCAAGGTGCTGAACGTGGAAAAGGCGCGCTTCGAGAAGATGCTGTCGTCGGAGCAGATCACGACCCTGATCGCCACGCTCGGCACCTCGATCGGCCCGGACGAGTTCAACGTCGACAAGCTGCGCTACCACCGCATCATCATCATGACCGATGCGGACGTCGACGGCGCCCACATCCGCACCCTGCTGCTGACGCTGTTCTACCGCCAGATGCCGCAGCTGGTCGAGCGCGGCCATATCTATATCGCGCAGCCGCCGCTGTACAAGGTCAAGGCCGGCCGCGACGAGCGTTATCTGAAGGACGACATCGAGGAAGCGAGCTACATGATGACGTTCGCGCTCAATACCGCAGCGCTGATTCCGCGCGAGGGCGCCGAACCGGTCAATGGTGAAGCGTTGGCCGAACTGGCGCGCAAGTACAACCTGGCCAACGCCATCATGCTGCGTCTGGCGCGCGTGATCGACCGCGCCGCACTGACCGCGATCTTCAGCGGCGGTGTGGTGCTCGATTTGAGCACGCTCGAGAGCGCGGAAGCGTCGGCCAAGGCGATGGAAAGCGCGATCAACGATCCGGTCGTCAAGGTCAAGGTGAAGTCGGACGAGCTGTCCGAGAAGCATGGCCTGCGTATCGAACGCATCTATCACGGCAATGTGCAGGTCACCGCGATCGACGCCGACTTCGTCGCTGGCGCCGATTATGCGCTGCTGGCCGATTCGGCCGCGACCTTCCAGGGCCTGGTGGGCGAAGGCGCACTGGTGCGCCGTGGCGAGGGCGAGCGCATGAAGGAATTCGCGGTACGCGACTTCCATCAGGCGATGGGCTGGCTGCGCGACGAAGCCGAACGTGGCGTGTCGAAGCAGCGCTATAAAGGGTTGGGCGAGATGAATCCGGAGCAGCTGTGGGAAACCACGATGGATCCGACCGTGCGTCGCTTGCTGCGGGTGCAGATCGAGGATGCCATCGCGGCGGATCAGATCTTCACCACGCTGATGGGTGATGATGTGGAACCGCGGCGGAACTTCATTGAAGCCAATGCGCTGCGGGCGGGGAATATCGACGTCTGATCTGTCGGGTGACATGGAATGTGAAAACTGTGCCGAATAAGTGAAAACTAGCTTGCACCGATAGAAAGAATGCTTCCTGTCTGCACGAGAAATTTACTCAATCAACCGCTGGGGTCGAGCTTAGTTTCCGGCTAGCGATAAGAAACGAAGCTCGATTTCGACCAACCGCAGGCATTCCGAGCAGGTTCGGGCTGCAAGGATCTGTTGTGGACGAGAAAAGGAAAACATGACGGAAGCATTCCACTATCCTCCCGAACTTCTTGAGCTTCTTATTGAAACTGTTGCGCGCCTCAGCCGCAGTAAAAAGGGAGTAGTACTGTTTCTTCGTGGATCCGGAGTCGCTGGAGAAGATCTCAATGAAGTTGACGAGATTGTGAACCGCACGCCGAACTCCATCAACAAGTTCGAAATCGTCCGCAACGTTCTCACAAAGGTCAACGCACGTGGGGATAGCGGCTTGCGACCACGACGCGAAATCATCAAACGTGTAGTGGAGTTTGAACATTTTGAAACTTGTTGGCCCGAGGACCTACTCAAGGCCAAAGGGCTAGTTGCGAGCGTTCGAGAAGCAGTCAACACGAAAGATGCATTCACGCGTATGAAGCAGGAGCGTGATGCCGAGCGTGAGCAAATTTTGCTACGTCAGCAAACTGTCCAGGCAGCAGCGGCAGAGAAACGCGCCAAGATCGGTGACGTTACCGTTCGGCTATCAGCTTTATTCAACATGGATGATAAGCCTCACGAGCGCGGCAAGCTACTTGAGGGCGTGCTAAACGACCTCTTCCGCGCATATGGAATACACGTACGCGAGGATTTTCGTCGCAAAGATCCGGACACTTCGACTGTGCTTGAACAAATCGATGGTGTGATCGAGCTCGATGGCGCCATACACCTCGTCGAAATGAAATGGCTCAATGCCCCTGTGGGGGTGAGCGAATTCTTCCCACATCTCAGCCGCCTTTTCCTCCGCGCAAATGCTCACGGCATTTTCATTTCTTCGGCGGGCTATACCGAACCCGTGATCAAGGAATGTAGAACAGCTCTGACGCAAAAAACCATGGTTCTCTGCTCCTTGCACGAGATCGTCATGCTTTTGCAACGACAAGATGATTTCATCGCTTTCCTTAAGAAGAAATCACATGCCGCAATTGTGGACAAGAATCCATACTTGGAAATATTACAGTGACTCTGTATTGCAATTGAACTAAACACTCAGAATTGAATGAACTGTCAGTTTCACTAAAAAGGCTGAGTCAGTTTTGATTATTGTTCCGACTACGACGTACCTACCGTATTGGCCGAAGCAGCGCATCGGAACTCTCGTGTCCCGCACTGCTTCGATGGCGTGCACTGCGATCACTATTTAGCCAAAGAAGCCTCACACGATGCATATCTAAATTAACGGCCGTCAACTATCGTAATTTCGCGAGCACCACGTTTATCTTAATAAGGTGCCAACACAGTCTTCGGTGAAAACGGATCCGAGAAATCAACTCTATTCCACGCAATTCTTCCCCTGTTAGACGACCAGTCATAAAAAAATGGCCTGCGCCACCATTAAAACTGCGGCGCGCCGAAAATTATTTTCTCGTTGGCAGGGCGGGCCAACGGATATCTCTCCATTTTCGCAATTCATTTTCCAATATAGCCAGCAAAATTACGTTTAAATATCCCCATATTCATCGTCTTTTTTCCTACCTTCCCATCGTGACTTATAATTTCATTACAAACGGCCTTCAATGCAGACAAATAGTCGGGAAAGCCTTCTTCGATCATTCGTTTGTAGCAAAGTGCGAGGTAGGAACTTGACAAAAACCAAATTTTACCCACGCCATGGGAAGGCATTCCCCTTGCTGCTTCAAAATACCTAATCGCGCGATCAGGTTTTGCATGCTCTGCTACCAAAAAAATACCATACAACATAAGCAGAGACGCATGAGCAGGGGTATTTAGAAGATAACGACAGTCAAACTCAATGGCGTATATGGCCTCTTCGTACGCGTTTTCAATGTTATCCAAGACCGTCTGGTCAGCGACTCCTCGAAACTTCAGCCAAAGCTTTAGTAAACGTGCCTCCTGAAACGCAACGTACGGATGGTTTGTACGCTTTTTATGCTCGGCGAACTCTAGGAAACACCTCTCTAGGCCCGAACGATCCTTACTTTCCGCGAGATCGAAGGCATTAAGGTAAAGAAGAAACGTCTCTGCGATTACAATTCGGTCGATATAATTTCTAGGCTGCCACTCGCTAAGAATTCGCTTTAAATTTTTCTTTTTTTGCAACATCGCGTCGACAGAATTCAATTTATCAGTCATTCGACTTTTGTGATCAGCAATGCGTTCTTTTAATAAGCGCAAACTAATTCTATCCGGCAATAACCGCAAGAAAACAAATCTTCTTGCGAATTCATTGAGCTCATAGTACTCACCGGTTTTGACTAATATTAGTCTTTGCGCCAATATATTGCAGAGCGTGCTAGCGTGGCCGATCTCAACGCCGGCAAGCATGCTGATAGAGTAAGGTTCGATGCGCTCTTCATATAATGAAATAATCTGTATGATTTTTTCGGGCGAAAAATTCTTGTCACTCAGTTCACGTACGACATCATGAAACGTATTTTTGTACATGAAGTTTGCGATATTTTCAGAATTAGACGATCCGAGCGACTCTAACGACCGAACAAGCGACTCAAATGTCTCTAGCCCACGACTCAGGGTATTGAGAATTTGGAGTATTATCAGTGCATTGCCTTTTGAAACATCGATTATACGTAATGAGGTATCGTCGTCGACTTCTAGATCAAAATCTTCGCTATCAATCAGTTCCGACACGAACTTAATCCCTAGAGCGTCTTTACTAAATTCACCAATATGTATTTTTTCCTCACACTGCTCATCCGATCGAGATGTGAGGATAAATTGTATATTTCTTGGCGTCGCTTTTATCAATTCCAGAATAGATTTCTTTTCGAATTCTTCTATATTTTCAATATTGTCAATAACAATTATCCCACGTTTGTACCGCGATATCTCTTCGATGGAGGTGATGGAAAGACTGGTGAAAATCAGTTTTTTCAATTCGTCGAGCGTAGAAAATTGAGGAGGAGTTTCATCGATATAGAATGCACCGGTCGATTCGCTGCTTCTAAGGTATTCATCTTTACTTGAGTAAAAGAGAATAAATTCAATATCTGGATGTTTTCCATCTTTCTTGTCACGGATGAGACGTAAGAGGAACTCGGTAGTAATTGCCGTTTTTCCTACACCTCCGTAACCGTAGATCACAAGCGACCCAGCAACACGTTTCCTATTCTCACCACCAATGATCGCTGAATAAACCTTGTCTATTTCAACATCTCGACAAATAAGTTGCTTGTATGAGATTGGAGCAAAATTAATGTTTTCAACCTTTAAATCCACATTGTTGTTGATTTGCTTATATTCTGATATAGCTTGTAACAACACGGCTTTCCCAGCATACCAAAAATATTTTTCTTCTAACGTGTCGACAAGATTGGATATAAAATACAGTACTTTTGCTGCATCAGCCTCATCGATAGGCCGCGAAGCAGGGTGAGATAAATTATTTCGCACTAAGTGATACAGCGAAGCACAATAATGAAATTCCTCAATAGTGGAAAACTCTTTCGCAATATTTTTGGCCGAATAAACGTCATTAAAGAATATTAATAAAAGATCGACTACCTCGGATACGTAAGGGACATCGCCATCTGAAGTCTTTGTCTGTACCGAGGATGCAGAATTCGAGATCATCGCATGAGTGGCGCCTATATTCTTGGAAAGCGATTTTAATCTGGCTTCAAACTTGCGAGCGTAGATAACTTCACTAGGGAAAGATATATTCTGCAACGCAGTTCTCAAATCCGATATAAGCGGAAATCGAATAAACAAGCCTTCGGCAACGAAGCTTCGTAATGCAACTTCAAAGCCTTTAACGACGTTGTCGAGAACTGATATTTGATTCAACGATATATACATATTGGATTCCATGTTAGAGGTGCGTTACTATGCGATGCGCATACTTCGCTTAAGAAGCGTTTTACAACGGGGTCGATTTTCGCTGAGTCGTCTAACTAGCTAGAACTGTGCTAGCTTCTTTAGCGCATCCGATAGGTGTTCTGCGCCATCAATGGGATTATTGTCGAACACCATCATATACTTGAACGGCGCCCCAGCTTCGACTCCCATAATTTACCGAGCTTCAGCTTGAGTTCTGAATCGGCATTGTCTCGATCATCACCCTTAGTTTCCAACACCACGACTTTCCAGACTTCATTTTCAAAATGAAATCAGGGTAGTGATTGAGAAAACCATTGATACGGAATCGCTTTCCTCTCGAAAGATTTCGGTGCCACCATTGAACGCTTTCCAAGTTTGCGATGTCGTTAATTACGCGGCCTTCAAACGTGGTCTCGAAGGTTTCTTGATTGTGGGGAACATTCTACATTTGGATGGATAAATCTACAAATTCTGATTGATGATTTTGCACTGAAAGAGGCGGAGTTTGCTTGGCGGCGGGCGACGACGGCGCAGCCCAGCGGCACGACGAGAAAATGTTCCCCAATTTGGGAATATTTTTCATATACGGGCGCAAAAAAGGTTATGCGTCGAAGCGGGCAACCCTGTTCTGTACTGCTATGGGCCTTGAGCGCTGGCTGTAGCACCACCAGCAGTTCGGCTGCGGTCGCGTTCCACTCGCACAGCGTGGCACGCGGCGGTGCACGCCGTGGCGCTTGAAGATCGCCTCCTGGCGGTTCAGTGGCAGATGTTCGGAGAAGGTGCTCACCGGAACCTGCGCCAGCAGGCCAGCACTGGCATTAGAAGGCTTTGCGCGTCCATCCGCTGTGTTGTGAAAGCCTCATCAACAACAGAAAAAAATGTGGAAATTGTTGACCTGGGAAGGCCATTTCTGCGGGAGCGGGACGGTTAGTAATCTCGGCGCCTCTATAGGAGCGGAGCTTACCAAAGCGCTCTACTTTGAAAACCAAATTAGTCATTATTTTTCAATGACTTACAAAACATATCGACATTGACAACCTAGTGTTTACTATTTACGCTCAAGCTAATAAAGATTGCCTATCTCTGGAATCCATGAGCCCTTTTTCGCACTTCCTGCATGAGCTACGTCTGCAACATCAAATTCGCCAGTCAGAGCTGGCTGAGTTGCTTGGCTACGAGCAGAGCTACATCTCCGCGCTTGAAGTGGGGATCAAAGGGCCGCCTAATGACGAATTTGTCAGGAAGCTCATCACAACGATGGCGCTTGCCCCAAGTGCACAATTGGAATTGCGTGAAGCCATCGCTGCCTCAGATCGAAAGCTTGCGCTAGCGGCTGACAGCCCGCAGTCAGTCTATTGGATGCTTAAGCGACTAAGAGACCAGCTCGACAACCTTCACCCGTTGCAAGTGAAGATGATCCAGGATGCGCTGGCCATGCGCTCATCGCTCGTGGAGCCGAGCCCTGAACCGGTTCGCCGCCTCAAACGCCGGCGCCGAGAGGAGGCCACAATGTAAAAACGGGACAACCCTTTCGGCTTGCCCCGTTGTCCTGAGCATCTATCGATACGCAGAGTCGCATCTTCAGTATCGCTAAAGCTCCCGCCAACGTCAAGCCTCTGACCCAGACACGTCTGTTTTTCGCCGCACGAGAATTCTGCGGCTCGGGCATTCGTACGTCCAAAAAGCGGATATTACTAAACCTTGAGATGGTGTTGCAGGGCGCCTGTGCCCTGCTCGCCAAGGACACAGTCATGACTAATCATTTGTGGCACGGTACCTGGCGCGGAAAAATGCCAGGCGGCGACGTTCATCAACGATCGCGAACGATTGTACGACCCACTGGTGGGATAGTTCGAGGCAAGTTTCCGAGCAGGAAAAACGGTCGCATGATTCACCATGAAGGCCTGCTCGAACTCGACGCGATCTATCTCTTCGAAGCTTCGCCACTGATTGTTCGCTTTCGGGAGCAGCCGATAACAATCCAGTATCCAGATGGGAAGCGGCTTCGTCGCTACACACCTGACTTCGAGCTGGTCTTGATCACTGGAGAGGTAGTCGTGGTCGAGATAAAGCCGGCCCGTCGACTGGCATCGACAGACATCCGGAGAACATTCGATTGCATCGAAGAGCACATGCAGCGCTCGTCAGTTCGATTCACGATTCTCACCGACCTTGTGCTTCGGCAGGAGCCCAGGCTAACAAATCTTAAACGGATATACCACTGCGCCGCACGTGTGCCACCGACGCCTGCGGCCTTGGACACTGCGCTCGCGCGGCACGCCCGTGAATTTCCAACGCCAATCGCTACAGCCAGCGCGCTATTCGCCGCTACCGGTATCGATCCTTATAGCGCGCTTCTCGCTGGCCGCCTGCAATGCAAGCTGGACTCTCTAGTCAGCTCGAACACGACACTAACCTTATCAATGGAGGGACATCATGACTGGTTTCGCGTTTCGGAAGAACATAGTTTTTAGGTGGTCTGGCGTGAATTTCCGAATCGAGCGGACCCATGAAAATGGTGATGTACTGATTGAGCGCACCGAGGATGGTTCAATGTCCGTCCGAACGCGAGATGAACTTCTCATAGACTATCGAGAGGGAAAAATAGCCGTAGTCCCCCATGTCGAACTTGGCGCAACTCCAGCCATCAGGTCGTTCTCGCGCCCGCTGTGTGAGCTCTCTTTGACTGTACAACAAGAAGCGGCACGCCGTAGACACTATCTCCAGCGAATTTGCAGCGCTGGCCATGTGGTCTTTACCAAGACCCGATTGCAGCCTTTGATCCTACTTGCGGCTACTGAAATCGAAGACGCACAACCACCTAGCACGACCACCGTCTATCGTTGGCATCGCCGTTATTGCAGAGACAAAGATTCGCGGGCATTGATTCCCCGCACTGATTTGAGGGGACCGCGCGCGATCAGGCAAGGCGAAAAAATCTTGCAGCTTGCGTCTGACGCCATAGATGAAGCGTGCAAAGCCTCGCCGATGGCTAGTGGGCAAAGCATCTACACCCGGCTTCTCTCGAAGATAGATGCGGAAAATCGCTTCCTCGCTGAAAAGAGTCAGCTAAAAGCACCATCTCTTCGTACAGTCTATCGAATGTTGCTACGAATCGATGCTTTTGATCGGACCGTGCTAAGGGAAGGCAAAATCGCGGCGGAGAAGAAATTCGCCATCGTCAAGGCCGGCGTAAAAACCTCGCAGATCCTGGAGCGAGTCGAAATCGACCATACTCCTTTGGACCTCTTCCTTATCGACGAGAGGAGCAAACTGCCTCTCGGTAAGCCGACGCTGACTGTCGTCATCGACCACTACAGCCGGATGCTCTTGGGATTTCATCTTAGCTTCGGCAACCCTTCCACAGCGGCCGTCATGGGAGCGCTCAGGCACGCCATCTTACCCAAGGCCGCGTTGCACAACGTGATCCCGGAATTGGCTCCTAAGCACGACTGGGTATGCTATGGCCGGCCGGACGTGATGGTCGTCGACAACGGCATGGAATTTCATGGGAATGACCTTGATAGCGTTGCGTATGATCTAGGAATCAGAATTCAGTTCTGTCCGAAACATCAACCCCGCTTCAAAGGAGTTGTCGAGCGCTATCTTGGCACGTGTAATCGGTTCTTCGCGCACCAGCTTCCTGGTACAAGTTTATCGCGCTGGCACCTGCGCGGCGACTATGATCCGCTGAAGCACGCGGTACTTACTCTCTCTGAATTTCATCAGCTCTTTCAAAAATGGGTTCTTGACGTATACGCCCAGACGGTACATCGCGGAACTCGCGAGACACCATGGGCGCGTTGGCATCAGGGCTTGCAGCGCCGAGAACCAGAACTCCCGGAAAGCGCGGACGCACTACAACAACGCATCGGCCTAGTAGAAGAGAGAACTCTTCGCGCTGACGGCATCTTGTTACATGGGATTCAGTACAGCGGCGACACGCTTGGTCCGATGCTGCGCACGTTCGGTCCAGGTACAAAGGTGCGCGTGCTCTACAACCCAGAAGACCTCGGTGAAATCAAGGTTTGGGGGCCAACTAGCCCAGACCCCGTTTCCGTTCTGGCTCTCGACCAAACCCATGCACGCGGCCTGACTTCTTTGCAAAATAAGCTCATTCGCGCTGCCGTTCGTGAGAAGGGCGCATCGCAGCAGGATGCTGGAGCACTTGGCGCCGCGAAGCAAAGCATCGTCAGCGCTGTGGAAACTTTGATGGATAGCAGAAAGCAAAAGGATCGGCGCCGCGCAGCAGAAATCGTAGGTTCAAGTACAAGCAAGTCAGCCGCGGCAGAGGCTTCAACGATGTTTCAAGGCATGCAGTGCAATGGACATGAACCGCCAAGCCCAGTCGTTTCCCCACCTCGCAAATTTGCGAAAATCGACGCGCCACCTCCGAGCTATTCGTTCTTCCGATCCAAGAACAAACCAACTGAGGAGCCTAGGAAATGAGCTTGCAATTTTATGATGCCGTTAAACAACTGCAGGATGAGTGCATTAAGTTTCCGGCTTTCGACACAGCATATGAGCAGATCGAGACCAATCTGAAATTGTTTCGAGCGACCGGTGTCGCACAAAACTTACTGATCCTCGGAGAAAGTGGCGCGGGGAAGACGAGCCTGGCCGAGCTGTTCGCCAACGAATATCCAATGGTGGAACTTCCGGAGCGCAATCTGATCCCTGTGCTCAAGGTCGAGGTTCCTGCCGCTGCGACCATTGCTGGCACGGTCGAAGCCGTCCTCGCCCAACTTGGCGATCTTCAACCAGAGCGCGGAACGGTTTCCGTAAAGACAGCGCGCGCGGTCAAAATAGCACGTTCGTGTGGTGTCGAAATGCTTATCTTCGATGAAGCTCAGCATATTCAAGATCGCGGGAGGGCGCACTCGCAATATTTCGTCGGCGATTGGCTCAAGTCGTTTATGGATGCTCTCGGTGCTCCAGTCACTTTGCTGGGTCTGCCAAGAACGCAGATCCTACTGCAAGTTAACGAACAACTGCGAAGGCGATTTACACATCGTATTTCGCTAACAACGCAACAGGATGCGGACTCGAACGAAGCAGACAGCTTGCGTTTATTTACCTCACTGGCCAGCGCACTTCCCTTACCTCTCGACCCACGCCCGTATCAATGGGGCGAACTGGCACGAAGGTTACACTTCGCGACCGACGGCCGCGTTGCATACGTGAAGAGGATTCTAGTAAGCGCATATTCGCAGGCGGTTCTTGAATCAAGCAACAGCATTGGCATTAACGATCTGTCCCGCGCATTCACCACAACTATCTGGCCGTCTGGGATTGGGGGCCTAAATCCGTTCCATCCGTCGTTCCCATTTCGGCCTCTGGATCGCGCAGGTGAACCATTCCAGATCGGTGAAATGAGCGGCAGCGCGCCTGCAAGGAGGAAGCATTGAAAATCTTACCAGTCCGGCCGCTGCCGGTTCCGACCGAGCCGCTTCTTGATTACCTGGAGCGCCTTGCAAACGCGAACAGCTACAACCTCCGGGAGTTCATGTCAGCACTGAATGGCGCAGATAGCATTACGCCAGAGGCGCTTACAAGCGTATTGAATGGACGTGCGCTACCGAATTTCTCGGGACCAGCAGTTCAATCTGCTTCCATCGAAGTCGACACGTTCGGTCTGCAGGCAGTCGATTTCACTCATATCAATAGGCGCTGGTGTCCGTCCTGCATTGCTCAGGCTGGATGGATGCGTCCAATATGGAGGCTAAAAGTAGCGACGATCTGCGTGGTTCATCGAACAAGGTTAGTACAGGCCTGTTCCCAGTGCCACGCGTCCCCCAACCTGCAGGAGATGCTGCACGGCACCTGTAAGTGTGGCCACCGTTTTGTTGAGACATCGATCCAAGCCACGCGAACAGAGCTGCAAATCGCGCACGCCTTGAGCGATTCGTTGAATGGGGCGGTAACATTAAATTTGGGGGAGACTGATGTCAAGCTCTTCACGCCTCAACTGGTACGCCTGATCTGCTATATCGGTCAGTTCGTCAAGGGGCCGCTTTTACGCCGACCGGGAAAAATTCGCGAGTTGGAAGACATATCAGTAGCGGCTGGACTAGTTGCCGGGACAGCCAAACTGCTGGCCGATTGGCCATCAGCATTCTGGAGCTGTCTTGAAAGCTTCGTGGAAGTTGCGCCCGCCGACGCAAGCGTGCGGCGAATGTTCGGCGCTCTGTACCACGTTTTATATCAGGACCTGCGCGATCCGTCTTTTCAATTCCTGCGCGACGCATTCGAGCTGTTCCTTCTCGAACACTGGCGTGGGGAACTCTGTGGCCGGCACCGTTTATTCAATCATCAAACGATCCAGGATCATCGTCACCAAGGTCTGGCTCGCGTGGCGCGCGCCTCGGGAATGGGCAGCAAGACGCTCAGGCGAATGGTTCATCAAGATCGGTTTCCCGCGAACCGTTTTGATCCTTCATCGAAGCGGCAACTGATAACTATCAACAAGGAGGCATTGGCATGTATTCTCCCCGATCAGGCTGCCTACATGGATCTGCGCAGTACCGCTCGATTACTCGGCCTTAAACGCAGCCGACTGAGGCAACTTATTGCGCATGGTGCCATCTTGGCTGACGCGAAGCCAGATTTCGCTAGAAGCAACCATTGGCATTTGCAGCGAAGCGAAGTCTTCGGCCTTCTTGAAGATCTCCGCCGAGGCTCTATAGATGTTTCCGTTGACGCAGGCGTCGTGACCCTCAACCACGCACTTCGCTATTGGCGCGTATCGGCTGCAGAGTTAGGCACCTTGATTAGAACCGCCAGGAAGCAAGGCATACAATACGGTTTAGCTGTCGCGGACCGCCTAGGCGACATGCGATTTCGAAAATCCGACTTACAAGTCTGGCTTCGCGACGCGCGCGCCAGCACGACGACTTGGGTGTCCATATCGCGAGCAGCAGAACTGCTTGGCTTGAAAGAACAGGTAGTTTACGAGCTGGTAGCGAGAAATTTTCTGATCGCTGATGTGATCGCGAAAGGCGGTCACGCCATCCGCAGGATCGCACTTCCAAGCCTCCAACAATTTGAAGAGACCTATATTGCAGTGTCCGAGCTGGCCAAACAACGAAATACCTCTTCAAGGTCACTGCTTCGGCAAATTGCAACTCGTCCTGTGACAGGGCCAGATATCGACGGCGCGCGGCAGTATTTTTTTCGCCGTGTCGATCTTGCAGCCGAACCGCAGGAAGCCATCAACGGGTGATGCATGAGGCGTGTGTGAAAACACATGTCATGTACCTGAACCAAATCGCATTTCTTGCCCGCCGTGGAGAACTTGCGCGTCGACCCAAACTCACACGGGCAAGCTAGTTTTGGTATAGGTAATTTGGCCTAACGTGATAGTTTAAGGGCGCCCACAAGGTCGGCTCTTGGCCGATTTCGGCCTGTCGCGATCGGCTGGTTCCGACTCATAGCAGACGGTCGTTGCCGTATGTGACCGCGAGTCGATTACGATATCGATGTGTCGTGTTGCTTCTCACGTGGCTTACTCGTGAGAAGCAACGCCACGCACATCGCAAACGCGGTATTGAGAGTAAAGCCGGCGATTTCTGCGGGCCCATTTCCAAGCGCGACGATTCGCGATAGCGAAGGAACTGCCAGACACGAGTAGCCAGTCATCAATATCCAGCGGCGCGGTCGGAATTGTAGAAAAGTCAAAATTGCGCTTGCATGCCACGGTAGCCAGGGCGACTTTTCTATTGACTGTTTTTCTACATAGCGTAGGTGACCTGCAGCTGACTCAAGCAAACTTCCGTTTTTGGCTGAAAGTAGACAATGAGGTCGCAGCTATTTAACTCAACACGTCAGGTAGGCAGAGCTATAATAGCCTTCGACCTAGCGAAAATCGTGTGTTTCTCCATTTTGGATCAGCCTTCCACATCCGCTTTAACCGTAAAGTACCACCATATGCTTGCAGGTCAATGCGTCTATTTTGTGATATCACATATTCTAAGAGACTAGGATTTATTAGGCCTGAGATTATATACGCGTAAACCTCGATGAGTGAATCCCGCAGATGCATAAAGTCGTCGATCATAACTGGCGCGTGTGCATAGACCCCGAAACGCGATTCAGGATGAATCGACCTTACGCGATTGTCGTAGAATTCTTCGAAGTACCTCATTTCTGGAGTGTCCTCAAAAAACGCTTTTTTAAGGAAATTAGCGGCGTCTCTTGATGAAGGGTTTTTATAGCCCTGTGTCTTTAGCGCCCTCAAGATCAGTTGAAATGAGGCCTCCAAAGAAATATATATTGTGTTGAGTGCCTCTTCGGCAAATTGAAAGTGCTGCCAAAGCATAACGGCACGCAGTAAGGTTGAAAGGCCGCGCATCAACAAATGGTCGTTCACGTTGATTTGGTGTTTCAGTATCCGTTGCCAGTTTTCCCTTATCGAATTATTCCGAAAATCGTAGGGTTCCCCGTCTAATGCAGGCGGTGCGCTCATTCCGCGAAAAGGGTACCCTTGCCATCGATCTTTACGAAGTCGATCGATGAGTGCATTGCGTATCCTGCGCTGCACGCACTTATCCTCCAAGGTTTCAGTAAGATGGACATAAAGTGGATAACGATAAGGATAGATACAGGTATATGATTCTTCGCGCCTGGTCGAGAGAAGTAAGGAGGCGTACAGTTGAATCTCGTTTAGCGTTGCCCATTCGACCTCTGAGTAAAAATCAAAGCTTTCGCGTTCATTAGGGTCAAATCGCACAACCGAGAAACAAATTGATTTACCAATGGAAAACAGACTGTCTGCAGTGACAATAGTCCGCGAAGGATAGACCCCGATCGAAGACATAATCCGTGCTACATGCGTTACTTGCCTTCTTAGAGGCGTATGGTGCGGCGATCGGATAAAGGTGAGAGTCATTGCGGAAAACCGATTGTTTGATTTATAATAGACTGCAATTTATGCAATCACAGTGCTGGCTAAGACACGCAGATAAATTCTTGTTTGCCGCATTATTTCTGCTAGTGCAAGTAATCGTTTTACATTCACACAGTTGAATCCAGAATCCAAAGCCGACATAACGTTTTCTCGAGAACTGTCAAACTTAATCGATGAGTCTTTCAGGTAAAGCCAGGGGCCGCGTCGTACAATTAGCTTTTAATTGGCACTTATAGCTGGCGGACTGCCATTCTAATGAACATAGATAAATCAATCTTAGCAATCCAGTTTTTCTTACCCTTCTTGCCGTGAAGTTCTACAATCCCATTTAAAAACTGCATTTTTCCCGCCAGGTCTTGCATACCAAAAGAGATGCGCTGTGCGTGAATGATTTTGTTGCACGCTTCGCGAAAGGCAAGCGCGGTGTCGGAGGTCCCTTCTTCCAAAAGCACTCCAACGGGCTCTTCAGGCCGGCGTTCTACTCGCATCTCATGGATCACATCAACCGGCCATCGTTCTCCGTCGATTAAGTTCCTTAACACCACCGCAATCTCAATCAGAAGTTTAGTAGCCTGCCCGACTTCATGTTGAACACGTAGCTTATCGAACTCGTCGCGATAGTCACCAGCGGACTGCTTTGCGAGGCCTTCGCTACCAAAGACGACGGCCGCGAGGTCATACAGCGACGAATAGATCAGTGGTCGATCGATGAGTAATGCAGTGGGATGTGCGTTCATGTTTTGGAAAGGGTTTCTCTGATATGTGGATATTCTACGCCGCTGACTGTGTAAGAGCCAAGGAACAGCATCCTGCCATGGCGAAATTATCAGAGCAATACCAACTTCGAGGCAAACGCGAAGGTCTGCTTCTGGCCGAACCCGGCCGTTGAGTTTAGCGTAGCAGATCGCCAGGGCCGAAAAATCGTAGACTGCCAGGGAGAGCCGGACCCGACCCAGAGCGGTCCTTCATCCCGCAATTTTTCTACTGCACGTCTCAGTTCTTTCCGTTAAGCTAACGTCCAGCCCAACCAACCTGTCTGGTAAATACATAGGTCGTGCGGTAGGCTGTAGGCGGTGCTTCATAAAACCGCAGGTGCCACGTTGTGAAACTAAATACTCTGAAAAATGCCAATTTCGAACTATGGTGAGGAACTTTCTCCATTTCATTTCTACGTGGAACAGATGGATCGCGCAATCGTGACGTTCGAAACCGGACGACTTGCTGATGTCGGATTCCCAATCATGTCATTCTTTTCGGGCGAAGAGCAGCATCAACCCTCAGCTGCCATTAGTCCAGTACACATCCATGTGTTTGTCTTAGACAAACACATGGAGAATTTTATTAAGTGCGCACCGAAGCTCTTCATAAAGTGGGCTGAAGTAATCTATTTTTATTTTCTAGAGATGGCAGCTTTTCCTAGCTTAGCAAAAGGTGTTTGGCCTTGCTGCTGGGCGATACTGAATATGTTAGAACGGTCTAATTCCACGTTTGCCGCCAAGTGTCAAATGGCTGCATGGGCTGCCGTATATGACGATGACTTCGCCAACTTGGCTCGCCACTACCTGAAAACCGTGCGTCTATCGTCGTGTAAAGATGAGGCCGTACGATCTCTCATCCTGTCATCTAGGATAAACGTTGGGCAAGCGGACCATCTTGAGCATGTGAGAAACGCAATAGCGCTTTCTTCGCATCTGGCGCATGTTCACAAGCTACAGGCGTATATCAACTACTACTGCCACATAGATGCTTCGTTCGAGAATCTGACATTTATAATTTCGGCGCTAAATTGGAATGAATTGGCATACATTAGAGAGGGCAAGATCGGATTGCTCGAGCCGGTCATCTGGGTCCTTCAGGAGAAGAACAATTACAACGATCTTCTATTCCTTCTTAGATGTCTCCGAACAGATATAAGGAAGGAAGGCTTCAAATCCGGTCACGCGTTCGTTCTCCCCAATATTCACAATTTATTTACGGCTCTCAAAGCGAATGAGCGCATCCAGTTTTCAATCGGAGGAAATGGCGATAATTACGCTCGCCTGATGCGTTTGTGTAATAGATTAAATGGCGTTGCGATATCAATACGAGGTGAGGAGGAACTCGGATCTGCCGTTGAAAACCTCGACGACTTCGGTAAACCAATTCAAGAGGATGTCTTCGATGCCCTGAGACTGGCGGTCATCCAGCACTATCACTTGCAAGATGATTTTTTCAAAGAGCTCAATCTGCTGACGCTTGTGCCGTCACATAATCACCCAGTGCAAGGGGCACTGTGCTCGCTGGGAATTCTGCCACCGTTTCTTTCAACTAGCCTCCAAGATGTGGTGGACGAATCAGCGGACAAGAATTTTGTATTCTTCTTAGCTGACTCGACCTATACGGTAGAACTTGAGTCGCAGTGGATTAAGAGCGCATTTGGTGATTCCGCTAAAATTCACATTAATCCTCAACCGGAACATGTTATTGCGGCGCTCAATGATCAACGACTGACGCACATCTATATCTCAGCACATGGAAAATTCGATCATTGGGAACGAGAGTCGGAGAAAATACACTTCTCAAGTAGCTCAGAGGTCGCAGTTGATGAACTGCTAAAAACCAAAAGCAAGTGGGATTCTCGTAAAACCTTGATTTTGAATCTTTGCGATGGTGCAGCAACCCGAATCAGCTACAACCCAAACAACTCCGGGCTAGCTGCTGCTCTCGCGTCGGGAAGCCAAGTTGTCGTTTCACACTTATGGCCAGTTGATCCCAGATATGCAGCGGTGTTTGGACTATTTTTGCTGGATCGATTGCTCGCCGGCCTACATTGCCAAGAGGCCATTTTAAATGTGTATCAGACGTTGAATCAAGACAATATTGCGATTGCATCAAGCGCTCGGGGAATGGGGGAGTCCTCCGAAGACATGGCGAAGATGATTGAGAACACAGAGTTTCGGTTCTCAGATTTTAGAAATATCGGAGCGATGGCAATCTATGTTTGAGAACGATAAAAAAATCTTCGTTTTTCAATTGACCGATCCCCGGTCGATTGATGACTTTTTTCCTGTATTGGCTGACGACGCTATCTATCAGCTTATTCCAGCCCCATCGCCGTTAACAATTGTGGATTTTCGCAACCGCCATGGCATGATGAACTCGAAGCTTTCGTTTGGTGCCTACCTAGATTTAGAACGGACTGTTCCTATTGGACTTCTTGAAGTAAACATCCAACATGGCGGACTCGCTAATATCGGATATATGCTTGGACGTGCATATTGGCGGAGAGGCTTCGGATCACAGATTATCGCAAAGTCCATCTCGCAGTTAAATTCAGGCATTCTCACTCTAAGGGCAACCGTTGACTCTCGAAACACTGGGTCAATTAGAGCGCTAGAGAAAAATCAATTCGTTCGACAAGAAACCAGGTTGGGCATGCTTAAAAAGCAGGCCGCGATGGAGTATGTCTATCAGCGAGAAATTTGATTTCGATCAGCTCCATCAACGAGCCTTGGTATAGGGTGAAGTCGTCGACATCCGAGGTGGTCCACCAGCAACCCCTCGCACGACTTGGTGCTTACGCGTTCGTCTGGGGTCTCGACCACACGCTTCGATCGCTGATTGTCCGCTTATGCAAGAACGGCAATGACCGCCGGAACCGCGTGGTGGTGCTACCGCACTCATTGACCGTTGAGCCCCATGCTCAGGTTGTTCGCTCACCGCTGGTCGGGGCCGCCGATATCGAGGCCGGCCATCCCGTCTTAAGAAGCCATATGCAATCGAACGGAAGCAACCGTGGGCCGGTCTGTCATGGCTTGGTTCTAAGTCTTTCCTTGAGACCATCTCTCGACCGGTACCGGCGGCAACATAGTTCGGAGCCACAGCCAAGCCAAGACGTTCCACCATGCCTTAGAGTGGGCGTGTGGCTTGGCCAGCAGCCGGCAGCGACATCTGTACCTTACAAGTGTTGCTCGGGCACGCCAACGTTGCAACCATCATGATCTACATGCACGAGAGGTGGGTGCGCACAGCTCGCTCAATGCGCTCGTCGCGGCTGAGGCGTCTCAAAGCAGTCCTTGGTAATCTTCCGCTTTTGGCCGAACTCGGCCGTTCGGCTTTTTGGAGCGGCCACCTTCTTTACAGTCGTCGTGTTCACGCCTTGTCTCTGGGCCATTCGACAATAACAGGCTGCTCTCTGTCTTTCGGAATTTCCGGACGCAGAAGCTCGTCATCCGGCATCAACAAATACATTCCGCTTTCATCGGCCGGCCTAGGCCGCATGCTGGGTGGGCGCTGCTCTATCGAGGCCAACCAAGTCGTGACGCGGGCCAACGCGTCATCGTGAGCGGCAGCAGCCGCTAGGCGCTTGTCCTTGATGCTAGAGACAGGGGGAAACACCCGCCGCCCCAACTCCCGACCATCCGCCAGTAGACGCAGCAGCCATCCCCCGCCTAGCGCGCTCGACTGCGGAGTGAGTTCGTAGTCATAATTTTTTATGTGTGGCACCATGCCTGCTCCCTTTTGTTTCGGTTTGCGCGAAGGGCCGCGCCTGGCCGATCTCGGCTGTACGGACAAGGATAACATGTTGTCGATGTGGAAAAACTCGCGCAGTGCCATGACAGACGACTCCCGTAAAGGGTTGTCCAATGCCTATCGCCGTCACAGGCCCGAATTGATGCACACGAGCGTCTCCGGCCGCCGTTGGGCAAGCCGCGAAGAAGAAAACCGCGGGATGAATCGTTGTCGTCAACCTTTGCTACCGGCTATGGTGATTTGAATGGTGCCTGTGATCGGATGGTTGTCGATTGAGGCGAGTTAGCTGCTATGCCATATTCTCTTTGATCTTCAGCACGTATTCGTTCCAGTGGACGCCACTTGATCCTCCTGGCGAGCATCGTCCGATCCGTAGATCCGTCTTGATGAGCGACGCAGGCGTGTGTGATAACACGTGTTGCGGCACTCGGGGAGCAGCTGCGTTCGTAAAAGGCGATAAGAGTTGTTCATTAAAGGCATCCGTGCACGGACTACCAAATATTTTCACTATTAGTGGCACAGGTCCCGAAACTTTTCACTTAATTTGGCACACTTGACTTCCGGCCATGCCACAAAAAATGAAAAACCCGCTTTGAATCAAAGGCATTGTTTTCAAGAATTGTGGCATACGACATGATCGTCCCCTCGCTGCATGTAAAAACGGCCTCTTCGCGAGGCCGTTTTTTATTGGTACTCACTCCTGTTCGGGGATCGGCCGCACTACCAGGAACTGGTACGACATCGCGCTGACGAAAGCGATGCCGGCGCCGGTCAGCAAGGCCGGCACGAACGACCAGCTTTGGGCGATATAGCCGGTGAAGATCGGTGCCAGCGCGCCGCCGATAAAGCCGCCGAAGTTCTGGATCGCGCCGAGCGAGGCCACCCGGCTGCGCGGCGCCACCGCGGTCACCAGCGACCACGAACAGGCCGACGCCGCATTAGCCAGGAAGATCACGACCGAAATGCAGGCAATGGCCGCGGTATTGCTCTCGACCAGTGCTGCAGGAATCGTGAATGCCACCATGCCCAGCATGGCCAGCACCACCGCCGTCCGCCGGCCCACGACGGCCGATGCCGCGCGCCGGGTGATCTGGTCCGAAGCCCAGCCGGCCGACAAAGCGCCAGCAAAGCCGCACAGGAAGGGAATCGTGGCCGCCACGCCGACATAGGCCACGTCCATATGGCGTTCGGTGCGCAGGTAGCCCGGCAGCCAGGTGAGGAATACCCAGTTCAGATAGACAGAGCCGAAGAATCCCAGCAGCATGCCCCAGGTGGCGCGCTGGCGGAACAGTGCGCGCCAGGATGCAAAGCCGGCCACTGGCGCCGCTTCCTGCGTCTGGCCCTCATCCAGATAGGCGCGCTCGGCCTCGGTCAGCTCCTCGCGCACCGGGTCGCGATACAGCATGACCCAGACAATGGCCGCGATGATGCCCAGTCCTCCCGTGATGAAGAAGGCCCAGTGCCAGCTGGTGGCGGCAATCAGCGGCGACAGGCACAGGGGCGCCAGCGCAAAGCCCAGCGGCGAGGCCGAGTTGTAAATGCCGGTGGGCGTGCCGCGTGCGCGCAGCGGGAACCAGTTGCTCACGACCCGCGCCGCAGCGGGGAATTGCGGCGCTTCACCGATGCCGAGCACGATGCGCGCCAGCACGAACCAGCCGAAGGTCGATACCAGGCCGCCGGCAGCCTGGGCCAGCGACCACACCACCAGCCCCGCGCCAAGCAGCCAGCGCGGGCCGATCTTGTCGACCAGCGCGCCGACCGGCAACTGGCACAGCGCATAGCTCCAGGAAAACGCCGACAGCAGCAGTCCCATCTGGCCAAGCGACAGGTCGAGGTCGGCGCGGATGAATTCGTTGGCGACGGCGAGCGTGGCGCGGTCGAGGTAGTTGATGACGCCGGTGACGACGAGCAGGACCAGGGCCAGGTTCTGGCGGTGGCGGATGCGTGGCGAGGCTTGGTGGGCGGTAAGAACGTTCATGGCGGGATGCTATCAAACCGGCGTTATTTGCAGGAGAGATATTTTGGGCGATGAGGTTGATTACTGGCCGCAAAACTCGTGCTACCATCCGTTCCGGGCTGTGCAGGACGCCCACTCTCGCGAAAGCCAGCGCACCTGCCCACGTCATGGACGTGTCCGTTTTTCAGGAACCCATCCCTGTTCATTCACTGATGCCGTAGCGAGAGCGGCCAATACTCTGTGAAAGGACCTGGCATGCGCCCGTCTCCCCGTCGACCTTCGACACCTGAATCAAATACCGATTTCCTGCGCCGCCATGCGCGCGGCATGTTGCGCAGCGCCCATTCGGACCAGCCCAGCAAGGCCCTGCCCATCGCGCGGCGCGTGCATGCGGGCGGCGTCATGCCTGGTTTGCGCGTCACGGAGCTCTATCGTGCTCGTACGACCTTGCAGCTCAAGCACATGTTCCGCACTGTCGCTGCTGAGCTGGGCTACGCGACCTGGGACGCCTGCAAGCGCGATATCGACCGCCGTACTCCGGATGTGCTGGATCGGTTCCGGCTCGATCTCGGCGCGTTCGGCGACCATGAACAGATCTGGTTTGCGGACCACCCGACCGCCGTGGCCTGGCAGCGAGAACACGGCGGTCGAATGGTCGAGTATGGCAAGCAGGCGGTCGTGATGCCGGGCTGAAGCGCCGGCATTCGCTAGCGGGCCGGCTGCCCAGGGCGTATGGCCTGGTCGTAGGCGACCAGGTCAAGAAAGGCCGTCACCTCGGCCGCACGGCCATCCTTCATCCGGAAAATCCACACATAGCTGTTGCGGTAAGGCGCGCCGGCTTTCGTCGTCGCCTCGCCATCCCAGTGGATGACAACATGGTCACCCTCGGCCCACAGATTGCGCACCGTGGGCCGGATCGGGCCGGTCAGACGGTTCGACAGCGGCTTGACGGCGCGCTCGATCAAGTCCTGGCGCCCGCGATGTACGCCGGCGCTTGGGCCGCTGCCTTTGATGGTCCAGACGACGTCGGGCGCCAGGACGTCGTCGAAGAATGTCTGGCCACCAGCCGCCCAGGCGGCAAAGGCCTTGCTGACCGTCTCCCGGTTGCGCTGCGTTTCTGCGTTGTCAGGCGCAGCATGAACATGAGAAAACGCCAGCGCCCCTATCAGGCACCATGTGGCGCGCCAGCGTGAAAGAACTATCGGACCGGATCGAAAGATGTGCATCGCATATTCCTCAGGATCGTTGAGTAGAACGGCCACACCCAAGGGCCATCCGCGTCCGGATAGTGTGCTGCGGCAGCGCTGGCGAACGGTAGTCAGATAGTCCGGAAACGTTGCACGATCATCCGGCGCAGCGATGCCAGGGCATCAAGGCAACCTGATCTTGACCACCGCATTGCCCGACGTCACATACAGATTACCCTTGCCGTCGGTAACGACGCCGCGCACGTCGGCCAGGCTGCCTGGCAAGTCGCCAGGACGCAGCGCGTTGGCGCGTGCGGTTCCTGCCACAGTGGTGACCACGCCAGCCGGCGTGATCCTGCGTACCAGGTTGTTGACCGCGTCCGCCGCATACACATTGCCTTGCGGGTCGACTGTCAGCCCCACCACCTGTTCGAAGCGCGCTGCATTGCCGGTGCCGTTCACCGCGCCGCGTATATTCGCTGCGCCCGCCAGCGTGAACAGGTTGTCGGAACCCACATTGCCGTTCGGATTCCAGCGGCTGATTTCGCGCTCGAGGTCGAACAGATACACATTGTTGGTACTGTCGACCGCCACGCCACGCGGTTCGAACAACCTGACGCCGCTCAAGTCGTTCACGATCGACTGCCCTTCGAGAATAAGGGTGTTGCCCGACGCAATCCGGCGCGTGCCATAACTGTTGGTCACGAACAGGTTGTCATTGGTATCGATCGCGATCGCGCCCGGCACCACGGCGGCCAGGCTGCCATTGCTGATACCCGTTCCAATCGGGATCTCGGTCGGCGTGGTGACCCGGCCATCGGTAGAAATACTGCGGATGCTCCGGTTATCGGTGACGAACAGCGTGCCGTTGCGGGACACCGCCACGCCGACCGGATTGGCGAAGCGGGCATTGCCGGCGCTGCCATTGGCCGTGCCGCTGGTGCCTGCCGCACCCGCCACGGTGGTGACCACGCCTTCGGGCGTGATCTTGCGGATCACGAAGTTGCCGTTATCGGCCACGAACAGATTACCGTTGGCGTCGATCGCCATGCCCTGCGGCGATTTGAAACGCGCGGCCGCACCGGTGCCGTCCATCGTGCCCTCGGCCGTCGCGTCGCCGGCCAGGATCGAGAGCGCCGCAGCCTGTGGCGGCGGCGGATCGCCGCCATCATCCTCATCCTTGTCCTTGGGGATGCCGTCACCGCAAGCGGCGCACAGCAACATCAGGGCAGCTGCGCCACACAGTTTAAGTCGGGATCGGGCAATATCGCTCACGGAACGGCGTGTCATGAATCTCTCCAGAAAGGTCCTCGCCGATGCTATCACGCACCTCTGTATCTACCGCTGCTATCGGCCATGACGTTCGCATAAACTGCATCGCGTTCCTCATCCGGCGCGCAATCGCGTAAAGTGAATCCGGCAAATTCTCCATACTTTCTTTCCCGCAAGCGCCAATTGTCCGCTTGACATACGGCGCCGAGTTCCCTAAAGTTGAATTTATGTCCCAAACCCTGCATCTGTCGACCTCCCTACCAGCTGCCGGCGCACTAGCGCTAGCAGCCCTGCTACTACGCGCGTAATTCGCCGCCGTACGTCCCGGCACCCGCCGGCCCCAACAGCAGTAGGAAGTCACACGATGTCTACCACCTCATTTTTCGCACCATCGATTGTCCACACCGGGTTCATCCTGGCGGCCGGCTCGCGCGCACCGTTTCGTGCGCTGCTAAACCTACCGATCGGTTGCCGGGCCTAGCGTTGCGTGGCCCGCCCGGCAGCCTCCCGCCACCCGAAGGCCCACAAGGCCGCCAAGTAGACCATCCCATCAGGAGTACCCGATCATGCTGAACAACCCCGCCACCAAATACCGTCCCTTCCCTGCCGTCGACCTGGCCGACCGCCAGTGGCCGAGCCGCGCCATCACCACGCCGCCGATCTGGATGAGTACCGACCTGCGCGACGGTAACCAGGCATTGATCGAGCCGATGAGCGCCGAGAAGAAGCTGCGCTTCTTCAAGATGCTGGTCAAGATCGGCATCAAGGAGATCGAGGTCGGCTTCCCGTCCGCCTCGCAGACCGATTTCGATTTCGTGCGCATGCTGGTCGACGACAAGCATATTCCGGACGACGTCACCATCATCGTGCTGACCCAGGCGCGCGATGAACTGATTCGCCGCACCGTGGAGTCGGCGGTGGGCGCCAGGCGCGCCATCGTCCACGTCTACAACTCGGTCGCGCCGGTGTTCCGCCGCGTGGTGTTCAATATGGAGCGCGACGAGATCGTGCAGATCGCCGTCAAGGGCACCCAGCTGATCAAGGAACTCACCAGCCAGCACCCGCAGACCCAGTGGGGCCTGGAGTATTCGCCGGAATCGTTCTCGACCACCGAACTGGATTTCTCGAAGCAGATCACCGACGCGGTCAGCGCCGTGTGGCAGCCGACCCCAAGCAACAAGATGATCGTCAACCTGCCGTCGACGGTGGAGGCGGCCACGCCCAATGTGTATGCCGACCAGATCGAGTGGATGTGCCGCCACCTGAACAACCGCGAGTCGCTCGTCATCAGCGTCCACCCGCACAATGACCGCGGCACCGCGGTCGCCGCCGCCGAACTGGCGGTGATGGCCGGCGCCGACCGCGTCGAGGGCTGCCTGTTCGGCAACGGCGAGCGCACCGGCAACGTCGACCTGGTCACGCTGGCCATGAACCTGTACACGCAGGGCGTCAACCCAGGCCTGGATTTCTCGGACATCGACGCGGTGCGCCAGCTGGTGGAAGACTGCAACCAGCTGCCGGTGCACCCACGCCATCCGTACGCGGGCGACCTGGTGTTCACCGCTTTCTCGGGCTCGCACCAGGATGCGATCAAGAAGGGCTTCGCCAAGCAGCAGCCCGACTCGCTTTGGGAAGTGCCGTACCTGCCGATCGATCCGGCCGACCTGGGCCGCAGCTACGATGCGGTCATCCGCGTCAACAGCCAGTCGGGCAAGGGCGGCATGGCCTATCTGCTGGAACAGGAATACGGCCTGCAACTGCCGCGCCGCCTGCAGATCGAATTCTCGCGCGCCGTGCAGCGCGTGGCCGACGAGAGCGGCCGCGAGATCAACGCCGGCGACCTGCACGCGCTGTTCGCGCGCGAATACCTGGAGCAGGACGAGCCGTATCACTACGTCTCGCACCGTATGGTCGAGGATAGCGAGCATGACGTGCAGCTGGACGTGACCGTGGCACGCCACCACGCGCCGCAGAACTTCGCCGGCACCGGTAATGGGCCGATCGACGCGTTCGTGACCGCGCTGGGCCTGGAGATCCGCCTGATGGATTACCACGAGCATGCGATCGGCTCGGGCGCCGATGCGCGCGCGGCCTGCTATGTCGAGCTGCGCGTGGGGAATGGGCCGACGCTGTTTGGCGTGGGAATCGACAGCAATATCGTGACGGCGTCGTTCAAGTCGGTGTTGTCGGCGGTGAACCGGCATGTGAAGGCGAGTGGCGCCGAAGCCGGCGCGCTGGCAGCGTAATTCTCACTGCAACTGGCACCGTGAGGTGGACGGCTTGCCGTCCACGCGTCCAACCAAAGCAAGCATCGACGCAACGCATAGGTGAGTTGAACGCGTGGACGGCGGAGCCGTCCACCCCACTTCTCGCTCCACCACCCGCCGGCAGTAGGGTCGGCGGCACTGCCGCTGACGCGGTGATCGCTATCGGCGCCGATGTCGTGCCGGATGATCTCGTGGTCAACCATCACCGCGTCGGCGGCGAAGCCGCCAACCCTACCCGGTCCAGTATCTGCAGCGAAGCCCGCTCACTCATCACCAGCACCAGCTTCAAACGCGCCCGCGTCATCCCCACGAACAGCTTGCGCAATGCGCGCTCGTCCAGCTCCTCGAAATCGATCTCGGTAAAGATCAGCGCCGGCGCCGACTGCCCCTTGAAGCGATACACTGACTCCGCCAGCAGCCCGCCTTCGCGAAACACCGGATTACCGAACAGGTCGTAGTCCCCGGTGAACGAGCGCAGCGTATGCGCATCGCTCAGCCGATCGAGCTTGAGGATGGCCGATTTTTCGCGTCCGCGAAACGCGCAGATCGCGATGTCCTGGCGCCCGAAGCCAGCGGCCAGGCACGACGTCACCGCGCGCCGCGTCTGCGCCAGCATCGCCTCCGTATCCCCTTCCGGGTACGTGAGCTCCTCGATATCGGCGCCCTTGAACGGACTGCCCGCCTCCACCGGCTGGTGCGCCGCGCCCAGTGCGGTCAGCATGTCGACGATCTGGCGCGGGCTGCGGTAGTTGGTGTGCGAGTGCAGCGTCACCCAGCCCGGCAGCGGCACCATCGCGCGGCCATACAGGTTCTGATCGGGGTCTTCCATCCAGATCGCGCGGCCGCCGGGTTTCAACATGCGCAGCACGATGTCGCGCCAGGCGACCGAGAAATCCTGGCCCTCGTCGATGATCACCACGTCGAACTGCCAGGTCTCAGGCAGCGTCGCGTCGGTCATCGAATGCTCGATCCGGTCCCAGACGTCCTGCGCGCCATAGTCCGGCGTGACGTCCTGCGCGCGCAGCCAGGCGTCGGACAGCATGTGGAAGGTCGCCACCCGCCCGCCGCTCGGCACCAGGCGCTCGATATGATCGGCCAGCGGCCGGTTGAAGCACACATACAGCGGGCGCAGGCCGGCGTCCAGCGCGGCCGTGTATTCGGCCAGCGCCAGCTGGGTCTTGCCACTGCCGGCCGTGCCGATCACGTGCAGGCGGAACGGCGAGAACTCCAGGCGCCGCGCCCAGGTGGCCAGGCCGCCGGACAGTTTGGTCACCATCTGCACCGCATTGCCGATCATGGCGCTCGGGTCGGGCCGCAGGTTCAGGGTGTCGCCCAAGAAGCGCGTGACCTTGTCGAAGTCGTCGGTGCGGTCGGTGATCGGCAGCGCTTCGCGGATCACGCGCGCCAATTTCGGCTTGTTGGTGGCGTCGATGATGTGGTCGGGGTCGATCCCGGCCAGCTGCTGGTCGCGCACGATGTAGTCGGGGCAGTACAGCAGGTAGTCGACCGACAGCGGACCATTGAAACGCTTGGTCAGGCCCTCGATGGTCGAGAGCACATGGGTGCGGATCTTGCGCGGCTTGCCCTGGAAGCTTTTTACCAGGCCTTCCGGCGTCTCGTTCAGGAAACCGGCGACCTGCTCGATCACCAGCATGCGCCCGTTCGGCGCCAGCACGATGAAGTCGACGTCGCCATACACCGAGTAGCCCAGCTCGACATTGGTCCAATGCACGCCGTGATAGATGACGTAAGGCGTATCGGCCAGGCGCTGCTCAAGGTAGGCCAGGGTTTCGATCTCGCGCGCCGCGGCGCCGGTGACGGCCATCTCGCGCCAGCCTGCAGGTTGGATGTGGGCCATGGCTCTCTGGGCTGTGTAAGGGTGAAACTATTGTAGAACTGTTTGCAAGATACTCACACACCGTTGTCAGTGGGTCGCAAAACCGGGTATGAATACGGCGCGAACGTTGCCGGAGTGAAAAACTTATTGTCGCCCTGTGGCAATCCAGTGCACACTTTCGAACATCTCGCGTCGCGCAGGGTTATTCGTGCAACTTTTCCTCCTCAAACAAGTTAACAGTCTGGCACTGCGCTTGTTGCCGTGGCTGCTGCTGGCGTCGGGCCTGTGCGCGGTGCAGAATGCGCACGCCGCCACGACCTTCCGCTACGATGGCACTGACGTCAAATTCTGCAAGCTCAAGGACAAGACCTATACCTGCAGCAAGCTTCCATTTGTCGAGTGGAATGATGGGATGGCCATCGACAGCGGCTATACCGTCGACTTCACATCCGACGTCGCCTTTGGCTGGGGCAATGGCCTGGCGATGTCGGGCAGTGCGCGCCTGACCAGCAGCGGCAACCTGAACGTTGGCGATATCGCACCCACCGGCATTGCGATTTCGGGCGGCTCGCTGCACGCCGGCGGCAAGTTCACGGTCGGTAACGTGGATCAGAAGATCACCGCTAATATCACGGCCGGCTCGATGCAGCTGGGAAGCGGCTCCGTGCTCGAGATTACTGGTAGCGTGGTGGCAACCGGTGCGGTGAACATCGCATCAAGGGCTGCTATCAACGGCCCCGTCACGGGCGGCGATATCGTCACCGATTCGGGGGTCAAGCTGAACGGCAATGTGAACGCCAGGAATGGGCGGGTCGTGCTGAACCATCAAACCACGGTCAAAGGCACCCTCGATGCGCGCGTGGTCCATTTGCTGGCCACTGAAGTCGTGGTGACCGGCGCCGTCAAGGCCACCGAATCGCTGACCCTGGCCTCGGGCGTCACGGTCAATGGCAATGTCGAGACCGGCACCCTGACCCTGGAAAGCTCGAAAGCGATCGTCAACGGCACGGCCATCGTCAACCGCGCCGACCTGTATGACCGCGGCCGTGTGACCGGCCTGATCGAGTGCCGTGCCGGCGCCACCGTCAGCGACTGCAGCTGCGTCAACAACCAGAGCACCTATCCCTTCAATTCGGACCTTGGGCCCAAGTGTGGTGCGGTCACGCCGCCGCCCGCCAGCCCGCTGCACCACTTTCTGATCTCGCACGACGGCAGCGGCTCGGTCTGCGCTCCGGAAGACGTGACCGTGACCGCCTGTGCCGACGCGACCTGCAGCAGCAATTACACGAACGGTGCCACGGTCAGGCTACAACCCGGCAATCTGGAGTTCACTACCGGCGGCACCGGCTCGGTCAAGGGAAGCGTGGCGCGCACTACCGTCGGCAGCGAGGCCTTGCGTCTCACCGCCGGCGGCAACACGCCCGTGTCCTGCTACAACAGCGCGACCCACAGCGCCAGCTGCGACATGACGTTCGCCAGCGCCGGCTTCCTGATCGACATACCGTCGGGCCGCGCGGGAGAAAGCATCGTGGCGACCATCAAGGCGATGGAAAAGAACCCGGACAACGATTCCTGCGTCGCCACGTCCAGGAACCAGCAGAAGAACATCGAGTACAGCTGTGGCTACCTGCGGCCCGGCAGCGGCACCGAATCGCTGGCGCTGGGCGCCGCCACCCTGGCCTGCACGCCCGGCACCACGCGCACGCTGGCAACGCGCTTCGATGCCGACGGCGTCGCCAGGCTAACGTTGAATTACGAGGACGCCGGTGAACTGCGCCTGAAGGCGAAGTCGGGCGAGATCGAGGGCGACCGCAGCTTCACCTTCGCGCCCTACAAGTTTGGCGTCATGTTCCCGGCCACGACACTGCGCGCGGGCGACGACTTCGCGGTCACCGTCACGGCGCTGAGCAAGAGCGGCAAGACCACGCCCAACTTCGACAAGGACCGCTTGCCGGCCGAGACGACGTCGACCACGTTATCCGTCGCCTGCGTGCAGCCTGTGGGCGCGGGCGCCGGCGAGCTGACGGCAGACACGGTGGAGTTCCAGAAAGGCCAGGCCAAGCCCACGCCATCCTGGAACGAGGTCGGCAAGATGGACCTGGCGGCGGTCACCAAGAACACCTTCCTGGACAGCGGCATGAAGACCGAAGGCAGCAGCGCCGGAGTTGATCCCTGCGCCAGTGTGGGCCCGTTCATTCCCAAATACTTCCTGGTCGAACAGGTCAACCCGCCGCGCCAGCCACTCGACTTCTTTTACGCGGGCGAGCCGATTCCGGTCCGGGTGAGTGCGATGAACGCCAAGGGTGCGGTGACCACGAACTTCGCACACACGCTCGCGAGCGAACCGGTCACGCTGCTCGCCTTCGACAAGGAAGGCAAGAACGCCAATCCGAACGGTGGCGTGCTGTCGGAAACAGCAATCGGCGCCGACAAATTCACCAAGGGCGTAGCGCTCGCCAACCCGGTATATGCCGCGCCGGCTGCGGCCGCGCCGGCCAAGCGGGTCGCGCTCACTCCCGGTGTGCTGCGCCTGCGCGCCCAGAACGCTGCCAACTCCGTGACCTCGAGCGCTAGCGACACCCATGAAAAAGCGGTGCCCACGATCCGCAGCGGGCGGCTGCGCATTGCCACCCTGTTCGGCCGCACCGGTTCGACCCTCAAGCTGCCGGTGACGGCCGAATACTGGAGCGGCAACAGCTGGCTGCTCAACGACAAGGACAACGTCTCGGTCATCCCCGTCACGGCGATGGCGCAGAGCGCGTTCGCCCACGCCAACAGCAATGGCGTCAAGCCGAAGACCCAGGTCTTCCCGGCGCTGACGCTCAGCAGCGGCAAGGCCGAATTGCCGGTCCAGGGCGACACTGCGGGCTGGATCGACATCGCGTTCAACCTCGGCGCGGGTACCCTGGCGGACCAGTCCTGCCTGGCGGCGCATCCGCCCACCCAGGGCGCGGCCCGGGCCTGGCTGCAGACATTCGGCGACTGCAAGGATCCGTCCGGACGCGCCACCTTCGGCATCCATGCGCCCGAGAGCCGGCGCATCATCCACGTGCGCGAGGTATTCAATTGAGGGCCTACACGCGCCGGCAAGTCGGCTTCACGATGGTCGAACTGATCACCGTGATGGTGCTGCTCGGCGTGCTGGCCGCGATCGGCATTCCGCGCCTGATGGGCGACAACAACATCAATGCAGTGGTGTTCGGCGACCAGGTAACAAGCGCCCTGCGCACGGCCCAGAAGACCGCCGTGGCCAAGCGCCGCCTGGTGTGCGTGACTACTACCGACCGCACCGTCCGCCTGCGCATCCGCACCGCGACCGGCACTGGCGCCTGCAATGCGCAGCTGACCGGCGTCGACAACACCCAGTACGACAGCAGCGACACCAAGGTGAAGATGGCCAACGCCCAGACCAGCCTGTTCTTCCGCCCCGACGGCACGATAGCCGCCAGCGCCGCCGGCACGCCGCTGGCGGGCTACGCGATCACGATCGCGCAAGCGGGCGTCGTCCAGCGCAGCATCGCGATCGACGGAAGGACCGGCCTTGTCAATTAAGCGCATGGCAGGGGTGACCCTGGTCGAACTGATCGTCGCGATCGCGATC